>Ga0209517_10008780_pt1 | contig 11745 bp, 12 predicted proteins | sample PeaSoiMetSII2010_FD_187695 | JGI IMG/M metagenome (GOLD analysis project Ga0209517, IMG submission 187695) | Peat soil microbial communities from Weissenstadt, Germany - SII-2010 (SPAdes) (version 2) | ecosystem: Environmental > Terrestrial > Soil > Wetlands > Peat | place: Germany...
CCTTTTGCGCCCGCCGCTCGAGCTCGCGGCCGCCGAAGCCCATGCCAAGCACTCCCCAGGCCTTGGCGGTGGCGATCTGGGGTCGGAGCAGGCTCGACTTATCCTCGCGCTTGAGCACCATCAGATGCCCGCCGGCGTCGAGCACCGCTACAGTGAGCGGCTGATAAGCACGGGCACGTCCTTCCGCGAGCGCCGTATCGACGATGATCGATGCGGCCGCCAGTGTGAGCTTCGTCATGGCTCCTCCATTGGTCTTTTACGCGAGAAAGGCGAGCACGAAGTTCTCGTTGAACCGCTTGAAGGAATCACTCTCGTTGCCGTCACGCTTAGCCGAGCTCGACCAAAACGGGTTGGTGATCCGAGGCGTCCGTCTTCACGTCGACCTCGACGCGGCGCAACCGGTTCGCGAGATCGCCGGTGAGAAAGACAAAGTCACGACAGTTCGGTCCCTTGGGCCACTGATCGGCGTCATAGATCCCCGCCGTCGGCGCGTGCGGCTTTCCCGGATGGCGTACGGTCCAGGCATCGCGAAAGGCGGGTACGCCCACGGGGAAAGGCGACAGCATGCGAGTGTACTCGAGCCATCCCGGCTCGAAGTTGAAGTCGCCGCAAACGAGAGCGCTCGCGGGCCTCGGCACGGCACGATAAAGGCCGTCGGAGCCGCCATCGCCGGGCGTCGCCGCGCGCCGCGCCACCTCCTCGTGGCGCCCGCGGATGGCGTCCACCTGCGCCAGCCGATGCATTTCCGAATAGAACTCGAGATGGGTGGTGACGACGCGGAGCGGGCCGAAAGGCGCCTGCACCACGGCCTCCAACGCCAGGCGCTGCATGCTTCGAATCCCGGCGTCGGCCGGCTGTGGCAGAAGGTGCGGCAAGACCTGCAACACCGGCAACCGCGATAGCACCATATTGCCGAAATACTGGCGCTTGCCGCCGGGCGAGCCGAAGTCGAGAGCTGGGCGGAAGATGGGCGTATAGCCTGGCAGCAGCGCCGAGACGGCCGCGGCCTGATTCGCACCCGCACCCTTGTCGAGATCGGGGAAATTGACCGCCAGCTCCTGGAAACAGACCACGTCGGCATCGCCGAGCCGGCGCGCGGTTTCGACGATGCGCCGGAAATCGATCCGGCCGTCAGCGCCCTTGCCGTATTGAATGTTCCAGGTAATCAGGATCAAAGGTTGCTCCTTCGCTTATCCGGAAATGCGCTGCCGCTGGGTCGCGGCCTCGTAGGCTTGCCGGGCGGCGGTCACCTGCGTCCGGGCGGAGACTTCCGGCACCGCCACGTCCCACCAGGCGCCGCCCTCGACGGTGCTGGCCGCCGGGTCTGTCGCGATGACGATGACGCTGGTGCGCCGTTCCTTCTTGGCATTGGCCAGCGCGCCCTCGAGCTCGCCGATGCCGGAGACCGCGCGCGTGACGGCTCCGAGACTCGCCGCGTGCGCCGCGAAATCGACTCCCGAGCCCGCCGGGAACAGGTTGTTGAAGGACGCGCTGCCGCTCGCAGCCTGCAGGCGATTGATGCAACCGAAGCCGCCGTTGTCGAGCACCACGATGGTGAGCTTGCGGTCGAGCTGGACCGAGGTCGCGATCTCCGAGTTCATCATCAGGTAGGAGCCGTCGCCGACGAGTACATAGACCTCGCGCTCGGGTGCTGCGAGCTTCACGCCGAGGCCGCCCGCGATCTCGTAGCCCATGCAGGAATAGCCGTACTCGACGTGATAGGTACCAGGGAGCCGAACGCGCCAGAGCTTGTGCAGCTCGCCCGGCAGCCCCCCGGCTGCGCAGACCACGATATCGTCGGAATCCGCCGAGCGGTTCACCGCGCCCAGGACTTGGGCGTCCGAGGGCAAGGGCGCGTTGCTCGCGGCGGTCAGGCGCTCCACGGTCGCGTTCCAGCCGCGCATCAGCTGCCGGGCTTTATGGGTCCAGGATGCCGGCGTGCGGGCGGTTCCGAGGCGGCTGGAGAGAGCCTCCAGCCCCGCTTTGGCGTCGCTTACCAGTGGCAACGCGCCGTGCTTGCCGGCGTCGAAGCCCGCGGCGTTGAGTTGGATCAGCATTGCCGCAGGGTTGCGAAAGAGACTGCGCGAGGCCGTCGTGAAGTCGGAAAGGCGGGTCCCGACGGCCAGGATGACATCCGCCTCGGCGGCAAGCACATTCGCGGCCGAGGAGCCGGTGACGCCGATGGCGCCGACCGCCAGGGGATGATCCCAGGGCAGGGCGCCCTTGCCGGCCTGAGTCTCGGCGACGGGTATGCCGTGACGCTCCGAGAACGCCGACAGCGTGTCGCTGGCGATGGAATAGTGCACGCCGCCGCCTGCGACCAAAAGTGGCGCTTTGGCCCGTGTCAGTGCCGCCGTCGCCTCGGCGAGCTGGACCGCATCCGGTGGCGGCCGCCGGAGCCGCCAGAGCCGTGGGCGGAAGAACTCCTCGGGGTAGTCGTAGGCCTCGGTCTGCACGTCCTGGGGCAGCGCCAGGGTCACCGGCCCACACTCGGCGGGATCGGTGAGCACGCGCATCGCTTGGGGCAAGGTTTGCAGGATCTGCTCGGGCCGGGTGATGCGATCCCACCACCGCGAGACCGGCCGGAAGCAGTCATTCACGCTCAGTGTCGGCTCGGCGAAGCTCTCGATCTGCTGCAATACCGGGTCGGGCCGGCGGCCCGCGAAGACATCGCCGGGCAACAGAAGCAATGGCAGCCGGTTGGCATAGGCGACCGCGGCCGCGGTCACCATGTTGGTGGCGCCCGGCCCGATCGAGCTCGTGCACGCCATCAGACGCCGGCGCCGGTGCTGCTTGGCGAAGGCGATGGCGGCCAGCGCCATGGCCTGCTCGTTGTGAGTCCGAAGCGTCGGCAGCGCTTCCCGAGCCTCGTAAAGCGCCTCGCCGAGCCCCGCAACGTTGCCGTGGCCGAAGATCGCGAATATGCCTCCTAGCAGCGGCACCTCGCGGCCGTCGATCTCGCCGCGCTGGGCCACCAGGAAGCGCACGAGAGCCTGGGCCATGGTGAGACGAAGGGTGCTCATGGTCTAGTCTACCTACACCCCCGCGTGGTAGGGATCAGGCGCGATGCCGTCCCCGTGCTGCGGGATCGCAAGGGGAACACGCCACCATGTCACCAGCCTCGACCAAGCGAAACAATCGCGCAACCGCCTACTCCTATCTCCGCTTCTCGACACCTGACCAGCTGAAGGGCGACAGCTTCCGCCGTCAGACAGAGCTATCCCAACACTATGCCGAGGAGCACGGCTTAGACCTCGATGACAAGCTGACGTTTCACGACTTGGGTGTCTCTGGCTTCCGAGGAAAGAACGTCACCAAGGGCGCCCTCGGAGATTTCATCAAGGCCATCGACACAGGGCGCGTTCAGTCTGGATCGTACCTCCTCGTGGAAAGCCTTGACCGTCTCTCACGTGACACAGTGATGAACGCGTTCAATCGCTTTCAGGACATTCTCTCCAAAGGCGTCACCATCGTCACCTTGCAGGACGGCAAGGCCTACACAGCGAGGTCACTCAACGAGAGCTTCGGTGACCTCATGGTGTCACTCACGATCATGTTCAGGGCCAACGAGGAGAGCGCCACGAAGGCCAGACGGATGAAGGCAGCGTGGCAGGCGAAGCGTAAGCGTGCGAGTGAGAACGGGGAGAAGCTGACCTCTAGGTGTCCGTCGTGGCTACAGCTTGACCGTGTTGCCAGTGGAGGACGCAACGGTGCCTTCAAGGTCAACTCAAAGCGCGCAGACATCCTCCGTCGCATCTTCGACCTCACCATCAACGGTCACGGCAAGGGCTCTATCGCCCGCATGTTGAACCGCGAGGGCGTGCCAGCGTTCGGAGGGGGCAAGGGCTGGTATCCTTCGAGCATTCAGAACTTGCTGGAGAGTGAAGCCACGTTCGGAGTGTTCCGCCCGATGAGAGAGGATGGCGACGACGCGAGCGGACTGCGGCGCAGGGTAGCTGAAGGTGAGCCGATCCGAGACTACTTCCCCGCTGTGATCTCTGAGGACACGTTCCTGCTCGCCAAGAAGGCACGCCAAGGGCGCAGGATCGCGATCACGAGGAAGACTGAGAGGATGGCGAACCTATTTACCGGCCTTGCGCGCTGCGGTGTGTGTGATGCTCCGATGCATCTCGTTACCAAGGGCACCAAGAGTGGGCGTGCGGTCCTAGTCTGCTCGAACGCGCGGCGTGGCGTGGGCGGGTGTCGCTACGCCTCGTGGCACTACCCGCTGACCGAGCGCTTCATCATCGAGACGCTGGAGGAGTTGGACCTGCGGGAGTTGTTCCCATCGATCTACAAGACCACAGAGACCACGCTTCAGGCCCTCACGAAGGCGAAGGCGACGGCGGATGCACGCTTGGAGAAGGCGAAGGCAGAGAGCGCCCGCGTGGTGGAACTGCTCGTGTCCCGTCCGACAAGCGAAGCCCTACTGGCGCGCCTGGACGAAGCTGAGAAGGCAGTGAGGACGTTGACTGAGGAAGTCCAGCGCCTAGCGCAGGACACAGCAGCCGAAGCTAGGAAGCTAAAGGACGCTGAGCGAGACCATCACGACGCGCGCACAGCGATGAAGGAGCTTCGCCGCGTTCACCGGAGCAGAGACGCGCGGGCGATCTTCGACCTTCGCGTGAGGCTTCACCAGCTTCTAAGGCGAACGATCAGCGCCATCAAGTTCACGCCAGCACGTGACCGCGAGGGACCGATCCAAGGAGACATAGTGATAGAGTTCCAGGGCGCGGATGTAGTGCGCATCATAAGCGTCTGGCGTGGCATGACGGAAGTTGAGAGCGTGCGCGCAGTGCGAGAAGGTGGTCGTCTGAAGCGGCTGTCTGAAACCGTCTACATGAGCGGCAGACGCGGCAAGCTCACGAGGACCAGAGTTGATGAGCGAGACGAGTGAGGAGAGCAAAAAACGTCCCAGCACAGCTTTCGCCGTGTAGGGACGTTCAGTTCTTCCTTCTTCCAACTCAAGTGTCCCGGCAGTTGCCCTGCCGTGGTCCTTAGATGCCTCCGGTGGCCGTGGTCGGCTTAGGTGGCACCGTGCTCACGGGTACACGATGAACCCACTGCCGTCCCGTATGGCGCACGGGCGTGGCGTCTCGGGGGTCACGGTGTCCACCAGCGGGATACCAGCGGGCGGTTGTGTCCGGTGTAGCGCCTTCTCCTTGGTCTCGGTCGTGATGGCGGCGCCGTTGGAAGGTGTCGTAGTCGTTGTCATGGTGTGTGTGATTTCCTTTGGTGATTGGTGATGATGATGATGCCGAGGGGTTAGCGCTGGTACATCCTGCGCCAACGGTCGGGACCATCGGACAGGTCGAGGAGGGTGCAGCGCTTCCCGTTGGCAAAATGGAAGTAGGGCACTAGCGCGCGCCCTGCCTCCTGCCAGCCCGTGGCGACTAGGCAGCCCCACTCTCGGACCTTGCCGTAGCTTTCTGCTGCGGCTCGGTCGTCTTGAGTGATCTCAAGCAGGGTCATGCTTCAGTGATAGACCTTGATCCATCGGCCGGCGCTGTCTCTAACTTGATACAACGCCACACGCTTCCCACCAGCGAAGATGGCGAGCGGGAGCGTATGCCCGTCGTGCTTCTCAGTGCCACTCATCTGCATGACACAACCGTAGCCAGTGCCCTGCGCGGCCATCGGGTGCGGGAAGTCGCAGTGAGCGATGGCGTCAGCTGCGGCTTGCTCTGTGGGTTGAGCGGTCATGGTGTGATGTTGACTTGGATCGTGGCGTTGGGTGTCACACTGCCAACAAGCCGTGCTCGGATCGCAACAGCGTTCGGGTTGGTGACCGTGTAGTTGGCCGTTGGGTTCGCATCGTTGACAGTCGCGACCAGCGACCATGTCGTTTCGATGCCGTCGAGAACTTCAAGGAGTGCGTTCCCGCCGCTGGTCGTGCCTGTGAGGTTGACGGTAAGTGTCTCATTGAGGAGCGGATAGAAGTAGGTTGTTGGTCCGTCCACGTCTTGCATGAGACCGACCATCAGGATGACGTTGTCAGCCATGTGGGTTCTGTTCTGTTAGGTGATGGTGGGTCGGGCGGTTAGCCGTGCTTCGGGCTGATGAAGCCCTGACGTACTGCTACCTTCCACTCGACTTTGCCGACCTGGGGTAACGTGACGTAGACCTTGCCAGTGCGCTGGTCCACCGAGACGCCACGAGCAAGGGCATCGCGGCTGTTCAAGATCAGGTCGCGGCCCTTGGGGCTGTCCGCGAGGGTCTCGTAGAACTTGATCGCGAGAGCCTTGTAGCCTGTGGTCGTGCCTTGATTGACCTGCTTCAGGACCGCAGCGCGAAGCTCCTTAGGTGCCGCCTCGTTAGCCCACTCGAACACGTGCGCTGCTGCTCCGTTGCCGACGGCTGCACTAGCCTGGGCGTGGAACGCAGCCTTGAGGGTATTGACGCGAGCGTCGGCCTCCTCGCGGCTGACACCTAGCGACGTGGCGAGCCTGTTACTCACGTCCTCGGAGATTGCTCCAGTGTCGAGGATGTCTTGGATCGCCGCCGCAGAGTCGAGGTTACCAATCTTCTGCGTGGCTTCGCTCATGATCGCTTCACTCTCAGCGTCGAGGGCTTCGACCTGAGGGACACTGTCTTTGGTAGCCTGTTCCTCGGCTGCACGCCGCTGCGTGTTCGCTTCCTCGAGTTGCTGTGCAGGGGTCTTCTCGGTGGATGCAGTGGCACCTGAGGCGCTGGTGAAGACGCCGTGATCGTTCTGGACGATGAGACCAGCATGTAGCGCAGCGCGCACGCTGGTGGTCACACCGTCGATGGTGACGAGGCTGTTGGGTGTGATCTCGCCTCCGATCAACGCGCGTCCGCCGCTGGTGTGGAACTTCGGGGCTGTACTCGGGGCACTCTCGGTGGAACCGCGCTGAACGTCACCGAGGACATCGTTGACCGTCGTGCGCTGGCCGGTGACCGGATCAGTGGAGGTCGTGGACCTCATGATGCCGCTGCCGACGTTGGGCGCGAGCCGCTGACCGGGGGCTTGCTCTGCCTGACCGCCGTCGACCTGATAGCGGGCGACACCGCCGAAATTCGAGAACTGACCCTGAGGCCCTGAGGCTGCTGGATCGGTCGGGATGACCGCAGGGGATTGGGACCGGAGGACCGGCCCATCGCTGTTGATGGACATGGATAGTGTGGGTAACTTCTCGATCTTGGGGAGAGCGCGCCGAGCGGGTTGCTGGGCGTCTCTGTCTCTCCCTGGTGGAACTTGGTGGTTAGGAAGGGGAGCCTTGGTGGCTTGCTGACTGCCGCGCGAAGGCTGGCTCTAGGGCAGTGAGTAACTGGTCCGTGATCTGGATCATCCGCTCGCCGCACAGATCAAGGACGCGGGGGGAAAGCAGAGGTACACGTGAGGCACGGTCGCGACGGTTGCGGCGCGTGAACTGGAGTACGTGGCGCGCGAGAGCAAATCGGTGCCGTCTGGTCCCGAGCCACTGGAGACCGACAACGCCGGGACTGTTGCGTGCATAGATGTGGAGGCTGAGAGCGAGGATCAGGATGGTGCGCCCTGTGACGCCAGCACTGTGGAGCCGAGCCAGTTCTCTCCGTAGTCTGCCTTCCACGTCCATGCGCTTCGGTGTTGGTTTGCCGTGGTCTAGGAGGGCTGATGATGCGAGCATGTCGGAGAGCGATTTGCAGACGAGCTTGATCGCGTCGTGCTTGCGGTTGATGCGGACCAAACGCCTCGCCGTAGCCTCGTAGGGCCTCACGTCCCTGCGGAGGACCACAGGTGCTGTAGGTGACCCGTAGCGGCCCTGATGCGTCGCACAGCGGCTGCACCAGCGGCTCAGGCCGTGAACAAGCCGACCACAGCCTTGCACGTCACACTCGGTGTACTGACGCTCCTGAGTTCTCTCCCGCCACTGACGGGCTCTTGGGCTCATCTCAGGTGAACGCTGCGAGCGCCAGGATGGTGACGAAGGTGGACCAGACGATGATGGTGGGCATGGGTTGATCCTTGAATGATGGTTCTTGAAACGGAACAACCCCCGACCACTGAAGGCTGGGGGCTGCTGAGATGAGTGGAAGCGAAGTCGGTTAGGACGTGAGTTGTTTAGCTCGATTACTCAAGGAAATGAATTAGATTTATAGTTAGCAAATCATTAACTCATTGACGTAGCTTACTCGGTGTTGAATAAACGTAATAATATATCAACTATTTAACTAGAATTTTTCTGAGCAAGAGCGTATCCAGATTTACCCTGAGTCCTAGTGAGGAAAACCTAGCAATGCGCACCTTGCTTACGAAGCTCATTCGGGACGAGACCGGCCCGACAGCCATCGAATATGGTCTCATCGCCGCTCTCATCGCGGTGGTCACCATCGCCGGTCTCACGACCCTCGGCACGACGTTGAACGCCAGATACAATTCGATTGCGACCAACGTTGGAGCGTGATCGCTGATTGCTCTCTGAAATCCCGAAGCTGAAGACTCGAACCCCAGGAGCGGATGCCGAAAAGCACCTGACTCCTGGGGTTGGTTCTTGGTGATCGAAAGATGCAGTTCGGTCGTTTATAAGTGCTAGGTGCCCCTGCGAAACGCCGCAGGGCTCGACCACAGGCGAGTGACGCCACCTACCCTCAGGTAGAGGGTTCGACCGTAGCCGTCATGCGTGGTCCAGAAGTCGAGCCACGGGGCACCGTGAGGGCGCTTGCCGTACTCGGTGCTGGTCTCGCCTAGGTGAGACTTGATGGTGTGGGTGATAGTCATTGGGTTCCCCTGTGCTCATGGTTGCTGGCTATACCAGCGGAGGCGACACATTGAGTCAGCGAGGGTCCAATAGCCACGACTCGTAGGGGTTAGACCATTGATAATAATGGTGTATTTCCATACGTGAAACCTTCTCACTGGTGGGAGTCACGGAACCGGTGGCGCCCTTGGTCTCCGCCCAATCGGCAGCAGAACATCAGTGACGATGTAGCCGAGACCTTCCAACCGGTCTCTCTCGGCCACTGTTTCTGCTGCTGAGTGGAGGATGGTCATCCCGACCGCACCAGTGCGAGCATGACGGTACTTGATGCGGTAGGTGTACTGCACTTCGATGGCCCCGAGCGCCCCTGGACACGTTATCAGCAGGGTGGAAAGCGCAGCAGCGTCGTCAAGGCTCGGAATCTACTCAGACGGCCTGAGGGATGTGACCCTGGTCACTGAAGGCCACCACAGTTTCCACCGAGGCTGGACTTAGGTGGCTCTGTGGGTGCGACCTCAGCAGGAGGATCAGGATGGTCTCCCCCAATCCTTCCACTGAGGTAGCCCCTCAAGGTGCTTGGGAAGTCCGGAGGCCCAACAGGGCCGTAGGCTCCCGAGCCGCAGGCGAGGAACTTCCCGACCACTTGAGGCTGACACCGAAGCCAACCGCCGAGGGGTGACTGAAAAAGGCGCAAAAGACGTAAGAGAGACTTCCCTTACATAATTTGCTCCTTTTCCATGGGGTCAGGCTGCCAGGGCGAAGCCTGTGTAGTAGACACCCTTACCGAACTCCACGATGCCAGCTTCCGACACTGCCCCGATGAAGTCGGGGTGACGCCTGACGTTGTCCTTGAGGTCGCGGTTCGTGAGCTTGAGAGCCTTAGACACTGCCTTAAAGGGCAGCACGTCACCGGCCTTTGCAGTCGTGGCCCACGTCTCGATCATTTCCACAGCGGCCTTGATGTCGCCCGTGAGTGTCCGCTCGATTGGCTTCCATCGTCTGAGGTCGCAACCTGGGAACACTCCAGGCAGAGCCTTACCGATGCCTGACCTGACCGAAGCGATGATGTAGGCATCGCAGGGTTGGCAGTGCTCACCGTCAGAGCGTCTCACGGCTCCCCGGCAGAGAGCTTGAAGGATGGCGTGAGCGTGCTCACCCACCATGACCCGCTCCAGTTCCTCCCTAGTGACGGCTCCCTGACTGGCTGCTCTACCAGCTGCGAGACGCTTCAGGGCCTCGTAGAAGGATGGTCGATAGAACAGAGTGCCAGCGAGGATCACGTTAGGTACGTCTACGTGTTCGTTGGTCGCCATGTGCTGACCCCATGTGATGAAGGCAACGTTGCCACTGGGCGTGTTGATCAGAGCACGGACTTGCTTCTCGACATCGCCAACGTTGTTGTCGGTACGATGAGTCACCACGAGCCATCGCTCACCGGGCTTGGTGTCGATGGTCTTAGCGATCCCCGCCACCAGCTTGTCGCCGTTGGTCTTGAAGGACTGCTTACCGCCTCCTGTGTTCCATAAGTGGACCGTGAGGTTGTCGTAACGCTTCGCAGCGGTCTTGAGCCTTACGAGTGTGCCTCGGCTTTCCTCAATGTCGCGGTAGGTCTCTCGGACCCGTCCTGACGCATCGAGGATGACCATGGGCGCAAGGTCGTCAGGGAGCGTGTCTCTGTAGTCGAGGACCGTGTTGCCCCTCGCACCGTCCTTGCGAACGGTCACGAGCTTACCGGTCAGGAACCACAGTGACGACAGGATCAGGCGTTGATCCTCTCTGAACAATCGCTCTCCGTTGTCGCGCTCACTCTCGACAAGCCCGAGGACTTCGTTGAGGTCGATCCCGTGTCGAGAGACGAAGTCGGGAACCTCGTAGGCAGTACCATCGGGCAGGCCGTCCACGGTGTTGAAGATGTCCTTCACCGTGGATCGCAACTCGAGAGACAGTGGAGTGAGAACACGGAGGATGAAGGCGAGATCATCAGCGTTGAGCGTCACCGTCTGCCCTGGTAGGAAGCTCTCATCCCAAATGCGTATCGCTCGGGGCTTGCCTTCGTAGAAGAACATCTCAGCGTCACCGAACGAGCCGGCGTTGAGTCGCTTCTCGATCATCTGCTGTGTCGTGATGAGAACCTGAGCCGCGTTAGGTGCTGTCGACTTGCCAAGTGCATTGAGAGTGGCGTCACTGGTGACGACAGCGAGGTTGTCGAAGGGGATTGCCATGTCATCGATCAACCCGCCGATCTCAGAGAGACGAGCAACGCAGATCACTACGCCGACACCGGAGTAGCTCGGTTGAGACAGAAGCGTGTCAACGAAGTGTGTGACGGTCTGCGTCTTGCCAACACCGGGATCTAAACTCGACAGGAAGAACTTTGCAGGCGCATCACCGTGCGCCATCGCCTCCAAGGCAACGGTGAGGTCAGCGAGCGCGCTCCACATAGCATCACTCGGGCGATGACCCTTCGATGCGAAGTACCGGGCGAGGCTGCTTAACGTGAGGCTTGCGAGAGGACGGCGCACGGCCCCGCTCGCCGCCGCAGTCGATGCGGTCGTCATGGTGATCCTTGAGTGTTTGAGGGGTTAGAACTGGAGAGTAGAGCAGCCCATCCGAATGAACGGACACAGACACGCTCGCCCCCTAAGGGCTACGTCGCGGTGTCGCTGTCGGTCACGAAAGGCTTTTGGAGAGCTTCGGCCATAGTTGGCGCGTCACTCGACCTCGGAAGCACCTCGGCGCGTGGGAACGGCACCTTCAGTGACACGCTCCCAGGCTTAGGGGGCGTGCTCGGTGCCTTGGTGGCTGTCGCTGTCGGGTAGTCAGGCTCTAGTTGCTTCGGGAAGGGAACGTCGTTCGGGTCCATCACGCGCGGTGCTGGTCCCTTCTTCCATTTCCTTGCCGAGAGGAATCTCTCAGCGACCGCTAAGGCCGACGCTGGCGGTGCGTCTGCGATCAGAGCGTCCTTGAGTCGCTTGACCAGAAGGTGTTCAAGCTCGGTGAGAGCTTCGGCATCAGTGGGTACGCGAGGCGAGGCGTCAGTCGTCAC
>Ga0209517_10008781_pt1 | contig 11745 bp, 6 predicted proteins | sample PeaSoiMetSII2010_FD_187695 | JGI IMG/M metagenome (GOLD analysis project Ga0209517, IMG submission 187695) | Peat soil microbial communities from Weissenstadt, Germany - SII-2010 (SPAdes) (version 2) | ecosystem: Environmental > Terrestrial > Soil > Wetlands > Peat | place: Germany: Weissenstadt...
AGCTACGAGGATCTGTCCCTCCAAAATACTCCGATCGATCTGCGATCATTTGAAGTTGATCGACTTTCATTTGCTCCGTTGGTCGGCGCAGCAACGCCTGTTCACCGTGCTCGGCGCCCTCACCTCGATGCTCAAGACCTCGGCCCAGCTACGACTGGAAAACCTCGCCTTGCGGCAACAACTCACCGTCTTGCGTCGGTCGGCTCCAAAACGCCTGAAGCTGACGCCAGCCGACCGGATCTTCTGGGTCTGGTTGCGACGCGTGTGGAGCGACTGGCAATCCGCCCTGATGATCGTCAAGGCGGAAACAGTTGTCGCCTGGCATCGTAAAGGCTTTCGCTTGTTCTGGACGTGGAAAATCGGTCGCGGCAAGTTAGGTCGGCCCAGCGTGCCGCAAGAGGTTCGGGATCTGATCCGGATGATGAGCCGCAACAACCCGCGCTGGGGTGCACCACGCATTCACGGCGAGTTGCTCAAGCTGGGCATTGAGATTACCGAACCCACCGTGGCCAAATACATGGTGCGGCATCGAAGACCGCCCTCACAGACTTGGCGGACCTTTCTGGACAATCACCTGCGCAGCTTGGTGTCAGTGGACTTCTTCACCGTGCCAACGGTTCGGTTCCAGGTCCTGTACGTGTTTCTGGTGCTGGCACACGACCGGCGACGCATTCTGCAGTTCGGCGTGACGGCTCATCCCACCGCGGAGTGGACGGCCCAGCAACTTCGTGAGGCCTTTCCGTGGGACAGTGCGCCTCGTTATCTGCTGCGCGACCGTGATCAGATTTTCGGCAAGGAGTTCGTCGACCAGGTGAAGGCGATGGGTATCAAACAAGTATTATCGGCGCCGCGAGCCCCATGGCAAAGGGCCTACGTCGAACGGCTTATTGGGTCCATTCGCCGCGAGTGCCTGGATCATGTCATCGTATGCGGCGAACGCTCTCTGCGACGGACACTCACGGCGTACTGCGCTTATTACCATAGGTGGAGAACACACCTGTCGCTCGGCAAAGATGCACCGCAATCCCGAAGAATACAGCCTCCAGCAGAGGGTGCTGTGGTGGAGCTTCGCGAAGTAGGCGGTCTGCATCATCACTACGAACGCCGCGCCGCATAACACGCAACCGATGAGACGCCAGCATCGGATCGAGTGCCTGCAGAAGATCCGCCGGCTTCGCGTGGTACTGCGCCGACGCCGCGACCTATGTACCACTCGGCACTTTGACGAGTCCTCTCAAGAGACGAGCCGACTGAGATGCTTTCGCCCTTGTCACGTACTTCCGGATTTTTTGTAGGGACAGTCGCGAGGCCATCGGTTTTTGATTATAGAGCGGTTTTGCGAGTGCATCGCTTTCGGCGAGCTGAAGTCCGGCCCGCCGCTGACGCGGACAGCGCTACTGAGAATCTGTCACGGCGACCGCGTCCATTGAGAACACAGCGATAACGCCGCGGGGGTCAAAGGCGAACCGGATCACGACGCCATCTTTGGCCCTCTGGAATTCTGCTGTACGCCGATAGACCTGCATCTCCCCGGCAGGCGTCACGTTTTCGCTCAGAATACGTGTCTCAGCGCCCAACCGGCGGAGGGTTTGCTGCCGAAACTCAGCTAGCTCCCTTTCGCTCCCGAATGCCTGCTGCGCCACGGGCGAAAGTTTCAGCCAAAGGCCGGTCAGGTTCCCTTCATAAAACCATTGCACACAAGCGTTCCCCTTTTGCGTGGCTTCCGCGCCAAGAATGGGCCGGGTAATATTGGCCGGATCCTCTCCTTTTTCCCAATTCAGCGACCACACGCCGGCATCCTGGCTCCAGGTTCCCGTGATACGTGAGCCGTCGGGGGTAATCTTGCCGTGATAGATGCCGGAGATGCCTTTGATTTCGAATTGCAATGTGGCCCCTTGTATGCGGATGGAATCAACCGGTAAGGCGGTTACCCCCTCGTCGGCGCTATCGACAGTGGCTGTATTCGGATTCGCGATGTGCAGCGCGAGACGCAGGGGCGCATCGTTGGGCACTTCCACCGAACCATGCCAATCGCCTGAAATCTCTTGAGCAGGCGCCAATGCAGCCGTGAACCACAAAGTTGCGAAGAGCGCTGGTCCTTTCATTGATTTTGATTTGCCTGCCTGCCATTATCCACGAATTGCAGAATGGCCAAAGGAACTTTGGTGCAGTCTGCAAACAATTGCGACAATTTAACCAATGTCCATCCAGCGCAGTCCCTGAGGCGGCCGCATGAGGAATCTCGAGGAATCTCTATTTTGGGAAATCCTATACCGGCATCAGGCGGTGCGCTCGGAACTATCGCGTCTGTTTGATGTCAGTGCCGCTACCATATCCCGCTCCGCCGGTGTTCTATTAGCCAAGCATTTGATCGTCGAAACAGGCGCCACGAACGCGTCACGCGGGAGGCGGCCGGCGTTATTGCAGTTGAATCCGGAACTCGCCCATGTTGCGGGGATTGAAATCGATCGAGATAGGATTACGGCGGTGGTCACAGACATGGCGGGGACCTTGCAGGGCCGAGGTGCAATCGCCGCCAGCGCGCGCAACCCAGTAGGTAAGACTCTGCGGGACTGCCGAAAGGCCATGCGCATCGCACTCTCAGATGCTGGCGGTGTCGCGATCTCGCGTATTGGTGTCGGGCTCGGCGGCACGCTCGACGTCGAGAACGGCGTATGCGTGGAATGGGAGGGCGCACCGCATTGGCGCCGCGTAAATCTGTTGAACGCTCTGCGCGAGACCTTTGACAAGGAGATCACTCTCGATGATCGGGCCCGTGCTGTCGCGTTGGCCCAGCACCTACTTTGGCCGGACAATCGACGCCACCGATCCGCCATTTACGTTCAAATCGGGACCGGGATCGGCGCCGGCATTTTCGTCGACGGAAGAATGTGGCGAGGCGCGACCCTGGCCGGCGGCGAGATCGGCCACATCGTGATTGATCGTAACGGGCCGTTGTGCGCGTGCGGAAGGCGAGGGTGCGTGGAAGCATTTGCCTCACTCGGCGCCACTATGACGCGTGTGCGGCAGGGGCTTGAAAAGGGCGTTAAGACTTCCTTGGCCGACTTGGTAAAATCTCCCGCGCAGTTGACGCCGGAGTTGATTGTTTCCGCCGCCCGGCAGGGCGATACGCTGGCGCGAACGGCACTGACCGAGGCCGGCGAGGCCCTGGGAATCGGCATCGCAAACGCCGTGCAACTGCTGAATCCATCGTTGGTGGTGCTCGCCGGAAAATTCGCCAATGCCGCCAGCGATTTCTTTCTCGAAGCGGTTACCAAGGCTGTGCACGACCAATGCTTTGAAACGATTGCGCGAAACCTCGAAATTCGCGTTGCGCCTTTCCGCAAAGACGCCGCACCGGTTGGATGCGCGCTGCTGGCTTCCCTCGACGTGGCCAAGGAATTCATTCAGAGCGCGCTGTTCGTGCCCACCCGTTAATTTCAACCTGCAAGGAATATTAGCGATGGCTCTTGAAATCAGGGAGTAGTCGGCCTTCTAATGAGTGTCGTCGCAGGTTTCCGGCCCGAGTGCCGGTTGGAGTGACAATTGAGCTGTTCCTCGGACACTTACTCTCGAAAAGGGAAGCACGCTGCCCTAAGGGCGGCGCTTTTGGCTGTGCTCGCTTGGCCTTGCGTGGGAGCCGCCCTGGATGTCCGCGATTTCGGCGCCAAGGGCGACGGGACCACCAAAGATACCAGAGCCATCCAGTCAGCTATTGATAAAGCCGCGGAAGCGGGGGGGACCGTGGTGATTCCGCCGGGCCAGTACGTTAGCGGCACCATCCACCTGCGAAGCAATCTGACACTACGGATTGAGCAGGGCGCCACACTGATGTTCAGCCCGGATGATGGAGACTTCGATCCGTACGAAGAGTTGCCTTACCACATAGACGCACCGCCCAAGAAAGCGGAACCGCAGGTCAGCTTCGTGACTCGTACGCTTCCAGAGCGCAGGCGTCTCTCGGCTCCTCCGGCCTGGGACGATACAGAGACCAGCTATTTTCACTACGCGCTTCTTTCGGGCGACGGCATCCACAATGTGGCCATCGAAGGCACAGGCGTGATCGATGGCAACCGCCCACGCCGCGGCGGGCCCAAGCCGATCGCCATCAAGAATTGCGAATGGATTTCCGTCCGGGGGATCACGATTCGCAACGCGCCCAATTACAACATCAGTTTCGCCGGGAGCGACTACATCGAAGTTGAGGGCGTGAAACTGATCAACGGGTACGCTGATGGCGTTGACACGGATGGCTGCCGTTACATCCGCATCACCAATTGCTACATCGACGCGTGGGACGACGCGGTGTGTCCCAAGGCCAGTATGGCCCTCGGAAAACCGCGCGCCACCGAGCACCTGGTTGTGGCGAACTGCGTCCTGCGTACCTCGTGCGCTCACTTTAAATTCGGCACGGAAACCGCCGGCGACCTACGCGACGTGTCGGTCACTAATTGCGTGATGCTGCGTCGCCCCGATGGCCGCAAGGGTCTCGGAGGCATTGCTATCGAGTCTGTCGACGGCTCGAATGTGGATGGGGTAGTCGTTTCGAATATCTCGATGGAGGACGTGATCTCTCCGATTTTTATCCGCTTGGGCAGCCGCGGACGGGGAATGAAAGCTCCCGCGCCCGGGTCCATCAAAAACATATTGATTCAAAACGTGGTGGCGCGGGGTGCCTCGCTTGCCAGCACGATTACAGGAATCGAGAGTGGGCGCATCCAGAATGTAACTATTGATGGCTTAAACGTCACCGCGGCAGGCGGCGTCGCAGCCCGCGACATCAATATTCCGGAGGCTGACGCGAAGTATCCGGACCCTGACCTGTTTGGAGAATTGCCGGCGTTAGCCTTGTACAGCCGGCACGTCGACGGGCTTACGCTCCGCAATGTGAAGGTTCACGCTGCAGAGCCGGATGGGCGCCCGGCCGTGGTGCTCGATGATGTGACTCACCTGGAAATTTCCGCCTTCGATTCCACGAATGTGCCGCCCCATCAGCCCATGTTATTGTTCCAAAATGTGGCCGGAGCGCTGTTGTACGGCAACCGTCTCTCCTCCGCGGCGGATGTCTTTCTCAGTGTTCTAGGGGGAAAGAGCCGTGATCTTGCGCTTCGCGGAAACGATCTCCGCCTGGCGAGGCAGCCGGTCCAGCAGTCTCCGGAAGTACCTAGGGGCGCGATATGGACAGGGGAAGGCGCCACGCATTGAATCCTCTATGAATCGAGCCGACAGCAAATTTGATTTGACGCAGAGGCTGGCCATCGACGGGGGGCAAGCGGCTGTTCAGACACCTATTCCGCCTCGGAAACGGCACGGTGAATTCGAAAAGCGCTACCTCAACGAGGTAATCGATTCGGACACCCTGTTTTTTTATCTCGGTACCAAAGTCCGGGAGTTGGAACGGCGCTTTGCGTCCTTGTACGGAAAGAAGTTTTGCGTCGCCTGCGCCAGCGGCACCGCCGCAGTGCACATCGCGGTTGCGTCCTTGCAACTTCCGCCCGGCAGTGAAGTTATTACATCGCCGATTACCGACATGGGAACGCTCACGGGCATACTTTATCAAGGCCTGGTGCCGGTGTTTGCCGATGTAAACCCCGACACACTCAACCTGGACGCAGGCTCGGCGCGTGCCGCCATTACGCCCAGGACCGGGGCGATCGTCGTCGTGCACCACGCCGGACTGGCGGCCGATACGAACAGCTTTCTGGAAATCGGCCGGGAAACCGGAATTCACGTAATCGAAGATTGCGCGCAAGCCTACGGATGCGAGTACGCGGGTGAGCTGGTCGGCAAGCGCGGTTGTATTTCGTGTTTCTCGCTAAATCATTTCAAGCACATTACGGCGGGTTCCGGAGGCATGATCCTCACGGACGACGATCGCCTGCGTTACTATGCGTCATTGTTTCTCGACAAGTGCTATCAGCGCGAAGAGGGCATTCGCAATCCTTTCTTCCTTGCGACGAATTACCAGATGACGGAGATGCAAGGGGCCGTGGCTCTGGCTCAACTCGAACGCTTACCCGAATTCACCGAGCGCCGCCGCATGCTGGGCACGCGGCTCTCCGAGCAGTTGTCGGAAATCGATGGGATCACATTGCAGCGGATTGCCCCCGGCTCGAAGCATTCGTACTTCTTATACTTGTTCAGGATTGATGTGAAGGCGCTGGGCTGCCCGGCCGAGGAGTTTGCCGCAGCACTGCAGCGCGAGGGTGTGAACGCAAAAGCGCACTTACTCACCGGAGGACGACCGGTCTATTGGTATGACATTTTTCAGAAGCGTTCGGCGTACCCGTTTTCGCATTATCCGTTTCAATCACAAGATACAGGAACAGATCGCAGCTATCCACGCGGCCTGTGCCCAGCCGCCGAGGATGCTTTTTCACGCTGGATGACGTTGGAATTGACGGAGAATTACACCGAGCAAAACGTCGACGAGATTGCGTTCGGCATTGCCAAAGTCGCATACAACCTGGCGCGACGGCCCACGGCCTCCGAGCGCCGGTGACGCTACCTGGTACTGAAAAACGCCGCTCCCGAGTCCGCTGGTCGATCGGGGCAATGTTATTTGCCTCGAGCGTCATCAATTACATCGATCGCCAGACGCTCAGCGCGCTCGCTCCGATTCTCAAGATCCATTTTCATTGGACCAACTCCGACTTCGCTTCTCTTTTGATCGCCTTTCGGCTGGCCTACACAATCATGCAAGGGGTCGGCGGCCGATTGATCGATGTTCTGGGATCGCGTCTTGGTTTCGCCCTCGTGGTCACGTTCTATTCAGTTGTCGCCATGACAACCTCGTTCGCCCAGGGGCTAGCCAGCTTTCGAATCTTTCGATTTCTGCTGGGGCTGGGCGAAGGCCCGAATTTTCCAGGCGCCGCGAAAACCGTTGCCGAGTGGTTCCCTAGCCGTGAGCGTGCTTGGGCGGTGGCGCTCTTCGATAGCGGAACCTCCATCGGCGGTGCGGTCGCGCCTTTCATCGTGCTTTACGCCTATAAGCTTCTGGGGACGTGGCGGCCCGCGTTTGCGCTCACCGGTTGCTTAGGGCTCATCTGGCTTGTCGTATGGCTGCGTTTTTATCGCGATCCCGCGAGACACCCGAAAGTGTCGGTCGAGGAATTGGCATACATCCAGGAAGGGCGCTCAAACCCGTCACAAGCCGGCACGGCGCCGCGGTGGCGCGACCTGATTCGCTATCGCCAGACCTGGGGTATCGTGCTCGGCCGCTTTCTGCTCGATCCGTTCTGGTTCTTCATCGCTGAATGGTTCGCCCTTTATCTTGCGAGCAAAGGTTTCCGCCTGGAGTTCAGCATCCTGGGATTCTGGATGCCATTCCTGGGGGCCGATCTCGGAAATTTTGCCGGTGGCGGTCTTTCCAGTTACTGGATCTCGCGGGGCTGGCCAGCCGGCAAGGCGCGCCGAACAGTGCTCTTGATCTTCGGGCCTAGCATGGTGTCGCTGGTGTTCGTTCTTTATACCTCGAACTATTTCCTCGCACTGCTGCTGTTCGCCTATGCCTCGTTCGCCTACGCCGCGTGCTCGACTATGTTTCTGTCATTACCTACAGACGTGTTTCACTCGCGTGCTGTCGGCACTGTGGCCGGGATGGCGGGTACGGGAGCCGGCATCGGTACTATGATCTCCACCTACGCGATCGGTCGGGTTACCGACGCGACTTCGTTCGCCCCGGTGATTGCGGGCGCCGCGATCATCCCATGTCTGGCGACGTTCGTCTTCGTAAGTCTCGTGCGCTCGTCCGGGCGGCCGGACCCAAAAGGATTGCTGCAGGACTTCTGAGTTTCAGAACAACACCTTCAGCGAGAACTGGAGAATGCGCGCGTCGTTCGCGGTAGCGGTGATTTGTCCGAAACTGCCGGTCCCGAAAAGGTTGCCGGGATTGTTCAGATTTGGATCCCCCGGATTGTCCAGATTCGGGCGATTGAACAGATTAAAGAACTCGCTGCGGAACATCAGCCTGCCGCCTTCTCCCAGGAATCGAAGGGGAAAGGCGCGTGACACGGTGAAATCCACGTTCGCGAAACCGGGGCCGACCAGAGAATTGCGTCCCAAAGTTCCATAAGTTCCGGGAGCGGCCTGCGTAACGGCGCTGGTGTTGAAAAACTCAGCAATCTGCGCGCCCCGGCTTCGTGAACTGGAGAGCGCCACTTGGCCAATAACATCCGCATTCGCGGTGCCGGCGCCAGCGACGGAGTCATCCGTACTGTAAATGCTGAACGGACTGCCGGATTGCAACGTCACGATACCGCCTGCCTGCCAATCGCGCAGAATCGCGCTGGCCAGCTGGGATTTCATTCTCTGCCCCACGTCCGGAATCTGCCATACAAACGAGTCCACGAAGCGCTGACGGTGATCGAAATCGGATGGGCCTCGGAAGCGGAAGGGGTTGAATGGGTCTGGAATGGTGTTCGAAGTGGCTTCGAAATTGGATGACATGTAGTCGATGTTCTTCGACCAGGTGTAGCTGAGCTGATTACTGAGCCCGTGTTGCAGCCTTTTGTTCAGGGAAACCTGGAGTGAGTTGTAGGTTTGATTCAAGCCCGCGAACAGCAAATCGATGCTCTCGTATTGTTGCCGCGGTCGGCGAGGGTCATAGCTCTGCTGATTGGCGCTCAGAGACTCGGCGAAGTTATAGATGGGAGCATTGGTGTCATGGTCCGCCCAAAGGTGAGTGCCCTTCGTGCCGACATAGCTCAGCCGCAGGATCCAGTCCTGGCGAAATTGGTGCTCTATGGTCAGATTCCAGTTCTGTGAATAAGCCCTTGGCATGGTGGCCTGCAGCGCAATGGCGTTGTCGGGATTGGGAAATGGCGAATTCTTGCTGAAGTCTCCCGAAAACGGAAAAATGTTGTATTGCTGCCGCCCCGCATAGGGATTATCGAAGGAGCCGTCGAGGAACTGGACCGTAAAGCTGAACGGTGCTTGGTCGTTCATGTTGTTTAGCTGGAACAATTCAGGTGTGTCGTAATAGATTCCGTAGCCGCCGCGCACGCTGGTCCTGCCATCGCCAAAAACGTCATAAGCAAAGCCGATGCGCGGCGTCACGCCCTTCAATTGGCTGCTATAGCCGCCCCGGGGAATCGTTTTGCCTCCGAATGTGTCCCCAGGGAACAGCAAACCCGGCGGCGCATTGACATAGCGCTGCGAAGTGAAATTTGCGGCATATGCCGGTTGTTCCCACACCGCAACGCGGTTGTTCAGGTCGGTCATGGGAAAGTACGGCTCGTATCGCAAGCCGTAGTTGAGCGTCAATCGCGGCGTAATACGGAAGGTATCGCCGGCGTAGAAGCCGAAATAGTGAAGGCGTTTGAACTCAATCTCGCCGTTGCCTTGCTGGAAATTGGACATGTCGCCAATCATGTAATCGGCCTGGTCGAATCCGGTCCAGCGCCCGTTGAATTGGAATTGCCCAGAGCCGAGGAAGGTGTTGTATTCGTTGTAGCGGGAATCTTCAATCTCAGCGCCAAACATCAGGCTGTGCTTGCCTTTGACCCATTGCCACGAGTGGGTGAGTTCGAAGTTTGCCCTGGCGAAGACCGCGGGCCGCGCGCTGGTCAAGTTGATATTGCTCGTTCCATTGATAGCCACTGCAATTTCGCTCGATGAGGGGTTGATGTTCACGCCGAGGGTTTGAATGCTGCCGGGAAAATCGTTGGTCCGGTTGCCACCAAAGCGATTCGCGGTGAAGTGCGTGTCGATCACCAGGTTCGGCGACGCTGTGAACGTCTCAGCAACCGTCCCGGTTTCGGTTGTGCCGGTGACGCCCCGTTGGTTGGAAAAGATGTTGTTGGCGTCCATTTCCGCGGGCGATTGATTCACGTTGTGATAGAGCCTGACATACAAATTGTTGCGATCGTTGACCCGGTAATCAGCGCGCGCGATCCACTCTTTCGCATTCTGTTGCGATGGCGTGGCAAAGTGAACGAAGCCATCCGGCCCGGGCACGGGTGCGTACTTCAGCAGGTTCTGGGCGGCGGGTGATAGCCGGGCACTGGGAATCTGATTGTTGGGAAATGGTTGGCCTGTTGTAGGATCAGTGATGACGACCGGGCTCGACCCAGTCAGCAGGCTGGAGAAATCTCCGGTGCGAAAGGCCGCCGGAATGCTTAGCGCCGTGCCGCTCCCGCTCTGCTGTCGCACCCAGGTTTGCTGATAACCGCCGAAGAAAAAAAGCCTGTTCTTGATCGCGGGACCGCCAAATGTGCCACCAGCCTGGTTTCTCTTCAGTTGATCGGGAGAGTGTGAAAAGAAATTGTTGGCATTAAAAGCAGTGTTACGTACGAACCAGAATGCGTCTCCGTGGAAAGCATTGGTGCCGCTCTTGGTTACGATATTGACCGATCCACCCGATGCCCGGCCGAATTCGGCGCTCGCGTTCGCGGTTTCGACGCTAAACTCCTGCACCGCGTCCGGGAATGGAAATGGCAGGCCGGTATTCTGCAGGGTGTCTTCGTTATCGCCGCCGTCGAGCGTATATTTCAAAACGTTCTGACGTGAGCCATTCACGGAAAAATAGCGGGTAGTGACCGGAGCTTTGGCGCCATCCCCACTTCCGCCGGCGGCGCCCGAGGCCGATTGCACGCCGGGCACCAGGAAGGCCAGGTCCGCCAGATTTCTGCCGTTCAGCGGCAGATCGACCACGCGCTGCGTGTCAACGGTATCCTTCAGCGTCGCGCCACTCGTTTCCACCGAGGCTGCTTGTGCGTCTACGTTGACCGTGGTGCTCACCTCGCCGACCGCCAACGCGATATCCACACGGCGATTGTCGTTGACCTGCAATTCGATTCCCTTCTGCTCGATTGCCGTGAAACCCTGTTTTCGCACCGTCAGGTTGTATACACCCACGGGAATCGTCGGAAACTCGAACTCGCCGACGCTGTTGGACTCAGCAGTGCGCACGACGCCGGTCTCGACCTGTAGGAGCGTAACGGTAGCGCCTGGCACGCCTGCCGCTTGCTGATCCGTGACACGGCCGTACAGTCCCGCCGTGTTTCGCTGCTGGCTACAGATCGAGCCGGCGAAGATCGTAACGAAAGCAATCATAGAAATCAGCCGCATACAGCGAAGCATGTTAGGTCTCCTTGTGCCGACACAAATTCTGGTGTGTTTCGAGCCGGTGAACAGACAGGGTCCCCTCCCCAAAGTGCCGTGCAACCTCCGGCGGTGCATTCTTTATACGGCCAGTAACAGTGAATTGCAATACGTGGTTTCGGGGTTCGTTTCACGGTGAAAAGAATGCATCGAGAGGCGGATTGCGGCACGGTGTAGAATGCAAGAAACCTGTGCCCTACCTTGCCCAGACAAAAGAAATCTATGACGCCGTCGTGGTCGGTTCCGGTGCGGGCGGAGCCACTGCCGCATATGTGTTGGTAAACCACGGAATGAAGGTGCTCCTCCTCGAAGCGGGGCGCATGCCGAATCCGCCTAAGGACTTTCTCACGCATACCATGCCCTGGGAACTGCCGTTTCGCGGCCACGGGAAACCGGGCGAATATGACGGGCTTTGGAAGATCAATGAATATACAGCGCACCTGTACACCAATCCCCGGAAGGAGTCTTACGACTCCATTGATAAGTTCCACTGGACACGTCTCCGCGCGGTGGGTGGGCGCACGAACACCTGGGGCCGCAGCTGCTTTCGTCATGGCCCGCTCGATTTCAAATCCAAGACGCGTCAAGGGTACGCGGATGACTGGCCGATCGATTACGAAGATATCGAGCCCTACTACGACA
>Ga0209517_10008783_pt1 | contig 11744 bp, 8 predicted proteins | sample PeaSoiMetSII2010_FD_187695 | JGI IMG/M metagenome (GOLD analysis project Ga0209517, IMG submission 187695) | Peat soil microbial communities from Weissenstadt, Germany - SII-2010 (SPAdes) (version 2) | ecosystem: Environmental > Terrestrial > Soil > Wetlands > Peat | place: Germany: Weissenstadt...
CGTTTTCGTTTCATATGACGCAATACCGGAGTTACATCGAAGGACTTAGTAAGAAGAAGCCAGAGGAGCAAAAAAGCGATTGGGGTGATCCGGTAGGACTGATTTTCGGCAAGTCTTTAGTGGGAGGAAGCCGAACGGGAGACGTGTTCGAGGGTATTATTCCGGCGCCCATTCCATTCGGCCGTCCCACGCCTTCCGACGAACCGCCCCACGCTGCGCTCGAACTCGCCGGCCCCTGGGGTTTTTATGATGTATTCCGCCGTGAGCACGGCTTGACGCAGTTGCCGAGAGCGGTGGTTCCGGAGATTGCCGTTAACCACGGGCAGATTCTTCAGATTCCTTTGGTAGTACGCAATAACAGCACTGCTCCCCAGACTATTACTCTCGCCGTAACTGCTCCGCCGACTTGGACCGTCCAGGACTTCACTTCCAGCTTTTCATTGGCCGCGGGGGAATCGTCGCCGGTGCTGGTGCAAGTGACGACGCCAGCTACCGACACCAATGCCGCTGAGGTTAAGTGTCACGCTGAAAGTGGTCATCGGACGATTGCCGAAGTGGAACTGCACGTGAAACTACGATCGGGTGGGTTGCCGCAGTAGCAGATAGGAGGGTTACTCACTTAAGCGCCCATACAGGACTCAATCTGGCCACTTGCTGCCCCCCGCTGCGTCCTGTGATTATGTTAGAAGCGAGGCTATATGTTACAACGTATTTTAGCTGTCCTGCCTTCAATTGCTGCATTTCTGCTCGGTACGGTTTCCCAGGCTGTCGGGCAAACCACCCCGGTAGGCTTTACGAGTCTGACCGCCCCCTCGTTCACCATTACGGGAAGCCTCAACGCTACAAACGGGAACGGTACCTGCTCGACTGGAACAAACAAATGGAAGTATTCGGTGATCGCAATCGATGCCGGGGGTGGGAATACGCCGAGTATTAACTCGGCCGAACTGGACAACAGTTGCTCATCTCTTACCGCCACTCAGTACGTCCAGTTGCAGCTTCCTTCCGTGCCGGGATCTGTGAGCTGCACCGTTTACCGAATTAGCCCAAGTGCCAACCCAGGAAAGATCGCGACAGGCATCCCCTGTGGCAGCACGATTTACGACTTCAGTTCGGGTACATTCATCGATAATTCGAGCCCGCCTTCCAATAACAGCACGGGAAGCGTGAGCGCGGCCGGGGTCGTAAGCGCACAGGCCTTCAATGCGGTGGGGGGGACTGCCGGTACCGACATTCTTACGGCGGGAACTCCGGGCCTCAGCATCTGTCCGAGTGCGCCGCCGATACCCCCGTGCATTCAGAGCGGCGGCCAGTTCTTCTTCCAGGCCCCTGGGGCGATCGGGACCAGTTGGGGCATTATGCTCCCAACGGCTGCGCCCCCCGCAAACGGGGCTCTCTTGCTCTCGGCCGCGACCGGCACTCCGAGCACCTCGACCGCGACCGAGAGCACCTTGTCGAACCCGAGCGGAACCGAATTGGCGACGGCCACGGGAACACTGCCGGCGAGCGACCTCGTAATGTGGGACACGAACGGAAACGCCGTAGACTCCACGATTCACGTGTCCGGAAGCCCCCTAAAAATCCCCTTGTCTGGCATTTCAGCTACGCTTTCGAATCCAAGCGGGACCGAATTAGCGACAGCTACGGGGACGCTGACCACGAACGACCTGATGAAATGGGATGGCAGCGGAAACGCCGTGGACTCTCAGCTCTCGGCGTCCGCTCTCACCTTAACGGTCTGGTTTACCGAGCCGTTATTGGTTTCAGGGAATTCGCTAAGCCTGACGGGCGGCACTGTCGCGCAGCTTTACGGGTTCGTGCTGCCCTACTATCTGTCGACTTCGACCGTGTCGTATAACATTACCACGGGAGATACTGGCGGATACAGCTACGACATTGGCTTCTATGACGCCGGTGGGAACCTAAAGGTGCATACCGGCAATAAGGCTGCAAGCTTCTTTTCCACGGGTTTCCACGACGGTGTGGCCTGGACCTCAGCGGCTACTCTCGCCCCAGGGAAGTACTACTTTGCCATTACGACCAGCTGCACAGCCAGTTGCGCAAGCACGGCTGCCAAGATGTCGACAACTACGTCGACTCTGGGGATGACGTTTCAGAGCGGAGGAACGGTGGGGGTCACTGCCGGCGGAACCCTCAACGGGTCGGTTACTCTTCCGAGCGATACCTACACAGCATCAGGCGCACTTCCAGCCCTTGCGGTGCACTAGATGATAGCAAACATACTCTCGCTGCTGAGGAGGCTATGCCCTTTGCTGCTCCTGCTGCCTGGGGTGGCGCTCTCACAGGCAGCGCCTATGGTCATTGCCTGGCAGGCGCCCCCGTGCACGCCCTCAAATAGCTATTGCAGCTCTGACGCAGACTTCAACACCTTCGTTACGTACATTTTGCCGAACGTCTCCGGAATCGGCACGGTGGTTCCCTGGTCGTCGATAGACAGCGGCTGTACGGACGGCACATACCCTTCGGAGTGTACAACTCAGCCAACCACCTGCCCCGAAAGCTTCCCCAGCACGGACTATAAGTTCTGCCACCTTGATAAGGGCCTGAACGCTTACGTTACCAACACAGCATTCTCTGACAAGAAAATTGTCTTGATTATCTGGGCGGTAAGCGATTCCAGCCCCAACACCAGCACCCCACAATACGTGTTCTCCTCACAATGGGCCGGCAGTCCAAAGGTAAGTAGCGCTCCGCAGGACATGGCCGTCTGCAACTCTTGGCAGGGCGATATCAGTCAATCGAACCCAGGCACTTGCCCGGTCAGTCTTAAGCCTTCTGACAGCTGGGCTTCCGGCGACTACGCGGTTTGGAATGCCAACGAAACGGGCGCTAGTGGCTGCTCGGTCTTTCCGAGCTCCGGCAGCGGCGACCTCCAATGCGCCACATCGCCATGTTCCACCTTAGACACATCCGGATTCCCGGTAGTCTACGAGAAGCCGTTCATGATCGCCTACAAAGACTTTCTCGCCAACTTGGCGCAGCACTACAACCCGAAATCTGCGTCCTCCTACGGCAGCGGCATTGCCCCCTACATCGCCTATGTGCGTGCCGGCATGGCGGAAGGCGGGGAGAATCAGCCCTTTTGCGCCACCCAGGGATCCATTCCACAGCTAACCCGGGGAAACCACCAGAGCGTACAAGCGGGATACGTTGTCAATACTTCTTCAATGGCCGGGGGCGCTTCGTATGTTGCCACCGGAGCTGGCACCACCGACAACGCGGCGCCTATGCCAACGTGCTCCCCAGCGGGTTGTACGACAGCGTCGGACGGGACCATGCCCGGCTGGTATAACGCTGGATCCTACGGCACGGCCGGATCAAATGCTATCTGGCCCGGCCCGAAAGGGATAGACCCGATTACCGGCGAGCCGCAAGGCTACACCGACAACGGTTACCTGACAACCTGGCCACCCCCGCCCCCGCCGGTGGGCGATGGCACCGGTTACATCACATCCATGGTGACCTTCTTGAAGAGCCTGGGCGCAAGTTTTCCATTCGACATTTCCGCCCACGTTGGCCCTCCCTTCAATGAGACTCTCGCCTATGCGGACAGCGAAGCTATTGTCGCCTCGGCAAACGGAGTAGGCTTCGGGCTCCAGGCCGGTAGCATCGGCGACAGCAGTGCATTCGCAAAGGGGTTCTTCCCTTCGTCGTCCACCGACTGGGCACACAATTTCAAGACCTACCCCGCCCCGGTTCACCACATTCAGACTTATGAGCCAGGCGACAATTCCTTCGCGGCAGGATATGCGATAACAAGTCCGACTACAAGCCCGTCAGGTCCCGGCATCACCATCAGCGGCGGTACTGCAACGGTAAGTTGTGTAACAGACTGCAGTTGGTTCTCCGGCCTTGCGAACCTGTATATATACGTAGCCGGTAACTCTAATCCCGCTCTTAACGGTATCTGGCTAGTTTCATGTCCGGCCCAATGTGCAGCCAACACTCTGCAGTTCCAGACGGCCGTCACCGCTGCCGGCACGGGCGGGGCCGTCTGGGCACCGGATTACTGGCCCATTCTCATGCCCTTCGCGGTCCTACAGGGCGTAACCTCCATTGAGGCCTACGAATGTGACTTGGATTATGCATTCGGGGTCCAGACCACCACCTGGCTTACCTACCCTCCGAGTCCCGGCAGCATCGGTTGTGCCCTGTGGGGTATTTCTGGGGGCCCAGACGCCGGTTATAAGAATGCGCTCAAGGACACACTAGGCGGTCAGCCAGTGGCCACCAGCGTTCGCGCTGGTCAAAGTATCTTGGTCAAAGGCAGCCAGTTCTAAGGGCTGCGGTGGAGACTTTTGACCCCTGGCGGCGCTTAGCTGGGTGAGCATAGAATGACTTGGTTCTAACGGAGGCGCGTTATGAGAAAGACAGCGCTCTGTATGGTGACCCTCCTGCTCGTCTGTAACGCCGGGCTGGGACAGCAGTACAACGTTCTATACAGCTTCGCGGGTGCGCAGGCTGGCGACGGGGCGCGTCCCGTCAGCAGCCTCGTTTTTGACCGCTCGGGGAATCTCTACGGTACAACTTCAAGCGGCGGTTCGTCCGCCGGCTGTTTTGCGGGGTGCGGGACGGTTTTCGAACTGGCCTCCAACCCCGACGGCAGTTGGTCGGAGACCGTCCTCTATAGCTTCTGTACAAATTTCGTAAACGGGGCTTGCCTCGACGGAGAAGACCCCACAGCTGGTCTCGCTTTCGATACCGCGGGAAATCTGTATGGCACAACGACCCACGGCGGGCCGCTCAATAACGTTGGAGACTGCGGCGTGGTGTTCGAGTTGTCTCCACCCTCGCTTCCCGGCGGGTCATGGACGGAATCGGTGCTTTACGACTTCTGCTCCAATTACGTTAATGGACAATACCTAGACGGATTACTCCCTCATAGCCAGCTAACCTTTGACGGATCGGGAAACCTTTATGGCACAACGAGCGTCGGCGGCAGCGGACATGCCGACGGCGGAACTGTCTTCGAATTGTCCCGCCAAGGGGGCGGCGGGGGGACGGAAGCCGTGCTATATAACTTCTGCTCGCTGGGGCAAGGAAAGTCGTGTCCTGATGGAACTCAGCCCATGGCTGGCGTGACCTTCGACAAGGCCGGGAACCTGTACGGCACCACATCCGCCGGCGGTAATTTTTACAGCCAGGGCGCGGTATATAAGCTCTCGCCTGGACAAACCGGGTGGACCGAAACCGTGCTGCTGACCTCCAAACAATCTCTGGCTCAAGCCCCACTGGGAGCGGTGAGCTTCGGGCCGTCAGGCAACCTTTACAGTACGTTCTCGCTGGGGGGACAGAGCGGCGGCGGAGGTGTATTCAGGTCAGGGCCGCATGGCGGGTTCACCGAGTTTTCGTTCAACGGTAACAACGGCGATGGGCCTACCGCCGGCGCGCTTATCGATACCAAGCGCAGCGCCCTCTACGGCACGACCTCGCAGGGCGGCGCTAACTTTTCCGGTGTGGTTTTCAAGATGACCGCCCCGGAGGAAGAAACCGTTCTGTACAGCTTCTGCTCCCAGCCCAACTGCACGGACGGCGCCACCCCGCTGGGGAGCGTGATCGTGGATCACTCGGGAAACCTCTACGGTACGGCCAAGCTTGGCGGCCCCAATGGTTTTGGCGTCGTGTTCGAAATCGTTCCCTAGTGCACAAGGCCGGGCTGCTTGCCGGTTTGGCGCACCATCCTGCCGCCGAAACGAAATGGGAATTAGCTCGACGCAGTCGCGCTCAAAGCCTTAAAACCATCTCCGCCTTCAGTTGACTTGTTCTTGCGGGCATACATGTGGCGATCGGCGGCATCCAGGCACTCATCGAGCGTCTTACCGTCAGTCCATTCCGTCACGCCAATGCTTAAGCTCAGCTGAAAGCGCTCCAGGTGTCCGGCTCGGTTCCAGTCCGCTATGTAGGCCTGGGTTCTCTCGACTACCTTGTGCGCCCCGGCGGGCGAAGTATCAGCCAGAATCAAGAGAAATTCATCTCCGCCGTAGCGAACTACGGCATCGGAGCCGCGCACCGAACTTTTCAATAAGCTAGCGATCTCGGCGAGCACGAAATCGCCCGTGAGATGTCCGAACTTCGTATTCACTTCCTTGAAGCGGTCCACGTCGATCAGCATAAAGGTGAGCGGCTTCTCCGAGCGTTTGGCTTGGCTGATGAACCGTCCTGCCATGTCTTCCAGCGAGCGGCGGTTGTAAACTTCGGTCAGCGGATCGGTGAACGACTGCAACCGGACCAATTCATTCTGAATGGTGCTGGAGATCAAACTCTGGCGTGCACGGCGAAGGTCGAGACGGCGAGTAACCAGGTAAGTATTCAGCAGAGCCAGCAGAACGAATAAGCCAATCACCAATTGCCGCGAAACCGTAATTTCAAAATGCACTTCGTCCGTCTTCATGAAAGCCGACGGAATGATGACGGAGAGCAGCCCCGCTGCGGCGAGCAGGCCAGTGACCGACGCGATCATCCACAGCTCCCAATCTCTTTTTTCGATGTTTGAGAGCTGCTGCGTCAGGGCCGGCAGAGAGCGGTCTGGTCCGGTCTCCATGGGCTTGTAGATCATTTCCAAAGTTTAGGACCGAATTGAGAAACACGCAGCAGTACCAAGGTAACTACAAACAGCGGCGGAAGCCAGAATTTCGGCCAGAGCGGCGCCGGTCGCGTTGCTCGCCGGGTTAGCGTACCCTTCTCTGTGTCGACAATTTGATCTTCAGTCAGCCGATCAAGAGGGAGTCGCCCGAATGAACAACAAAATCGCAGTCGTGACCGGGGCCAACGGGGGCTTGGGGACCTTTGTGACGCAAGCCCTGCTGGATGCCGGAGCCACCGTGGTCGGCGTGTCCAAGGATATTCGGCAATCAGACTTCAGCAGTGCGGCATTTACGGCGCTGCCGGCGGACCTCTTGACCGCAGCCGGAGCCACGAGCATGGTGGCGAGTGTCGTGGCTCGCTTCGGAAGAATAGACGTGCTTGCGCACACCGTCGGAGGCTTCGCCGGCGGAAAGTCCATCGCGGAAACCGACGACGCTACTTTTCAGCGTATGTTTGATCTCAACTTAAACAGCACGTTCTATCTTTTGCGCGCGGCAATTCCTGCGCTGCGCAGAGCTGGCAACGGACGCATCATTGCCATCGGCAGCCGTGCGGCGCTCGAACCGGGCGCCGGAGTCGGCGCGTACAGCGCCTCGAAAGCCGCGATGGTTTCGCTAATCAGAACGGTGGCGCTGGAAAATAAAGACGCAGGACTGACCGCCAACGTGATCCTGCCGGGCACAATCGACACGCCTGCCAACCGCAAAGCGATGCCCAACGCAGACGTCTCCAAATGGGTGCAGCCTGCGACCATCGCCAGTCTGATTGCCTGGCTGGCCGGCGAAGCCGGAAAAGATGTCAACGGTGCCGTGATTCCGGTTTATGGCAGCGACGTTTGAGACCTTGCAAGGGCACGCTATTGTCCGGTGGCGCGAAACATCTCCGGAGGATCGAGGTAGCATCGCCTCCACAAGCCTTCATCGGAGAGCGTGCCCGCCTTCCACTCCCGCAGCACCGGCAAGGTCGCAGCCACCATGCCGCCGTCGGCGGAATCGAAAATCAGCACAACCCCCGCTGCGGTTGACGAGCTCTGCGTCAGCTCAGCGAATTCCTTGTCGAGCAGTCCTTTAACAAACGCGAGTTTGGCCTGCAATCCCGTATCCGCAGTACTGCCGGCATTTTTCTGGATGGAAACAATCCGCACAACTTTCCCGCGAAGCGGCTCCCAATCCCCGGGAAAAGACGCGATTTGCTCATTTTCAATCTGAAACGGCGTCTTGTTGTCAGCGACTGGCGGAGCCGGCGAAGCTTCCGGCGGCGCCTCCTCACTTGACGAAGAGTCCGGCATCTCCAGGTTGGAGCGCCGGATCCAGGCGCGCGAAAGCCCGGAGATGCGCACGTGTACCCAGCTTTCATTGCTGTCGAGAATCTCGAATTCGTCCTCCGCCTCGGCGAGAAACAAAACTTTCGCTCCCTCGCTCGGGCTGATCAGGACCGGAGTTCCCGACTTCCGCACGGCGGCCAGGTTGTCCGGATGCGACTGGTTGCGGAGGATTTCCTCCAGGTTCTTGGCTTCCTTGTCCAGATCCTCCGTGTGCCGGTCGGCTACTCCGCTCCTCGGAGGCGGCGTCGCGCTATGGTCTGTGTGCGGGAAAGTACCACCTTTGAACGACGGCGCAGAGGGAAGATCGGGCGCCTGTGCGGAATTGCTGGAAGGCGCAGCGTCTTTGCCTTTCAGTGTGGCAGGTGGGTTATTGGGTAACGAGGGCGTGGTGGAGGGTGACTTCGTGCCGAGCGCGTCTGCCAGCCGATCGAGAAGATCAGATTCCAGTCGGCCATTGGACGGCAGAACCTGATAGCCGGATTTCCCTGCCACGGGAGAGTTGTACCAAGCTGTGATCTGGGAACTGACGCGTACCAGCGACCCGCCCGCCGGAGTCGAGGTCACCTGAATGGTGCATTGATAATAGCCCTTCTGAAAACGATCCAGAGGTTGCTCGCCTGGAGCCGCGAACCCGTCCAGCACAGGCAAATGTCCGCCGGTCGAAGATTGCAACTGGCGAACCGCCGCCTCTACCACCGGTTTTGATTGGGGAAAAGTGCGTTCCGCGGGACGTCCCTGAGCTCGACCCAGCGGCATCATGAGCATCCACAGGATCGCGACCGCAGTAAACTGAAAGGCCGGCTTCATGGCAAGGGCTCCAACTGGGAGTGGTTGATCCAGCCATGCTGGCCATCCTCGGTCTCCACGCCGTACCAGTACGGAGTGGCGATGAGAATCACCACCTCAGATCCCGCGTCGAGCGTCTTCAGACTGGTCGCCGAGTGGAAGGGAGCAGACTTCAGTTGCGCTCCCGGTGCTTTGATGATTCGTTCCACCTGCCGACGCAGGTTCTCAACCCGCTGTTCCGGCGTGTTCGCGGAATTCTGCGCCCGGGCCAGTGCGGACGCCTGTTCCTCCGCGTTTTTCCGTTCCAGCGCTTTCCTGGCTAACTCTTCCTGGCGATGTCTTTCGCCTTCCGCAGCCTGTTTCTTTTCTGATTCGAGGGTTTCCACATGGTCTTGAATAGCTTGATACTCGGCACTCTCGACGCTTCCGTCCGATGAGTGCACAATATGACGAAAGTCTTCCACGAAAACAGCATCGATTCGCAAAACCGTTTGCTGCGGGCCCTTGCTCTCGACGATGTAGCGCACCGCCAGCGTTCCTTGATCGTTGCTTTCCTTGAAATTTACCGGGGCCAGCACTTGTTCCCGCACCTTGTAGTAAACCTTGCCTGGCCCTTTGTATTCGCCAAACAATGAGGATGAAGCTGCGGGCTGGGCCTTATCCACGAACTTGTCTTTGTTGTACTCCTTGCTTCCTTGGATGATTCCGTCATTCACCACGGCCTCCACGGCTTGCACCACCATGTCTTCGGGCGAGCTTATTTCGGTGGAGAGTCCAGAGCCGTAGTCCGCTTTTTTCTTGTGCTCCCGGGCGTGCAATGGCGGCGCGAGGTTCAGGAGCAAAAGCAGCATCGCCGCGGCCAGGGCAAACCGGGCGCGGCGAATCGCCTGCGGGGTTTCCTTCACCGCGCGCGGCGAAGGGAGACTCTGGGTGCGGCGGGAAAGCTTTTCCATGCGCTCCGCTGACTGCCCTTCTACGCTCTCATACTCTCTGCCTTGCGCGCATGTCAACTCCGGCAGGCCATTTCCGCGCGGATGGGCTCCCCTAAACGCCCAGGCGGAGCAAATTGAGACGCCATTACTGATCTGAGTGATTGCCCTCTTGCACCAGAACCTGAATTTGACAATCCTTTTACAAAAAGGGGTAGCCGGACTCTTGACATGTTTACAAAAAAGCGTCACCGTCGATTGCGCGTAGAAAATAACATGCTGAATGGTTTGAACTCGAACAGTCTGGTGCCTCAGACTCGCGTTCCCGCTCCTGCCAGGCTGCCGCGAGTCGCCCTGCCCAAAAGGAAGCGCGACCGCGCCGGCAAACAGAAAGCGCTGATGCTGGCGGCTTTGCGCTTGTTCGCTACCCGGGGATACGAGGCGACCACCACGCGCGAGATCGCCGCCGCCGCGGGTTGTGCCGAGGGTCTGATCCACCGCTACTTCAAGGGAAAGGCCGGCCTGCTACCGGCCTTGGTCGAATATCAGTTTTCTGAAGAACTGACGGAAATGCGCCATCGCCCGCGCTCAGCCGGCGGTTTGGAAGAAGAATTTCTTCAACTCGTCGACTGGGAAATAGAACACATGTGGAGAAATCAGGATTTTCTCCGGGTATTTATCTCGCGCGCGCTAGTGGATCCCTCGGTCGCCAGCGTGCTGAACCAGGCCGTCCTTTCCTCCCGCACCAAGGCGGTGGTGGAGCGCCTCAAGCGCCACCGCCAATGCGCGGCACTTCCTCAGGAAGACCTTGAAGTCCTGGCCCAGTCGGTGGGAGTGTTCGGCCTGGTGTTTGGCTTTATGCGTCCCATCGTACTCGGGCAGGACCGGGCCCAAGCCAGGAAGATGGCTGCGACCCTGGCCGGTGTCCTGGTTCGCGGCTTGCATTATGCCCAAACTGATTAAAATTGCTGATGCTGGCAATCCGTCTAACCGATTTCTTCTTGACATGCGTCTCTCGGCCATGATACTAAGTGCGTCCACGCGCACTTTCCAGGATGTCCGAAGGTTGGTCAGTGGGTTCGGCTTCCTGTCTTCGGGTCACAATTTGTTCTGGTGGCCTGCTTGGGTGGTTATGAAGGCTGGTTGTTTCTGTTCCGGTGGCCAAGGGCCATCAGTAGCGGAGAACGCTCCCAGGACTCTGAGCGCGGCTCCAAATTAGTTCAACGGGCGGTTTTTTTGCCCCGATTCAGTGCCAGGAGGACTCAATGACCTCTCCCCAGAGGCATTTTGCCGGATGGTTGCTATTCGCATTTTTCCTGGCGGGAGCGTTGCCACAGGCTAACGCCCTCCCTGCCTTCGCGCGCAAGTATGGCTTGCGCTGCTCGGCCTGCCACGAAGCCTGGCCGATGCTCAATTATTTTGGCCAGAAGTTCAAGGACAACGGCTATCAGTTGATGAATGATCGGGATGCCCCGATCTGGCAAAACCCGTCCTATTGGCCAGTTACCTTCCGCATGACGCCGATCTGGCACCGCGTCAGCACCGGCCGAGTGCCCGTCGACGTGGGCGCCGGGATGAACAACGGCGAGGCTAGGATCGAAAGCTCGGGCTTCGACATGAGCGGGCTCGATTTCCATACCGGTGGAACGCTGGAAAAAAACATCTCGTTTTACCTGCTCCCCTCTTCCGATTCGACCGGAACATTTCACTTTGAGACGGTCATGGCACGATTGGATAACCTCTGGGGCAGCTCCTGGCTCAATGTGAAGTTGGGGAAATTCGAGCTCGACAACCTGCTTTCTGAAAAGCGCATTCTGACGCTGACCGGCAACGGCGGCATTTATCAGACCTATCACTTCATGCCGGTGGGCGACGGGAACATTTTTGGGCAAATCGGAGACAACCAGCTCGGCATCGAGTACTTGGGGCACTCGGTGGACGACCGGACGCGCGTTTCCGCTGCCCTCCTCAGTTCGAGTGACGGGAACACCAACCTGATCACCGGCTCCAATTCCTATACCGGATTCTTTACCGGGAGCCAGGCTTTTGATACGGGCAAGCTGGGTGTGCAGCGGGTCGGGTTCTACGCGATGGTGGGA
>Ga0209517_10008784_pt1 | contig 11743 bp, 9 predicted proteins | sample PeaSoiMetSII2010_FD_187695 | JGI IMG/M metagenome (GOLD analysis project Ga0209517, IMG submission 187695) | Peat soil microbial communities from Weissenstadt, Germany - SII-2010 (SPAdes) (version 2) | ecosystem: Environmental > Terrestrial > Soil > Wetlands > Peat | place: Germany: Weissenstadt...
TGTGTCGAAATTCATTGCGTTTGGCGTGTCCGCCGAAATCGTCGTGATTGTCGAGGATGAGCACCCTCGCGTCGCGGCCGGCGCCCTTCAAGAAGTAATACGCCGCGCCCAGCCCGCTAATACCGCCGCCCACGATCACCAGATCATAAGTCTCGTTGGTATGGGCCACTGCGGACAAATCGACTTTGCGGCTGTCGCGAAGTTGATGCGCCACCTCAAATGAACCCGGGTGATCGCCGCGCATCCCGGTCAGGGCAGGCGGGTAGTAATCCGGCGATCGCTCCGGTGCAAAGTCTTGCGCTGCTGCCCATTGGGGTAAAAGCGTGGCGCCAGCCGCCGCGGCGCTGACTCCGTTGACGAAATCCCGCCGGGTGATTCTCCGGCTCATTCCCAGATCGCGGTCGTGTGCGTTCAAGTTGGCCTCCTCAGCCTGCAATTCCTGTACCGGCGGTTTTTTGTAAGATTGCATTGTTAGGGGAATGTTGTCAAGCCCTCGAACGGAAAGCATCATTTGCCAAAATAGTCGGGTATAATCAGAAGCTTGCAATCATCCGAAAGGTATCGCCATGCCGCCGCGTAAGCGCAACTCCGATACTGTCCGCGCTCGATTTCTCACCATTGGGCAAACCGCGCGTATTCTTGGCGTTAGCTCCTCAACACTGCGCTTGTGGGAAAGCGTTGGCCTAATCAGTCCAGCCCGAAACTCCGGAAAGTACCGACTCTACAATCCTGAAATGCTGGAGCTTTTGAAGCGCATCAAGTACCTGCGGGACGTCAAGAAGCTAAACGTGCCGGGGATTAAACAGGCGCTGGATGGTAAGCGTCCGCCGGCCGCCGCGACCCAGGTGAACAACCAGCCGGACATCGGCACTCAGTTGCGAAAACTGCGGAAAGACCGAGGCCTGGGAGTGGTAGCGGCAGCGGAACAAGCGCAGATCTCGCCCGGTTTTCTGAGCGCCATCGAATTGTCGCGCGCCAACGCCTCGGTCGCGACTCTCCAGCGATTGGCCGCTACCTACAACACGACGGTTCTCGAATTCTTCGACATTCCCCACCACAAACGGCGGCTGATCCGGCCCCAGCAGCGCCGCTCGCTGCGGACCGAGTCGGGCGTTGCGATGGAGCTTTTGTCCACCGGCACGAAAATGCTGGAATGCATGTTGTTTCGTGTCCCACCCAAGGCGGGTAGCGACGGAGCCTACTCGCACGCCGGCGAAGAGTTCATCTATATGCTGAAGGGCAGTCTTGAGTTCTGGCTGGACGAACTGGAATTCCACGTCCTTCAGGAGGGCGACAGCTTTTGGTTCGAGAGTAATATTGGTCACCGCTGGTTCAATCCGACAGACAAAGAAGCTGTCTTGATCTGGGTCAACACACCGCTGACGTTTTAAACTTGGCTACCACCGAACCCACTCGGCGGGCAGCGCTGCTGGCGGCAGGATCGGTGCTATTCGCCGTGGCGCCGCGGCGCGCACAAGCGGCTTCTGGGAGAACTTACATCGTCGGTTCCACGGCTACCGGCGTGCCGTTCACCTTCATTGATGTCAAAACCAATACTCTGACGGGCGCGATGGTGGACATCATGAAAGCCATCGCCGCGGACGCCGGCTTCCAGATCGATTTACGCGCAACGGCCTTTGGCGCGCTCATCCCCTCGCTGACAACCAAAAAGATCGACATTATTGCCGCCGCTATGCTGAAGACGCCGGCACGCGCCAAGGTAGTTGATTTCAGCGAGCCTGTCTATTCGTACGGAGCCGGCATCGTGGTTCCAGCGCGAGGATCGAGAGATTACAAAACTATCCAAGACCTCAGGGGCGTGGCGGTTGGCGTGCAAGTGGGAACGCGCTTCTTCGAGCAATTGCAATCGGCTGGCGTCAAAGAGATCAAGACGTACGATAACCTGATGGAAATGTTAGGCGATCTCAGCGTGGGACGAATCGGCGCTGCTTACGGCGACGCCCCCATTTTCGCCTATCAGATCGCGCAAGCCAAAATACATAGCGCGCGTGTCGCCAAGGAATTCCAGCCGCCCAGCGTGGAAGACGTCTGCCTGGTGGCCCGCAAAGGCGACACGGAACTCCTCGGTCGTCTCGATGCTTCCGTGAAGCGCCTAAAGACGACCATCATCAAGGCCATCTTGGATCGTTGGGGTCTGCGCTGACTCAGTGAACGACTTTCTCACGGACGCCAAGGACTTCCTCCCGATTCTTCTCGACGGAGTGTGGATCACCATTGCGATCACCTTGTGCGCGTTGCTTCTGAGCGTGATTCTCGGGCTCACGTGGGCGCTGCTGGGTACATCGCGCTTCGGAGTCGTGCGGGGAGCCAGCCGAACCCTCATCAACACCGTGCGCGGAATCCCGATTCTGGTTCAATTGTTCTACATTTATTTCGTCCTTCCTCAACTTGGGATCACGCTGAACGCGTTTCTGGCTGGCGTGGCCGGGCTGGGACTGGCCTACTCGGTGTACCAGGCGGAAAATTTTCGCGCCGGGTTTGCTTCCGTCGACCGTTCGCTCATCGAAGCCGCGCAATCACTGGGAATGCCTCAAGCCATGATCGTGCGCCGGCTCATTTTGCCGCTGGCAATTCGCGTCATTCTTCCGCCGCTCGGAAATACTTCCATCATGTTGCTCAAGGATTCTTCCATCGCGTCGACAATCACGGTGGCGGAGTTGACGCGGGCCGGCCAGCTCCTGGCGGTTTCCACTTTCAAGAACATGACGGTCTACACTCTGGTCGCGCTGCTCTACCTGGCCATGAGCCTGCCGTTGTCTTACTTAACGCGGCGCCTGGAGCGGAGGTACGCCGCCCGATGATCGAAGTCACTGGCGTCGGCAAGGCGTTCGGAGAACACCAGGTGCTGCGTGACGTCACGTTTTCGATCGCCAAGGGTGAAGTGGTTTGCCTGATTGGGCCCTCCGGCTCCGGCAAGTCGACCGCCCTTCGATGCATCAACGGACTGGAAAGGCCAGACCAGGGCACGATCACCGTGGATGGAGTCGCCGTGAGCGACACTACGCTGCGCGAAATCAGGAGCAAAGTGGCCATGGTCTTTCAGCGCTTCAATCTGTTCCCGCATCGCACCGTTCTCGAGAATGTGATGGAAGGGCCGGTTTACGTTCAGAATGTTCAGCCGCATGAAGCCCGCGAGCGCGCTCTGGACCTTTTGGAGAAAGTAGGTTTGCGCGATCGATCTGGCGCTTATCCGTCCCAACTTTCCGGCGGACAACAGCAGCGTGTCGGTATCGCGCGCGCCCTGGCCATGCGGCCGCTGGCCATTCTGTTTGACGAGCCTACCTCGGCGCTTGACCCGGAGCTGGTAGGCGACGTACTGCGAGTGATCCGCGCGCTCGCCGACGAAGGCATGACCATGGTGGTGGTCACCCACGAAATGAGCTTTGCTCGCGAGGTAGCGGATCGAGTCCTCTTCATGGACGCAGGGGTAATTCTGGAAAGCGGACCGGCCCGCGAAGTTCTCACCAATCCCAAGGTAGAGCGGACGCGCAACTTTCTGGAACGCGTAATTCACCCGCTGTAAAGCAGACAACCCTGCAATAACTGTGAAATTCCACAGAAGACTTGGTACTATGAACCCTACAAGCTTTTGATGCTCCCATGAGCGCGCAACAACCAGCCACGGCAGTCTCGGAAGTAGACGCGTCCAGCGCTGGCCTGCAGCAGAGCTTGGGCCTGTTCGACTCCACCATGATCGTGGCAGGTTCCATGATTGGAACCGGGATCTTCATCGTCGCAGCCGACATGGCGCGGCAGGTGGGCAGCGCTGGATGGCTTCTGGCGTCCTGGGTGATCACGGGGCTGCTGACCATCGCCGCTGCTTTGTCGTATGGCGAATTGGCAGCTATGATGCCTCGGGCCGGGGGCCAATACGTCTATCTGCGTGAGGCTTGGTCGCCACTATGCGGGTTCCTGTACGGCTGGACGTTATTCATGGTGATACAGACCGGAACCGTTGCCGCGGTGGGCGTGGGATTCGCTCGATACCTGGGCATTTTGTGGCCGCGCATCTCGGAGACTTCGTATATCGTTGCTCCCATCCATATCACCAGCAACTATGCGGTTTCGCTTTCCACTGCCCAACTGATGGGTGTTGCGATTATCGCGCTGCTGACTTGGACCAACGCTCGCGGAATTAATTACGGGAAACTGGTTCAAAACACGTTCACCACCGCCAAGCTCGCTGCTTTGCTCGGGGTGATTGTGGTTGGAATTGTGGGATGGAATGCGACGGGTTCGAATTTCGCCAATTTCTGGCGTCCCCAGGGGTACACGCCCGTAGCGCCGGGGATCACGCCAGAAACCGTATTTGGACTAATTGCCGCCATCTGCCTGGCTCAAGCGGGATCGCTATTTGCCGCCGATGCGTGGAACAATATCACGTTCACCGCCGGCGAGGTGAAGAATCCGCGCCGCAACGTGCCGCTTTCGCTGGCGCTGGGAGTGCTCATCGTCATTGGTCTTTATGTCTGCGCCAATTTAGCCTACGTTGCCGTCCTGCCACTGGAGAAAATCCAGCACGCGCCTTCGGATCGCGTGGCCGGCGCCATGCTTCAAGCGGTCTTTCCATCGATAGGGGCGGCGCTGATGGCGGGCGTCATCGTGATCTCCGCGTTCGGTTGCATCAACGGCATGCTCATGTCGGGCGCTCGAGCTTACTTCGCCATGGCGCGCGATGGCCTCTTCTTCCGGCGCGCCGCAACCCTCAATGGAGCTCGCGTGCCAGGCGCGTCGCTGGTGATGCAAGGCGCATGGGCGTGCTTCCTGGTTCTGATCCGCACTTACAATCCTTCCACTGGCACCTTTGGCAATCTTTACACCAATCTGTTGAACTATGTGGTTTCCGCCGCTTTGTTGTTCTACATCCTAACTATCGCGGGAGTGTTCCGGCTGCGCGGTCTGCGACCGGAAGTTGAGCGGCCCTATCGCACCTGGGGATACCCCGTGGTGCCGGCCCTCTATATTTTGTGCGCCGCTGTGATTTTGGCAATGCTTTTTGTGTATCGTCCAGAGACCACTTTCCCCGGCCTCGTGATTGTCCTCATCGGAGTCCCGGTTTATTTCGCCTTCCGGCGATCTTCGGCCAGCTTATGAATCTTGCCACCCAGACATCCATTCGATTGGTTACATCGGTGCCAGGACCGCTTTCCCTGGAACTCCAAAAGCAGCGTGAGTCCAACATACCGCGCGGTGTAAAGTCGGCGCTGCCGGTCTTCATCCGGCGGGCCGAAGGCGCCACGCTGGAAGACGTGGACGGCAACCAGTTTCTTGACTTCACCGGAGGGATCGGCTGTCAGAACGCCGGCCATCGTCCTGCCGCGGTGACCGATGCCATCCACGAGCAAACCGACAAGTTTCTGCACACCTGCTTCAGCGTGTCTCCTTATGAGGATTATCTTCGCCTCGCGGAGCTTTTGAACACCCGCACGCCGGGAACCTTCGCGAAGAAGACGTTCTTCGTCAACAGCGGCGCCGAGGCGGTGGAGAACGCCATCAAGATCGCGCGCCACTTCACGCGGCGGCAGGCCATCATCGCGTTCGAGGATGCTTTTCACGGTCGGACGCAACTGGCCATGAGCCTCACCAGCAAGTCGCATCCCTACAAAGCCGGGTTCGGACCGTTCGCGCCCGAAGTGTACCGGATGCCGTACGCTTACTGCTACCGCTGCCCGTACAACCTGAAGTATCCGAGTTGCGAGGTGGAATGCGCCCGCCGCTTGGAATCCACGTTCAAACGCCAAATCGAAGCCGAAGCGGTAGCGGCGATTATCTTTGAGCCGGTACTGGGCGAAGGCGGTTTCATCGCGCCTCCGCCGGAATGGTTTGGCGTGATCGCCAAGATTTGCCGCGAACGGGGCATCCTCATCATCGCCGACGAAATTCAAACCGGCTTCTGCCGCACGGGTCCGCTATTCGCCAGCGAGCGATTCGGGCTGGAACCCGACTTGCTCCTGACCGGCAAGTCCATCGCCGGGGGACTGCCGCTGGCCGGTATCACCGGAAGGGCCGAGATCATGGATTCGCCCGGGCCCGGCGGGCTGGGCGGAACGTTCGGTGGCAATCCGGTTGCGTGCGCCGCGGCGCTGGGAATCCTGCAATCCATGGACTCGCTGCATTTGGAGGAGCGTTCGGAACACATCGGCCGGCTCTTTGAATCCATGACACGCGACTGGAAGCGCCGGTTCCGGCTGATGGGCGACATCCGCGGCGTGGGCGCGATGCGCGCGTTCGAACTCGTCAAGGATCAAGCCACCCGCGCGCCAGCCGACTCGGAGACGCAGAAGATTCTCGCGGCTTGCCATCGCCGCGGCCTGCTGATTATCTCGGCGGGTACTTTCGGAAACGTCATTCGGATACTGGTTCCTCTGGTTGCGACAGACTCGCAAATCGAGGAAGGATTGACCGTTCTGGAGCAAGCCATCGTTGAAGTATGCAGTTGAGAGTTGTTTGACAACATCACAAAATTATTATAAGGTTGTAAAAAATGCCACAAGGTACGATACAGCAGCTTTCTTCCCAGGAAGTGGTGGACGCGACTCGTCAGTTGAACTTCGGCACGTGGCGCCGTCAAAAGAATTGGACGCCGCTGCACGTAGTGGATGCCGAGGGTTGCTACTTCATCGACAGCTCGGGAAAACGCTATCTCGACTTTTCCTCGCAATTGATGTGCGTAAACCTGGGTCACAAGAATCGGGCCGTCATCGAGGCTATTGTCGAGCAAGCGCGAACGCTGCCCTACATCGCGCCCGGTTATGCCACCACCGCGCGAGCCGAATTGAGCCGTTTACTGCTGGAGGTGCTGCCGGCGGGGCTGGTGAAGTTCTTCTTTACGACTTCGGGCACCGAGGCCAACGAAGCCGCGATGAAGATCGCGCGCATGTTCACCGGCAAAACGAAAATCATCGCGCGCTACCGTTCCTATCATGGATCCACGAGTGGGTCCATCGCCGCGACCGGCGATCCCCGGCGGTGGCCCCTGGAGCCGGGCGGTAAAGGCCAGGGCGTCATCTTCGCTCCCGAAGTCAATTGCTATCGCTGCCCCATCAAACATCAATACCCGGGCTGCAACATTGCCTGCGCGGATTATCTCGAACACATGATCGAGAACGAGAGCGATGTGGCGGCTGTGATCGTGGAGCCCGTGGTGGGAACCAATGGCGTGTTAGTTCCGCCACCGGAATATTTTCCGCGGCTGCGCCAGATTTGCGACCGGCACAATGTCCTCCTGATCGCCGACGAAGTCATGAGCGGTTGGGGACGCACCGGCAAATGGTTCGCCGTGGATAACTGGAATATTCAACCCGACATCCTGGTAACGGCGAAAGGCATCACTTCCGCGTATGTTCCCCTCGGGCTGTGCGCTACGACCGCGCGCATCGCTGCCTATTTCGACGAGCACTATTTCGCCCACGGCCACACTTACGAAGCACATCCCATGACGCTCGCCCCGGCCATCGCGACCATTCACGAGATGCAAAGGCTGAAACTGGTGGAGCGCGCCCAGACCATGGGTCAGTATCTCGGTGAAAAGCTAAAGGCATTGGCGAAAACGCACCCCAGCGTCGGCGATGTTCGCGGCTTGGGACTGTTTTGGGCCGTGGATCTGGTAAAGAACCGTCAGACCAAGGAACCCCTGAACAGCAAGGCGGAGAAGATTTCCGGAGCGCCGCTGGTGGTGGATCAGATTGCGGCTGACATGATGAAGAACGGAGTCGCGCTGCAAGCCTGGATCAGTCACCTGGTCATCGCGCCTCCCCTGATCATCGAAAAGAGCGAGATTGATCTGGGCGTCGCGGCTCTCGACAATGCCCTGACAATTGCCGACCGGCACGTGGAGGCTTAGATGCCGACAACTCTTTCAACAGAGAAGCTCGCGTCGAACTATGTCGGCGGAGAGTGGCTCCGCGGCGGTTCACCTGATTCGGTGGAAGTAACCAATCCCGCGACGTCCGAAAGCCTGGCGACTGTGGCGTTGGCCGGAAGCGACGACGTCGCGAGAGCGGTGGCTTCCGCGGCCGCGGCCTTTCCGTCCTGGCGTCGGACACCACCACAAGAACGGATCCAGTATCTATTCGCGTTCAGGCGACTGCTGGAAGCCCACTTTGACGAGATCGCCCGCACTACGACCCTCGAAAACGGAAAGACGCTGGCCGAATCGAAAGGCGAGCTGCAGCGCGGTATCGAGAACGTGGAAGTAGCCTGCGGCATCCCGACACTGATGCAGGGTTACAACTTGGAAGACGTCTCGAGCGGCATTGATGAGATCATGATCCGCCAGCCGCTGGGAGTAGTGGCGGCCATCACGCCTTTCAATTTTCCCGCCATGATTCCGCTGTGGTTCCTGCCCTACGCGATTGCCTGCGGGAATACGTTCCTATTGAAGCCGTCGGAAAGAGTGCCGCTCACTGCCCGTAAGATTTTCGAACTGCTTCATGAGACCGGCCTGCCGCGCGGCGTGGTCAACCTGGTGGTGGGAGCCAAGCCGGCGGTCGACGCATTGCTCCGTCATCCGGATGTAAGGGCCATCAGTTTCGTTGGGTCGACGCCCGTGGCCAAATACATTTACGTGGAGGGCGCGGCGCACGGAAAACGGGTCCAGTGTCAGGGCGGCGCCAAGAACCATGTGGTGATCATGCCGGATGCCGATGTCGAGATGGCTGCCAAAGTGGTCAGTGACAGCGCGTTCGGTTGCGCTGGACAACGCTGCCTGGCAGTATCCACCGCTTTGATGGTCGGAGAGGCGCGTGAGCATTTTTCCACCGCAATTCTTGACATGGCCGCTAGTCTTCGCGTCGGCAACGGGCTGGATGAAGGCATTCAAATGGGACCGGTGATCTCGCCCGCCAGCAAGACCCGCATTGAGCGATCGATCGCGACTGGGCTCGAAACTGGAGGCAAGGCCCTTTTGGATGGCCGCGGCGGTCAAAGTGGCAACGGCGGTTCTTTCCTCAAACCGACGGTGCTCACCGGACTCGGCGTGGACCACGCCTTGGCAACCACGGAAATCTTCGGTCCCGTTCTCACTTTGGAACCGGCCAAGGATCTGGACGACGCCATCGCGATGATCGCGAAGAATCCCTACGGAAACGCAGCGTCTATATTCACCACCAGCGGCGTTGCCGCGCGCAAGTTCCGCTACGAAGTACCAACCGGCAACGTGGGTGTGAACATTGGAGTCGCGGCGCCCATGGCGTACTTTCCCTTCAGCGGCTGGAAGGATAGCTTCCTTGGCGTGCTGCACGGACAGGGACGCGACGCAGTGGAGTTCTACACCGACAAAAAAGTTGTCGTCGAGCGTTGGCCCAAAGAATGGTCGCGCAAGTTCTGATCTAGCTTTATGGCATCCATCATTCAACGAGCGATTGCGACAGCCGCGACGTCAATCTCGATCGTCGCGTTGAGTTTGACCGCCAGCGCACAGTTGTCGCCAAAGGGCGACTGGCGCACCTATGGTGGAGACAAGAGCTTCAACCGGTACTCGCCGCTGGATCAAATTAATCGCGACAACGTCAAGAATTTAGGGATCGTGTGGAGCCGGCAGGCGGTCGACGCTCAGATTAAGGACAAGTTTCCGGATCTCAGCCCATCCAACTATTTTCGCGGTACTCCGATCATGATTGATGGCGTGCTGTATGCGCCCGATGGAGTCGGCCTGGTGGAAGCCTTCGACGCCGTTACCGGAAGAACCAAGTGGGTTCAACAGCCCACTGAGCCGACGTTGCGGGAGGCCGCCGGTGAAAGCACGCGCGGGGTCGCCTACTGGCGCAAAGGTTCGGATGAGCGAATCGTCTCCATCAAGGGTGAGTATTTGTATGCCATGGATGCCAAGACCGGCGCTCCGGAGCGTGAGTTTGGCGAAAACGGCCGAATTTCATTGAAGCGTGACACTCCCGACAACGCGCGCTACTTCGGGTGGCCCGGTCCGTTCGTCGTGAACGACGTGATCGTCGTGGGCGGCAACGGCGGCGGAAGAGCCGAAGGTGGTTACGGAGATGGCGGATTCGAGGCTAAGGCAAAGCCGGAGGACATCCGCGGCTATGACATTCACAGCGGCGCTCTGCTCTGGACTTTTCATATCTTGCCCAGAAAAGGCGAGCCCGGCTACGATACCTGGGGTAAGGGTTCCGCCGAGTATGTCGGCAACATGGCCGCCTGGGCTTCGCTCACCGCCGACGAAGAGCTGGGTTACGTTTACATCCCTCTGAGCACTCCGACGGCTTCCTACTACGGCGGTCACCGGCCCGGCATCAACCTCTATTCCGACAGCTTGGTGGCGCTCAACGCCAAGACCGGAAAATTAGTTTGGTATTACCAATTGATCCATCACGATCTCTGGGAATACGACGCCGCGACACCACCCGTTCTCGGCGACATTACCGTGGATGGCAAGCGCATCAAGGCTGTCATCGCGTCCAACAAGACTGGGTTCTTGTATGTGTTCGATCGCGTGACCGGAAAACCGGTGTGGCCTATCGAAGAACGTCCAGTTCCGAAATCCACCGTTCCGGGTGAGGAAACCTGGCCGACACAGCCGTTCCCCACCAAGCCGCCGCCGATCGACCGCCAGGGAATTAGCGAGGACGACCTCATCGATTTCACGCCCCAATTGCACAAGGAAGCGATTGAGATCGCCAAGCACTTCGTGATGGGCCCACTCTTCACGCCGCCCACCATCATCGACGACCAGCCGAATGGTAACCAGGGCACGCTGGCGCTTCCGAGCGACTGGGGCGCCGCCAACTGGAACACTGGCGCATTCGATCCTGAAACCGGTTTTTACTATGCCGTCTCGATGACTTTGCCGACGGTGTATGGCCTACGAAGAAATCCGAACGCAGAATCCCTCATGTTGTATGGAGAAGGTCCACCCCCGCGCCCGGCAGGAGCCGAAAAGCCTCAGCGGCCGCCCGATGAAGAACCGGAGCTTACCGTTCACGGTCTCCCACTCATCAAGCCGCCGTACGGCCGCATCACTGCCTACGACATGAATCAGGGAACCAAGCTGTGGATGGTGCCCAATGGCGACGGCCCTCGCAACCATCCGCTGCTCAAGGATCTGAATCTTCCGCCGCTGGGAAATACCGGGCGGCCGGTTGCTCTGTTGACCAAGACTTTGCTGTTTCTCGGCGACAGCAGCAACGCCGTGATGGGCCGCGCCGGGATCGCGGGTCCCGCGAGGTTCCGGGCATACGACAAGACCAACGGCACACTGGTAGCGGAGATCGAAATGCCGGTCGGCGCCACTGGCGGTCCGATGACCTACATGGCTGACGGGAAGCAGTACATCGTTGTGCCGGTCGGAGGAAAGGCGTACGGCGCCGGCTGGGTCGCTCTTGGACTCGGCGGAGCCAGTATCTTCACGGAGGCGCAAGCCACGCACGGCCAGACTCTCTATCGGTCGAACTGCGCTGCCTGCCACGGAGGCAATCTCCCTGGAGAGCATGCTCCTCCATTGAGAGGCAATCCGTTCTGGTCGCAGTGGGAACACGAAACGGTGCGATCGCTTTACAGCCGAATTATCAGTACCATGCCTCCGGACGACCCCGGTAGCCTGGCCGAGAAGGACGTGATCGACCTGGTGGCTTATCTGCTCCAATCGAACGGCGTGCCAACGGGAAGCAAGGCCATCGCGAACGCCAACGAGCTGAACTCCGTCAGAATTCAACGGCCGAAATAGACTGGAGGTCGATGATGAATCACCGCTACAACCGCAGAAAATTTA
>Ga0209517_10008786_pt1 | contig 11741 bp, 6 predicted proteins | sample PeaSoiMetSII2010_FD_187695 | JGI IMG/M metagenome (GOLD analysis project Ga0209517, IMG submission 187695) | Peat soil microbial communities from Weissenstadt, Germany - SII-2010 (SPAdes) (version 2) | ecosystem: Environmental > Terrestrial > Soil > Wetlands > Peat | place: Germany: Weissenstadt...
TTGCCGGTGCTGCCGCGGTTGCGTACCAGCAGATTTTTACACAGATGCGGAAGGCATATGCAGGGACTGCGGCGGAGGAGCAACAGGCTGCGGAAGAGGGCATCCAACTACGGGACCGGATGCGTCTGGCCTATCCGTTTCATCCGGCCTTGCTCGACCTGATGCGGCAACGCTGGGCCTCGCTGCCCGAGTACCAACGGACGCGAGGCGCATTACGGTTCCTAGCAGCTTGTCTGCGGGCGCAACACAAGGTGGGCAAGAGTGGAGTTGTTCTCGGCCCAGGCGATGTGATGCTCAACGATCACGAAGTGCGCCGAGCCTGCATCAAAGAACTCGGCCTCATGAACCGCTTTGACGCCGTTTTCCAAGCCGACCTCGTTGGCCCAAACTCGACAGCCAGTCGCATTGATAGACTTCGAGCCAAAGCGAATCCGGCGGAAGTCGGGAAAGGTCTTCCCAGCCGACTGGCCACAGCAATCTTTCTCTATTCCTTCGGCGGTCTGCGTCGTGAGGGAGCGGGGACAAAGGAAGTGCTTCCTCCTGGAGTCTCAGAGTCTGACCTTCTCGCGGCCTGTGTCGGCCCCGACCTCGACAGTCTCACGGCAAAGGCGTGCTTGGGCGAACTCAGACAGGCGTGCCTTTACCTGCACTTCGACGGCGTACGTTTCTGTTTTAAGCAAGATCCAAACGTAACCCTTCTCATCGAACAAGAGGCAGACGCTGTCGCTCGTGATGAGGGCCTGGTGACCGCCGAGATCAAGCAGATGCTGGAGGAGCGTATGGCCGGACACCATGCCGCTATCCCCTGGCCTGGAGCATCTGGAGAAATTCCCGACGAACAGCCCCGCTTCCAGATTGCCTATCTGCCTCTCGATTTCGCTACCAAGTCGACAAAGGAGAGGGACGCGCTTGCAAACGAATTCTTGGAGAAGTGCGGGGGTAAGCCGCGCATATACAAGAACGGCTTGGCTCTGTCGATTCCCGCCGCGGATCAGACGGAAAGTCTGCGCCGCGAAGTCCGCTATTCCATGGCCTTTGATCGCGTCAGCAAGGCAGCCAAGAAGCACAACCTCACCAAGGAACAGACTGAGGAACTGCGGGAGCGTAGGGCCACTAACACCAGTGCCATCGAATCTGCTTTTGTGAAACTCTACCCGGAGGTCTGGCTTCCGAAACTCGACCAAGGCACCATTACCATTGAGAAGATCGCGGTGGGCGGTCGGCCTCTCCAAACGACTATCAGCGACAAGCACCTGGCCATGATATTTGAGCGGAGCATGGAACTCCTGACGCAAGTGCAGGCCCGCGTTTTCGCGAAGCTGAACCCGGTAAAGATAGTGGAACTTTTCAAGCTCGGAGAGGAGCAACCGCCCCGGCTCGGCATTCGCTGCGCTGACGTGGTGAGCGGTTTTTATTCGTTTCTTGGATACACCCGGCTGACCAGTAAAGAGGTTGTTCAGAAGGCCATTGCGCGTGGCGTGCAGGAAGGGGTCTTCGGCTACTTCACCGGCAGTGCGCCTGCACTTGATGCCGCCGGAAAGTATCAGGTTGCCCGGAACAAGGTTCGCTTCGACGGCCCCCTCTCAGAGGATGAGGTTGACCTTGAATCCGGTTTTGTGATGCTGCCCCAAGCTATTCCCGCTGAGGCTGCGCCTCCGGTCAGCCCCGGCCCTGTGCCTCCGGGTCCAACACCGCCAAGCGACGAGCATGCGCCTCCTCCGGGACCGGCGCCCAGTCCCACCCCACCGACAGCCACGGAAACGGTTGTTCAAGTGGGCTTCACCGCAAATCGTGATGAGCTTTATATGGCGTGGGAAGCGATTGCGAACCTCGCCGACATGGCCGGAAAGGTTGAGGTCAGCATCCGGGCTGAGTGCGAAACAGGCTTTGATAAGAGCAAGCTCCAGAACGGCGTCTTGGAACCATTGAGGGAGGCGGATCTAATTAAGTAGACGGTCCTCACAGCATTCCAAAACGTTGTGGTTTTGGAAGGGCAAGAAGCGTTGCAGGAAGGCCAAACAGGTCAGCGCCGTGCGGCGGGATTTCGCTGGAGCTTTTTGGAAGGCGCTAATTGCGCCTGGATCACGGCGTGCATTCGGGCATCCATCGCCGTCCATCCAGCCGATGGGGACTTCCGGCTGTTCCCAAATGCCCTTCGCCGCGAGTATACTCCATCGAAGAGGATCAAGCTGGCCGAGTCTGATCTACTATGCTGGCGATAGTGACACGAGGAGCCACAACCATGTCTAATTCAATGAACTTCGGGCTGGTCCTTCTGGGCGCGATGGTTCTAACAGCCACGCCAATTCGGGCCGCGACCGCCTGCGCGGACCTGAAAACTCTCTCGTTGCCGCACGCCACCATCACGATGGCCGAGACCGTGGCTGCTGGCGCCTTTCGTCCGCAGCCTGGCGGCCGTGGTGGCCCCGAACAGTTCGCCGATCTCCCGGCGTTCTGCCGGATACAGGCCACGCTCGCACCTTCGAGCGACTTCGACATCAAGGTGGAATTGTGGATGCCGGCCACCGCACGCTGGAACGGCAAGTTTCGGGGCACCGGAAACGGCGGTCTGGGAGGCGGAGCCATTGTCAATCCAGGCGGGCTCGCCAACGCAGTGCGCGACGGCTACGCAGCCGCCGGCAACAATACCGGACATGAAGGCGGCTCGAATTATGCCATCGGGCACCCGGAGAAGATCAAGGATTTCGGCTACCGTTCGTCGCATGAAATGACGGTGTTCTCCAAGGCACTCATCGCCGCGTACTATGACACGCCACTCAAGTATTCCCTCATGGCGGAATCCGGAGGTGGAACCATCGCCGCTCTCAGCGCGGCCCAGCGTTACCCGGAGGATTACGACCTGCTCGCGGTCACTTCCATGTCCTCCTACTTGTCGCGCCACACGTTCGGGCAGATGTGGATCTGGTACGCCACACATGAGGCTGAGGCCAGCTTCATTCCTCCCGCCAAGTATGCGGTCCTCCACCAAGCTGCACTGAAGGCCTGCGACTCGAATGACGGGCTTGCCGATGGGATCATTGGCACGGCCGAGCGCTGCCGTTTCGATCCCGGTGTGGTCCAATGCCGCGGTCCGGACGCGCCGGACTGTCTGACCGCGCCCCAGGTGGCGGCGGCCCGCAAAATCTACGCAGGTCCGAAAAATCCGCGCTCCGGCGAGCAGATCTATTCGCCGCTGTATCCGGGAAGTGAGTTGGGATGGGGACAACTGGCGGGCGGCGACGAACCGCTGGGCATTCCCGTCGATTTCTTCCGCTACTACGTGTTTCAAGATCCCAAGTGGGACTACAAGACGCGCCGCCTGAACTTCGACAGCGACGTCGCTCTGGCGGACCGGGCCGAAATCGCCCCTGTGAATGCCGTTGATCCGGACCTCCGCAAATACTTCGCCCGCGGCGGCAAGCTGCTGCTCATCGGAGGGTGGAATGACAACAGCGTGCCGCCCAATGTCGCCGTCGATTACTACAAGGCGGTTGTTGCCAAGACCGGTGCGCAACCGACGCGTGAATCCATGCGTTTCTTTATGGTTTTTGGCATGGCACACGGGGTGGGTACTACCGGAGCCGAAAACTTTAACGTCGACACCCTTGCCCTGATCGAGCAATGGAAGCAGACCGGGCAAGCCCCGAACCAACTCGTTATGAGTCATTACAAGGACGGCAAGCAAGTGGGCCGGCGTCTCGTCTGTCAATATCCACAGATCGCCTTCTACAAAGGAAGCGGGAATACGGAAGACCCGGCAAGCTTTGAGTGTAGATAGCGTCGGCGACTCGATACCGGGACTCGTGGCGGCTGCCGACTGCGTACCACTATCTGCACTTTGGCCCCGAGTCCAAGCCGGTACCCAAAGCCACCTACTACTGTTCAACTCAAGGCAGAGAGCTTGCCGTTCACATCATCAGGCTGGGTCTCGGTGGAGACCAACTCGCCAGCCGAGGGGAAGAAATACGACCCATGGCACGCGTCGGTCCAGTATCGCTCACGTGCGCATAATATATATGTATACAGGCGAAGACCTCGTGGACACTATAAAGAAAGCAACGGGTAATCGGAGAGTATGGATTCTGATTGCTCTGGCAGCAGCGCCGCCGCTTGTCCACGCACAGTGGTTAAACCATCGCACTCCGGGCATTCCTCGCACGGCGGATGGCAAACCGAACCTTTCCGCGCGGACACCTCGCGGGGCCCATGGAAGACCCGATCTCTCCGGGTTGTGGCAGACCGAGAGTGCGCCACCCGAACTCGAGGAACGCTTGATTCCGCCTGGGACCAACGGCGCGGGTGAGGAACCCTTGTCGCAGTACTTCATCAACATTTTTTCCGATTTCAAACCGGAAGCAGTGCCGTTTCGCCCCGCTGCGGCACAGTTATTCCGGCAGCGCGAACAGAACTTCACGAATGTGTCTCCGATCTCGCACTGTCTTCCGGAGGGTATGCCGCTGCTAGAGATGGCGCCGGCTCCCTATAAGATCGTCCAAACACCCGGAGTGACGTTCATGCTCTACGAACGAGACACAACCTATCGCCAGGTGTATACCGACGGCCGAAAGTTGCCGGATGATCCGCAACCGTCGTGGCTGGGGTACTCAGTCGGTAAATGGGACGGTGATTCACTGGTGGTAGACACGATCGGCTTCAATGACCGCGGATGGTTGGATGCACGTGCCCATACGCATAGCGACGCACTGCACCTGACGGAGCGCTTTCACCGCGTGGACTTCGGCCATATGGAAGTGCAGCTAACGATTGACGATCCGGAAACCTACACTAGACCGTTCACCATCAAGCTGAAGCAGCGCCTGCTTCCGGACACCGATCTACTGGAATCCTACTGCGCCGAAAACGAGAAGGACGTAAGCCATATTGAACGCAAGTAGCGCTCGCGCTGGAAACGGTCACTGTGTTCCCGATGCAATGTCTTGATGGCGACTGCGCGGCTTGGTTGCGTATCAGTAGCTTTGTAGACCTCGCCCCTGCCGCGAGCGCCAGTCGATGAAAGAGTCTCTTACGGGCCGAGTTTTTCTCTAGCGAGCAGCCGTGCAGTTGAATGACCTCTCCACGCGGTTTAGAATCACAGGCGTGATACGAAACCTGATACTGAGGGCAACGGCGGGCGGGTCGACGGTTCCGTTGGTGCTGGGCCAGCCGGCTGCCGTGGGAGGCGTCCGGCGGATCGATCCCGCTCTGGATGACCTGATCTCGCCCTCAGCCAGGGTGGAAAAAGTCGCCGGCAATATTGCGTTTACGGAGGGACCGCTGTGGGTTCGCCGGGACGGTTCTCTTCTGTTCAGCGACCTTCCCAATAACGCCATCATGCAGTGGACTCAAGATGGGAAGGTAGCGGTTTTTCGCAAGCCGGTATTTCCCGGGCCATATCCGGCGGGCGAGCTGATTGGCTCGAATGGCCTGACGTTGAATCCCCCGAGGTGTACCATCCGGGCAGGCGAGCCGTCCTGGCCGAAGGCAGCCGCAATAGAGACCTACCCAAGCGCGTGAATGAAAGCTCGCCCAAGGTCGCTCATTGCCAACACCGCACCAAACACCTGGACTAAGATCGACAACAGCCCTCCACAGACAGTCGCGCGATGCACGCGCCTTTCCGAGACGACATCGTACAGTATCAGAGCAATCAGGGGCGACAGCTGTACCGGACCGCGGCGCTCCCTGGGTGACATTTCAGCTAATATCGAATGTTGATACGAATGCTCGCCCTCGGCACCGGGTTGTGGCTGGGCCTCGCGAACTGGGCGTTTGCCCAAGCGGGCGGCGGCCTCCGAGGCGTGGCCGCCGATACCTCCGGTGCTCCCGTTCCCGGCGCCCAAGTCACGGTTTCCAACGCCACCGGCATCAACAAATTGGTCACCGCGACCGATAGCGGCGCCTATCTGTTAAACGGCTTGACGCCCGGAAAATATACGGTTAAGGCCTCCTTTCCCGGCATGCAGTCGCAGCCAGCTACCGTAGACGTGGGCGAGGCGGTCACAACGTTGGACATTACTCTGCGTTTGATTCTCGAAAAGCAGGAGGTCACGATTCAGGGCGATGCCGGTCCCACGGTGAGCACCGATCCGTCGCAGAGCGCGGCTACCGTGGTCCTGAAGGACGACGCCCTCGACGCCCTCTCCGACGATCCGGATGACCTGCAAGCCGATTTATTAGCGCTCGCGGGACCGTCCGCCGGTCCCAACGCCGGCCAAATCTACATCGATGGCTTCACCTTAGGCGATGCGGTCCTGCCGAATAAGGACGCCATCCGTGAGATCCGCGTCAACCAGAATCCGTTCTCTCCCGAGTTCGATGCCATCGGCTACGGCCGCACCGAAATCCTGACCAAGCCAGGCAAGGACAGGCTTCGCGGGCAGATCTTCTACAATTACGGAAACGCCGTCTTCAACTCGCGAAATCCTTACGCCCAGGAGAAACCGCCTTTCGATTTGAACGACATTGGCGGGAACCTGGGCGGTCCATTCAGCAAGAACGCATCGTTCTTCCTGGACGTCGACAAGCGCGATATCAACAACGGGGCCGTCATCAACGCCATCACTTTGGATTCTACGACGTTGGCTATCATCAGTCCGTTCACCGAAGTGTATTCCGCTCCGCAAACACGTTGGCGTATCAGCCCCAGGATCGACTATCAGTTTGGCGCCAACCATACTCTGACTTTTCGCTATGCGATTACTAAGAACTCAACCGCCGGCAACGGCATCGGAGGCTTCAATCTGGTCTCGCGTGCGTACGACCAGAGCAACTTGGAGCACGCCTTCCAGGCCACCGAGACGGCCGTACTCAGCCCCTCGGTCGTGGACGAAAGTCACTTCCAGTTCCTACACCAACACTGGAACCAAGACTCGCCCGATCGCGATCCGTCCATTATCGTTTCCAATGCTTTCAATGGCGGCGGGCCCGCCAATGCCATTTACCAATACATCCACCACCACTACGAGTTTCAGAACTATCTCACCATCGCGAAGCACGCGCACACCTGGAAAATGGGAATCCGCGTGCGGGCCGTTTCCATCCAGGACACGTCGAGCGCGAACTTCGACGGCACCTACACGTTCGGTGGCGCGTATGCACCGATCCTGAATGCAAGCAACCGGCCCGTTGTTCCCGGTATCGTCTGCAATCCGCAGATTCCGAATCCGGGCTGTCAAACCATCAGTTCCATAGAACAGTACCAGCGCACGGTTCTGTTCCAACAGATGGGATTCGCTCCAGCGGCGATCCGTCAGATGGGCGGCGGCGCGACGCAATTCTCCCTCAATGCGGGCAATCCTTTGGTGCTGGTTGGCCAGTCGGACACGGGCCTGTTCGTGGGCGACGATTGGAGCGTCAAGCCCAACTTCAATCTCAGCCTCGGTCTGCGGTGGGAGACTCAGACCAACATCCATGGCAGGCTCGACTTCGCTCCGCGCGTGGGCTTCGCCTGGGCGCCGGGCGCGACCGCCAAGGCAGCGCGCCCGAAAACGGTGATCCGCAGCGGATTTGGCATCTTCTACTATCGATTCAACGAGCAGAACATCCTGCTCGCGGAGCGTTACAACGGAGTCAGTCAAAGACAATTCGTCGTCACAAATCCGGATTTCTTCCCCACGGTTCCGTCTCCCGCGGTCTTGGAGCAGTTCGCCACCGCGCAGGCCGTCGACACGGTCAGCCCGCTGTTGCGGGCGCCCTATGTGCTCCAGTCGGCGATGGGAGTAGAGCGGCAGATTCCCGGCAACACCACCATCGCCGTCACGTACACGAACTCGCACGGCCTGCACCAGCTCCTTACGCGCAACATTAATGCACCGCTGCCGGGGACCTATACGGGCGTGCCGGGAAGCGGCGTATATGCTTACGGCGATGCCGGTCCGATCTACGAGCAGCAATCTGGTGGCCTCTACAACCAAAACCAGTTGGTCACCAATGTGAACGCGCGCGTGAATCGCAAGATGTCTTTGTTCGGGTTTTACATGCTGAATTTCGCGCGGAGTAATACCGACGGAATCGGAACGTTCCCGGCGAATCAATACAACTTCACCGGCGAATACGGGCCGGCTTCGAGCGACGTCCGGCATCGCGCGTCGGGCGGCGGCACGATCACAGGGCCCTGGGATCTGCGGTTGAGCCCGCTGATCGTGGCCCAGACTGGCGCTCCGTTCAACATCATCACGAGTCAGGACGTTTACGGCGACACCGTGTTGAGCGCGCGGCCTGGGATTGCCACCGACCCCAATAAGCCGGCGCTCGTCGCGACGCCGTACGGTCTACTGGATCCCAACCCGTCTCCCGGCGAACGGATTCTTCCTCGCAATTTCGGTCGAGGCCCGGGTCTTTTCAGCGTCGACTTCCGTCTCGCGAGGACGTTCGGGTTGGGCAGTTCGCGCGCCGAGCGTGCCAGCCGCGGTTCGTCGAAGGCCGCCGGCGGCGCGGCGCAGGACGTTCCCGCCGCACCCGTGGCCGGCCCGGCCCAGCGTGGAAGCATCGGTGGATTCAGCAACGACAGCGGCGGGGGCGGTGACGCCGGTGCTTCCGGCCGTCGATACAGCCTTACTGCGTCCGTCTCGGCGCACAATGTGTTCAACCATGTCAATCCAGGCCCCATCATTGGCGACATCAACTCACCCTTGTTCGGCCAATCGAATCAGATCGCTGGGGGAGTGGGCGCGTTTTCCGGCAATTCCAGCAACCGGCGCTTGGAATTTCAACTGCGGTTCGGATTCTGACCGGGTGGCCCGCTGGAACGTGGAGTAACGACGGCCAGGCCGCCGACATTCTCGCGGGTGATTGGTCGCCGATAGGTCCCGGATGACGGCGATACGGAAGCTACTTTTCAAAAAAGAACTAGCTTCCGAACCTAAGAGTGGATAACTTCCAGATACGCCAAAATTTAAAGTTTTCCTTAACTCTTCTTACGGCAAAGGATGAGCCAGCGGCATCAGCTCAGGTTTCTGGTTGAGCTCAAGCGGATAGCGGTCGACGTTCATGAACAGCGAAACCATCTGATACTGACCGGCCGCGCCGATGATTTCGACGACGCCGCGCTCGCCGATTTTGTCCTTGATGGCCTGGAAGGTGGCGTCGGAGACCCGCTTGGTTTTGAAGAACTCGGTACAGAAGTTATACACCGCTTCCTCGTCGGGCGGCAGGTTGGCGGGCCGCTTGCCTTCGGCGATCACCCGGACAGTGGCCTCGGCCAGACCCGCTCGGACGCCCGCGTTCCGGTGGGCGAGCCACTCAAACTGGGCGGTCCAGTAGCGGCCGGCGATCAGGATGGAGAGCTCCTTGAGCTTCTCCCCGACGGTCATGTGGAAGCGGACCCGCTCGCCGATGGGCCAGAGCAGATCGGTGAGTTCAACGTCGCGAACGTGGATGTTGAACGTCCCGGTGGTGCCGCGGCCGGCCACGGCGCGATCGGCCATGGCACGTTGCAGAGGCGTCATCTCGTCATAGACCAGGCCCGGGAAGCGGTCGCCCCGCAGAATCATTTTCTTGCCGCCGGCCACGGTCGAGGTTTTGAACACGATCGGTGACGAGTTCACTACGGGAGGCGTGGCAAATCCCAAAGGGTTAGTTAGGGGGAGGGTGTTTTCGACGTCTTTCAGTTCCGGCTTGACGTTTTTGGCCAAGGGGTAGCGGTCAACATTGAGAGCGAAGGAGACGATTCCGTACCATCCCATGGCTCCCATCATGTCCACAACGCCTTTTTCACCGAATTTGTCCTTGGCAGCTTTGAATGCGTTGTCGGTGAGTTGATGGGTAGTGAGCAGCTCATCGACAAAGTTGTACGCCGCTTCGACGTCAGGTGGCATGTGTGCGGGCCGGACGCCTTCGGCGATTGCGGAGGCGATAGCAGGGTCAAGGCTGGCTTGCAGCGCTATGCTTTTGTGGGCGTTCCACTCCGACTCGGTATTCCAGTAACGGACGGTCAGCATGATCACCAGTTCGGTGATCATGCGCGGGAGCGACGGATGGTAGCGGATGTAGGCACCGTAGGCTTGTAACTCGTCACCGAGCTCGGGAGCCCGCAGCAGCACGTTGAAGGGACCGCCCGCGCCGTGGCGTTCCCCGGAATACAGGTGGTCAATCATGATCTTCTGTTCCGAAGTCAGGGCGTCGTAGGTGAGGGGAGCGAAGCGGTCGCCCACGAGCTTCATGTCACGGGGTGAGGGGGACTGAGCGTAGCTCAGCGCCATCGTGCCGGCGAGGCACGCGCTCAACAGGCGCACTTGCATTGCGATTCTCCTCTCTGGGGGAAGATTATCGCAGATATCGAGAGTTAGCGTGAGGCCTAACCGGTGGATTTCACAACCCCGTGTTCTGCATCCCTATCCCCCTGTTCGCTTCGCCGCCACTCATCCCTCGTAAGAGCCGTGTGCGTAAACGCGCTTGTCTGGTTTCGCCAAACCCAGCTGGTCTCATCCAAACGCGGGGTCTGGATGGTGCGTCTTGGACGGTTTCGAGGGTTCGATAGCTGCCGGTTTAATAAGCCGTCGCACAATTGCGGGCTTATCGTAGCTCGATGATAATTGCACGCGGCGAGCCGCTGATCGCTTCCTCAGTATCCATCTGACCCCGGGGAACAAAGCGGGCGTCCTTGAACGCCACCGTCTTGGTCTCCTCGCGCCCGTCGGCCATCCGTGTGCGGATTGTTCCGCCCTCGACGAAGATCTCGACCGAATCCTTATCGTGCACGTGCATGGGCACCAGCACGTTCGTTTTCCAGATGTAGTCCCACTCGATTACGCGGGCGTTGGCCAGAACGTCCTTCGCGCCCTCCCTGGGATAGGCAGTCCGCATGCCGGGCTTGACCTCGAACGGAGGTGGCGTAAAATCTTTGAGATCACACATGATGGCCAGGCGCTCAGGATCGTTCGGGCCGCCAAACGCCACCTCGCGATGCGTGATGCCCTTAGGTTGGTAGTACGGCCGAGGAATCTCGAAGACGGGTCCAGATTTGGGATCAGTGGGCACGGGATCGTTCGGTCCAGTGACGGTGATCTGGCCGAAACGCAAATAAACACCGGCCATATCGTAAAGATGCCGGTGCACGGGCTGCATCACGTTCTTCAGCCAGTTGACCTCCCAGATGGTGACACGATCGTTGTCGAAGAGCTTGACGGTACCAGCGCGAGGGAAGGCGTGGGGGTAAGACTCGTCGGCGAGCACTCCTCCGCCAAGTATTAAAAAAGCCAACGCGGACCCGAACAACATCTCCGTTAGACCGATCTTCCGTTGGCCCATGTGCGTCCCCCGATCCAGATTATATCAGCGGAATCGAACGTTTTTCCGACGAAAGCCTTCGCGCCCATACGGCGCATCTTTCCACAACCGAGTAGTGGAAGGGTGTGCGACCATACATCCCCTATCCAGTGAACACGTTTCCAATGATGGCTTTTCTTTACACTTCGAGCCACCGGCGAACGCGCTTGCCGTATTCGTCGTAGTCCCGGCAAAACTTCGAACTCCTTCATTTCGCTGATCATGCATACGGCTTGGGAGCCGAAGGGCATTCTGGAGCTATTTTGGTCCTAAAGAGGATTGGTTCTGAGGACAAGTCGCCTGGAAAACGAGGCGCATGGCGACGGACGGGTTTCTTGCAGATCTTAGGTGTCAGCGCCGGTGCAAAAATCCCCATATAGCCGGTTGAAAATTCCCCACCCCCTGACGGGGGTATAGCCGGTCGATCCTCCGCAGAGGAGGGCCGTGATGCTAAGGGGAAGAGACATGCAAGAGTT
>Ga0209517_10008787_pt1 | contig 11740 bp, 14 predicted proteins | sample PeaSoiMetSII2010_FD_187695 | JGI IMG/M metagenome (GOLD analysis project Ga0209517, IMG submission 187695) | Peat soil microbial communities from Weissenstadt, Germany - SII-2010 (SPAdes) (version 2) | ecosystem: Environmental > Terrestrial > Soil > Wetlands > Peat | place: Germany...
AATCTGGGTCCGGCTCCCGATGTCCTTTATGACAAACTCCCCAAAGAATGGTGACATTGTCCTCGTGGACCTTGGCATGGTGGCTAAGGTCCGTCCCTGTTTGGTGTTATGCGTTAGTCCAGACAGCGAGCGTACTGTCTCCATCGTTGCCCCATTGACCGGGGAAATTCGCGGCGTACCGGAATTCAACAGGAGCAAACAGAGATAACCCCGATCTAAATCGAATGGTTTGTGCTCGGGGTGCCGAAAGCTTTCGGCACAGAGAGGGAATTTCTTCTCCGTTGCCTCCGTTACCTCCTGTTCAAAATTTTTGCGGTTAAAAGAACTCCACCCTGCCTGCCAGTGCCCGCGAAGGTCGAGATAATCCGAGCCGATGATATTTTGGGCACTCGCCTTTAGCTGCCTCCTCCAGTTCCTGCATGGATCGCACTTATTGCTTTCTCATCTGCCAGTGTGCGAAACACGAAACTGTCGGTAACGGTAACGTTTCTGTGTTTTAGCCCGCATACGCGTTAAACAATTCGCACAAGTGGCCTTGGATGGCTTAGTTGTAATCTCCAATTTGGTGCCTACTGGGCGGCCTGGGCGGCACCAAACCATGAATTCTTTCGGCATGAGCAAATGGACGATTGGCGGATTAACAACTTCGCTCATATTAAGCGACAATTACAGCAGTCACGATACGTGACCGTAGTTACGGTGATCAGTACTTAGGGCCATTCTGCGGCCAGGCCTTCGGCAGCGCACAAGCGGGTCAACGCTTCATCGCGGGTCAAAACCACATCGGCGCCCGCCAGTTTGGCTGCCCGCGCATGTAGCCAATCGTGGACCATCCTACCGCTAACACCGTGGCTTTGAGCATCCTCCAGCGCTTTCAGAGTCTGCTCCTGATCTGGGTCGCGCGCGGGGACTTTCTTGGAGAGATTACGGATCATGCGCGCGGCGTCTGCCGGTGTCACAGCCAAACGCTGGCCGTCTTTAAGCGGGAGGCCCCGTCCGGAAAGGTGGTGGAAGGCCTCGACATACCCGTGTGACCGCGGCGTGTGCTCGCCTCGGTCCAGCCGAGTCAGCACGGCCTGGGCCGCCAACGCATTTAACAGAGCGGAACTATCCCAATAGACGAGCATTTTCCTTCTCGCGATCCTCGCGAATTTCTCTGTCCAGCGCTTCGGTGTCGAGCACGCCGCCCTCGATGGGCAGGACCAAGAGACCGTTGCGCAGGACGGGCTTCACGATCCGAGGCTCGCGCTCGTCCCCCCTGAGCCGGATGAGCGTAACCTTGCCGTCCGATTCCTTGATGGCCTCGAAACTGGCGTGTGGCGGAAACAGCTCCCGGCACGCGATCCTGCCCTCATCATCAGCGATCAATGTCATTGTGCGACTATCCCCCCAAGCGAGCGCAATTGCAACCCCTTAAGGCGGCCAACGCGTAAGATAGTTATGAATGAGTGAATTAGTGAGTCAGAGAGGGGGGACGGGGGGGACAAGGCCAAAGGCCAGAAGGCAGTTATGAATGAGCGAATTAGTGAATCAGTGAATCAATGGGTGGGGGAGAGGGGGCAGGGCTAAAGGCGGCGTTCCGTGGGGGGGCGCAGAAGGCGGGCGCGGCCTCGTGGTATCGCGGAGCGGAGGCGCAACGCCTTTCAGGGTTGACGGATTTTTTTGCGGAGACCCAGGGTTGGATCGGCGCCCATTTGCCCTGGCCCATCCAACCCTGGGCTTTGAGGCGGAATCCCGATGGGATTCTAAAAGGGCGGGATGATGGAGGGGCGCGGCGAGTTGCCGTTTAAGAGCCAGGACGGCGCGCACGGAATGACCCGCCCTACCTTCAGGAGGGAACGGCGGTCGGAGAGCCCCGATCAGGCGCGGGCCGTCGGCTTCCCTCTTTTTCGGGTTGGCTTTGCGAGCTCGTGGCTCGCAAAGCCAACCCGAAAAAGAGGGAAGAATAATTATTTTTGATTCGGTTACCCAGGGCCGCCTTCCACCCATGTGCCCATGGGCGGGGCGCCCTGGGCTATCATCTTTCGCCCCTCCAGGGCTCTTGGTTTAGCGCGCTGAGGGCGCGGGGAGACAGTTGTGAATCAGAAGATAGTTATGAATGAGTGAATTAGTGAGTCAGAAGATAGTTGTGAATGAGCGAATTAGTGAATCAGTGAGGGGTGTCCCGGAAGGGATAGGGATGAGGGATGAAGGCCAATTTAGGGAACTGGGTCGGACCGATCCGTCCGATCTGACCGATCTGGCTGATCGGACTTGCGAAAGCGGATGATGAGGAACCAGCCGCCTGAAGGCGGCGTTGCGGGGATGTTCCCGTCGCTCCGCTCTTTCTCGGGTTGGCATTGCGAGCCAGTCAACGGATGCAGGAGGATTACGTGGATCGGCGGTGTTGAGATGAGCCGCGCCTTCAGCGCTGTGGATCTTTTTCTTGGGGCTCTGATCCCAGGGCTGCGCTGACTCCACCCTGGGCTGGTATGAGACGGGCCGTTGGCCCTAAGACAGGTGCGGATGAGTGAGTTAGTGAATCAGTGAGGGCGCTCAGCCCCTCGCGAATGGCTCGGACCCCCCGGTGAATTCTCCCAAGTCCCCAAGGTCCCGACACGCCAGGAAGCCGGAGTCGGTGGGTGAAGTTTCCTAAACTGAGCTTTCCCTAAAAGGCCGGGAATCGTAATCCGCCTGCAAGCTCGCCTTTTCACGCCGTCGCCGGTTGCATTTCGCCGAGCGGCTCAACGTCGCGTTCGATTTGTCGCTCCTTTTCGGACCGCGCCAGGCGCAGGTCGTAGTCCGCCTGCAAACCTGCCCACAGTTCCGCGGTCGTGCCAAAGTAGCGCGCCAGCCGCAAAGCCGTGTCCGCCGTGATGCTGCGCTTCTCCAGCACAATCTCGTTAATCCGGCGCGGCGGCACGTTCAACGCACGCGCCAGCGCGTTTTGCGACAGGCCGCGCGGCTTCATAAACTCCTCGCGGAGAATTTCGCCCGGGTGAATCGGAGCCAGTTTCTTTGTCTTCATAATCAGTGGTCAGTTTCCGGGCAGGCAAAGCTGCGTATCATCTGCAGGAACTATAACGCTAGGCGTTATACATGTCAAGAAACACACCTCGTTCAAAAGCCGGGGCTTCGACCGAGCACGTTCTTCCCGGGTTCCGTAACCCAGGCAGAACCAAGGGCAAAATGAAGAATGAGGAATGAAGCGGCGCGCACGGAGTGACCCGCCTTCGCCGAGCTATGGCGGGCGGGCCCCCCTTCGCTGAGCTATGGGGGGCAGGCGCGCCCTACCTTAAGGGGCTTTTGGTTTAGCGCGCTGAGGGCGCGGAGCGTACGAGGCGGCGCGCAGCGGAGTGTGCGCCCTACCTCCAGCCACAAGACCGCCACCGCAGCCCATTAAGGGGCCAGTCCATAGTATCAATGCAAAGGCAATTCCTGTCCTGGGAAATCCTGGGATTTCCTGATGATCTGCCGCCCTGCCAACGGAAGTCGGCCCGCGCGGCTCGCCACGCTCCCGTCCTCACTGACTCACTAATTCACTAACTCGCCCCTGGCTGCCGGGTTGGCTGCGCTGTTTGAATGACGATTTCTGCGCGGGCGTGCGGAGCGGGTAGAGTCCCGGACAGCAGCCGAACGTTTCGTGGAAGGCTTGGCTGAAATGGCTCAGGCTCGAATAGCCCACCTCCATCGACGCCTCGGTGACGTTGAATTTGCCCGACCGCAGCAGGTCCGCCGCTCTCTCCATGCGCAACTGGCGCAGGTATTGGGGAATGGTCAGTCCGGTGGCCGCCGAAAACGTGCGGCTCAAGTGAAAAATACTGCAACCCGCCGCGCGGCCGATGTCCTGGAGGCTGGGCGGATTCGACAAATCCTTGCGGAGCAGGGCGATGACTTTCTCGACGCGCTCGGCGGCAAGGCGCTGCTGGCGGTGGCAAAATAATTCCTGGCCGCCGGGCGCCAGGAAGAACAGCTCGGCAGCGAGTTCGAGCGCCTTGGCCTGATACCAGAGTTGCTGCGCGGACGCCAGGACGGGGGCCTCGCGCAGGCTGACCAGGATCTGGTGCAGCCGCGTGGTGAGCCGCGTGGGCGGTGAGAGGGCGGAGCTTCCGGCGGGTCCGGCGACGGCTTCCCGCACGAGGGGATGCAAGGCCGGGCGGAAGTCCAGCAGGTGGCGCCGCAAAAACTCGCACGACATTTCCACGGTTAAGAATTGGTGGCGTTGATGCGGCTGCCGCGTGGCCTGCAACGGCGGCTCGTGGTTCCGGTAAAAACCGGCGGTCAAAGGGGTGAACGTGATTTCCTGGCTCTGAGAGCTTACTCGCCCGTTCCCGGCGAGGTTTAGGCACATTTCAACGCAGCCGGGATGGAAGCTTTTTCCCCAGTCGAGGTTCTCGCTGGTTTCGAAATCGTGCCACTCGAAGCTCAGCCCCGCCCCCTGCATGCTATCGTGCAGGGGGCGCCAGCCGTCGCCGACGGTCCGCCAGGCGGGGCTCTCGGAAAAGACCGGGGCTTCGCGCGCTTCGCGGCAGATGGATCGCTTCGCAACTCTGGACACTTGCAAAATGTGCCACTGCTTGCAGCCAGGGCAAAACTCTTTTTCTAGGGAAGGGAAAGTTTTAACCACGGAGCACCCGGAAGGGGAAGGGGTTGTTAACCACAGAGACACCGAGATCACAAAAGGGAGGGGCTGAATTTATTTTACCGCAAAGAACTCAAAGATCACAAAGACCGGAAGGAATTCTTTATCGCCACCGGACGCGAATCCAGTTTTCAGGTAGGGCGCGTCACTCCGTGCGCGCCGCACTAACTCTCCTCAACCCTCGAGGTGCGGAAATGACAGGATCATGGCGGGGCAGGATCATGGGGGAAAGGAAATTTTTTAAACCGCTAATAAACGCTGATGGGCGCTAATGGGGCGGAGGCGGAGGAACCGTTACCAGGAGCCGGGCCCTACAGCCCCGAGAGGCCATTGTGTGGATGTTAGGACACTACCAAGTATGTCCAAGCAGGACTGTGTTTTGGGGGATTCTGCAGCTACTGCGATCCCCTGGGTCAGGACGAAAGAGTTAGGCAGCGGTTTGTAAGGGGCTAATCGCTCTTGCCAGTTAGCGCCGCGGTTTGCTGTTTTGACTGATTCGCCGGGCAAATTAGGGTCGGCGAAAACCCCGAGCATCTTCCCGGCTTGCGATTCCTGGCCAGCAGCCTCCCGCCATTCGGTCAAAGCCGTGTAGCTGCGATCACCCCATCGGATCCGGAATGGGGCGCCGCCACACCAATAGAGATTATTCTCAAAGCGAAGTTTGCCGTTTGGGTGCTCCACCAGCAACGGAAGTGCACCGCCGCTGCCGATGAAGATGTTGTCCCTGAACACCGCTTCAACTCGATTGCCGTCAACGAAGGCAGCCTGGTTGCTCCATGACCCCGTTCGCACCGTGTTATTGTACACCTCCAGGCCGGCAATTCCGTTGCCATCACTACGCACCCAGAGCCCAGCGTAAGCCCGGTTCCTTCGGGAATCGTTATCCGAAACATTGAACCGGACGGTGCAGCCTTTGTCGGTGCGAGAAGCGTAAGCATAGGTGTAAACCATTAGCCCGGGACCATCGTTGTCGTGGCTGTAATTATCCTGGAGCATGCAATCCATGCTACCCCCGTCCAAATCGAACCCTCCTCCATCCCCGCCGCTGGTCCGATTGTCAAAGCTCTCGCAGTGCTGAATCACTACTCCCCGGGAAGCGCAAGTCCAGATGCCCACCCCGCCATTGCCATGATGACACAACTGCCCATTCTCCCAGGCACGACAATCCTCGAATAGGCCATCATCCACTTCATAAAGCACCATGCCACTGCCGGAGTGGTTTTTCTCGTAATGTGGATCGCCCGGGTTGTGATGGGCTTGGCAGCGTACGACCTGCACGTCGGTGTGGGCATAACGCGGCGAATCCCAAGACAGGCGGCCGGCGATCTCCATGCCGCCTCGGAGATTATCGTGAAGGTCACAGCCAATCACTCGAACGTGATTGAAACCAGCCTGCTTTCCGCTAATGAGGATCCCAAAGATGCCGAACCCACCCACGTCCACATTCTCGATGCGCACGTCCTCGAGTCGTTCAAAATCATCCAGGCGGTTATCGAAAAGCACTCCGTAGCCGAGGTTGTTCGTTGGGCCATCACCCACCACCATCAGGTTGCTGATGGTGATGCAGCCGGCGCTCTCGATGGTGATCCCACTTTCACGACCCGCCAGAAGCCGGGCCCGCCCACGTCCAAAGGACGTGATGACCACTGGCGCATTGGTTCGGCCAGCGCTCTTCCGGTCCAGCCGCAGATTCCCCCGAAACTCTTGGTTGCCCTGGAACAGAACGCGGTCACCTGGCAAAAAAGAACGCGCGCTGACTTGCCCGACTGACCTCCAGGCTGTGTCCGGGGAGGTGCCGGAGGCCCTATCGTCACCAGAAGTGCCGACAAAATAATCCGTTGCCGGCAGCATCTGAGGAAGAAGCCCAACGAGAAGGCACAGCATGGCCAACGGAAGATTACAGCGAATCACGGCGGCGATGCTAATCTTCCGTTTGGGTATCACGCAATAGCAGACCTCCACTCGCAGGCTCCTCAACTGCTCATTGGCCCGCATCACTCGAGGGCACATACGAGTGCAGAACGCAGTGCAAATTGCAGACTGGCTTTGGTGAGAACTTTGTCTGGCACCCCTGGGCGGGGTGCGATTCCATTTTTGAGCTTCCCGGAGGTCTTCGCCGCGCTACGACCTCCGGCTACTATCTATCAACCCTCCGGGTTGGGACCCGCGCTCCGGCAGAGGCGGTCCTACTCATCGAATTGGCTTTTGTCTTGCGGCGTGACCTGATAGGCACTGCAAGCATCAAATGAAAGCAGCAGCTCTCCCCGATGTGGGTTAGATGAAGCGGCGGACGTACAGGAGGCTGCGGGCCGGGCAGCAGCTAGGCCACCACCACAACGTTTATGTCGTGCTGCTCGACCCTGCCGCTGGCCGAAGCCGCGCTGTGCGCATCGCCAACCCGAAGTGCGACCCGAAGAAGCCTTGCGTTTATGTCGGGATGACCGGGTTGACCCCGGAAGAGCGGTTCGCCAACCACAAGGCTGGGGTTAAGTCGGCGTCGGTGGTCAAACGCTACGGCGTGCGCCTTTTGCCGGAATTGTACGAGCACCTAAACCCGATGCCGTTCGAGGCGGCGGCGCAGATGGAGCAGGATTTGGCGGAGGATCTGCGGCGGGCAGGGTACGCGGTCGGGGGCGGGCATTGAGCAAAGGATGATGGATAGTGGGGGAGGCTTGCGGGGATGAGGGTTCATTGAGCATTGAGCATTGAGCATTGAGCATTTTTCATTGTTCAGCGCTGGCGGGGCACGGGTGAGCCGTTAGCCCTAGCTGCGCGTGTGCGATGTTCGGCGGCGCGCAGCGGTGTGGGGGCACCTTGGTTGGGCAGAACTAGGGCGGCTCACGACAAGCCGAATGGAAATCCCCGGGTGGCTGACTCGCTGGCGCTCGCTGACGCCAGGAGGCCAGTGGGGCGCACGAAGGGCAGGGCGGCTGGCCGCACGGAGGGAGACCTGCTCCGGAGAAGAAGGAACGGAACGGGGGATGATAGAGGGTGCTCGCCTAGAGCTCCTGCCAAGAGGTGGCCAAATATCCACGGGCGGGCCCAGTCCTGCCCAAGGCCTGGTCGTAGTGAAAGTCGTAGTGTCCGTTCATGGTGATGCTGTTGACAATACAGGAGCCAATGAAGCCGTTATTATTCCCGCCACCGTTGAGCGTCAGCACGGCTTCGGGGGCATAGATGACGCCGACGTAGCTGGAGTTGCCGCCGACCGTGACGCTGGTGTTGCTGGGCAACCCGAAATACATGAAGTTCCCTGCCACGCCGCTATTGACCGTCGTATTGCCTCCCAAGGTGGTGCTGGTCCCGGTCATGAACACGGTCAAATTGCCGGAATTGCCGGCCGAACCGGCGATGTTCACGCTCCCGGCATCCCAACTGGAAGCGGTAACCTCCACAGTGACGTTGACATTGGTTCCGACGTAGATGCTGCCCGAGTCGGTGACAACGTAATTGCGGCTGCTGGTAAACACATGGTTGTAGGAAGTACCGTTGATGGTGGTGGTGGTGGAGGGCGCGGGGAAAAAGGTGACGTTGGGCAGCACCACGTCCGGATAGTCCACATTGAAATCATTATAGATTGTGCCACTGACTTGACCGGTGCTGCTGTCGTACTGCGCATTGGGACCCAGATAAAGATTCCCGGCGATCGAGTGGTTGCCCAGGTCCACCGGTCCGTTGACGCTGGCCACATTGCCATTCGTGCTAGTTTTGCTCGAATCATATTGACCGTTCGTGCTCAGATTGGTATTGCCCGAATCGAAACTGTCGGCCGCCAGACCATTGCCGTGCATCGTAACCGAGTTGACGGCGCCAAAGGCGACATTGCAGAGGGCGACGTTCGTGGTGGTCACGCGCAGAGTGCGGGTGAGCGTTGCGGACATCCACGGCAGCGCCACCGAGCCGGCTGAGATAATGACTGGCGCAGAGGCGGTGGTGTAACTAACGGCGTACGTGCCATCGGCTAGCGTGCGGGCAACCGGCCCGTAGGCGCCGGCTGAGGGCGGCCCCCAGCCGTTGGCGCCGAGGTTCACCTCGACGGTGTTCGTAACCGCCCCGGGATTCAACTGCGCCAGCGCTTCCTCCACACCGGCCTCAGCCAATCCCATGGCGCCATTCCAGGCCTGGGAACGGACTACCGACAGGTTTTGGTTCTGGATCATGATCAGGCAGCTCATCAGTGTGAGGCCGATCACGGCCGCATGATGAGCCCCACCGCCAGGACACTGCCCTGCTCCTGGCGGGGTGTATTAGATTTTATTCTCATAGGACCTCATTGCTTGTTACGGTTCCCTCTCCCCGGGGGAGAGGGCCAGGGTGAGGGCGGATGTCGTCTTCATAGGATCTCATTGCTTGTTACGGAATACGATTTGCGCTGTTTGCACGCTTTCGGTGTTGATTTTTTGGCTTAGGACGGTTCGGGAGCACTTCCAGGACATATCGAGGAGCTTGCACATGCTCAAGGTCAATTGTCCCGTGCTGTTGGTAGCAGGAAGGAACGTGATATTGGTGGCCGAGATCCGGGGTGTGCGTTGAAACAGAGCGTAGCTCCAAGTATCACATCCCGACAGGCAGGTTTGCGTGCCCAGCGTCGTGTTTTGGTAAGTGAACGTCGCCGCGTTGGAGTTCCAGGACAGTACCAGCCCGACACCTTGGTTCGCGTTAGTCAGCGTCAACGAGAGGACAGGCAGATTGGTCTGGATGGCCACCACCGCCTGGCGCCAGAAAGGCGGCCGCTGTGGCAAATGGCTTCCGTGCTCCAGCGCATGATGAAGGAGTTGGCCCGAAAGCAAGAGACCGCCACGCCCTCGGTCCTCAGGACGGTGGCCGGCGGTCTCGGGTTGTTGGGAGCGCTGCTGGATGCCGGGAAATTGGACTCGGGCCTAGCCAGGCATCCACCGGTAAAATTGCTGGGGGTGGATGATAACGCCGTTTGCCGCCAGGCCTTGGTGCTCGCCCTCAAACAGGCTTTTCCGGCCCCCGACCTCGCGTCCGATGGCGAGGCTGGCCTCGCCAAGGCTCAGGCGCAAGCTTACGACGCTATTTTCCTGGACGTGGAAATGCCCGGAATGGACGCATTCGATCTTTGCACGAAGATCCGCGAGACGCCGCTCAACCAAAACACACCGATCGTTTTCGTCACCAAGCACAGCGACTTCGAATCCCGCGCGAGGTCGGCTGCTTGTGGCGGTCAGGATTTGATCGGCAAGCCGTATCTGCCGCTGGAGATTGCTCTCAAGGCGCTCACCGTCGTCATCCGCGAACGGCTGCGCCAACGTGGAATTATTCTGGCGTCTGCGGAGACCGACTGGTTCGCAGAGGTAACATCGGCCCCAGCTCCATTTGGAGACCCCGCCAGCTCAGCCGTCCCTGCTGTGTCTGGCCCAGAGGCGCCTGAGCAGGCTGAGCCCCCTGAGCCTCAATCATCGCCAGCTTGCCTGGAGGCACTCAAAAATGCGGCCGATGACGAGAGCCGCCAGGAGGCGATTCAGTCTCTCCTTATGGCGGTCCACGGTCTCACCGGCGAGGCACAGTGGGCGAAACAGGATTCAGCGTTCCAGCTTGGCTGCGCCATCGAAAATATGCTCAGCCAACGGATCGAGCGCTCAGAGTACTCGGCCGATCCCGGCCTGACGACCCTTCTCACCGCGGTTGAGGCGTTCCATGAGCTGTTGAAGCCGGATCTCAGTGCACTGGCTGAAGCACCCAACGATACAGCGCCGTTGGGGAGTGGTCTTTCGCCGGCTCCATCACCGGATGTAACTGTTCAGAGGCCAGCGCAAGCCTGCCACAGAAAGCGCGGCCACCGGCACCAACGCGTGGGTCAAGGCTAAGGGCAGAGGGTCCGCTGAACGGGGGAAAGAGGCGCAGCCGACTCCAGCCGGCTGCACCCGCCCGCACTGACCACGGTGGTCGTGGCAAAACCCTCATGGAGTTCAGCAGGTTTCATGCCTGAGCCGGTCGGAGCGAATAAGTTATCGGCCGGGCGCCGGGTTCAGCCAGGGTGAGTTCACGTAAAACCATTGGGAAGGTCTCATCAATTCGACGTGACCATCGGCAAAACCGTTGTTGCTCTGAAACTGCCCATGGCGGGGAAACGGCCCGCACCAATTGGGGTCGCTGGTCATATCCGACGCACCGGGAATGGGAGAGATCGGGTCGTCGTTGCCGGGGTCGTCAAAGAGCCAGGCGCCGTACTTGATCATGCAATTGGGAGTAATGCATTGAGTTGGGCTGGTGGTGTTGTTGGCAGCCATGCCGCCGTCCGTGATATAGACACAGGCGGCAGGCTTAACGACCGCGGCCAGCTTCATGCCCGGGACCTGCCAGCTCCCGGGCCACGAGCATCCACCCAGCGGGAAGTTCGCGGCATAATCCCCATAAAGCGCGTTGGTGGTGTGGTTGCCTTGGCTGTCGGTGTTGTAGATCACCTCCCCGTCGGGGGCAAAAACCCAATACCCAGAGCCCTGGAAGTAATTCCCATTCTTGATTGGCCGGACGGGATCCAGCAGCAACGATTGGTTGGCTCCTTGAGGTTTGAGAAGGACTTGCCAGTTTGTGTCGTGAGCATTGTCTCCGGACAACAAGAACGTCCACGGAAAAAAATCGCCGCTATCATTCGCGTAAGTCGCTGCGGCGATTAGTAACTGTCTCTGATTGCTTTTGCACTGGGTCATCTTCGCGCTGCTTTTGGCTCTGGCCAGAGCGGGCAGGAGCAGGGCGGCCAGAATCGCAATGATGGCTATGACGACCAGCAGCTCGATCAGGGTGAACCCAGTCGCCAGGTCGGGTCCCAGGCTCGGCGCTTTGCGGTGTGCAGGTTGTTTCATGCGCGGCCTCAGAACATTACGGGGGGATACGGCGGTAACATTACGCGGCAGGCGGCGCGCCGTATTCAATACGCAATGGGGGTGGCATAGCGTCCCAATGTTCGCCCGCTCCAGTGAGTTGTCAATCATCGTTTTGCGTTGGAGAACAGCGGCGCGGGCGCCACTGGGGCACAGGTGGGCCGTTGACCCTGGTTCCGAGTGGACCAAAAATGCTTGCCTCTGTGTAGGCTCCGGCGCATTGTGTTGAACGCACACGGGCCACGCGCTCCCCAAACGCCGGATCGGGGGTGCG
>Ga0209517_10008788_pt1 | contig 11740 bp, 10 predicted proteins | sample PeaSoiMetSII2010_FD_187695 | JGI IMG/M metagenome (GOLD analysis project Ga0209517, IMG submission 187695) | Peat soil microbial communities from Weissenstadt, Germany - SII-2010 (SPAdes) (version 2) | ecosystem: Environmental > Terrestrial > Soil > Wetlands > Peat | place: Germany...
CCTTGACTGCTGCCGTTCCCAGCTTTGTTCTTTTAAAGGGACGCACGCCGCAGTGCAAGCTTGAAGTTTCATTCTCGTTCAAACGGCGTCTGCGGACGTAGCGGCTCCGCTGGATTCCGGATCGAGAGATAAATTCCCAAGTTCCCCGACCTGCCTGGTAAGAAGCCGGACAAGTTCACGAAGACCTTTCCTTTGCAGCGAAGACACCAGAAGAACCGGGTAGCCGAGTTCAAGGTATTTTTTTTCTATTCTGTCCAGGTCCGGCGCGTTTTCAATCAGGTCGGTCTTGTTCAAAACGATTATCCGGGGTTTTTTGCTCATGCTTTCCGAATAGCTCTCAAGCTCGTGTTCGATCTGTCTGAACGGCTCCAAAGGGTCGTCCGAAGGGACCCTCGACAAGTCGATCACGTGAACCAGCAAACGGGTCCTCTCGATATGCTTCAAAAACCGGACTCCCAGCCCGGCGCCCTGGTGAGCGCCTTCGATAAGCCCCGGCACGTCCGCGATCACGAAAGGGGGCGCATCGTCGTACTGCACGACACCTAGATTAGGCGTGAGAGTGGTGAACGGGTAATCCGCTATTTTGGGCCTCGCTGCAGAGACTACAGAAATGAGGGTGGATTTTCCTGCGTTTGGAAGCCCCACCAAACCTACGTCGGCGATAAGCTTGAGTTCAAGTTTCAGGCTGCGCTCTTCCCCGGGCTGGCCTTCCTGGGCGAAACGAGGTGAGCGGTGAGTCGAGCTGACGAAATGGGCGTTTCCCTTCCCGCCCCTTCCCCCCTTTGCCGCTGTCCATCTCTGCCCGGTTTGGGTAAGATCGGCAAAAATTTCGCCTGTCAGCGGGTCCTTAAAGGCGGTGCCTACCGGCACTTCCACAATGAGGTCCTTACCGCTGCGTCCATGCTTGTTTTGGCCGGAGCCGTTCCCTCCGGAATCGGCCCTGAAAAGATTCCGAAATCTGAAATCGAGAAGGCTATGCTTTCGCTCAGTGGCCTCCACGACGACACTGCCGCCTTCGCCGCCGTGCCCCCCGTCGGGACCGCCGCGAGGCACATATTTCTCGCGCCTGAAACTGACGCAGCCATTGCCTCCCTTGCCGGCAACAACCGTTATGGTCACTTCATCTATGAATTTCATTTTTCGTAGCGGCGAATAGAGCCGAAATTTTTCACGTGAAGAAAAGAGGTGCTGCCGCGAGGGGCATTAGGATTGCCTTTTCCAATTCACCCATCCAACTACTCACCTGCCATTGCCGGATAGACGCTGATTTTTTGACGCGTCTTGTCCTTATATTCGAATTTAACCAGGCCGTCCGAAAGTGCGAAGATGGTGTAATCCCTGCCCATTCCGACATTGTTTCCCGGATGAAACTGCGTGCCGAGCTGCCGAACTATGATGTTGCCGGCGCGCACGAACTCACCGCCGAATTTCTTTATGCCCCTGCGCTGGCCTGCACTGTCGCGGCCATTGCGGGAACTTCCACCCGCTTTTTTATGTGCCATGATATTCCTCCAAAACTCTGCCTTGGGGTCTGGGGTCCACGGGTCTCGGGCTTTTGACTCGCGGCCCGTTTTTGGGATGCTATCCTATATTTTGCACGCGCATAGCCGTGTAAGCCTGCCTGTGTCCCTGCTTTTTCTGGTAGTCCTTGCGGCGTTTCTTCTTGAAGATCATAACCTTGCGAAGACGCCCCTGCTCAACTATGGTCGCCTCGACCTTAACGCCTTCCACAAGAGGCCGGCCAATCTGCACCTGATCTTCGTTTGAGAAGAAGAGCACCTCATCGAGGGTGACGCTTTCCCCGACTTTGCCTTCAATCTTTTCCACTTTGACTACCTGCCCGGGCCGAGCTTCATATTGCCTTCCTCCGGACCTGAAGATTGCGTACATGGTTCAAATCCTCCGCGCAAAGCGCGCTTTTAATTGAATGTAAGGCTGATAAAAAAAGCGGCCACCTGCTGGCCGCTAATGAATAGCTGAACGCCCGTAGCTACATGGTGGCGTAGATTCCCTGCTTCAGAATCATTTCCTGATATTCTTTGAGCATTTCGCACTTATCCAAACATTTGTTCTTGTCCTCTTTGGCTCGGTCACAGTTGACGCACGGACTTTTTAACATCAGGGTGCCTCCTATAAGGGAAAAATATTTGGAAGTCTTCTATATATTTAAATCAGAGGCATCCTGTCAAGCTATTTTTGTGAAAACCGCATGGCGCGGAGAAATAAAAAGAGAAGGCATCACACGCGAAGCTGCGAATCTCAGGGACTTTTCCCCTCGCGTTTTCGCGCAGGAACCCCGCGTCGATTCAGGCGTATTCCTCACTTTTGCCTTGCCTTCCCTCAGGCCCGCACCGGCTCGCGCAGAAGCATGCGAATGGCTTGTCCGGCAGTGGCTGCGAGCTGGGGATGTGTCTCTCTAAGGGTTTCGATCTGTCGAAGGTGGTCGGCGGTGCGCAATATAATCATTGCGAGGTCTCCTTCGTCCATTCCTGAAATCTCGCGGACCTGTTCCCACGTAAGACCCTGCGCCCAATGGTAGACAGTCACCAGCGCCCAGAAAGGCATGGGCGGGATTTGGAACCCTTCGGACTGCAAGCGTTCCCTTAGCCGCTGAAGGCTTTTCAACATCTGGAAAAAGGGTTTGGCAAGGTCCGGATATTTCCAGATAAAAGAAGCAAGTTGCACGTCTCCCTGTTTATCTCGATCTGTCACGAAAGGAGCGATGAGCGCCGCCAATAACTCGGGACTATTTTGTGGAAACACGCTCTTGCGTATTCCCTCGGAGATGAGCAACGGCTGGTCGAGCCGCAGTTTGGACGCCCACATACCGTCATTGGTCAACTTCCCCTCATCATCGACGTATCCTTCGGCCTGAAGCAGCCCGTAGTGTTTGAGAAATGAACGCCAGAGCTGCTCCTGGGTCGAATCCACCTTCGCGAATAAATGAAAGTAGCGCCTGAGGGCCGTAGAAAACGGATGCGCGGTCTCGTTTTGACAGGGGCCGAAAAGGGTGCATTTTTCGCACGGATAGGATTGCAGTCTTTGGAGCATTGCCGCCAGTTCTCTGGATGCAGCGTCGTCGGAGCCATCAATGCGCTCCTCCCCTGTTGGTCTGAACTCCCCTTCAACCGCACGCTTGATCAGGGCCTCCCACTCTCCTCGATTCTTGAATTCGGGAAAAGAATCGAGCGTTACACTCAAGTCACGCACGCGATGAAAAGCCACACGGTGAGTCCGGATGAGCGTGCGCCGCATCCGGATAGGATAGGCCAGCCGGACGGCTTCGACATTCCTGAATTCAAAGTCGGCCCGGGCTACGCAAACATAAGGGGTGCCCCTCTGGCTGATGAAGACCCGGCCGGGGACGAGCTGATCGACGAGATTTCCTAACCTGGGCCTCCTTTTGTGCGACTTGCGCATCTTGCGGAACTGCTCCTGGGCCAAAGAGTACCGGGTGCGAACTTCAGAAAGCTCGTCCAGGGACCCGCAGCCCATCTGCTCTCGATATTGCTCGAGTTCGGCGCGGACTGCTTCGAGCTTTTTAATCGACTGCGTGTCGCGGCTCATGTTCTGGAAAGTAGCCAGGGACGCTACAAAAAGGTTGCGAATCTCCTCGGGCGTGTGTGAAAGGAGCAAGTTCAAAACCATCGAGAAATTCACTTTAATCTGGCTTTGAATCGGGTCAGGAGGAGATTTTAGCAGCTCATTTATAAGGCGCGGGTCCTGGTGCTGCCCGGGAACGACAAGAACAAACCCTATTTCGTCCATTCCGCGGCGTCCAGCCCTGCCCGTCATCTGCAAGAGCTCGGTTGCGCTAAGCGGAGCGAAATCCTTGCCGTTGAACCGGTCGCTTTGAAAAATAACCACAGTGCGGGCCGGGAAATTGACTCCTGCGGCAATAGTAGAGGTGGAGAATATGGCATCGAGGTGTCCCGCCTGCATCATCTTCTCCAAAAAAAGCTTCCAGCGCGGAAGCTGTCCACCATGATGGGAACCTACCCGGCAGCTCTTCAGGATCGAAAGGTGCTGATGGGTCCTGAGGAAAGGGTATATGTCGACCAACTCTTTGAGAGATTCCTCAAGATGATTGCTTTCCTGGCTGTCAGGGTTGTGATCCGACTGGCAGAACCCGACCGCCCGGTCGCAGTCCGATCTTGATTTCAAATAAAATATGGCCGGCAGAAGGTTGGCATTTCTCAGCACATCCAGGATTCTTGGAATGGTTGCCAATTCGTTTCGGGGAAGCGACCTCGGGTCGATTCTTTCAATCCTCGGGAGCAAACCACTCCTGGCCCCCAGCGGCGCGAGCTCTCCACCAGGGAAGAGGAAAAGCGGAAAAAGCGGGACGGGGCGCTCGTATGCTGCTATCCATTCGCATTCCGAGCCGCGCATCCAGGTGAGCCATTTGCTGATTTCACTGCCGTTTAGTATTGTTGCCGAGAGCAGCAGGAGCCGAACACGGGGAGGCAGATAAATGAGCACCTCCTCCCAAACGACGCCCCTGTCTGCATCGCCCAGGTAATGGGCCTCGTCCAGAACCACCAGGTCAATGTCTATGTCCTCTCCCCGGTGCATTGTGTCATACAACTGGTTTCGCAGGATTTCAGTGGTGCCGACTATTACAGGGGCATGTGGATTTTCTTTCCTGTCTCCCGTAAGAATCCCTACGTTTTCAGGGCCGAAGATTTCCCCGAATTCCTGGTACTTTGAGTTTGACAACGCCTTAAGCGGCGAAGCGTACCAGCTTTTCCCGTTTTTGTGAAAAACCTTGTCGATGGCTTCAACCGCGATGTAAGTTTTGCCGGCGCCTGTAGGGGCCGTAACGAGCACGTCTGATGCCTCGATTGCCTTCAGAGCTTCGATCTGGAAAGGATCCGGCACGAAAGGAACCGGCTCGGGGACCTTTATTCGATCAAGCACAGGGCGCAGGCTTCTGTAGATCCTGAAATTGTAGGGAGGGCCGGAGGGCTTGACCGAAGGCTGCCGTCCATGATGTTTTGAGCGATCCGGTTTGTGGCTGGATTTGTTCATGTGCGGGAATATTGCCAAATACCACCTCTGATGTCAAAGATTCAAAAACTACAATCTAATAATTGTAACAAAGAGCTTCTAAATGAACGACTGTTTACCAAAAAAAAGTAAAATTGTGTAATATTAAAATTGTGTACTTGATGGAAATAACATGGAAAGGATCGGTAATGGAAATCATCTTAAGCCCCATAGGCGTAATCCGAAGCCCAATTACCGATCTACACGAAGGCCCTCGGCAAGGCGATGAATCTGATGTCAGCGGGCAACTGATTATCGAAGAGCAATACAGGGACGCATTGTTCGGCCTTAGTGAAGGCAGCATGATTGTCATTCTCTATTGGATGCATCTTGCCGAACGCGATATTTTCCAGGTCCACCCCAGGGGTGATCGCAGACGGCCTTTGAGGGGTGTTTTCACGACTCGAAGCCCACAGCGGCCAAACCCCATTGCCTTCGGAACTGTAAAAGTGACGCACATCCAGGACACAGTTATCGATGTAGTGGGTCTTGATGCCGTTGACGGCACGCCTCTCATCGATATCAAGTGTGTACCAACGACCGGAACCTGAAATATTTCTTTTCGACGTCAAACCCGCAAGTTATAAAAGATCGAGGATTGAGCGAACAGAGGAAAGGCAAAGTGAAAAGCAAACCACGGAAGCAAAGGCATTTTACTCGATCGAGTATGATTCTTTGTCCTTATCCGTGCTTATTCGTGCGAACCGTGGTCTGTTTTTCGTCTTTCTCTGGGTCCCCTGAGTCTCTGTGGTGAATTCTTTTGACATGGTAATTTCATGCATGGTATCGGTTTCGCTGCCGGACGAGGACGATGTTTTCCGATTCCAACAGGCATGAATTGCCGGCTGAGAGGTGTCAATGAAAAGAGCGAAGCGATCCAATAATTATGACGAGCAACCCGATCCGATGCGGGACCTCAATGTTGAACTTGGGAGTTCGGACGAAGATGATGAGATAATCGATCTGGAAGACATCATCGAGATGCCGGACAGCCCCATAGACGAAGATGAGGATCTGGACCTGGACATCGATAATTTCGACGTGGATTCGATGCTCCAACCTGAGCCGGAAAAGACCGCACGGTCATCTAAACTTGGCTCGGAAGACGACGATCTTATCAATTCGTTCGATGACGAACCAGAGGAGGATGAAGAGCTCTTCGGGCCTGGAGAACCGTCCGCCGGAAAACCGGCCATGAAAAGGAAAGAATTGGAAGTCTTCGACGAAGACGATGAATCGCTTCTCGACGACTTCATGGAAAATTCTTTAATGACCGAGGCCGGTGCGGCACAGCCAATGTCCGATCAAGCCCTGTCAACTGAGGTTGGGCCAGAGGATTTAATTTCCGATGAGACTTCCGAACCCGCGCCATCGAAAGCAGTCGCCCCGGCAAATGCCTCCGGACCGCCTTCTGCCGACCCTTCACAAATAGCAGAAGAACTTGTAGGTCAAATAGAATCCCATTTGCAGGATTACATACGGGCCATGGTAGAATCAAGGCTGCCTGAGCTGGTCAGGTCGATTATCCACGAGGAAGTGGAAAAGCTTAAAAAAGAGCTTGAGCTTCAATAGTAAAATGAGGGGATTTAGAGATTGCAGGAATCGAGAGGGGAATCAACTGTGAGCGAAGGCGCTCTGCCTAAAGGATATGAATTTGCTGAAGTCGAGTCGCATTGGTACAGGTATTGGGAGGAAAAAGGTATTTTCCACGCCGATGCGTCAAGTTCAAAACCGCCGTTTTCAATAGTCATCCCTCCTCCGAACGTGACCGGACAGCTCCATATAGGGCATGCGTTCAATAACACTTTGCAAGACATACTTTGCCGTTACAAAAGACTCAGGGGGTTCGAAGTCCTGTGGATGCCCGGGACCGACCACGCGGGGATCGCCACCCAGAACGTAGTCGAGAGGCAACTGGGGGCTGAAGGTCTCACTAGGCATACAATTGGCCGGGAAGCCTTTCTTGAGCGGGTTTGGGACTGGAAGGCAAAGTATGGCGGAATAATTATAAATCAGTTGAAGCGGCTCGGGGCTTCCTGCGACTGGTCCCGTGAGCGGTTTACCATGGACGCGGGCCTGTCGGAGGCTGTGCGCCAGGTTTTTGTATCGCTCTATAATGAGGGGCTGATCTATCGCGGCAAGCGCATGATCAACTGGTGTCCCAGGTGTATGACCGCACTCGCCAATATCGAGGTCGAAAGCGAGGAGCTCGATAGCCATCTCTACTATATCCGGTATCCCCTGGCGAGCGGAAAGGGCGCCCTGGTCGTCGCCACCACCAGGCCTGAAACCATGCTGGGCGACACCGCCGTCGCCGTAAACCCGGAAGACAACCGCTACAAAGCTTTTATAGGACAAAAGGTGATCGTGCCGATAGTTGGCCGCAACATTCCGGTAATTGCCGATCCCTATGTAGAGCGGGAATTCGGCACAGGAGCCCTTAAGGTTACCCCGGCACACGATTTCAACGATTTCCTGCTTTCAGGAAAACACAACCTCGAACTCGTGCAGGTCATAGACGAGCGGGGAATAATGACCGAGCAGGCGGGCCACCCTTATGCTGGAATGGACAGGTTTGCCTGCCGCAAGCAAATTCTAAGAGACCTCGATAAGGCCGGCTGTCTTGTAAAGACTGAACCGTACAAGCACAGGGTTGGACACTGCTATCGCTGCCATAATGTGGTAGAGCCCATGATCTCGCTTCAGTGGTTCGTTGCCGTCAAACCTCTTGCCGAAGCTGCCATTGAAGCCGTCAAACAGGGCAAAACCAAAATTGTTCCAGCCAAATGGGAAAAGGATTATTTCATCTGGCTCGAAAACCTCGAAGACTGGTGCATAAGCCGCCAGATATGGTGGGGACACCGCATCCCGGCGTGGTATTGCCTGAAGTGCAATGACATCATCGTGTCGATGGAGGCCCCGCTGGAATGCCCGAATTGTCCCGGCTCCCTTCTCGAACAGGATTCCGATGTCCTCGATACGTGGTTCAGCTCCGGCCTGTGGCCTTTTTCGACCTTCGGATGGCCCCAAAGCACCCCGGAGCTGGACAAATTCTACCCTACCTCTGTTCTGGTTACCGCCTTCGACATTCTCTTTTTCTGGATCGCCCGTATGATGATGATGGGACTCCATTTCAGGCAGGAAGTCCCCTTCCATGAAGTCTATGTTCATGCCCTCGTTCGCGATGCCGAGGGGCAGAAGATGAGCAAATCAAAGGGAAATGTAATCGATCCACTGCTCATGATGGACAAATACGGGACTGACGCTTTGCGGTTTGCCCTGACGGCGTTTGCGGCCCAGGGCCGGGACATCAAACTCTCTGAGGAGCGCATCGAAGGCTACAAACACTTTGTAAATAAAATATGGAACGCGGCCCGGCTTCTCCTTATGAACCTCGAAGATTTCAAGGGACCGGTTCAGATTCCGGTAAAAGTGACCGGGCTCGCCCATCGCTGGATACTTAGCCGGCTTCAAAGGGTCGCCGCAGAAACAGTCGAGTCCCTGGAAAACTACCACTTCAATCAGTACGCTCAGGTCCTCTACCAGTTCCTGTGGCATGAGTACTGCGACTGGTACCTCGAGATCATAAAGCCGAATTTCTACGGCGATGATATTGAGGCGGGCGGCCTCGCACGCTCTGTTGCAGTCACCGTCATGGAAAAGATCCTGATTCTCCTGCATCCCGTAATGCCGTTCATAACAGAAGAGATTTGGCACAAACTGCCTAACACCTCCGGCTTGAGTATTATGAACGCGCAGTTTCCGGAGGCGCAATCCGAAAGGATCGATCCGGAAGCCGAAGAGAAGATGGAAAAGCTTATGGCGGTTATTACGGCAATCCGCAATATCCGCGGCGAGATGAACGTCGCTCCGTCGGCCAAAGTGGAAGTGGTGTGCCTGTGTGGCAAGGACGCCGCAATGGAGCTTCTCAAAGAGCACGAGCCCATGATCGCCGGCCTGGGCAAAGTCTCCAGGCTCACCGTAGACAGGGCCGGGGAGACCCCGAAGCCGAAGCATGCGGCAGGAGCGGTGGTCGGAAACGTGGAAGTCTTCGTAATCCTTAAGGACATTCTTGATTTCGACAGCGAGTCGAACCGGCTCCGCAAAGAACTGGGCAAGCTGGAAAAGGAATTCGGACTGACTCATAGAAAACTATCAAACGACGATTTCCTTCAAAAAGCCCCCGATGACGTGATCGAAAAGGAACGCGAAAAGAACGCACGGCTTGGCGAGAAGATGGATAAATTAAACCGCAGGCTTGACATCATGACAACGTTAAAGAGCGAGGAAATTTAGATAATTTTAGATTTTAGATTGAAGATTTTAGATTGAAGGGATTGAGGGAACCTCACCTACGTCATTCCGGCGGAGGCCGGAATCCAGTTCTCAAGCATACTTCAGGATTGGATCTTGAATTTCAATCTAAAATCAAAAATCTAAAATCTTCAATTCTTGGGGGTTTTTCAATCATAAATCTAAAATCTAAAATCAAAAATCTTCTTCAAATGGCTATCGACGAAGACGTCGGCAGCGGGGATGTAACCACGCTAAGTGTTATCCCTGCCGAGCAGCAGGGAAGAGCGGTTGTCTTCGGACGTGAGCCCTTCGTTTTATCCGGATCGAAACCATTTCGGACAATTTTTGAACTCCTCGACGCCGAGGTCAGGATAGATTGCCTGTTTTCCGACGGAGAAATGATTGAGCCAAATATTTCCGTATTCAGTATCGAAGGAAGGGTGCGGACCCTTTTAACGGGCGAGAGAACAGCCTTGAATTTTGCCCAGCGGTTGTGCGGGGTTGCCACCCTGACACGGAAGATGGCGGACGCCATATCCGGGACCCGATGTCAGTTGCTCGACACGCGCAAGACAACCCCTTTGTGGCGAAGCCTGGAAAAAGAGGCCGTGCGGCACGGAGGCGGAAGAAATCACCGGTTCGGCCTGGCCGACGGCATCCTCATCAAGGACAACCATATCGCGGCAGCGGGCGGCATAAACGAATCGGTGCGCCGCGCGCGCGAAAACGCCCCTCATACTCTTCGCGTAGAAATCGAAGTGGAAAACCTCGATCAGCTGAATGAGGCCATCGCCGCCGGGGCGGACATAGTTCTTCTCGACAATTTTACTCTCGAAAAACTCAAACAGGCCGTAGCGATTGGCAAAGGCCGCGTCCTTCTGGAAGCCTCAGGGGGCGTCAACCTCCAAACCGTGCGCGCCATTGCCGAAACCGGCGTCGATTTCGTAAGCTGCGGCGCCCTAACCCACTCCGCCAGGGCCATTGATTTAACCATGGAATTTTCGTAGCCCACCTCGGCCAAAGATGAAAACGTTTACCGCTGAGACTCACAGATAGAAAATTCTCACCACAGAGGACACAGAGCAGCCAGGGCCGCAATCCGACGATTTGATCGGGAGGCCCACGGTCGATTTTGAGAGGGCGCAGAGAACGCTGAGGAAACAATAACTAAGGCAGAAATCTTGACAAGATTTCAAGAAACTCGATGTTAGTTTCACAGAGAAAAGCTTTGCGGGACAGGATTTACAGAGCCTGCCAAAGCCTGCCCCGGACCTGATCCGGGGGACTCGATCCGGGGATTAACAGGGATAGCTGGCGGAGCGCAGCCCACCAAGTCTTTTCGAGAGCAACCCATGTCAATTTGGCCGGTGTTCTAGGAAAAAGGGAAAATGCGGATATGATCCAAATATTGAAAGGTCCCGGATAACCCTGATCAGAACGTACAGAGGAGAGCTGTCTTGAAACCTTATATACGGAAGTTTCTTGCATGTGCGGTCCGGCTTTATGGCAAGAGCGGGGGGAGCGTTTCGGCTCCCCTTGCTTGGATTGCACGTGAAGCGTTGGATGAGTTGAGTATAGAGGAACTGCTTCAAAGACTGCCTCTCGGTTAAGCGGACGAGGCAACTACCTCCTATTTCTTGTACGAGACGACTTCACCTGCTGTGATCTGGGGTGGATTTGGGAAAAAGGAGGCTACGGTCTGCCGCACCCAGTCCGCGGCTTTCCTGGTTGATTCCTCCGCGTCGGTTTTGTTCTCATAAAGGCTGATTGAAGTCATAACGCCGCCCCCTGAGTCAAGCACGTAGTAGGCGATGAATCCCTGATGTTGGCTGATGAGCGGTACAAAACCGTCAGAAACCTTCTGCGCCGCGTCCTTAGCATTCGTAACACCCTCGTACCGTCGTATTGAAACATACATAGGAAATCCTCCATTTTTATGCTTACGTGAGACCTCTGTTACTCCTACTGTCCGGGCGCCTGGTACATTGGCGATTTCTTCACGGCTTCGTCGATCTCTTCGGGGGTCATAAGGACGGTCGTCTTGACCTCGACGAGACCAGTGGCGCCGACCGTTAGGGAGATTGACGCCATGCTTACGTTGTCCGGCATATCAGCGATACCCAGGATGTCGTATTCGCCGAAGCAGAAGTAGCAAGATTCCCAGGTTCCCCCGAGCGACTTGAACACCTTTTCCACAGCAGCACGTCGGACGGAGCCTCCATCCTTGAGCAGCCCCTTCAGACCGTCTCCCACATACTTGCCCTGAATTAGCAGGTTGCTGAAAAAATCACTAATACAAGTGCAATTTTGTCGAGTTTGATGTAGTATCAAGCCACTGAATTTACACGCAAACCGACAAGGAAATCGATGAGAAAACCCGACCACCAACAGCCGA
>Ga0209517_10008789_pt1 | contig 11739 bp, 11 predicted proteins | sample PeaSoiMetSII2010_FD_187695 | JGI IMG/M metagenome (GOLD analysis project Ga0209517, IMG submission 187695) | Peat soil microbial communities from Weissenstadt, Germany - SII-2010 (SPAdes) (version 2) | ecosystem: Environmental > Terrestrial > Soil > Wetlands > Peat | place: Germany...
CGACGATACGAGGCCTACTGGCCGAGTTCTTTGGTGAGATACACCTTGCCGCGCGAGACTTTGTGTTGCAAAGTGGCGGCCAAGTGATCGATGTCGGAGGCGGCGATGTTGACCTGCATGGGGTCGAGCAAGGGAGTGCGGTTGCTGCCCACGGCGTCGCGGCGCACCTGAATCAGCAGGCCCTGCACGACGTTCGGATCATATTTGTCCGGAGCCATGCGGACCAGGTCGCTGAGAGCGCTGCCTACCGAGAGCGGTGCGCGGTAGGGGCGTGCGCTGGTCATGGCGTCGAACGAATCGGCTAAGCCAACGATGCGCACCTGCATGGGCAAGTCGTCGAGGCCGAGCTTGTCGGGATAACCGGAACCGTCGCTGCGCTCGTGATGCCAGCGCACCGTCTCGGGAATCTTCGGCCAGGGAAACTCCACGCTGCTGACGATCTGGTGGCCGACGGTGGTGTGGTCGGCCATCTCGCGAAACTCCTCGGGATTAAGCGCGCCGACCTTGCCGAAGAGGCGGCGATCAACGGCAACTTTGCCAATATCGTGCAGGTAGCCCGCGCTGCGCAGCGCGGCAATTTCGCCGGGCTCCATGCCCATGGCCTCGCCGATGGCGGCGGAGTAGCGGCCCACACGAAGGGAGTGTCCGTGAATGTTGACGTGCTTGACATCGATGGCGGTGGCGAAAGCTTCGAGCGCGTTGTCGTAGAAACCGTGCAGCGAGGCCATGAGCCGCAGATTTTCTGAAACGCGCTGCGCGATGTTTTGGGTGAGCGCATGATTCTGCACGGCGAGCGCGATATAGCTGCACAACAGTTCGAGCGCGTCGAGTTCGCTGTCTTCATAGAGGGCATCGCCGGGACGGCGGCCCAGAGCGACGACACCCGCCAAACGGCCTCCGGCTTTCAGCGGCGCGAGGCATTTAAAAAGTTCGGGAGCGACATTGCCGTTGGAACTCAGGAACACCGAGTAGGTCGAGGAATTGAGCACGACCGGACCACGCGCCGCGGAGAGCGCGTGGACATGCTTGGGCAGGAGAGGAATGAAGGCCGGATCGGGCATCAGGGCAAATCCCTGAGCCGCGGCGGAGGTTAGCATGGCGGGCTTGTCGTTGAACAGCAGAAGCGCACCTTCGCGCGCGCCCGCCGCTTCCATGATGGCAGACAGCATGAGGCGAGAAGTTTCCGAGAAGTCGCGCTCCGCCGTAAGCGCGGGTCCGAGCTCGGAAAGCGCCTCAACTGTTTGCAACAGCCGCCGTAAATTGTTTGTCTGAATCGCCACCGACGAAGTGGGAGCCAGATCGCAGAGCAAGATGAGGGTAGCACGTAAGAAATGCTCAACGCGAGAGGGCGTGTTGGTTAGTTTGATGCGGCAGTGACGAACATGAAACGGTGGTGACGAGTGTGATTCCGCCACCAGCGGGCCATTGCGGATACTTTTACAGCGTAAAGGCTTTAACCACAGAGGACACGGAGGACACCGACGATTCTTGTTTCTGTATGGAACTCTACGTCTTCTGCGGCTGAGATTCTAGAAATGCTCGCGCAGTTCGGCGAAGCGGCCGACGATGAGGAGTTTCTGACCGGCGGGAGCCGCGTTGATCTCTTCGTGTTCGAGAATCCAGGTGTCGCCGTGGGGCACGAATACGGCGTGCAGGCCGGCGGCCATCGCGGGATTAATATCCGACTTCGGGCTGTTGCCGACCATCCACGTGGCGGCGGGAGCGAGATTGTGCTTTTCAACAACGCAAGCGTAAGCAGCGGGATTTTTCTCGGCAACGATTTCGACATCGTGGAAATAATCGCGGATGCCTGAGCGCTCAACCTTTCCCGACTGCTCGGCGAGCGCGCCTTTCGTGACCAGGATCAGGCGATGACGGTCGCGCAGATAACCCAGGGTCTGAGGCACCTCCGGCAGAAACTCGATGGCGTGATTTTCAATCGTCGCGGCGAAGCTTCGGACCTGTGCGTGAAGTTCGGGAGTCACGGGAACTGGACTGAGACGTTCGAATGTCTGTCCCAGGGCGTGCGCGAAGCTGTGCAGGCCGTAGCCATGGGTCACGATGCACTCGCGCTCCACGTCGTTGAGCACTTCGCGCACCTGTTCGGGAGAGAACTCGTGGTGATTGAGAAACGAAATGAAGCGGGCGATGGCCCGCTCGAAGTAGATGTTGTTCTCCCACAGCGTGTCGTCGGCGTCGATGAGGAGAGTTTGGGAAGACAAGCTTTTGGCTCTTAGCTGTTAGCTGTTAGCTCAAGTCCCGGCCTTCCGGTCGATTAGGGCGCGCAAACTCTACAGAAAAGCCTCTCGAATCACGAAAGTCCGATGAGAAATCAACGGTAGCCGAAGGGTTCAAGCTAAGAGCTAAAAGCTAACAGCCAAGAGCTTCCTTACACCCAATCCACTTTCGCTTCCGGGCCGATAATGCCGGCCTTGTGGCCCATGTCGAGGAGGCGGCGGACGGCTTCGCGGCCGTCTTCGCCGTAGTCGAGGGTACGCTCGTTCACGTACATGCCGATGAATTTGTCGGCCGACGAAGAGTCGAGATCGCGGGCGAACTGCATGGCGTAGGACAGCGCTTCTTCGCGGTGATCGAGACCGTACTGGATGCTTTCGCGCAGGGCGGCGGAAACCAACGGCATGAGTTCCGGACCGAGGGCGCGGCGGATGGCGTTGCCTCCCAGGGGCAAGGGTAGACCGGTGACTTTCCCCCACCACTTGCCGAGGTCGACGATGCGATGCAGGCCCGACTTGTCGTAAGTCAACTGTCCTTCGTGAATGATGAGTCCAGCTTCGAACTTGCCCTCGAGCACCTGGGGAATGATCTGGTCGAACGGAACGACTTCGGTTTCAATTCCCGGCGCGAACAGATGCAGCGCCAGATAAGCAGTGGTGAGCGTGCCCGGCACGGCGATGCGCTTGGTCTTGATTTCAGCCGCGGTGAAGGGGCGCGGGGAAACGATCATGGGCCCGTAACCCTCGCCCACACTGCCTCCGCAGGCCATCAGCGCGTATTTGTCCTGCACGTAGGGATAGGCGTGAAAGGAAATTGCGCTGACATCGTAGACGCCCTCGCGCGCCTTCTGATTCAGGGTCTCGATGTCGCAGAGCGTATGGGTAAAACGCAGGCCCGGGGTGCGGACCTTGTTGGTGGCCAGGCCGTAAAACATGAAGGCGTCATCGGAATCCGGGCTGTGCGCCACGGTAATTTCGCGCACCTGACCGGAAGAACCGCTGCCCGGCACTTTGGATGTTTCGGATACTACAGTCATTATGAACTCCAGAAATCTACGGCTGGACTGCGCTCTTCACACCTTTGCCCCAGCGATTGGCAATGCCCGCGGCCAACATGATCTTGATGGCTTCGGCGGCGAGGAACCAGTAGAGGCCGAGATAGGCCGCTTTCGCGAGCGAATGGGTGAAGATGTAGAGCCAGGTCAGGCCTCCGGCGAAGAGCACAATTTCCGCCAGAAGTCCGGCAAGCGCGGCGCGAAGGAAACTCTTTGTTCCGCGCTCAAAAATGTATCCGGCAAGGAAAGCGACCAGGGGATAGACCAGGAGAAATCCTCCGGTGATGCCGAACAGCTGCGCGGCTCCGCCCGGGCCGGTGGGATTGAAGACCGGCAGTCCGGCCATGCCTTCGACAAGGTAAAGCACCAGCGCCGCGAAACCACGACGGCTGCCCAGCATCAGCCCGACCAGCAGCACGCCCAGATTCTGCATGGTGAGCGGAACCGGGGTGAGCGGCATCAACGGAATTGTGATGCGCGCGCACAACGCCACTACCAGGCTGGCGCCCACCACGATCGCAACCTGGCGCGAGGCTTCAAGGGCGCGGCCTTGCGGAGTAGCTAGAGTTTGAATTGCGGTCCTTGCCATAAGGAGATCTCCGAAACCAAATTTCAGCGTTTCATGCTATCCGTCTGATGTTCGCGTTCCGCTTCACCGACCGGTCCGTCGGGCGACGCGTGCGCTTTCTGCAGGTGCCGCCGCAGGTGCACGTACAGGGCGATGGCCACGCACACTACCACCAGCGTGCTTACACCCAGGATCAGAAACCACCAGATCATCCGCACAGCCGACTAGGATAACAGAAGAGCAGCCTCTCGCTGCGAGCTTCTAGCTTCGGACTGTAGTCGCTTAGGAGGTGGCCTTGCGCTTTTCGCGCATCGCCTCTACGCGCTTCTGCGTGAGCTTCAGACGTTCGCGGCCGAACTTGGAGTTTGTGATCACCTTTTCAATGTTCGCGAACATATGGGGGTCGCCCATCTTTTCGCGAAGCTCCTTGATAAAGGGCTGGACCTTGGCGTACACGAAGAACATTTCTCCGCTGATGGCGGGCTGGATAAACAGTTCTTCGTTCAGAACACCCTGCAGCACGAAGGCCGAGGCCATGCTCCAGTAGCCGCCCACCTGGCGCAGCCAATTGTTTTCCGGCGTGCCCGCGGCGCCGGCAACTTTCGCGAAGTCGTCGGCGGTCTGCGGCCAGAAATCGGCGATCCACCAGTGGCGGGCCTTGCGCATTTCGGCTTCGCGGCGCAGATCATAGAGTTTGAGAATTAATTCGGCATCGGCGATTGTGGGCTTCTTGGACATGAGAGCACCTCAGTGGACAATTTGGTAATCGGGTAATTGAGTAATTTTGTAATTGAAGGTCGCGCGTTTGGGTAGCTTTAAATTACCAAATTGCAAAATTACGCGATTACTCAATCTCTTCACGCCGAGGTCGCGGCTGCGTCGGGCTGCGGCGCTGGGCGCTCGAAATCGCATTCTTTGTTGGGACAGGCGATTACCGGGCCGGCCTTCAGATTCTTCTCCACCAGGTATTCGCTGCCGCACGCCGGACATTTCTCGGGGATCGGCTTATGCGCCGAAGTGAACTTGCAATTCGGATAATTTCCGCAGCCGTAGAACGTGTTGCCCTTGCGGGCGCGCTTTTCGACCAGGCCACCATCCTTGCACTCCGGACACTTTACGCCAATGTAGTTCTGCTTGACGTACTTGCACTCGGGATATCCGCTGCAGGTGGTGAACTCGCCGTAACGGCCGTGGCGAATCATCATGTTGCGCCCGCATTTCGGGCACAGCTCGTCGAGCGGAATATCGGGAACTTTCTTGCCCTGGTCGAGACGCCGCGTGGTCTTGCAATCGGGATATCCCGTGCAAGCCATGAACTGCCCGAAACGCCCGCGCTTGAGCACCATTACGCGGCCGCAGTTTTCGCAGTACTCCTCCTGCGTGGTTTCCTGCACGTCGGCGGAATCGAGATCGGGCAGGTTGATGGGATTTTCTTTTGTGAACTTGCAGGTCTTGGGATCGTCTTTGTCGTATGTGCTGCAGGCGTAGAACGAGCCGTGCTTGCCCCACTTGATCACCAGCGGCGCGCCACAGAGCTCGCACTTTTCGTCTGTGGGCTTCTCCATCCGCTTGATGTTCTCCATATGCTTTTCGGCATATTTGAGATCCTTCAAGAACTTCTTATAGAAGTCAGCGAGCGCGTCCTGCCACTTCTCCTTGCCCTCTTCGATTTCGTCGAGTTCCTCTTCCAGGCGGGCGGTGTATTGGAGATCGAAAATGTCGCGGAAGTTTTCCACCAGCAGATCGGTGACAACGAGTCCAATCTCGGTGGGAGAAAACTTTCCACCGACCTTCTGCACATACTGCCGCTCTTGAATGGTGGTAAGGATCGCAGAGTAAGTCGAGGGGCGGCCAATGCCGCGTTCTTCGAGTTCTTTGACCAGCGACGCTTCGTTGAAGCGTGGCGGCGGCTCGGTGAAATGCTGCTCCGGCTTCAGTTCCTTGAGCGTGAGTTTCTGTCCGGCTTCGAGCGCAGGCAACTTGTGCTTGAGTTCCTCGTCGTCTTCGTCCTCGCCGTCCTTCGATTCTTTGTAGACTTTGAGGAAGCCGTCGAACTTGAGCACCGATCCGGTGACGCGGAACCAGAACATCTCGTTGCCGTTTTTCGCGTCGATGTCGACCGTGGTCTGGTCGAACACTGCGGGGTTGATCTGCGAAGCCACAAAACGCTGCCAGATAAGCTTGTAGACTTTGAATTCATCTTCTTTTAAGTACTGCTTGATCTGATCGGGGTGGCGCATCGCCGAAGTCGGACGAATCGCCTCGTGAGCCGCCTGCGCTTCCTTCTTTTCTTTGAAAGTATTCGGGGTCTCGGGAAGGTATGTCGGGCCGTATTCCTTGCCCACATATTCGCGGACTTCCTGAATGGCCTCGGGCGCGACGCGGGTGGAATCGGTACGCATGTAGGTGATCAGGCCGACCAGACCCTCTTCACCGAGTTCCACGCCTTCATAGAGACGCTGCGCGATCATCATGGTGCGCTTCACGCTGAAGCGCAGCTTGCGCGAAGAATCCTGTTGCAGTTTGCTGGTGGTGAATGGAGGCGCGGCGTTGCGGCGGCGTTCTTTCTTGTCGACCGAGCGCACCACCCAGTCGGCCGTTTCCAGAGCGGCGCGAATTTTTTCTGCATCTTCGCCGTTGGTGACTTCGACTTTCTCTTCGCCCTTGCCGACAAAGCGGGCATCGAATGCCGGCGGCTTGCTGGCGGCGAGGTGGGCGTCGATGGTCCAATATTCTTTTTTCTCGAACGCCTTGATCTCGCGCTCGCGTTCGACAATCAGACGCAGCGCGACCGTTTGCACGCGTCCCGCGGAAAGACCGCGGCGCACTTTGTCCCACAGCAGCGGAGACACCTGATATCCCACGAGCCGGTCGAGCACACGGCGGGCCTGTTGCGCGTCGACCAGGTTCTGATCGATGGCCCGTGGATGTTCGAAGGCGGCCTGGACCGCCCGCTTGGTAATCTCGTTGAACGTTACGCGCTGGATGCGCGGAGGAGGCGCTTCCTCGCCTTTTTTCAGCTTCTTTGGTTTTTTCCCTTTGCCGTTCTCGCCGAGCTCAAACGCCAGATGGGCGGCGATGGCCTCGCCTTCGCGATCCGGGTCAGGCGCCAGGAAGATGAAGTCCGCCGCGGCCGCCAGTTTCTTCAGCCTAGCGACAACTTTTTCCTTGCCAGGAATGACGACGTAATCCGTTTCGAAGTCGTTCTTGATATCCACACCCAGAGTGCTCTTGGGCAGATCTTTCACGTGGCCGAGTGAAGCCTCGACAGTGAAGCCCTTACCCAAATATTTCTGGATGGTCTTGGCCTTGGCCGGCGATTCGACAATGACTAAACCTTTTGACAATTGATCCTCAGTTTTTCTGGATTCCGTTTCGAAACTAGCACGAATGGGCGGAAAGCAACAAGTTACGGGAAGAAAGCTCTTGGCTTTTGGCTCTTAGCTCTTGGCTAAAGACCACTATGCTGCCGAGGGATTTCTGACCTTTGACGAGAGCGCTGACAGCATCCTCATGACCCTTTCGAGATTTGAGTTCAGCTCGGAATGTACTTCGTTGTTTACGAAGCCCAGGTCCCTTGCCAGCAGCAGATGATAGGAAAGCTCTGCGCCTGATCCCATCGCAATCTGGATGAACCGTCCCATTTCTCCGTCGGATCGTCTGCCGCATCCTTCCGCCAAGTTCGCAGGAATCGAAGCAGACGCTCGTCGAATCTGACTGGTCAAGCCGAAGCGCTCTTCCTTCGGAAACGCCTGCGTAACCTTGTACACGGAGAGCGTTAAACTGTGAGCTTCTTCCCAAACGCGCAAGTCCCGGTAATTCCTCATCGACTTCCTCCCATACCAGTCGGTTCAGGCCAAAAGCCAAAGGCTAAGAGCTAACAGCTAAAAGCTCTTAACAAAGTTTTTTCCTGGCATTTGCCTGACTTTGCCGGCCAGTTCCAGTTCGAACAGGGCGGCGAAGATTTCTGACGACGACAATTCGTTTTCCAGCTTTTCGACAATTTCGTCGATGTGCGTGGTCTCGTCGGCTTTCAGCAGGCTCAGGATTCGCTTTTCGTGAGGAGGGAGTCCTTCATCCGGGAATAGAGATGCGGAGGAAGCGCCCGAGGATTCAGGCGAGGCTGGCGGAGTCAGTGTAAGTCGTACTTCTGTCGGGAGATCTTCCCACACATCTTCCCAGGTAGCGACCAGTTTGGCGCCCTGTTTGATGAGTGTGTTCGGCCCCCAGGAATTTTTATTGGTAACGTTGCCGGGGACGGCGAAAACGTCGCGATTCTGTTCGAGGGCGCAGCGCGCGGTGATGCGCGTGCCGGAATATTCCGCGGCTTCGACGACGAGCACGCCGACCGACATGCCGCTGATGATGCGATTGCGGATGGGAAAATTCTGCGGCGCGGCAAAGGTTCCCAGAGGGAACTCTGAGATCAGGGCGCCGCCGAGAGCGAGAATCTGTTCTGAGAGCCGCGAGTTCTCCTTGGGATAGATGACGTCGACGCCCGTGCCAAACACCGCGATGGTCTTGCCTTTGGCCGAGATGGCGCCGCGATGGCTGGAGGTGTCGACGCCGCGAGCCATGCCACTAATAATGACCAATCCCTGGGCGGCGAGATCGCAGGCCAGGCGCTCGGCCATGCCCGAACCGTAGGGCGTAGGATGACGCGTTCCAACCATGGCGATGCCAGGACGATTCAGCACGTCGGGATTACCGCGAACGCGCAGAATCAGCGGCGGATCGTAGATTTCCTTGAGGCGAGGTGGATAGGAGGGGTCGTCGAGCGAGACCATGACAATGTCGGCTGCGGCGGCGCGGGCAATTTCCTCGCGCGCCAGTTCCGCCGACTTGCCGGTGGCCAGCGATTGGGCGGAGACGGCTTGAATGCCGGTGCTCTCGAGTTCGGTCAAGGACGCGCGAAACACGGCTTCCGCCGATCCGAAATGCTCGATCAGCTTGCGCGCTTTCGTAGGCCCGAGGCCGGGAGTCAGCGAAATGGCCAGCCACTCCAGAAGATGAGTAGCGGCCGGGGATACAGCGGCGTTGGACAAAATGGACTCCGAGCGGACTGTAATCACCCGCGCGGAGCCGAGTCAAGGTCATCCGTCACAATGGGTTTGTTAATATTGTGGAAAGACCCGAAATAAGAAGGTTATTGCAATCCAGGCGATCCAATCCAGAATGAGACGTTTACGCATTTCCGCCATTTCCTACCTGAATACCGCCCCGTTGATGTGGGATTTCGAGCACGGCGGGCTGGAGCACAGAGCTGGCCGGGATTTTGATATTTCTTATACGCTGCCTGCGGCTTGCGCCCGGTCGCTGGCCGAGGGAACGGCCGACATCGGGATCATTCCGGCGGCGGCCTATGCCGAGATTCCGGCGCTGCAGATACTGCCCGAGGTCGCGATCGCCTCGCGGCGGGCGGTGCGGTCGATTCTGCTGGTGAGCAAAGTTCCGATCGAAAATGTCGAGACGGTTGCGCTGGATACTTCTTCGCTGACCTCGGTGGCGTTGACGAAAGTCTTGTTTGAGAAGTGGATGGGCGGCGGCAGGACGTTCAGTTCGATGCCGCCTGACATCGACAAAATGCTGGCGGAACACGATGCCGGGCTGCTGATAGGAGATCCGGCGCTGAAGATCGACCGCCAACGCTACCACACGCTGGACTTGGCGGAAGAATGGATTCGCCACACCGGCAAGCCTTTTGTTTTCGCGTTTTGGGCGATTCGCAAGGATTCGTTGACGGAAGCAGCGCCGTCACTCGATTTGCCAGCCGTGTTTCAGAAGTCGCGCGATCATGGGCTGGAAGGCTCGAGTCTGAATCAGATCGCTCGCGAATGGGCCCCGCGACTGGACATCAGCGAGGCTGATGTGAAGAGTTATCTGACCCAGAACATTCACTACCAGCTTGACGCGGGGTGCCTGGAGGGCCTGCAGTTGTTCTATCAGTACGCGGCGGAAATTGGGGCGCTGCCGGGGGCACCGAAGCTGCAGTTTGTGGATGCAACGAAGGCAGTTGCGTTGTAATCGGCGGCGCAACTTGCGGCTCCGCGCGGCCCTTCTCGCGACATTTCATTCACTTAAAAAAATAATGGCGTCGCCATCCTGAGCGAAGCGTAGGACCTGCGCATGCACTGCCAGTTCCATGGGTCCTTCGCTTCGCTCAGGATGACAGCGTTGAGAACTAAATGAGGTAATCTGAAGGTTGCGAGTTTGGCTTAAATGACGCTTTGAGTCTATTTCAGCCCATTCCGAATGCGAGCAGCGCGGCTGACGCGACGCGGCCGCTGGCGGACCGCATGCGTCCGCGAACCCTCGACGAGTATGTCGGGCAAGAGCACTTGATCGGTCCCGGCAAGCCGCTGCGCACGCAGGTGGACCGGGACGACACTGGCTCGCTGATTTTCTGGGGACCTCCGGGCACGGGAAAAACCACGCTGGCAAAGATTATCGCGAACCTGACCAAGGCGGAGTTCATTGAATTTTCTGCGGTGCTGGCGGGGATTAAAGAGATCAAGCAGGTGATGGCCGACGCCGAACGGGCGCGGCAGTACGGCACACGGACCATCGTATTCATCGATGAGATTCATCGCTTCAACAAGGCGCAGCAGGATGCCTTCCTGCCGCACGTGGAGAAAGGCAATATTCGGCTGATCGGCGCAACTACGGAAAATCCGTCGTTTGAGATCAATTCGGCTTTGCTGTCGCGCTGCCGCGTTTATGTGCTGAAGCCGCTGACTGAAGAGCAGATCGTGCTGCTGCTGCGGCGAGCCCTGGGCGATCACGAACGCGGGCTGGGCGGGAAGAATCTGATTGCGTCCGACGATGTGCTGAAGAGAATCGCCAGCTACACCAGCGGGGATGCGCGCAGTGCTTACAACGTGCTGGAGGTGGCTGCGGGGCTGGCGAAACCCCCGCTTCTCGCAAAGGACGCGAGAAACGGGGCACCCGCAAAATCCCCACCCTCTCGCGAAGAACGCGAGAAGGATGGGGCACCCGTTTCGAATGAGGTCACCGACGAAATCGTCCGCGATGCGCTGCAGAAGCGGATTCTGCTTTATGACAAATCCGGGGAAGAACATTACAACCTGATTTCGGCGCTGCACAAGTCGGTGCGTAACAGCGATCCCGATGCCGCGCTCTACTGGCTGGGCCGGATGCTGGAGGCTGGAGAAGATCCGCTGTACGTGGCGCGGCGGGTGGTGCGCATGGCGGTGGAAGATATTGGGCTGGCCGATCCGAACGCTCTCGCTCTTTGCATGGCGGCGCGCGACGCGGTCGATTTCATCGGGATGCCGGAAGGCAATCTGGCGCTGGCACAGGCGGTCGTCTATCTCTCGGTCGCGCCTAAGTCGAACGCGCTCTACACCGCTTACAGCGACGTGCTGAAAGACGTGGAGCAGACTTCGGCCGACTCCGTGCCGCTGCATCTGCGCAATGCTCCTACGTCACTGATGAAGGGGCTCGGCTACGGCCAGGGTTACCAGTACGCCCACGATCTCGAGGACAAAGTCGCCGACATGCAGTGCCTGCCTGACAATCTGCGGGATCGCGTTTATTACCGGCCGACCAACGAAGGCATCGAAAAGCGCATCCGCGAGCGGATGGAGGAAATTAAACGCCGGCGCTCGTCAGATTCGAGCTAGGGGACGGCTCCGCCGCGGCGCCGGAGTGAGCACGGGGCAGCGTGAAAACAATAATCACGCTGGCCAGGGCAAAGACCACCACAATGAAGATGCTGCCTTCCGGGCCTGTGGCTCCGCCGCTCAGAATCGGCTTGCCGACCGCGTGCGTGGCGAGCAGATGGTGCTGCACCATCATTCCACTATCGGCCACACCGTAGAGAAAGGACTGCGCCCAATCCCACGAGGCGTGGAAGCCGATG
>Ga0209517_10008790_pt1 | contig 11739 bp, 6 predicted proteins | sample PeaSoiMetSII2010_FD_187695 | JGI IMG/M metagenome (GOLD analysis project Ga0209517, IMG submission 187695) | Peat soil microbial communities from Weissenstadt, Germany - SII-2010 (SPAdes) (version 2) | ecosystem: Environmental > Terrestrial > Soil > Wetlands > Peat | place: Germany: Weissenstadt...
AGCCCCTTGCCGCCCCGTTTTTTTAAACCGGTTTTTCACCGTAGCGCTTCGGCGCACTCTGGCCTCTGACCCGATCCCGCGTTTTCGTCTCGTTTGAATCGGAACTGCCACCCCACATAGCCCCCAGCAGAGATCCGTTCAGTCAGCCATCTGGGTCTAGCACGTTGTGGGCTGATAGGGGAGTTGAATCCAATTTCGAACCGAAAGGAGCGGACCGGACGTCTCCTCATCTGCAAAGTGTCCCTTCGCTGCTCGTTTAAAAATTCAAGGAGAGCAGCCGCCTCCAATCAGGCCGCAGGGCTCTTTGTCCAACCCCTTCGTTGGTTAGCGGCTGCTCTCAAAAATCAACTGGCGCTCATGCTTTTGGCTTCATCTTCTTATTGGTCAGTGGCCCAAACATTCGATTGGGGTCGAACTCGCAACGCTTGGCCATCACGTGCCAAGCCGCCTTGGAGAGCTTGCACCCCAGGGCCTTGGTGGCGAGGATCGAGTTGGTTTTGGCCGCCTTGCGGTCAAACCAGCACCGGCACTGCAGGTCGTAGCGGCGGGCGAAGTTAGCTCCTTCGATAAATGTCCAGCACAAATATTTGTTGCCGCATTTGGCGTTGTTCTCAGCTTTTTGCTTGCCATTGCTCAAGCGTTGCGCATCCACCATCCGACAGTAACTGGCAAAGTCGCCGTCGGTTTTGAAGCGCCCAATGTCCCCGACCTCCATCGTGATCGTCATCGCCAGGATCCGGCCAATGCCCGGAATCGTCAGCAGCTTTTCATACATGGGAATTTTCTGCGCGCAGCCCAGCGCCATTTTTTCGACCCGGTGGATGCTTTGGTCCAAGGCCTGGATATGTTCGGTTTGCACCTCCGCAATGAGTTGATTAGCCCGGTGCGTGAAGAGTTGGGCGGCCTCCTCGGGCTCCAGCTTCTTGGCTTGGCTCTGCTCCAGTCGCTGACCGGTCGTCCGCGTGTAGAGACTTTTAAAACTCAGCAGCAAGGCGGTGCGTTGATGCACCAGGCCCACCCGCCGCCGCAGCAAATCCCGAACCGGCCTCAGCTCCGGATCGTAAATGTGAGCTTTGGGCAGAATGTTCAAGCGTTGCAGATCCGCCAGGTGAAAGGCGTCATCTTTGTCGTCGGCATGCTTAATGCCGCTACACTGCTCAATTTTGGCCGGATTGGCCAGATCGATGGGATAGCCGGCGGCGCGCAGACCATCGACTAACCAATACCAGTTGAAGGTCGATTCGACCGCCATCGACTGGAGCTGCGCCTTGAAAGGCTCCAGAAACCCTGTCACCTGCTTGAGGTCACAGTCCAGCTTGCGGTGCGTAAGACGCTTCCCACTTTGGTCGATCACACCGATCATAACGTTATTGCCATGCAGGTCTAAACCTGCGATTAATTTGCCTTTAGGTCTTCTCATGGTTTTGTTCGTTGTTTGTTAACTTACCAATTGACGAACAATGTTTTACCGCGAGGAGACCTTTGTCTCAATCACCCTTAATGTTTATCAGTTAACGAGATTGTCATATTCTCCAATTATCCTTGGGCGGTCCCTGCCTTTTTGTTTCGCCCGAGTAACCAAGCCAAATGCCCCCGCCTGCCCATCTTTAGACGTTCCGCAATCCACGCCACTGGCATCGTCGTCTGCGAGCGCAGTTCCTGCGCCAGCCTCACCTTCTTCGGGTCGCCTTTCGGCGTGCTCAGCAACACCGCCTCCTTCCAGCCCAACCGCCTCAAACCCGCCGCCACCAACCGCTCCGCCTGCCCTTGCCTAGCCTCCTGCACTGCTTCCCCGTAGTGGCTCGGGCCTGGCTGGGTGCGGACCTGCTCCAGTAGCTCCTGCCGGGAGGCCTCTCCGCCAAGACACTAACCCCGCTCCATCCCCTTGAACTCCTCTGCCACCTCCTCCCGGCGCCGTCCTTCCATCCGTTGCCGGACCCCCCCCGCCCCGCTACGCTGTCCTTGGGTATAGCCCACTCCCCTAACAAGCGGTCCACTGGCAGCCAGGGCGGCCGGCGCGAGGGCGGCGCCAAGTGAAAATGGTTGGACATCAGGCAGTAGGCGTGTACCTGCCAGGCGGTTTTCTGGCAGGGCTCCGTGAGCGTATCAAGGAACCTGCGGCGATCTTGGTCGTCATCGAAGATTGGCTCGCGCCAGGATGAAGGACTAGGAGGCTGAAAGTGCGCCGGAAGCCAACGCCTACCTTGCGCAAGGCGCCGAAAAACGGGTGCGGCTTTATGGGGCTTGGGGCAAGACCAACGAGATGGAGATCTGGCAGCAAAAAGTAAAAGAGGCGAGTCATTAGTCAAAAATAACGGTGCGGTTGCCGCACAGGAAGACAGGATCCTAGGAGGTGACCACATGAATATTGCCCTCAACTAGCCCAGGAAACAACGGCGACTCGCAGTGCTCCTCTCTCCCGGACGTGCTCGATTTGAGTGTTGGACTCGGCCGCTAGCGGATAGCCTTCGCTTATGGCTGAGCTGCCTCCTATTGCCCTCCTCCGCCGCCGTTTGCCAGCGCTTTGGAATACTTTCACGATCTTCGCCTTCCCTTTTGTGGCCATCTGGCCGCTTTCCGTCCCGGCCCAACCGCAGCCCCAGAGACTCAATAATCTCACGGCGCTGTTATTGGAGACCACCCCGGCCAGGGTCGGCGAGACCTTTTCTTTCACGTGCCCGCGTAATGGCTGGATCTTCATTTCTGTCACCACCAGTGGCGACGGCGAGGCCCGGCTCGCGCTGGATGGCAACGAACAGGAGACGATTCTGCTCAGCAGCGGCAGCGGGCCGGACCACGAAGCGATGCGGCACGTCACCGCGGGAAACCACGTCCTGCGCGCCGCCAGCGGCACCACGTCCACGATCAAAAAAATCACCGTCAAAGCCATCCCGGAACTGATGTATTGTGGGCTGGGCTTTAATCCGCAGATAAAATCGTTCGGCACCTATGACATGGAGTTCCTCCGCCGGGACGTTTTGCCCAACATCACGACCCTGATCATCCCCTATGGCCTCAAGCTACGGGCAGGTAATTCGAGGTTGCCGCAGGGCTTGCTTCTGATGGCTTCTACCTCCTAGTGATATCTCTGGGGAGTTTCGACTCCAATTCGGCCATCTTCTATTATCTCCAAGGAGAGTTGGGTGCTCTTCAAGCGTTTGAAGCCAGTTTGACCGCAATCCTAGCCGAGTGCGAAAAGAAATGCAAGCATCCTAGTCTCCAGGGTCCGGGATTATACCTGTGAAGAACGGCACGCACGTGTACATCTGTAAGAGAGTGGTGTTCCACTCTTGCTTAGCGCTGATCCCAGGTGTCGTTTCAGGGTTTGTCGCTTTTGTTGTCAGCTCGCCGATTACCGACGATACGCGACTCAAGGCCGCGAATGGCGCGATTGCGCTTTTCGTGACGTTCTTCGTGTTCTTTACTACTCTCTGCCTCTATTATGGTCTCGATGAAGGCTCCTACCGGTTCAAGCTTTATCGAGGTAAGCTGATCGAGCCATTGGCGAGACTGTTCAACCTAGGGGTCCCGCCCCGTAGTGGCAACAACTGCCACTCCCGTCCGTGACATCCAGCGCCACCTCAGCAACGAGCTTGTAGCAGGGTCAGTCAAAACTATTGACACTCGCAGCCTGACTGGTCAAATGCGGCTCGTGCCGCGCCACTGCCAGTCCACCTAGCATTACGATCCCTATCGCGGTTGGCTCAACAGTAACGAAGGCCGTGAATCGTCAAACTCTGCGACTCACGGCGGTTCCTGATCGTTCCCGTAGCGTTGCTGCTCTCCCATAACCCTTGGTTCCGGGGGCGGTGTGCCTTGCGATGATGGCCGCGGCAACTACGGCCGACAGCCCGACCAAACCAACGCGGATTGTAATGCTCAATGCTCAATGCTCAATGATCCCTCCTCCCTCGGAGCTAGGGCCTGTGACCTGCAGCAGAGGGCCTTCCATGAACCGCCGCCCCTCCGATACCCATCCGAGGTCGGATGTGAACTCCCCACCGAGGTTCATGGTCCCAATGCCTGCGCCGCCGCGCAACGCCCCTTTCCCAAACTACGGAGCGCCGAGGCGGAAAAATTTCTTTACCGTGTTGGTGGTCGGCAGGGACAGATAAAACAGATTGTTGCTGCTGATCGTTGAGCCGGATACGGGCGTCCAAGCCGCCGGGGGAGTTAGGTTGGTGGCGGCGGAGAGCGTCCAGTTGGTTGCCCAGGCGGGCCAACTCAGGGTCAATATGACGCCATCGCCGCTGAGGCTGACATTCAGCGCCGGCAACGAAAGCAGCACGCCTGCCGGGCCGGAGTTGGTGCTGGTACCGCAGTTGTTGACAGTGGTTACTTCGTAGTAGTTGGTCACTCCATACAACGCGTTGGTGTCCACAAAGTTGGTCGCCGTCAGGGCGCTGGCGCGTAGTGCAAAGGAGCCCGGGGCGTTTGTGGACCAGAAGAGATTAAAGGAGTTAGCGCTCACGACTGGATTCCAGCTTACCAATACCTGGCGGTCGCCGGCGGTGGCGGTGAGGCCCGAGGGAGCCGGCGGCAGCCCTCCCGATCCGAGTCCATATTTGCATTGAAGGGAATTTTGATCAGCGATCCGTTCACTATCGCTCAGCGCCGCATTATAGATTTTCACCTCGGCAATGTCGCCGCTCAGGAAGTAGAGCAAGGTCTGTTGGGCTCCCAAAACCAGCCGCGACGGGGCGGTCAGCAACTCGGTTCCGCCCGTGTTCGTGCCCACGAGCACCCCGTCCACGTACAGCGTGAAGAAGCCAGTGCTGCGCGTGCGCGTGAAGGTGAACAAGTGGGGGCGCCCATCATTATACCCGGCGCCAGAACTGCACGCCGTGTCGGGCAGGCCGGTGCCGACGCAAATCGAGCCATCGGCAAACAGGCAGGTGCCAAAATCATCCGTAACACCAGCGACTTCCCCATTCACCAAACCCGCTCCCTGATAATAATACGTGCCCGAGTTAAGGCCCTGTGTGCTTTGGAAAACGCAAGTGATGGTGAAATCGCCCGAGACGGGACGTGGAAAAGACAAGTAGGTCTGGTTGTTATTATTAAACCGCACCACGGGCAGGCCATTCATCGCGCCAGTAACGAAGCTCGGCATCTGGCTGCTATTCCCTTGGGTGGCGTTATCGCCATTTCCCGAAGAATCCGGCCAAGCGGACACCGAGGCGCCGTTGGTCAAACCAAGGGCATCCGCTTTGAACCAGGTTGTCAACAGGGGCGGACTTGGAGGCGGGGCAGGCAGGTTGGTAACGCTGACCTCGACGGAATTGGCGCTCTCACCGGAGATATTTACCGCAGAGACGACGTAATAATAGATAGTGTTGTTGCTGACGGACGAATCCAGGCAGCAGTTCAAGGGAGCCGTCAGGAGCAGGTTGGTATAAGGCCCGCCGCTGACCAACGAGCGTTTCACGTGGTAGGCCACGGCATTTGCGGCTGAATCCCAGCCCAACGAAACTCCCAGTCCCCCGGTCGCGATGATGACATTGGTGGGGACGGACGGGAGGGGCGGCAAGGGAATGACAACGTTGCTGTGGGTGACGATTCCGACGTCAATAAACTGGCCGCCGACGGTTTGATGAACATGCACCGCGATGAGATTCGAAGCGTTGGAAATCATGGCGGCTTGTCCCGCGGCGGTCATGGGCAAGAGGACATAAGAGGTACTATATCCCGACGCGCTGCCCGCCAGCACGCCATTAATGTAAATCTCCACGTCTTCGTCATGATAAACGTAAAAATACAGATTGCTGATCTGCTGCGCCGTAAGGACTCCAGGGTTGAAGGTGCGCCGCAACCAAATGTCCGAAGTCGTCCAGGCGGTCCGCGGCGTGACGCCCGGGTCCACAGTGCCGAAGCCCGCCAGGCCGGTGCTCCAGGAGGAGGAATCGAAATTAGTGGCATACCAATTCGGCGGAATGGTGTTGGGAGTGTAGTTGGTCACGTATTGCCAGGAAACGCCGTTGCTCTGCGCAGTCGGCAGGACGATGGTCTGAATCACGGGTAGTCCTACGGAAGCAATGGCCGCCTGAATGCGCCGAGGATCAGGTTTCCGAACATTTCGGTCGTAGGTAAGCAGGCCGTTCAACTCGTCTTCAACGTCGGTGGTTTGGGTATAGATCGCCCCACTGAGGCCGCTGCTTTGGACATCGGCGGCAAGTTCGCTGCAGAATCCTTCGAACTGCGAGGCGAGGTCGTTAGTGTCGCTGGCCGAGCCTTCCCCACCGCCCGGAACCCAGACGTGGTTGGTGATGAGCAGGGCCACGCCACCGAACTCACCGTCCACCACGGCTTGAGAGCTGCTGGTAGGATCGCCGGGTGACGGGTAGCTGTGGTTGTCGTAGATATCGCCCACGCCAAAATAGGAGCCGCCACTGGCCTGGTTGATGAGCCGGGAGGAATCCAGCCCTCGAACGAGTTGGACCAATGAAGCGGTGCTAGCCTGGCCCACACCGTTGCCGGAGCCCGCCTCACCCTGACCCTCATTGAAAAGAGTCCACATCACAATCGCCGGGCTGTTCCAGTGATTGGTGACCAGGGCGGATAGTTCGGCTTCAAAATCATTGGGATCTACGGGAGGGGGATTGGGATTGCCGGTATAAGAATTGCAACTGGGCATGTCCTGCCAAACAATGATTCCCAGCTTGTCGGCGTAATAGTACCAGCGCTGACGCTCGACTTTGATGTGTTTTCGGACCAGGTTGAAACCCAAAATCTTTTCCTGTTCAATATCGCTTTTCAGCGCCGCGTCGGTCGGCGCGGTATAAACACCATCCGGCCAGAAGCCCTGATCCAGGGGGCCGAACATAAAAACGAACTGGTTGTTCAGCAGGATCTGCACGCTGTTGTTGTTCGTAGCGAGGCTGATCTTGCGCATGCCAAAGTAACTGGCAACAGAATCAACATTCGAGCCCCCTCTGCTTAGCGTGATCGACAGGTTGTACAGATAAGGGTTGGTTGGCGTCCACAAGTTGGAGTTCGGAACCGGCACGTAAAACTGCGTGCCCGGCGTTGCCCCAGTCGTGCTTCCCACCACGTTGGTTCCGGCCATCGCAATGGCGTTCACGGTGACGCCATTGGCCGGCCCCGAGACGTTCACCATCACGCTTAACCGGTTGTTGTCAATGTCCGGGACCAAGTGGAAATTGCCCACACCGGTCTCGGGGACGGGTTCCAACCACACCGGCTGCCAGATCCCGCTCGAAGAAGTGTACATGATGCCTCCGGGATAAAGCGTCTGCTTGCCGCGCGGCTGGCCTCCGTTGTCTTCCGGACTGTACACCCGCACAATCAGTTCATTGGTGCCGCCGTTGAGACTGGAAGTGATGTCGTAGGTGATCGGATCATAACCGCCTTTATGAATACCAACGCTTTGTCCATTGACATAAACTTGGGATTGCCAATCCACGGCATCAAGGTGTAACAGCACGCGCTGGCTGCTCCAGGCGGGTGGCACGACAAAGGTGCGGCGATACCAGGAAAAAGTGCTATATGTGGCCACGCCAGAAAGGGCTGATTCCATTGGGTAAGGAACCAGAATGGCGCCGGAAAGGTTCTGGTTCGTGGGCACGGAGTCATTGGTGGCACCCGCCTGGAACTGCCACAGCCCGTTTAAATTCAGCCAGTTGCTTCGCACCATCTGCGGCCGGGGATACTCCGGGAGGGGATTGTTCGTACTAACCAGTTGCGCCCAAGGTGTCACCAGCGGCGCAGGCTGCAATTGCCAGGCTTGCATCCTACTCGAAAAAGACACCAGCAAGGCCAGGCCAAGAAGCCCAAGAACCGACAAGCGACATTTCATACTCGCTCAGCTTAGATCCGGCGCCGCTCCGGAGCAATCCACCATCTCACGGCCTTACTCTTTTTTATCTTTTGTTTCTGCCCGGAGAGCAGGCAGAATACCGCAGAAACGAGGACAACATGAGAACGAAAATCAGTCTTGTAATGCCGGCGCTGGCGCTCACGCTGCCAGTCGCCACGTTGATGATTGCCGCACAAACCGGGAAGGGGGCCGAGAGGGGAGAGGAGAGAGGAGAGAGAGAAGTGGTTCTGCCCAGGCCAGAAGGGCCGTGTGACATTTACGCCGCTGGCGGCTGTCCTTGCGTGGCGGCTCACAGTACCACGCGCGCGCTCTACGCCTCCTACAACGGTCCGCTCTACCAAGTCATGCGCCAGTCGGACGGCAAAACTTTGGACATTGGCGTCGTCCAGCCCTCCGCGAGGGATGGGGGCGGATATGCCGACGCGGTGGCGCAGGACGCGTTCTGCGCCAACACGTACTGCTGGATAACGACCATCTACGACCAGTCCGGCAAGAGCAACCACCTCGTCCAGGCACCGCGCGGCGGATTCAGCGGCCCAGCCATGGGTGGGTTTAACAATGTGCCGGTGGCGGATTGGGCGCCGATCACGATCATGGGCCACAAGGCGTACGGGGTCTTCATCGCGCCGGGCATGGGCCTGCGCTGGAATGACGCCAAGGGCACCGCAGTCGATGACCAGGCGCAAGGGCAATACTGGGTGATTAACGGGCATCATTACAACTCCGGCTGTTGTTTCGACTACGGCAATGCCGAGACCGACAGTCGCGACGACGACAACGGCACGATGGAGACCACCTACTTCGGCAACGCCGGCGCCTGGTACCACGGGAACCCCCCCGGCCCGTGGATCATGACCGATCAGGAGAACAACCTGGTGGGTTGTGTCAACCCGGATGGATCCAAACTCTGCCCAAGCCTGCCAAACATCACTTGGCGTTTCGTGACCGCGATGGCCAAGGGCGAACCGCACCACTGGACCTCCCTGGGCGGAGACGCGCAGCAGGGGGAGCTGGTGCTTATGTTCGACGGACCGCGCGTCAACTCCACCTATGACCCGATGCGCAAACAGGGGGCGATCCTCCTGGGCAACGGGGGCGACAACAGCAACGGCTCGCAGGGTACGTTCTACGAAGGCGCGATGACGGCCGCCGGCACCTTCCCATCGGACACCATCGACCAGAAAGTGCAGGCCAACGTTGTGGCTGCCAAATACGACGTGCAGCGGTTGAGCCTGGCGCCGGCGGCCGCAACTGCCATGCCGCCGGGACTCCAGACGTTCTCACCGGGGTCCTCTCAGGACACCGCTGTTACGTTCAACAATACTACGGGGGCTTCCGCAGTGGGAGTCAAGTTGAGCATTTCCGTGCCCACGGGGTGGACCTCCGTGGTCTCCGGCACCACCGAGACGTCAAAGACATTCACTGACCCGCTCGTGCCGGGTGCGAGCGTGAGCGCGGTCTTCAAGGTCACCTCCGGGCCGGCGGCTTTCAACGGCGATCTGGTCGCCAACGCCTCCTGGTCGAACCGGACGACGGGCGGGATGCAAACCGAGACGATGGCCGAGAAGGTGCGGAACGTCAGCCCGATCAAGATCAATGAGTTCGCGGTTAACCCGACGGACTCATTCATCGAGCTCTATAACGCCGGCGACCGCGAGGTCGATGTCTCCAACTGGACCCTGACGCAGCACCCGACCCAGCAGGCCATCTTTTCTTCGGTGAAGCTCTCGGCCGGGACGAAACTCGCGGCTCGGGGCTTTTACCTGCTCGGCCTTGCCAACTCCGGGCTGGCGGTCGCGGCGCAGAAGGGTGATACCACCATCCACGTCAGGAGCACAACCGGCATGAACGCCGGGGATACAATTGAAATCGACACCGGCTCCGCCGTGGAAACCCGCAAGATCGCCAACCTTGGGACGGCCGCCGGCAACGGCACGACGCTGTGGCAGCCCCTGCCCGACGGTCCGGTGATTACGATTTCTGCCGGCTCGACCAATGTCCCCGTCACGAGCGTGGCCGGCTTCGAGGTCGGTGAGAAGATCGGCCTCGGCTACGGCGCTACCTACCCCGCCATCGCAAACGCCATAGAGAAATACGAAGTCGCCACGGTCACCTCAGTGGGCAAGCCGGGTACGCAAGCCTACCTGGCAGCGGACGCGAAGGCGGGCGACACCAACATCAAGGTGACATCCGTCGCCAACATCTCGGCCGGTGATAAGATCAGGTTGGATATCGATAGCGTCGGCCATGGGATCGAGACCGTCACGGTCGCGCGCGTCGGCACGGCCGCCGCCCGCGGCCGCGGTGCCGGCGTGGATAAAGGCACCGGCCTCGACCTGGACGGTCCGCTCAAGATCAACCATGCGGCCAACATGCCCTTCAGCGTTCGTGGAAGGGGGATCAGCTTCCAGCCGGCGACGGTCTTTGCCCATTCGAGCAACGAGCCCCTCCAGCCGCTCGGCACCGGCATCACGCTCGACCGGCCGGTCGCCAAGGACCACCCGATCAACGCGCCGGTGCGTGACGCCCCGGTTACGACCGCGGGCTACCAAGGGCCTCCGTCTCCCGATCAGTGGTTCGGGGGGCCCGCCCTCTCCCCCAGCGCCGGCAGCATGGTGCTGCGTGACGCCGCTGGTTTGGTGGTTGACAGCCTCAACTACGGCGGCCTGGTCGATCCATGGGCGGCCGAGGGTTACCAAGCCGCCTCCGGAGCAGGGCAGAGTGGGTGCTACGTGCCCTCGCCGGGTGCGGGCAGGGGAGGCTTCGGCGGGCGGGGCGGTCCGTCCAGCGCCATCAACCGGAGCGCGGGCCGCTTCCCGGACGGCGCCGACACTGGCAGCAACTACCGCGATTTCCTGTTGCAGACCACCACCACCCTGTCGGCGGATTCGTCCGCCGGGGCGAACAACATCAAAGTCGCCAGCGTGGACTTTGGCGTCGGTCAGACGATTTTTATTGATAGCGGCACCAACCGCGAGAGTGCCGTCATTGCGACGGTTGGCACTCCAGGCGCTTCCACGGTGCGCACTGAGACCGCTACAGGCGCGACGGTTGTTCCTGTGGCCAGCGGGGCAGGCTTTGGCGCCGGCCAGACCATCACCATTGACAGTGGAACGAATCTTGAGACGGCAGTGGTTGCCTCCATCAGCGGCGGGGGCCGCGGCGGCTTTGGCGGCAGCAGAGGCGGCTCTGGCAACGCGTCGATCACCGTCGCCACGCCCCTCACTATTGCGCACGCGGTAGGTGCACAGGTGTCCGGCACTGGCATCATCCTCACCGCTGCGTTGGCCCGTGTGCATGAGAGCGGGGCGCAGATCGCCGGTAACGTCCCTACGCCCGGCGCGCCTAACCGATATTAACAAGGGTCTTACGCACGTTGTTTATTTTCTTGCGCGTGCCTACGCTCACGGCGGCAGTTCGCTGCCAAGCCGGGCCCAGGGTGCTGCACCACCAGGCACTTTGGCACTTTCATGAACCCAGCGAAGCAACCCGCCGCTGGCCGGAGGGGGGCTTTCTAAAAAGCGTTGTCGGATTTCCCTGGGCGCGGAACGCGCCAACAGCTCCTCTTTGAACGCTTTGTCCCCCAAGCACCAACCCCGCTCCACCGCCTTCCAGTCTGCCTTCGGGTTCTCCTGGGTCCGGCGCGCTTCCATGCACAGACCAAATTGCCTCCCACCAGCCGGGCTGTCCTGGGGAATGCGCCACTCTCCCAGCAACCGGCCAGCACGCAGCCAGCACGGGCGTTTGGCAGGACTTTTCAAGTACTCCCCGAAGCTGCTCCATTGAAACGATTGCAGCGGTTGGTCGGCCCGCAGCAAGCCCGCTCGCACCGGGTTGAGATGCACATAATCGCACACGGTCTTGAGATAGCCGTCGCCGCTGCCTTCGACGATGAGCGATTT
>Ga0209517_10008791_pt1 | contig 11739 bp, 11 predicted proteins | sample PeaSoiMetSII2010_FD_187695 | JGI IMG/M metagenome (GOLD analysis project Ga0209517, IMG submission 187695) | Peat soil microbial communities from Weissenstadt, Germany - SII-2010 (SPAdes) (version 2) | ecosystem: Environmental > Terrestrial > Soil > Wetlands > Peat | place: Germany...
GGCATGATCTGCGCCAAATGCGGCCGGGAATTCACCCAGAGGAACCGGCAGCTCCTCACGGTGCACCACAAGGATGGCAATCCCGGGAATAATCCCACGGATGGCTCCAATTGGGAGAATCTCTGCATCTATTGCCACGAGGATGAGCACAGCCGAAAACTACTGGGTGACTATCTCAGCGGGAAGTGAAGGCGCGGCCTTTCGTAAACTGAGCTTCCAGCCCGGCCGCGTCCCTCGATGTTTTTCCCGGTCCGGCTGCTTTTCCTGGGCCGCCTCGATCCTCAACCGCCAAGGCCAGCCGTTCCTCCGGGACCCGGTGGAGATCAGGGGGGAAAACCCAAGTCCATCCAGCTTCAGCCTAATGAGAGCCCTGGCCTTCCTGGACCAGCTTTCTGGCGTAGGCCTGGCGCACCTTTTCCAGCAACTCATCCAGGGCTATCGGCTTCATGAGGTAATCGAAGGCCCCCAGTTGCATCCCCTGGATCCCCGACTCCACCGAGGCGTGGCCGGTGAGCATGATGACTTCCGTCAAGGGCTTCCTCTTTTTAATCTCCCGGAGGGTCTCGATGCCGTCCAGGCCCGGCATCCTGACGTCCAGGATGATGACGTCCGGCGAGCTGCGGTCCAGGGCTTCCAGGGCCAGATAGCCGCTCTCCACCCCGCTCACGTCGACATCGCGGGCCCGGAGCCTCTTGACGATGGTCTCCAGGTAATCCAATTCATCATCCACGATCAAAACCTTGAACTTTTCCATGACGCCCCCTTTCGGCTTATCTGACCGGGAAATATATGGTGAAGGTAGTGCCCTGGTCTTCCGCGCTGGCCACCATTATCCTGCCCCCCAATTTTTCCACGATACTGTAGGAAATGGAAAGCCCCAGGCCGGTGCCCTTGCCCACCTCCTTGGTGGTGAAGAAGGGATCGAAGATCTTGTTCAGCATCTCCCTGGGGATGCCGGGGCCGCTATCGCTAATCTCTATGCCGATTTCATTATTCTTGGCAAGGTGCCTGGTCTTGAGATGTATCTCACCATCTTTGCCAATGGCGTCGATGGCGTTATTAAGGATATTGAGAAAGACTTGCTGCATCTGGGCCGTATCGCTGGCGGTCATGGGGAGATCCGGGGCATAATCGGCCTTAATCTCGATGTTGCGATAGCGGGCCTCGTTTTCCAAAAAGGCCACGCTCTCCTCCAGGATGGTATTGATATTGAGGATCTCCGTGACCGGCTCCATCCGCCGGGCGAAGCCCAGGAGACGGTGGGTTATCGTCCGGGCGCGGTTGATATGATATTCAATCTTGTCCACCGCCGCGGCTATTTCCTGAAAATTCTCGTTTCCGGAGACCTCTACCCTTTTGAGCAGGTCTTTAATCCAGCCGGCCTTTTCGCCGATGACCGCCAGGGGATTGTTGATTTCGTGGGCAATGCCCGCAGCCATCTTCCCCAACGCCGCCATCTTGCTTTCCTGGAGGGCCATTTCCTCGCTGGCGGCCTTCTTCCGTTCCATGGTGATCATTTCATTCATCATCGAGCGGGTGGAGAGCACCGCGCCGATGGCAATCAAGGCCACTCCCCCCAGGGCAATCAAGACCATCAGGGACTTGGTGCGCAGCAGGGGGGTTAACTGGTCCCTGGGGTCTTCCCGGATTACCAGCACCCACTTCTTCGCTTTGATGATGCCGACCGCGAAGAGACCTTCGTCGCCCTGGACCGCGATTTCCTCCGCCTGGGGAACGCTGGCCTTGGAGAAATCCGGCGCCGGCGCCGGTTGCAGCACCGCCCCGCCAAACCGGGGCTTGGTTTGCAGGATATCATTGCCGTCAATGATAAAGGCATCTCCCATTTTGCCAACCCAGGCGGCCCGCACAATGTCCTCAAGGATGTCGGAATTAATGGTGGCCCGCAGGACCCAGCTCCGGCTCCCTTCCCGCACCGCCACCGCCATGATAAAATGCGGAATCTTGCGAAATCCCAAGAACACGTCGCTCACATAGACGCCGGTGGACATCGCCGTCTGGAACCAGTCTTCGTTCTTATAATTTGCCGATTTCATCAGGGCGTAATACGGCCCCACGTAGGCCAGGTGCCCGCCTTCCTGGTCGATAATCCCCAGATCCAAAAAAGACTTGGAGCGGGCCTGAAGGATGTCGAAAACCTTTCCCAGGAAGGCTTCATCCCGCAGCTTTTCCAGGGGGATGGTATGGGCCAGATTGGTGAGCTGGGAGATGCGCTCCTCCAAAAAGAGATCAATGGAACTGGAACGGTTTTCCGCCAGGGTCTTCATATCTTCCATGATCTTGGTGTAGTAGGATTGGCTAAACTGGTAATAGATGACGGCTCCCAGGATGAGCAGCGGGATTACCGAAAAGGCCAGGATGGTCAGGACAATTTTCCACCATAATTTTTTATAATATTCCCGTTCCATCCCGATGACCGCCTCTCAAGGGCCGAGATTTTCTCCGAGGTCGCCCGATCCGCCGGTTTCCGGAGATTGGGGGCGCCCCTTGACTAACATGCTAAGCAATGGCCGTTCCAAGGAGAGCCGTCTGGTTAACCTAAGGTTATTATTTAATTAATTTATCGAACCCGCCAGGCCTACGGGAATAATTCGGGAACCTGGATGTCAATATTTTTTACAGGTTGTAAAGGGAGGTCCCGCCCCGGGCCTTTCTGGCACTTTCTGGTATAATAACCGGCAGCGTGGCCGGAGGTGCTCCCTGATTATGGCCAAGATAGCAGAATTGACATTCTGAGCGAAGCAAATAATCGAATTCTTTTCAACGCCTCAGCGCTCCGTTCAAGATAATCTTGAATCTCTCTGCCTGATCGGCTAACATTTTAAGATAAGGTAACATTCCCGGCCTGCCAGTTCCCCGGGGAGATCCGCCCGGTGGCCAAACCGGTGTTGGAGTGGTGCTGGGATTTCCCAGCCCTGGGGGGTGGCGGCACGGCCCAAGGTTTTCTGAGCGCATGAAACGCTGGGATTTGCGAACTATTTGGTGGCGACCGGGCCAAGACCTGAACCCCTTCGGCCTGGTAAAATTCTTTTCGTTGCCGGGTTTTATCGTCATCACCATCGTCACCGGCATTCTCGTCGTCTTGCTGACTCTCCGGGCCCAGCAGATGATCATGAAGAAAAACGAAGCCTACCTGGAGTTGCTGGCGGCCAACCTGAATCACCAGATCTTTCAGCAGTTCGTCCTGCCTACTGCCTTCGAAAAGGGCGGCCGGATTACCCTATCCGACCCGGAGCAGTCCCACCGTCTGGATGAAGTGGTGCGCACCACCATCCATGGGTTTCACGTGGACCAGCTGAACCAGTACGATCAGGAGGGGGTCTTTTCCTACAGTACCGCCAACCTGCCCCTGGGGAAAAAAAGCGCTGACCTTCCCGGGGTTAAGAAGGCCCTGGCCGGGGAGAACTATTTTGAGGTGCCCGGCTACGGTCCCCTTAGCGTGCTCTGGCCCGGCAGCACTCAGTCGAAGCACCTCAAGGCCTTCATCCCCTTCCGCCTGGAGAAAGAGTTAACCACCCCCTCGGGGCCGGTTATCGGGGTCTTTGAGATCACCCAGAACATCTCCGGCGATCTGGCGGAAATCAATAAATTCCGCCTCCTCATCCTGGTTATCCTGGTAGTGATTATGGGCTGTCTGTTCATGATCCTGCGCCAGATCGTCAAGCAGGCTGGCCTGATTCTGGCCCGGCGCCAGGAGGAGCAACGGTCCCTGGAGGCTCAGTTGCACCAATCGGAGCGTCTGGCGGCCCTGGGGGAGATGACCGCGGGGGTGGCCCATGAAATCCGCAACCCCTTGGGGATCGTCAGCTCCACCGCCGAACTGCTGCAAGAGCGCCTGGCCCGCTATGAGCCGCAAAACCGCCTGGCCTGGATCATCGTGGAGGAAGCTAACCGCCTCAATGAAAAGGTCACGGAATTCCTCGATTTCGCCCGGCCCCGGATTCCCCATTTGCGCCCCTGCGACCTGGAGGCGGTGCTGGACCGGGGTCTGGAGTTCCTGGAGCCGGAGATCCAGCGCCTGGGAATAGAGGTCACCCGGGAATACCGTCTCCGGGGCCGGGCACTGACCGCGGACCCGGACCTGTTGTACCAGGCCTTCCTGAACCTGCTGCTCAACGCCATCCAGGCCATGCCCGAGGGCGGCCGGCTTACCGTGTCCACCCAACCGGGCCCCCAGGGCCGCGGCGGCGAGATCCGCTTTGCGGACACCGGCGAAGGCATCGAGCCGGAGAGCCTGAAAAAGGTCCTCAACCCCTTCTTCACCACCAAGGAAAGAGGCAGCGGCCTGGGCCTGCCCATCGTCAAGAGCATTATCGAGACCCATCAGGGTGCCATAAAGATCGACAGCACCAGGGGGCAGAGTACGGTGGTAAGCATCACCCTGCCGAAATTGGCATAATGGCCTGGCAGGGGTTGGCTAGGGCGCCAACGGAGGCAGAGGTTGATTGGCTGAGGGCCGGGGGGCACGGCCCCCTTACTAAAAACTCGAAACTCGGAACTCGAAACTCTCTTTATGGATACCATCTTAGTCGTTGACGATGAAGTCAATTATCTGACGGTCATGGAAGCCCTGCTGGGAGGGGTGGGCTACGAGGTCCTTACCGCGCCCAGCGCCCCGGAGGCCCTGAAGGTCGCCGCCGCCGCCGACCTGGACCTGGTGCTCACCGACATGAAAATGCCCAAGATGAGCGGCATCCAGCTCATGGATGAGCTGCACCGCCTCTATCCGGAGCTGCCGGTGGTCATCATGACCGCCTTCGGCACGGTGGAGCTGGCCGTCAGCGCCATGAAGAAAGGGGCCTTCGACTACATCCTGAAGCCCTTTAAAAACGAGGGGATTCTGGTGACCATGGCCAAGGCCTTGGAGTACCGCCACCTCCTCCTCACCAACCGGCTGCTCTACCAGGAATTGGACAAGAAATATGGCTTTCCCAACATCGTAGGGGAATCTCGGGTGATGCACGAGATCCTGGCCCTGGTCAAAAGGGTGGCCACCTCCAAGGCCACCGTCCTGGTCACCGGCGAGAGCGGCACCGGCAAAGAGCTGATCGCCCGGGCCACCCACCAGTGCAGCAACCGGGCGCAACGGCCCTTCATCTCGGTGAACTGCGCCGCGCTTACCGAAACCCTGCTGGAAAGCGAACTATTCGGCCACGAGCGGGGCGCCTTTACCCACGCGGTGGCCATGCGCAAAGGGCGCTTTGAACTGGCCGACAGCGGCACCCTGTTCCTGGATGAAGTGGCGGAGATGTCCCAGGGCCTCCAGGTAAAACTGCTGCGGGTCCTCCAGGAGATGGAGTTCGAACGGGTGGGGGGCAGCCGCTCCATCAAGGTGGACGTGCGGGTGGTGGCCGCCTCCAATCGGGACCTGAAGGAAGAGGTGGAGGCCGGCCGCTTCCGGGAAGACCTGTTCTACCGCCTCAATGTGGTCCATCTCCATATCTCCCCCCTGCGCCAGCGCCAGGAGGATATCCCCCTGCTGGCAGCCCACTTCATCAAGAAGTACGTCCAGGAAAACGTCCGGGGCAAGATCCGCCTCACCCCGGAGGCCCTGAAGTTGCTGGTGCAGTACCCCTGGCCCGGCAACGTCCGGGAGCTGGAAAACGTCATGGAGCGGGCCGTGATCCTGTGCGCCAATAACCTGATCACCCCCGAGGACCTGCCCGGGGAAATGGCTCCCGCCGCCGAGGCCAAGCTGGACATCGACCGCTTCGTCCCCCTGCACACCCCCCTGCCGGAGGCCCTGGACGCCATTGAGGAACAGATGATCCGCCGGGCCCTGGAGCAGAGCGGCCAGGTGCAGGTGCGGGCCGCGGAGATGCTGGGCATCACCAAGAGCCTGCTGCAATACAAGCTGAAAAAGTATCATCTGACCACATAACTGGTAGCATAGGCGTCCCGCCTGTATATCTGGTTGGTAAATACCGGTGGGGCGGGCCTCCGTGCCCGCCGATCTGACCACAGTCTGAAAAGGAAATTATTTTCCGGAGGCCCCTTGCGACCCGAACAATTTCCCGACGATATCCGGCCCTTTCTGATACCGAAGCCGGAAGGCGATCTGGTGTATCGCTGTCTAGAATGCGGGGCGGAGTACGACATCAGCCGGCTCCTCTACACCTGCCCGAAGTGCCGGGGACTCTTCCTCCTGGAGGATAAGGCCGCCGGGCGCCTCAAAGAGCACTCCGGGGCTTTTTGGCGCCGGTTGTTCGATTACCGCAAGATGCTCAACCTGCCGGCCCTGAAAGGGGTCTTTCTCTTTTACGAACTGATTGCCCCGGTCATTCCCCTGGAGGATATCATCTACCTGGGGGAAGGCCACACCCCGCAGGTGGCGGCCAATGAGGCGCTCCGGGAAGAAGTCGGCGGGGCCTTTTATTATAAGAACGACGGCCAGAACCCCAGCGCCTCTTTCAAGGACCGGGGCATGGCCGCGGCCCTGAGCTATCTCAACTACCTGGTGCGCCAGCCCGGAGCCGGCAAGCTCCTGGCCATCTGCGCCTCCACCGGCGACACCTCGGCGGCCGCCGCCCTTTACGCCGCTTACCTGGGGAACCGGGTGGCCTCCGCGGTGCTCCTGCCCCACGGCAAGGTCACCCCCCAGCAACTGGCCCAGCCCCTGGGCCACGGCGCCAGGGTCTTGGAGATCCCCGGGGTCTTCGACGACTGCATGAAGGTGGTGGAGTCCCTGGCGGAGCACTACCAGGTGGCCCTGCTCAACTCCAAGAACCCCTGGCGCATCCGGGGCCAGGAGTCATTCGCCTACGAGATCGCCCAGTGGTTCGACTATGAGCTGGCCGGTAAGGTCGTGGTGGTGCCCATCGGCAACGCCGGCAACATCACCGCCATCATGCAAGGCTTCCTGCGTCTCCACGGCCTCAAGATTATCGAGACCCTGCCCCGGGTCATCGGGGTCCAGTCCCGCCACGCCGACCCGGTGTTCCGCTACTACCTGGAGCCGGACCAGGCGAAACGGGTCTTCAAACCGGTGACCGTCCAGCCCAGCGTGGCCCAGGCGGCCATGATCGGCAACCCGGTGTCCATGCCCCGGGTCATCCGCCTGGTGGAGGAATACCACCGCCGGGCCGGCGAGGGCTCGGTGGCCGTGGTCCAGGTGAGCGAACAGGAGATCATGGACTCCATGCTGCTGGCCAACCGCCACGGCCACATCGCCTGCACCCAGGGGGGCGAATCCCTGGCCGGCTTCCGGGCAGCCTTGAAAGAGAGGCTGGTGGAAGCCGGGGAAACCGCGGTGCTGGACGCCACCGCCCACCATCTGAAGTTTATCAGTTTTCAGCAGATGTACTTCGAGAACTCCTTTCCGCCGGAGTTCGAGGTGACTCCCAAGGTCGAGTACCAGAATCGGCCGCAGTTGCTGACCCCCAGGACCGTGGACCCGGCCCAGCAAACCGCCGATCTGGCGGGGCAAATCGCCGCCTTGTTAGCATTGACCCCCAAGGGCTAGCGAGGTTGCTTCCCCGTTGGCCCGATCTTATCTTTTCCCCAGACCTTTTTTGAGAAGGAGGGGAAGATGGAGAAAGCAAGGTTCTGGCTGCTGATGACGGCGGTCAGTTTGATGCTGGCGTTCCCCTGGTCATGTGCCATGGGCCAGGCCCCCGGACAGGAAGCCCCGCGTCTGGACCCCGAAACCCTGAAAGTCTGGCTCTCCGACCCCCAGGTACTCATCCTGGATGTGAGGCAGCCGCATGATTGGCAAGGCAGCGATAAGAAAATCAAAGGTGCGGTGCGCCAGGATCCCCATGATTTCGAAACCTGGGCCGCGGGCCTGCCGAAAGGGAAAAAAATCGTCCTTTACTGCTCGTGACCTACCGAGGGCACCAGCGCCCGGGTGGCGCAGCAATTGATAGAAATGGGCTTCCCCCAGGTTTGGGCTTTGAAAGGCGGCTGGCTGGAATGGAAGAGGAGGGGCTACCCCACGGATTCGAAATGATAACCGTGGCGCTCGTACGATGATGATCGGCAAATGGGCTCCGCGTGCTTGGGCCTTGACAGCCATGTCAGCTTCCATCCTGGCTCTCACCGGGCAGGCTGCGGCGGCTCAACGAATCAATGTCCTGGAAACCAGGCCTGGGGTAACCATCCGGCTTTTTCTCGAAACCCCGGCCGGCCCCGCCAAGGCTGTCCTGGTGATGTCCCCGGGGGGTGAGGGCGCCAAAAGGTTTCAGGAAGAAGGTGGCAAGATTATTTTGATGCAAGACTTCCCAGGGCGTACTACTCCTAATTTTGTTGGTAAAGGGTTTGCTGTAGCCATTATTGATGCGCCTTCCGACCAGGCCAGTGGCATGATCCCGGGCTTCCGCAACACTCCGGAACATCTGCAGGATGTCCGGAAGGTGGTGAACTTCTTGGATGCTCAAGGTCTTAGCCCGATCTATCTTATGGGGGTGAGCAATGGCACGCTGTCCGTGGGCTACGCCGGAGCCCTGCTTAATGATGAGCGGATCAAGGGCCTGGTGCTCTGCTCCACTCCGGCGGAACGCTTCGTGAGTGGCCCCCTCATCCAGAGAATTACCCTGCCCGTACTCATGGTGCACCATCGGGAGGACGGCTGTCCGGTATCATCCTTTCAGGAAGCCGAGCGACTGAAAAGCAAGTTCACCGGGAGCACCAAGGTAGATTTTGTCGAGGTGCAGGGCGGGCTCCCGCCGCAATCCGGTCCCTGCAACTCCTTGAGCCCTCATGGGTTTCTGGGAATGGAGGACCAGGTAGTCCAGGTCATTACGGATTGGGTTTCAGGGAACCAAGTGCCAACTAAGGTTGGTCCATAGGGGTATTTTCATTATGACGATTAAGCTCCCTACCGCCACCAGCGCCCCGTTGCCGACCCCCCTGGCCGACGGCTATTGCTTCGTCTGCGGCAAGGACAATCCCCGGGGCTTTCAGATCACAGTGCGCTATGCGGAGGAGGAGCTGGCCGCGGAGACCGAGCTGTCCATCCCCAGGGAGTACCAGGGGTGGGCAGAGGTGATCCACGGCGGCATCCTCTCCACCCTGCTGGATGAACTGATGGCCCACGCGGTGTGGCACTTCGCCGGGCCCGGTCTCACCCTGAGCATGGAGGTGCGCTTTCACCAACCCCTGAAACCCGGGGAGCCCATCCGGGTGCGGGGGGTGCTCCTCACCAAAAACGGCAGCCGCCGCCAGGCCGAAGGGGAGATCATCCGCATTGCCGACGGCAGCCGCATCGCCTCGGGTAAGAGCCGCTTTTTCCTCCTCCCGGGAAACGGCCCGGAACCTTGAATCCGTGTATTATCGAGGCCTATTCTGCATGATGGCGGCCACCGCCCCCTAGGCTCCATTTTCCCTCGGTATCCCTGGCAATAGCATGCTTCAGATGACTGTCCTGATGGTGGGCAAGACCCGGGAAGGATTCATTCAGGAAGGCCTGGACTTTTACTGCAAACGCCTGCTGCCCCTGGCGCGGCTCACCCTGAGGAGCGTCCGGGAGGAAAAGGAGGCTGGAGGTTTAACCCCGGAAATCATCAAGATGAAGGAAGGCCAACGCCTCCGGACCCAGATGCCGCCCCGGGGCTGGGTGACGGCCCTGACCCCCGGCGGCCGGGAGTTTACCACCGAAGAATTCGCCGCCTGGCTCTGCAAACGGCAAGAGCTGGCCCGGCCCCTGGCCTTTCTCGTCGGCGGCCATTGGGGGCTGGCGGACGCTTTGTTGGCTGCGGCCGACGAACAGTTATCTCTCTCCCGCCTCACCATGACCCATGAACTGGCCCGCCTCGTCCTGCTGGAGCAGCTCTACCGGGCCTTGACCCTCAAGCTGGGGCACCCCTATCACGTGTGAGCGCCTACAGGGGCGGGTTTAAACCCGCCCCGGCTGGTTTCCTCATTCAAACCACTGCACCAACTTCTCCAGCGGCTCCCGCTCGGTGCGGAAGGCATTGGCCGGCGCCTGCACCTCGGGGTAGCCCAGGGCGACGCCCACTACGATCTTGTGGGTCGAGGTGAGGCCCAGGTGCCGCCGGATAAGGTCCGGGTACCTGGCTATCTGGGCGCTGATGCAGGTGCCCAGGCCCAGGTCATGGGCCGCCAGGCAGATGCCGTGGGTGATGGCCCCCAGGTCGAACATGGTGTAAGGCTCGCCCAGGTCCGCATTGAAAATCACGTAGATGATCACCGGCGCCCCGAAGGCCCGGGACATGTTAGCCAGGTGGGCCAGGCGGCAGGCCTTGTCCCCCCGGGCAACCCCCATCTTGTCAAACAGCCCGGCCGCGCAGGCCATATAGCGGTCCTTGTAGGCGTCGGGAAAGGTTTCCGGCATGGCCACGTCGGGGTTCGCCACCACCCTTTGCTCTAAAGCCGCCGCCATTTCCCAGGTCAGTTTCCGGATCTTATCGCCCTGCACCACCACCAGCTCCCAGGGCTGCGTATTCCCCCAGGAGGGGCTCCAACGGGCCGCCTCGAGGATGCGGGTGATGAGCTCCCGGGGAACGGCCTCGGGCTTAAAGGCTCGGATGCTCTTTCTGGTCTTCAGGGCTTCCAAAAGTTCCATGGACTCCTCCTTGTATCTCCCGTTTTCTTGGGATATTAATAGATATTTAAGAGTGGGACTGTCAAATGATTTTTTGGGAAGCGAGGTGGTTTGCACTCTTTAATAAAGGGCGATAAAGGCGGTGACCAGATGACAGCGGCCCGGCACCTCGTGGCCTTCCCTTTGATTCTCCCCTGGCGGCAGGAGTTTTGGACCCTCCCTCTCTATTTTCCCCAGCTCCGGGTGGGGGTGATCCCGGAGTGGCCGGCCCAACTGCCGTACCAGGGAATGCCGTTGCCTTTGGAGGCCCTGGCCCTCCCCCCCGGGCTCAAGCACCATAGGCCCGGTGACCTCCTGCAGTGGCAGGCCTTTGAGGACTATCAGAAGGCCCAGGAGGACGGGGGCGATCTGCTTGGGGCCCTGCGCCATTACGGCCGGGCGGAGGCGCCGGGGGAAGCTGTCCTCCCGGACCCCTGGTCCCTGGCCTGGCAGTTGGAAAAGCTCCAGGCCGACCAGGAGGCCCAATTGCAACTGGTGGACCAGGGCCAGGAATGGCTCAAGGAAGTCCTGACCCCGGAACCCTGGGAGAAGGCCTCGGGCCTCGGCCCGGTTCCCGGGATCCCCGAGATGGTGGACCCGGAGCTGGCCAAGCTGCGTTACCGGCTCTGGCAGCGAGTTATGGGCCCCCAGTTGCAAGACCCCTGGGTTCCCTTTTTATTGGGCCGCACCGCCCGGCCCCTGTTCCTCACCTTGCGGGGCTGGCCGGAGCGGGCCGAGCCCAAAAAGGTAGGGATCTCCCTGCCCGGCTGCCGCAGCTCCCAGGAATGGTTAACGGTGCGCGGCAAGGGGGAGGCGCCCCCCTGGCAGGCTCAGTTCCAGGAACGGTTGGCAGATTTGCTGGAGGCCGCCGCCGCTCTCCGGGACCTGGAGGCTGCGGCCCGAGGATTGGCCGAGTTTGTGGCCGACCGCGTGGCGGCCTTCTGGCCGCTACCGGTGATCTGGAACCTGGAATTGGAGGTCTGGATCCCGGACCAGGGGGAGGATATTTCGTTACCGCCGGTGCTCTGCTGGTCCGGAGCCGGGGCCGCCGACGCCTTGCCGGGATAGGGGAATATTAGCCGGTAGCCGTGGGCGGCGGGTTCTCTAGGGGCACCCAGGTGTCCGCCCTCTGCGGGTCGGCTTCTGGTCCACCGCAGGCCGGGACGGGGCGCCGGGTAGTC
>Ga0209517_10008792_pt1 | contig 11738 bp, 7 predicted proteins | sample PeaSoiMetSII2010_FD_187695 | JGI IMG/M metagenome (GOLD analysis project Ga0209517, IMG submission 187695) | Peat soil microbial communities from Weissenstadt, Germany - SII-2010 (SPAdes) (version 2) | ecosystem: Environmental > Terrestrial > Soil > Wetlands > Peat | place: Germany: Weissenstadt...
GCATGAGCCTCGCGCACGGCGGACACCTCACCCACGGCCACCCGCTGAATTTCTCCGGCAAGATGTACAAGATCGTTTCTTACGGCGTGCGCAAGGACATCGAGACGATTGACTATGACGAGGTCGAGCGCCTGGCACAGGAACACAAGCCGCGGCTGATCGTGGCTGGGGCCAGCGCCTATCCCCGCGTCCTGGACTTCGCCCGATTCGGCTCCATCGCCAAACAAAGCGGCGCCTTGCTGATGGTGGATATGGCGCACATCGCCGGCCTCATCGCGGCGGGCCTCCACCCCAGTCCTTTCCCGCACGCCGACTTCGTCACCACCACGACCCACAAGACCCTGCGCGGTCCGCGCGGCGGCGCGGTCTTCTCCAAGGCGCAGCATGCCAAGGACCTGGATAAAATCGTCTTCCCCGGCATCCAGGGCGGTCCCCTGATGCACGTGATTGCGGCCAAAGCCGTCTGCTTTAAGGAGGCTCTGCAGCCGGCCTTCCGAGAGTATCAGCAACAGATCGTGCGCAATGCTCGCGCCATGGCCGAAGCCCTGGCCGCCAAAGGCTTTCGCATCGTCTCGGGCGGCACGGATACGCACTTGATGCTGGTCGACGTGTTCTCGCAAAACGTAACCGGCAAGCAGGCCGAAAAGGCTTTGGGCAACGCCGGCATCACCGTCAATAAAAACGCCATTCCCTTCGACGCCAACCCGCCCGCCGTCGCCAGTGGAATCCGTATCGGAACGCCCGCTGTCACCACTCGAGGTCTCATGGAACCGGAGATGGAGGTCATCGCCGGATGGATCTCGGAAGTACTGCACCACATCGACGATGAATCAGTCCAGCAGCGCATCCGCCCCCAGGCCGAAGCCCTGACCGAGAGGTTCCCGCTCTATGAAAAGCGGCGCCACGCCATGGCGGCAAAGATTTAATTCGAGATAACATGAGACAAGTTATTATCTATCCAGGTGAGGACGGTTATTGGGTCGTCGAGTGCCCCAGCCTCCCGGGTTGCATCAGCCAGGGGAAGACGCGCGAAGAGGCAATAGAGAATATCAAGGAAGCTATCGAGGGCTATGTTGCAGCCTTGAAAGAGGATGGCCTGCCAGTGCCTGTCCTGCCCTGAAAGGGCACAATGTAGTAGCCGGGGGCAACGCCCCCGGAACGGCAACGCGAAAACCGGTCGACCCTGGAGGGGTCGCACAAGCGCCAACCGAGGCACCCTGCAGGGCTGCGGCAAGGTTTTCATTAGACCCTTTCAGGGTCGTGGGATTCGTGGGTGCGCGATCCCGGGGGCGTTGCCCCCGGCTACTTTATAGAACCCCTTCGGGGACTCTTAGTGTATCGATTACCCTCGCTGTCCAGCGAAAGATGTGGGACATACTCAGCACAAACGTGAAGTTTTGTTTTTCATACCCCGCCGAGGCTACTGTTCTCGTTGCCCCGCCGTGAACAGCGTCCACGGCCCGGCCTTCATATCATGCAGCAGCGGCGCCTGCCACGCGAATTGAGGATGCTCCTTAAGAAAAGGCGCAGCGAGAAAGTCATCGCCGCACGGGTGCCCCACGTGGGCGTAGAAGCTCATCGCCTTAGCCATCGCGCCGTCCATGGCTTTGCCCTGTACTGCGCCGCCGGGAAAATAAGGCGGCCATTCCCAAACCTCGATGCCGCGCGCAGAAGTATCCACGTGCCCGCACAGGGCTCGTTCGTTGGGGTCCGCTTTCTTCTCGTAGGAATCGTAGTGATCGGCCATGAAGTTCTCCGCCAGGCTGACGTCGATCTTGCCCTTTGCTCCCGCAATCAACTGCTCCCAGCGGACGCGGCGTGCGTTCGGCGAGGTATCGAGCTTGGTGGGATCGAAGCTGGTATCTTTGGCAATCACTTCCGGGTCGCGGGCGAAATTCGATCCCACGAAATAGCCATTCTTCGTGCGCCAGATCCGGTACGCCTGTAACCCCAGCTCGAACTGGGCGATTTCACCGGTCTTGTTATCGCCGAGCAGCCAATCGTTGGCGTAGCCGCCGTTGTTGCCGTCCAACATGATGCTGGTATAGTCGTCAATCGAGGCGGCGTATTGCAGCGCCTTGCGGGAGCGCATGAACTCCGGCTTGCCGTTCGGGTTCCAGCCGGCGAATTGCGTAATCGTCGTTTCCGTCACCATCATGCCGCTCGAGTTCACGCCGAAATCATCGTCGCTGGTAATGACGCCGGGAAAGCCGTCCATCAGAATTCGATAACCTTGTTGCGGCGCGATATCAAAAACGATCCGCCATCGCTCGCCATCCAGATAGCTGGTCCAGTTGTTGTGGGCGATCACGATCTTGTGGCCGCGCGTGTAACTGCCAGTCGCCACGAAGGCGCTGCAATTCCCCGGACTCACCAGGCGCGGAGCGCCGGCCACTTTGTGCTGCGAGTTGTACCAGGGCACATAATAGTCCGGAAGTTCTTCAAAGGCGTTCAGAGCGACTACGTCATCGAGATCCATGGAGACGCCGCGCGCCTTCACGCCCTCCACGATTCCCGCAAGCTCCTCCTGGTACTCCTGGTCGATGTGCGGCCAAAGCATCTCGTGCGCACTCTGGCGGAAGAAATCCCAACCCTTGCGGGTATCATGCGTGTCCAGCAGCTTGATGGCTTCAAACGCATCGGCGATTTCAGGGGCCAGCAGGTAGCCATGCTGAAATCCGATCTCGCCCGGCGTTCCCTCCAGGTGAACGTAAATCCAGCCGCCCTTTTCAAACCGGTAGGCTGGTTTCAGCCGAGGGTCAACAGCTTGGTCCGCCGCTTGTACGATCCTTGCAGGGCTTCGCCATGTTGTGCCCCTACCTGGGTGACGAACATCAAGTGAGCACATCAGCAATAACGCAAAGGCAAGCAACAACACCATTCGACGAACATTCCCGCGTAAACGCATCTTCACCTCGCTCACTGAACGCGTAGGGGCAACCCTTGTGGTTGCCCTGGGCGGACACAAGGGCCGCCCCTATATTCCCTGATTCTCCAGAACCGCATGCGCGGCAGCGTAGCCGCTTTGAACGGCGCCTTCGATCGTGGCCGGCAATCCAGTCGCTGTCCAATCGCCCGCAAGGAAGAGGCCGCGAATCGGCGTTCGCGTTGCGGGCCGCAGTGCCTCAGCTTCGCAGGTCGGCGAGAAAGTGGCAAAGCGCTCCTTGATCACGAGCGAATGCAGCAAGCGCGCCTGACGTGCCTCCGGGAAGAAGTCGCCGAACTCGCGGAGCGCCGTGGCCAGCAACTCTTCTTTGCTCGTGGCGATGTGGCGATAAGCTCCGCTCAACACCAGTGAAACATAGCCGTCACTCTGCTCAGAGATTTTACCCTTATTGAACAGCCACTGCATAGTTGCGCCGCGCAATCCGGCAAAATCAAGATCGGTGATGGGACGGTCGAACCAGAGATTGATGGAGATGATCGGCGCCGGCCGCAGGAGAATCAAGGCGGCGACGAAAGGCTCCCGGCGGAGCAAGTCGCCAGGCAACAAGCCGGCAAGCTGGAAGCATGCTACGGCGCTCACCACGCTCTCCGCTTCAATCTGCTCGCCCGTCGAGAGCAGCACGCCCCGGCACTGCCCCTCGGAAACCAGTAGGCCGGACACGCCGCGCCCACACTCGACACGCCCCCCCTTGGCGCGGATGAAGTCCGCCGCCGCGTCGACGTAAACCTCGCTCAACCCCACGCGAGCAATCCCAAGGCGCGAATCCGCTGGGGAGGTGAACAGCGCCCGGCGCAGCACGCGCTCGAAGAGGGCCGCATTGGCAATCTCGGGATCCTCGTTCATCGCGGCAATGCAGAGCAGGTCCCAGAAATTGCGCTGTAAACGCTTGGACTGGCCAAGCCGGGTAAGCCACTCGCGCACGCTCAGCCCCTTCGGGCCGCGCTTCGCCTCGTTCGTCTCCCGGAGCGCCATTCCTAAGCGCAAGACTTCCAACTTCTCTCGAAAGGTCAAACTCTCGGACCTCAACACTCCAAGCAACACGTGCCAGGGCGACGGCAGGTCGGGACACTGAAGGTGCGAGACCCGGCCGTCCCGGTCAAGGAAATGGACCGTCAAGCGCTCTTGAAACCGCACGCGATCCAGAGTTCCGATTGTCGATAGGAAGCGTATCGTCGAGTGGTAGCAACCCATGAAAATGTGCTGGCCGTTGTCCACCACGGAGCCGGTGGTAAGATCAAGGAAGGAGCGCGCCCGCCCACCCAGATAAGGCTTTTGTTCGAGCAGGCGCACACGGCAGCCCCCTTCCGCCAATGCGACGCCTGCCGCCAGGCCCGCAAAACCGCCGCCGATAACGAGAACGTCTTTCAAGGATTCAGGATTCGGGATTCAGGATTCAGCAAGCAAAACCCAATTCTATCCGAATTCGGACCCTGTGGAGTAGTGCGCGTTGGCCCTGTACGGCCCTTTATGGACCTAGTACTGAAGGGAGAGGAGAGACGGGCGGGGGCGCACACGGCGACGGCAACGTATACGCCACCCTGGTGAGAGTGAAGGCCTGAATCCCGAATCCTGATTCCTGAATCCTGCCTTTAGAACGTGAACTTAATCGCCAACTGGATTCCCCGCGGCCCGCCGCCTCCGATGAAGGGATTACCCTCTCCCACGTCGCCGGTTGCGGTAGTAGGGAGGAAACCTTCGCACGCGCCGGTATTGGGGTTGATCCCAACGGAATCGCACGCGGCAAAAAAGGTAGGCAGGAACGGGTTCGTGAAGTTCGGGTGATTCACGAGGTTGAAGAAATCAGCGCGAAATTGCATCTTCAGGCGTTCGTTGATCGGAGTGTCTTTGTAGAGAGCCAGGTCCCACTGCTTGAATCCGGGGCCGAATAGGAAATCACGTGCCTCGGTGCCGTCGTGTTGTGTTCCCGGGATGCAGGCGCCGTTCGAAAAGGTGCAAGGCACCTTAAAGGCGGAAAGGTTTACCACGGCGTCGGGAATGCTGGTACCCGCGTAAGGATTGCCGATAACGTCGGGGCGCGGAAAGTACTCGCCGGTGCCGTCGTAGTTGCCGCTGAAGTTGAAGTTGACCTGGAAGGGCTGCCCGGTTTGCAAGGTCAGGACGCTGTCAATCGCCCACCCGCTGCCGATTTTCGACCACGCACCGCCGCGCTGCGGCGAGGGGAAACGGTAATTGGCCATCCAGGTAAAACGATGGCGGACGTCGAAATTCGAGTTGCCACGCTCCAGATCCGGCCGGTAGCTGTCGTTGGGTTGAGCGGCATTGGGCTCGAAATCCGTGCCGTCACTGGCATTGTCAATCGAATGCGAGTAATTGTAATTGAGCGTGGACTCGAAACCATGCAGGTTGCGAACGCGCAGTTGCGTCTGGAGCGAGTTGTAAATGGAATTGGACGATGTTTCCAAGTAGTTGATGTAACCGTATTGCGGGTAGGGAAGATCGGAGGTTACGCGCGACAGCGTTTGGTTAATATCTCGGAAACGGAACAAATGGTGACCTTCGGAACCGACGTACCCCACTTGAAAGACAATATTCCTCGCGGCCTGCTGCTGAACGTTGAAATTGTAGTTCAGCATGCGGGGTGTGCGCAGGTGCTGGTCCACCGCAAACAGGTTCGACGAGGCGCCAAAGCCGCTGTAAACGGGCTGCCCGGAAACGATAGGGGTTGTGGACGACGCTACGCCTGAGAGGATCGGCTTGGGTCCGATATCGTTGTAAGCAGCGCCGGGAGTCGCCGCGTCATAGGGCACTTGGCCCAGAAAGAAGTCTTGCGAGAACAAGTCGTAGAAAAGGCCTACGCCGGAGCGAATCACCGTCGTACCCTTGCCCGTGAGGTCGTAAGCCACGCTGGCGCGCGGCGCGAAATTCCGATAGTCGGGCTTGTAGAGGCTTGACAGTCCGTTGCTGCCCACCTGGCTCAGCACGCCGCTGGCCGGGTCGAAGTTTGAAAAGAGGTTGTTCTTCTCCGCGATCACACCGAAGTAATCCCACCGCAGTCCATAGTCGAACGTCAGCTTGCGATTGGCTCGAAAGCTGTCTTGGACGTACAAAGCGTGCGAGTTTTCATAGGTGTTGCGGTTGGTGTCTCCCTCCAGGACACTGCCGCCTCCGGTGGGGATGCCCTGCAGGAAATCCGTTAAGGTCGCGAACGATAAGCTGCCGCGGAACCCCTCATCAAAGAATTGGCTAACCGTCGTGCGGCGGAACTCGTAGCCGATCTTCACTGCGTGCTTGTTGAATTTCCAGGAGAAGTTGTCAATGAACTGCCAATTCACGTCCGTGCGGCCGCGCGGGTCCGAACTGGTTGCGCCGATGGCCGTAAAGCCTGCGACGGTGATTTTCGGCAAGCCGTAGTCCTGCTTTCCGGCGCCTGTATCCAGTCCGATGGAAGCAGGATTAAAACTGTCGTCCTCGGGCACGAAGGTCTCGTAGAAGCGGTTATAGCCGAAGCGCACTTCGTTGACCTTGGTAAGCGAAAGCGTGGAGAGATACGAGATGGACACCAGGTTGACATTGGTCGGCGTCACGGTGTTGTAACCGGGCAGGTCGCCGGTTCCGCCGAGGCCCAAGGGGAAGCTCTGATTGCTGGTCGAGTAGTAGTATCGGCCGGTCAGCATGTTCTTCTCGTTGAGATTGTAGTCTGCCTTAGCGATGACGCTGTTCACACTGTTGAAGATGCCGGCGGTGGCCGAAACATTGTTCACGGGCGAGCAGCTATCAGGCGTCGAAGAGGTAGGGACCGGCCAGGGATTCCGTTGCAGCAAGGCGGCGATTACGGGATTGACGCTGAGCCCTTGCGAGGCAAGGGTACTCTGCGCCTGAGCAATCTCATTGGGCGAAGGAACGCAAGCCGTGCTGTTCAAACCTCCGGTTTCGCGCTGGCCTTCGTAGTCGCCGAAGAAGAAAGCCTTGTCCTTGATAATCGGCCCGCCCAACGAGCCACCGAACTGGTTGTTGTGGAAAGCGGTTTTGGGAATCGGCGCGGGGTTGAAGAAGTTGCGGGCATCCAGAGCGTCGTTGCGCAAATAGTCGGCCGCCGTGCCGTGAATCTGGTTGGCGCCGGACTTCGTGACGATGTTGATCACGGCTCCCGCGTTGCGGCCGTATTCGGGAGCGAAATTGGAAAGCACCGCAAGTTCGGCCACCGCGTCCACCGGCAAAATCGTCGCCGGAGTACCGAAGACTCCCGCCTCGTTGATGGCGGGGTCGTTGCGGTAGCCGTCGTTCATGTCGGTGCCGTCAAGCAGGAAGTTGTTGGCGCGTCCTCGGGCTCCGTTCACGGAAAACTCGCCGAAAGAGCCGGGAGAATCTGTGATCTGGTCGGGGCCGCCGGTCACGCCGGGGTTGAGGTAGATCAGCTTCGTGTAATCACGGCCATTGACGGGTAGATTCTCGATTTGCGACGACGCGACGGTGCCGCCGAGCGTATCCTCGGTGGTAGTTACCAACGGTACTTCCGCACTTACTTCCACGCTTAACGTCTGTTTGGCGGGCGTGAGAGTGATGTCGACGCGCTGTTCGGCCGCCACATCCACGCGAACATCCGCCTGGCTGACGGGTGAAAAGCCCTCGACGGCGACGCGCACGGTGTAGGCGCCAATGGGCAACTCAGGAATGGAAAAGTTGCCGGACGCGTCCGTGGTCGCGGAACGGGCCACGCCGGTGGCCTGATTCGTCGCCACCACCGGGGCGTTCGGGATCGCGCCGCCGCTCTGGTCAAGCACCGTCCCAACTATCGAGCCGCGAAAGCTCTGGCCGTAAAGGGGCAGAATCGTGGTGAAGCTCATGAGTGCCAAAACTATGAGAAGATGAATTCGAGATGTCAATCTAGTCCAGCATCCTTGACTACAGGGCGCAATCATAGGGATCTCCTTCGGGTGGGCGATGCGGCCTGCTACCTCCGCCATGAATTGTGCAGATCTGATACAACGGGTGAGTGTGGCACCCTTCGACCAGCATGATATGCCATGCCCTGGCGAGAGGAGGATTGATTATTTTTATGGTGGCGATAAAGCGGCTAGCTTCGTGTGGAGGCGGCCCTTGTGACCGCCCGGGGCAACCACAAGGACTGCCTCTACCTCATGCCTTCAGACTAACGAATAGCGATTGCCCAGGCACGACACGAACCTCGCGGTCAAACGCGACTACCCGCAGCTTCCCACTCTCCCTTAAAGTCGCGGACAAGGATTCCTGGCCAAGGCGCACGCTAGCGGTTTTCCGCGCCACCTTGCCATTCCCCGCCAAAGCCAGACTGGACAATGCTAACGAGCCTTCCTGCGCTTGCACCTCCACCGTGTGGCTGGCCGTGCTGATGGACTGAGTGAACTGGCCCCATCCGCCGGGAGCTGACCAGAAGCAACGGAAGTTCTGAGCGCGCCCGAGCGGCGCCAGTGTCAGCCTGCGGTCGACGCCGGAATAATGAAAACCGCTCAAGGCCACAACCAGCGCCCACGCGGACATGGCGCGAGCATAGTGATGGCCGCATTCCGGCTCATTCCAGGGATTGCGGCGCTCCCCGTCGTGGCGGAGGCGTGCGCTTTCCACCACCGCCTGCGCCTCCGTGGTCATGCCCTCGAAGACCAGGTGGGCGGCAAACTGGTACTCCTCACCCGTCCAGCTTTCGGCGAAGTAAGGAAACGGGATTTCAGGGCGTTTGCCGTGGGGATAGCTCGCCACTAACACGCCTCCGTCGTCATTCAAGGCGTAGGTCCGTTGCACGCACTCGTGCTCGCTCAGGTTGGGCACATAGTTGTAACGGAACACTGATTTCATCGCTTTGAGGACGTGTTCCTCATCGAGCAGGTACCCGAGTCCCGCCACATGGGCCATGTATTGGCCGAGCAGTTGGTCCACCAGGCAGGCTTCGCCCATCTGGTAGTCCGGTTTCTCCGGGTTGGCTGCGCCATAGCCAACCAGCACACCGGGAAACACTTCTTCCTTCGGCCGCCCCTCGATCTTCTGCGTGTAATACTCCCCATTGAAAAGGTTGGCGTCGAGCCATTTGCTGCCATTTTCGAACAGCCGATGGTATTCCGCCGCCGAGTCCTGGTCACCCATGGCACGCGCCATCTCTTCCCCGGCGCGCAAGGCGCCCAAGTACCAGACGCCGCAAAGAGGATTCGGGCCGTAGAACTCGACGTCGTAAGTGTTGTGCTGAACGCCCTCCGCCACCCCGTCCCGGTTCGCGTCCCAACCGCCCTTGATCCAGGCGAATTCCAGCGCGCGTTTGGCATTCGGCCACAGGCTTCGCAGCCAGTCCGTGTCCCCGGAGAGCTGCCAGTCCCGATAGAGCTTCATCACACATCCCATCTGTCCGTCCGCCGCCGCTTTATCCCAGATCTTCTTTCCGTCCGGCAGATAAGATCGGAAACCCATCAGCCCGTCCTCACGCGTGTTGCGCAGGAACTCGGATTCCCGGAGAGAGCGAGCCAGCGAGGGAAAGACGAAAGCGGTCGTCTGCTCGTAGTTCCAGACGTGCGTGCAGCTACCGTGGCAACATCCCGATTGGTTGTTGCACCCCTCGAAGGCGTGGAATTCTCCGTCTGCGGTGCGGAAGGCAGTGTTGGTGCGCAGGGTGGAGAGATTGCTGAGCGCTGCGTCGAGCACGGCCGGAGGCAAGGTCGAAGATTCAATTGTGGCCGCGAAACGCCGGCTGCGTTCTTCGAGTGCAGGGAGATGCTCCGCCGCGTGCTGCGCCATCGTCCAGGCGTCCGCGAACTGCTGACAATAGTAGTTCCCCACCGCCGCGGATTTCTGCTCTTCCTCGGGCGGCGGCCATCCGCAACGCTCCGGCGTGCGGTTGGGGAAATGCCAAGTGAGCAGGAAGGTCACGGTAGCTTCGCCGCCCGCAGGCACCGACTGCGTAACCGCAACCGAACCGACAGGACTGATCGCGGGCGAGTCACTCGTCAGCGCGCCGTCATCCGAGAAATCGTCCCAGAAGGTCAGCGGCCCGTCCCACCACTGCGTGCGCTTCCAACCGCGCAAGTACGTAACGGACTCGGTCGGCGCGCCCAGCACACCCAGGAACATCGAGCCTTTCAACGGATCGGTCGCCGGCAGAAAGGGGTTCTCCATGAACAAGCCAGCCACTCCTCCAGCGCGCCGAAAACCGGCTTGCCTCCCCTCCCTTCCCACGGGGTTCTCAAGGCTGAAGGCGATGCCCACCTTCACGGCCGTTTTGGCAGGGTTCTTCAGTTTGTAGCGCAGCACACCAACGGGCAGCCCGGACGCGTCAGCGTCCAGAGGCACGAGCGGGTTGAACGCCTCCAAACTGACAAGGATGGGCAGCGCCTTATCTTCGAATTCGAGACGCGCAAACGGGTACGCGCCCACGAAGCGGGCGGAAGCAAGGCGCGGCAGGCCCGGCACGTTATCCGACCCCAGCCCGCTCGGCCCCTCATAGGGCGGCTGGATGCGCGCTTCCAGGACGCGTGCCACCGGTTTCTCTCCTTCCGCCTGCGCCCAGATGGCGGGAAAACAGTAGTCCGGCGTGTTGCCCTTGTCCGGCCTGTTGAAGATCTCCCAATCGCGCAATTGACCCCGCCCCCCCAACGAAATTGTGCCGGTGCCGATTCCGCCCAACGGGAAAGCGATCATCTTCAGATTCGGGCCGCTGAAGGCGCGCGGAAAGGCGATGCGGCTTCGCGCCACCCCTTGCCCCTCCTTCGCCAAGGAGGGAGGTTTGGGCGCCGTCTTCGGTGTGGAAGCAGGTTTCTCCTGCCCTGACATCGCTCGAGCGCCGCCCGCCAATGCGCCGCCCGCCGCTACTTTCTTCAAGAATTCCCGCCGCTCCAGTTTCCCGTTCTTCTTTCGTGTGGCCACAATCCCCCTCCGTTTAGCGCGTGTAGGGGCGACCCTTGTGGTCGCCCCAAGGCGGCAACAACGCCACCCCCTGCATGCCTACTCTCAGGTTCAGCTCAAGGGAATTGTTATAGGCCAAGGGAGGGAGAAAGGCAACTATTGAATGGCGCGCCAACAGGCTAAAAGCGTATGCTACGATTATTGGGGTGCGCGCTAAGCTCAGCACCAAGAAAATCACGAGAAGGGGGCCGCGAAGGAGGTACGACCCACATGGCAATATCACTCAACGCCGAGCAGGAACGTATCGTGAAAGAGGAGTTGCGCTCAGGACAATACACCAGCGCTGAAGAGGTCATTTCGCAAGCGTTGTCGGCACTTCGCGAACTGGTTCGCAACAACGTGTCCATGCCAAAAGAGGAGAGAAAGCGGGCGGTGCAAAGCATGCTTGAGTTTGCTGAGAAGAATCGCACACGACTCCAGGATATCTCGATCAAGGATCTCCTCCACGAGGGCCATCGGCTATGAGCCAATGGGTGATCGACGCGTCCCTGGCGCTTCAATGGTTTCTGGAGCACGAGTCAGACCGCGCTTACAGTCTGGGTGTCCTCGCCAGGTTGGAGGACAACGAGGCAGTTGTGCCCATCCTCTGGTTCTACGAAGTCGGCAACGGCCTGACCATGGCTCATCGCCGCAGGCGCATCACTCTCGATCAAGTGACTGAATATTTGGGTAGAGTGGAGGCCCTTCCAATTCGGGTCATAAGCCAGGAGACTAACACCATTCTACAACTTACGCGCCTCGCACAGGCGCATTCGCTGACCAACTACGACGCCGCTTATCTTGACCTAGTGTCCTGTATCTAAACTCTCTTTATATTTCTTGAGCTTCCTCAGGATCGATTTAGCGGTCGTTGTCCAAACGAAAGGCTTAGGAGTTCGGTTGTTCTCGTGGATGTAAGCTTGGATAGCGC
>Ga0209517_10008793_pt1 | contig 11737 bp, 14 predicted proteins | sample PeaSoiMetSII2010_FD_187695 | JGI IMG/M metagenome (GOLD analysis project Ga0209517, IMG submission 187695) | Peat soil microbial communities from Weissenstadt, Germany - SII-2010 (SPAdes) (version 2) | ecosystem: Environmental > Terrestrial > Soil > Wetlands > Peat | place: Germany...
GGGCTTTTAGCCTCGCTACTCGATTCGATTTGCGGAGCTGAAGCTCCGCGCGGGATGAATCCCGCCCTCCAACCCCGGCTCTGAGATATTCAACGAATTTTAGAGACAGGACACTAGCGCCAGCGGCCATCGCGATAGTAGTAGCGGCCGCGACGCGTTTCCCAGCGTCCTGGCACCCACCGCGCCCGCGGGTGTGGCGGACGATCCCATCGGCCCGGAACCCAGGTATACGCTCCGCCACGATAGCCCCAGTAGCCGTCGATCCACACATACCCGGCGGCCGGCGCAATGCCACGCTCCTCGAATCGCATCGCTGGTGGAGGCGTGGTCGCGTAAAACGCATAGCCGCCGCCGACGCACCCCGCTAGCGAAAGTCCTCCGAGGATCACCACCATGCCCAGTATTCGTTTCATGCGCGTCTCCTAACTTGTTAGAACAGGCCCGCGAAGAAAGGGTTGCGGGCTTAATCCCGTCTTCACGTGGTAGTACCGCTGGCCCATGCACAGTGGCTGCTTCTGTGGCAAAATACGAAGCTGGAGGCTATTCAATGGGAGCCAAAGCCCTTATTCTCGCCGCATCGCTGGGCGCTTTAATGACCGTTCCGATGCTGGCGCATCATTCCTTCGGGTCGGAGTACGACGAAAAGAAGCCGCTCAAGTTTGAAAACGTCACTGTGACGAAGCTTGAATGGACCAATCCGCACGCGCGCTTTTATGTCGATGTGAAGGATGCCAGCGGGAAAGTGACTAACTGGAATTTCGAGCTCGCGAGCCCGAATGTGCTGAAGCGCAACGGCTGGACCAAGAACACTCTGAAAGAGGGCGACAAGGTCACCGTGATAGGTACGGCCGCTAAAGACGGTGCGAGTTTGGGTCATGCTCAAACCGTCGTAGGCCCCGATGGCAAGCGTCTCTTCGCCGGATCGAACACGGCGGACGGAAATTAGCCGTGAAAAAGCATTTCGCTAGCGCGGCCATGACCGTCGTGGCTTTGACGGCCGCGGTACTGCTGTTGCAAGGCCCAGCCGATTCGCAAGCTCCCGCGGACGCCAAGGCTCCTCCCAAAGGCGCTCCTAAGGGAAAAGGCAAGGGCAAAGCACGGCCCACTGGTCCTACTCCTCGCATGGCCGACGGTAAGCCGGACTTCTCAGGAATCTGGAATGGCGGCGGACCTATCGGCGATATCGCCCAGGGGTTGATGCCGGGAGAAGAGATTTCCCTGACTCCCTGGTCTAAGAAGATCATGGACACGCGGCTAACGAAGGATGATCCAGAAGCGAATTGCCTGCCTACCGGCGTACCGCGCATCGCTCCGTACCCTTGGCGGATCCTTCAGACCCAGACCCACATCTTTTACTTATTTGAGGGCAACATCCACAGCTTCCGGCAAATCTTTATCGACGGGCGGCCACATCTGAAGGATCCGGATCCCACCTGGTATGGCGATTCCATCGGAACCTGGGATGGCGACACGCTGGTGGTCGACACCATCGGATACAACGACAAATTCTGGTTCGATTTCAGTGGGCACCCGCATTCCGAGCAGCTTCACACCATCGAACGCATCACCCGGCCGGATCTGGGTGGGCTGGACATCGAAACGCAGATCATCGATCCCGTCGCATACACCAAGCCGTTCAAGATCAAGTTCACGGCCACACTTCGTCCCGGCGAAGAGCTGATGGAGTATATCTGCCAGGAAAACCAGCAGGACGCGCAACACCTGCAGGGTCCGGCTGGACCGCCGAGATAAGGCTCTACGGAGCCTTACAAGAGAAGTTCACAGCATCGTTGGTGCTGCCGACGCCCTTGTACGTCGCCACCTGCGGATACGGGCACAGTGGACGAGTCATATCCACCTTGTTGTTGGCGACGTGCGAGGCCGTCATCTGCTCCGGAGCGGCGTTCGATTCCCGCCATCGTTCCATCGCACCCATGTAGTTGAACTGGTTGGGACCCGGGCCATTGCCGCAATGCGCCATGCCGGGAACCATGAACAGCCGGTACCAGGTGTCCTGCTTCGCGCCCATTTTATTGAGGACGCTGGAGTAGTAGTTAATGCTGTTCTCGGGCGAAATCGCCGTATCGTTCCAGCCGTGGTACATGATGAGCTTGCCGCCCCGCGCCTTGAACGCTGAAAGGTCCGGATTCTCAGCGTTGATATAGCCGTATTTCTCGTCCACTGCAGGGACATCCTTGTTCACATCAAACGTCTTCCAATCCCAATTGGGATCCTGATGTAAGACTTCACGATAAGTCCCGAGCGAGAGGGCCGTGGGAGAAGGACCATTCGCCGCCGACAATACGCGCCAGGTCGATTCGCCGCCCATCGCGTATCCCGGATACACCACTTCGCCCTTCGAGTTCTTCACCGGACCGTGCGCCTTCTTCACCGAATCGATCTGGGCCGCCGTGAGGCAGTCATCCGCGTCGGCGCCCTTGCACAGTAGTGATCCGTAGTCGAAATTGCACTTGCGCGGATTGTTGAGCAGGCCGTCCTTGACTCCGTCGGCCCCGTCGCAGGCTTCCAGCACGGCTTTCCCCAGCAGTGCCACCTTGGCCGGCGGAACCGCCGCGCCGGGCTGCCGCACCGCGGTTTGCAACACGATATCGAACGCGTGCAGATGGGTCTGGAAATTGGCGGGCGCGCCGGCCACGATGCCGTCGAAATCGTCCGGATAGCGCTGCGCTTCCATTAATCCTTGGCGTCCGCCGGTGGAACACCCGTTCCAGTAGGACAGGCGCGGACCCCGGCCGTAGAAGGCGGTAATCACGGCCTTAGCCTTGACCGTCATTTCGTGCACGGCGCGATACGAGAAATCGACAATCTTTTCCGGATGGTCCACCGCGAACTTGGCGTTGCCGCCTTCGTGACCGGTGTCGGTGGACGACGTCGCGTAGCCTTCCTGCACCGCGTTCGCCAATGCCGGATAACTGATGACGCCGGCCCATCCGCCGCCGCCGACCGCCTCATATTTTCCGTTCCACGCGGCGCCGAGAGGCAGCCAGACTTCGATCTTGATATCGGAATCGGGCGAAGGCTTGAGGGTCGCGAGCAGACGGCAGTAGGCCGGCAGCATCTGAGGCGTCTGGGCCGCCCCGCCACGGCCTCCCGCGGGCACTGCCGGTGGCGGATCGATCGCATCGGGCTGCGGGGCCGGTGGTGGCGCGGGATTCTTGAACGCCCCTGCAGGTACGGTGGTGACCTGGGTGATCGTGGTGTCAGGCAGCTTGAGCGATTGCAACTGCTCGCACGGAGTCTGCGCGAAGGCAACCGAGCCTGCGGCTAGAACGAGAAGAAGAATAAGAGCGCGATTCATCATAAAGGCCCCCCTGGCCTGAAACCAACACATTGAAAAATTACCACAAGCCTGGGCCGGATGCCAAAGAGACTACTTCCGCTTGACCACGCCATCCTTCATCAGCTTCTCGAAATATGCCGGATCCTGATTGTTCTCTTCGCACACGTATTCCTGAAGACGCGTGCCTGGGCGCAGCATGATTTTGCTCTGAATGGTCCAAGGCCGTGTGAGCGCTTTGGGATCTTCCAGCGTCGCTTCGTAGTTGATGGTGTTTAGTCTACGCGGGTGTAGCGTTCGACGACATGCCATGCGTCGGTGTGAATTTCGGCCCCGGCCAACTGTTCCTTGAAGCCCGTCACGTCCACCACCAGCGTGTCGCCTTCCCAATGGCCCACCGAATCGCCCAGATAGCTGGGGTCCAGATCGTCGGGATGCTTCGCATTCATCGGGATCAGCCGGAAAACGTGGCGCGATTCGACCAGGATCACGATCAGTTGCGGAGTCTGCACGAACTGGATCGGATAGAGCGCTCCGCCGCCCAGATCCAGTTGCGGGATGCAGTGCGCGACGGGGTTATCGATTTCGCGAATGTTATAGGATTCCAGAATTTTCTGCGCGGCCCAGGGCTGGTACGGCGGAGGACCTCCCCGCTTCACGGGAGGCCGGCCGGGATCGGGCACTCCCACGCCCTGGTTGGCCTCTTCCCAGGTTCCGACTTTGTCGCTGCCGGGCTGCCAGACTCCCGAGAGATCCGGTTTCCCATCGGCCGTGCGGGGGACGGACGATGCCGTTTTTTGGGTTTGGCAAGCCGTCAACGCCAGAACGCCGGCCAGCAAGAACTTATTCATTTCCCGACTCATTTCGCAACGGCGGGCGGAGTGCTTCCGCCATCTCCATTGCCTGCCGGAGGTCCCGATTGCAGCTTCTTGCCGGTTTTCGCGAACGTCACTTCCCTGGAATGAGCCCAATTGGAACCGTCCCGGGCGCGCCATCCGAACACCGTTACCGTATCTCCGGGCCGCATGGTTTCGTTTTTCTTCCAGCCGATCCGGTTCAGCACGGTGGGAGGATATCCCTCGAATTTCCAGTTCTCCACCTTGCCGTTCTTGTTCTTGACGTCGACGAAGAAATAGAAGTGCGGGTTGGTCCACTGGACTTCGGTGACCACGCCGGTTAAGGTGACGGGCTTGGTGCCATCGTATTCCGCGCCGAAGGAATGATGCGCCCACGCGGATGCCGCGGTTAGCATCAGGCAAACAACTCCGTAGTGCAGTCTCATCGGGTCTCCGGCGAATGCGGTTCGGGCAGCGCAGGCGTGACGCGCCGATGCTCCATGGTCTTCTGGTGATCGTCGCAGAACGCTTCGATCAGTTCCGTGTCGGTTTGCAGTTGCAAAAGAGCCTTCATCGTCCAAGGTTTCAGATAGGCCTTGGGATCCGTAATGGTGATGGTGAGATCCATGTGCCCGAAATCGGTACGCCGGAAGCGCTCCGTAACGTGCAATGCGTCGCTGTTGGGCCGTCCCTTTGCGGTATCGAGCCAGCCACCGTCTTTGAAGCCGGCACTGTCTACCACGAAGGTGTCGCCGTTCCAGTGGCCCACGGAGTATCCCAACCAGGTCGGTTCACCCGACTCCAGGAGCGGCCGTCCGTCGGTGAACACCTGGCGGAAGATCATTCCAACAAGCGTCTCGTACAAAAGTGCCGTGACCCCCGGGCGTCTGAAGCACCTTGAATGGGCCGCCGCCGAAATCGATGCGCGGAACGCCCGGCGGCAGGCAATAGCCGTACGGGTCATCGACATGATTGCGGCTTTGGCGCTGCGCAGCAATCGCGGCCGCCCAGGGCGTCATCTCCACATCTCCGGATTTCAAGTCCTGTGCCAGATCGAAGAATAGGCTGCGCGGGAAGCACGGGCTGCCGTTATACAGGGCGCAGACGTTGGCCCAAATGCCGGACAGGTCGGGCCTGCCGTCGGCTAGCCGGGGAAACGGAGCCGAAAGGTTTGGCTTCCCGTCGGCGAGCCGGGGCGTTCCTGGCGTCGGGTAGTTCAGCCATTGCGCGAACGCGGGCGCGGACAGCAGGAAGGCGACGGCCAAGCCGGGTCTCATTTGAGCAACCCCGCGTCGTAAACGATTTTCCCATCCACGATGGTCAAAACGGAACGGATTTTCTTGATGTCGGCATCGGGCACCGCGAAATAATCGCGATCCAGCACCGCCAGATCGGCCAGCTTGCCCCGTTCGATCGAGCCGATCTTATCTTCCATGCGCAGGAACCAGCTATTGTTGCGCGTGAACAGGCGGAGCGCCTCGGCGCGTGTGAGTTGTTGATCGGCATTGACCTTGTCGCCGAACGAATTGACGCCGGTGGTCGCGTAGTAGATATGCAGCCAGGGATTCAGCGGTGCGATGTGGACGCCGTCGCCGTGAATGCCCACCTGGATGCCGTGATCGACAATCGTTCGGAACGGCGGGCCTGCGACCATCTTCGGATCCGATGAAGTGACCCAGCGGAACGCGCCCATCTCGACGCCGCAGCCCAGCGCCTTGAGCCTGTTGAGCAGATCGGCATTGACCTGCGGAACGTGGTGGACCACCCATCGCTTCTGCGTAATATCGAATTCCTTGTTCACGGCTTCATAAGCCTCGACCACCTGGGTCAGGCCCGCGAGGTTTTGCACCGCGTTTTCGTTGCGCCAGCCGGCTTCGGCGACCAGCCGCTGCGCTTCTCTCCAAACGGCGCCACTCGTAAGAGGCGCGGCCCACTCGCCGATCCCACCGGTCCGCATCATGTCGTCGCCGAAGAACTGGAACTGGTTGCGAAGGCGTTCCTTCAGCTCGGGCAGATTGGGGTCAGTCTGATTCTGCAGAAAGTTCATCTGCAGGCGAATGATGGTTTTTCCTTCGCGATGGAGCTCGAGCCATGGATCGTACATGCGGTACTGGTCGAGGTTCGACAAAATCTGATTCGGGTGAAGGGGCCCCGGCGTCGGGAACAGAACCTGATCCAGATGCGCGGTCAGCCCGACACTGGCGGAGTACTTCATCGCATCGAGAGTGCTGCGCTTGCGGTCCGCGAAGGTCTGCATCCGGCGCAAGAGGAACAGCGCGGAAGCCGACGGACCGCCACCCGTCTGGCTCGCGGCGGCGATGGCTCCGTTAGCGGCCACGTTTATGCGCTTTATATCCGGATGAACCGGCGGCGCGGCGTCGACGGCGTCGAAATACGCTTTGCCCAGGCTGTTGGTCGCGCAGGGACCGGTGAAGCGTTCGTATAGCAGCACGGGACGATCCGGAACCGCCTGATCGAGCTCGGCCAGTGTCGGATGACGATGTTCGGCCCACTGGTTGGGATGCCAGCCTCCCATCGAGGTAATCCAGGTTGTATAAGGGGCCCCTGCGGGAACATCTTTGCGCCGCGCGGCCAGTGCTTCCTGGATTTCCCGAATCGAAGCGGTGTTCTCCAAAATCGTATGGTAGCCGGGACGGTTGCCCAGGCTCACGCTGTGGATGTGGGGCTCGACCAGTCCGGGCACGACCGTGCGGCCACCGAGATCGATCACGCGAACGCCCGGTCCAGCGACTGGTGCCGTGTTTAGAGCCAGAAACCGCCCGTTGCGGATCGTCACGGAGGTGCCGATGGTGTTGGCCGCGTCCACGGTATGAATTCGGCCGTTGGTCAGCACGAGCGTTTCTTCGGGTGGGATGTTCTGGCCCGAGACGGTGAGAGCGGCTGGTCCGGCTGCAAGAGCGGCAGCTCCGGCGGTGGCACCGAGGAACCGGCGTCGCGAGGATCTTTTGTCGTTCATCGGTCGGATTATAGCGCTGGGAACACTTAGAATGTGGTGTGGCGCCCATTTCCATTCGCGGACTCACGAAGCGGTATGGAAACGTTCGGGCCGTCGACAATCTGAGTCTGGAACTGGTTCAAGGGGAGATCCTCGGATTTCTCGGACTGAACGGCGCGGGCAAGACCACTACGATCCGGATTCTGCTCGATCTGCTGCGGCCTGATGGCGGGAACGCTTCCATCCTGGGCCATGATTGCCAGAGCGATGGACTCCGGGCACGATTGAACATCGGGTACCTGCCCGGCGAGATGGGGATTTACTCCGACCTGACCGGTCGCGAAGTGCTCGATTTGCTGGCCGGGCTCAACGAGCAGATTCTTGACAAGGTCCGCCGCCGCGAGCTGCAAGAGCGCTTGGAATTCCCCGATAGCGACCTGCGCCGCCGGCTGCGGGAATATAGCACCGGCATGAAGCGCAAGCTGGGGCTCATCCAAGCATTTCAATCCGACCCCCTGCTCCTGATTCTGGATGAACCCACCGAGGGTCTGGACCCGCTGATGCAGGAGTCGTTCTACAAGCTTTTGGTGGACGTGAAACAGCGCGGCCGAACTGTGTTCATGTCGTCGCACGTGCTGTCCGAAGTCGACCGCGTGTGCGACCGGATCGCGCTGATCCGGAAGGGCGAGTTGGTGCTGCTCGCGAACGTGGAGGAACTTCGGAAGCTGGCCGCGCGCCCGGTGCGAGTATTCTTCGCCGAAGACGCGCCTGTCGCGGCCGGTTTGCCGCTTGGCACCGCAGTTATCGAAACAAGTCCGCGTTCGTGGAGCTTGAAAGTCGAGGGACCGCTAGGGCCGCTGCTGCGGGCGATCGCCACGTTACCAGTGCAGGATATGGAGATCGAGGAAGCGAAGCTCGAAGACGTGATTCTCAAGTACTATCGCGACGGGAAACAATGAGGCGAGCCGCGCTCTTATTTGCCTACTCGCTCAAACGGGTGCGAACTCTGGCGCTCACCGCCGGGCTGCTGCTGGCCGCCTTGCAAGTCGTGCTGATTTTCGTCGCCAGCTCGATCCAGAGCTCCGGCGGATTCGATCAGCTCAGCTCGCTGTTGCCGCCGTTCGCGCGCCAGTTGCTTGGCCCGTCGGTGGCGACCTTCATGTCATTCTCTGGAATCGTGTGCCTGGGGTATTTCGAACTGGCCGTCATGGGAGCCTTGATCGCGCTGGCGCTCACGCTCGCCACTACTCCAGCCTCCGAAGTGGAGACGGGCTTCATGGACTTGATCCTGGCGCGCCCGCTGGCACGGCACTGGATCATCACCCGCACCATTGTGCTGACGACGCTAGTTTCAGCCGCTATGCTGGCGCTCATGGTTGGGGGGACATGGGCCGGCCTCCGCATGTTCGCGCCGAAGGGCGTCCCGTGGCCCTCGGCGACGCTTGTCAGTTCTCTGGCCGTGAACCTCGGGATGCTGACGCTGTGCTGGGGCGGCGTGGCGATGGCCATCGGCGCTGCGTCGAGGCGTCGCAGCGTGGCAGGAGGCGCGGCGGGACTGCTGGCATTGGGGACCTTTCTGCTCGACTATGTCGCGCGGTTGTGGCAGCCGGCTGAGAAGATCGCCTGGATATCTCCGTTCCGCTACTACAATCCGTTCGATCTGATCACGGGGAGTGCGCTGCCCCTCAAGAACCTGGTAGTGCTGGGGGCGATTGCGTTAGCGGGATTCGCGGCGGCGTATGTATTATTCGCGCGACGCGATATCTCGAACTAGAAAATCGGGAGACAGAAAAGGGGACAGCTCCTGATTTCCGGAGTGTCACCGTCGTAGTGAATTCTAGAAGCTGTTCCCTTTCCTGCTCGGAAGCGGCGCACGGAACCGCGACAGCTATGGAGCGGCCTAATCAGGCGGCTGGTAGTTGTGCAGCAGATCCTGATACCCGTTCATCGCCAGCCGGCACGCCAGCTCGGTGCCGCCGAATCGCGCGCGATGCCAGGTTTCCCGAGGCGTGTAAACGATATCGCCCTGATCGGCGATGAAGATGGGCAGCGATCCGATCTTGTACTCCATCTTGCCTAGCAGGATGAACCAGAACTCCGATGATTCCAGGTGGAAATGGCCCCAGTCGGTGTCGGGCGCGGGCCTCTGCGTTTTGGGATCGCCGATGATGATGTTGGCGACGGCGCGGTCGTCGGCGATGAAGCGGCGCTGCTTTTCGGTTCCCGCGACGACTTGGTTGAAGTCGATGTAAGGCTTGTTGCCCTGGTCGTACTTGCCTTTTCCGCTGATCCGCACCTTGACGAAGTTGAAGCCCGGCATCGCCGCCGGCTTTTCATCGATCGGGTACATCGTTTTCGCGCCCGCGATGTTGACTTCCAGCCGTAGCGAGGGCTTATCGCCGACAGTTTCCATGCTGAAGACGTTGCGATAGGGCACCTGCACCAGGTAGCCCTTCGAAGCCACAAATGGCTCCTGCCCTTCGATACTGAAGCGAATCTGCCCATCCTGCACGATCCACCAGGCGCGCGTATCGGGATGGAACTGGCGGGGCGTCTTGACGCCGGGCGCCATGGAGACGTAATCGGCGTGCAGTGTGGTGTCGTCAACCACGGTCTGAGACCAGTTGCTCTGCCCCTTATGTTTAGCAAGGAGCTCGGAGAGCTTCCAGATGGGCTGGTTGGGTGCGACCCAGGTGTTGGGCTGCACGGGCAGCGGAGCCCAGGCGAAGGTTTCGCGCTGTTGAGCACGTAAGGCCGAAAACAGACCGAAAGCCACGGCCGCGAGAATCGCAAACTGCTTCAGGATGCGCATGTCGTTTGCCCCCGATTACAATAACATCGCGGAATACCGGTGTAAACCAAGGGATTCTATGTGTGCGAAACCAGTTGCTTCAGATCATGGAAGCGTCCCAGACAACTGTCTGGTTGCGTCCACGTGATTTTGCGAGGTAGAGGGCCTTATCTGCCCGGTCAATCGATTCCTCCACCGAGACGTCCGGATCTAACAGGGTGAGACCGATCGAAACGGTAACGTGAAGCGGTCCTAAAGTACTGCCCTCATGTGCGATGGAGGACACTTCTTCGCGCAAACGGTCGATGATTCCCCTGCCTGTTGCCAGATCAGTGTCCGTGGCGCAAAGGAGAAACTCCTCGCCGCCATACCGGAAGAACTTGTCATACGGGCGCAGGTGCGCCATGACGTACCGTGCGAATCCGACGAGGACTCGGTCGCCGATGGCATGTCCATGGGTATCGTTTACATTCTTGAATTCGTCCAGATCCATCATTGCAAGGCAACACGAATGAACCTTGCGCTTGACCAACTCCTGTTCTTCACGTAATTTGGTCAGCATCCCGATTCGGCTGGCTGCTCCGGTCAGGGGATCGAGGTTATACAGCGCATCCTCGATGTCGTGTTTGAGCGTCGCAATTTCCAGACGCATTCGTTTCAGCGCGTTATCGAAGCGCTCATAGTCCTGCAAGGAAATCGGTACGTGGTGGGTCGACGCGTTGAGGAGCGTCGCGGCGTACTGGTGCATCCGCTGGTGTTCGATGGCGATCTCCTCAAAACCGCGATGGCTATTCAGTTTTATCGAGCCCGAACCGTGATACCACTGGCCGAACCGGCACCGGCGATGGGCGTCAGCCTCCAGGTCCCGTTGATCCGGCGGCAGGCGGCAGATGAGCGTGCTGTAGAGACCTTCGCACCACTGCTCATGATTGAAGAGGGCTTGCTCCAGTTCGGCGACCGACGATCGCATGAGATCTAGAGACAAGCTAGGAATCGTAGTCGTCGCCTTAAGAACTGGCCGCGCCAAGTCGGTGATCATTTGTGTGAGACCAGTTCCTGTTCGTGCGCCGGCAACTGACGAAAAAATTGCAGAAACTTGCGGCGATACGAGGGTTCCTTCGGCGCTTCCAAGTGAGGCGCCATCGAGTGCGCCAGGTTCAGGATGCTCTGGCCCAGAGCGGACTCATGCGACACCGGCGCGGCGTTCAGGATCGCTCCCTGGACACCGGCGTAGTCGTTAGAGAACGAGTGCGCTACCGGCAAACCGACCAGGTTCGCTACGTCGGCGTCGCTAAAGTCATTGCGAACCTTGCGGTTGAGCAACAAACTCACCCGATCTTGCAGCCCTAGATTCTTCAAGCTGCCGAGACGGGCTTTGGCCATATGCAGCGCGACCACTTCCGGAGTCGTTACCAGGAAGATCCTGCGGGACTCTTTCATGAGCGCGACCGAGAATTCGTCCATGCTGCTGGCGACGTCGACACAGATCACCTCATATTGCGAGCGCGCCATTGCCAGGACTCGCTCGAGGCTCGGCAAATCGAGACTAGACGTCGGCTCCAGCAGGCCCGCGTGGAGGACCTCCAGCCGGTCGTACTTTCCGACCATCTGCGACCACATGTCTTCGTCCAGATTCCCGGCGTGCTTGATGGAATCCACAACCGAGCCGCTGGTCGAGAGTCGTAACAGAAACCGGATCGCTCCGGCCGCAAGATCGCAATCCAGAAGCAGTGTACGGGCGCCGAGGTCCTCGGCTAAGGCATGACTCGTGCTCACGGCCAGGGTCGATGTTCCGACGCCCGGCTTTGCCGGCAGGAACGTATACAGATCGGACTGGCGGGCGGCCGCTACAGGAT
>Ga0209517_10008794_pt1 | contig 11736 bp, 11 predicted proteins | sample PeaSoiMetSII2010_FD_187695 | JGI IMG/M metagenome (GOLD analysis project Ga0209517, IMG submission 187695) | Peat soil microbial communities from Weissenstadt, Germany - SII-2010 (SPAdes) (version 2) | ecosystem: Environmental > Terrestrial > Soil > Wetlands > Peat | place: Germany...
TTCATGAATCGATGAACCCGCCTCAAACGCGTAGTGCCCGAAGGTCATGCTGTCCGAATCGAAATAGCGCCCCTTCCAGCCAGGCAGCCGCTCCACGACCTTCAATTCGCGAGTGTCGATGAAAGGCATCTTCGTCTCTCCTCGAGCGCCGCGTGCGCTGCGCAATTTACCTCAGTCACGCCGCCAGCGACTCGATCGCGGCGCCGTCGATCGGGCGGCCCGGCTCGATTTCCAACAGACGCGTCACGGTCGGATGGATGTCGATCATGCGCGCGCCCTTGATCTCGCGGCTGCGGGCAATTCCGCTGCCCCATGCGTAAAGAATTCCCTGAATCCCCGGCGTGTCTGGAGGATAGCCGTGCGCCGAGACCAGTCCCACGCCCATGAACGGGCTCGGATAGATATCGCGGCCCATCGTGGCCAGCGGTTTCAGGTACCAGGGCGCCATGACGGGATCGACCATGTAATAGCCCTGATGCGCCGACAGAATCAGATCCCCCACGCGCTCGCCGGTTCCGAGATGCGCGAATTGCGGCGGGCGGTCGCGCCGTATCACGCTGAACTCGCGATAGCCCTCCAGCGCCTGACACGCGCGATCGATCTCCGACCGGTCCTCGAAGTGGAGGAAGCTCGTCGTGCCGGTGGTCACGTCGCGCGCGCGAATACTGTGGCGGGTCAGAACGCGCCGCACATTGATCAGGTGCGTGACCGGAAGATGGCCGTGGTCGGACATCGCGAGCAGTGTGACTTCGCCGCCGTACGGCAGCGCCTGGATCGTATCGAGCAGGCGGCCAACTTCGGCGTCGGCGCCGACGATCGCGTCGCGCGCCTGCTGCGAGTCGATCCCGTGAGCGTGAACGACTTCGTCCGGCTGGGCGAAGTATCCGAGGATGAGGCGCGGGCGCCGCTCGTCGGGCATCCGCAGGTACTCGATGATATCGTCGGTGCGCTTGCGCTCGCTCGCATACTCCGAGAGCGTCCACGGCACTTTGCGTTCGTGCGACACGTAAGTGGCGAGCGCGCCGCGGCTTTTCGAGTATCGCCCGTACCATCCCAGCGCCGCGGTCCTTACGCCCTGGCGCTCGGCGACCTGATGCAGCAGCTCGCCGCCGCTGAGCCAGTCGGCGTCCACGTCGTGATTGAAGAGCCCCATTTCAGGATCGATGAACTGCGCGCTGACCAGGCCGTGATTTTCGGGCCAGCATCCGGTCGAAGCTGATACCCAGTTGGGCTCGGATATCGACGGAAAAACCGGCTCGAGATGATCGGTCGAGGCGCCCTCGCTCCGAATTCTCGCAAAGTTCGGAGTCGGGACCGAGTCGATCATCTTCCGCGACAGTCCGTCGATCAGGAGCACGATTACAGTTCGCATCGGGGACGCCTCCGCTCAAGAGCGCAAGCTCGATGGACGGAGAATAGCCGTTGCGGGGCGGAGTCTCCAGTGAAGCGACCCCATCCGGCGCAGGCCGAATTCACCGCCAGCCGGCTGCCGTCATTGTCTTCCGGAAAGGTCTTCCGGAAAGCAAAAAAAGGCGGCCCGGACCGGGACCGCCTTTTTGTCGGATTTCGCGTCGATTAGTGCTTGGTCTCGATCCGCTTGCCGTAGGAGACTTCGCCCTTGTCCACGCGCAGGCTGAAACCGCAGTCAGGATTGGCGCATACCCAAGCCTTGAATATGACCGAGGCGCCTTCCTGTCCGTAGTCCGATAGTGGGATTAGGGTGCCATTGTTACATTTCTGGCACTTGGGCAACTCCATCTCCACGCCTCCTTAACCGCCGGCCATACTGCCGGCCCAATCTTCAAGCTATCCGAGGGCCATTTTTAAATCAACGAGCGGTTCCGGGCCTCGCCAAGCGGATGCCGAAGTCCCGCCGGGCCTCGAATTTCTCCTTGTAGTTCGCGGTGTTATGCTGATTTGCAGGGATGGGAGCGGGATTCGATGTTCCTGATTCGGAATGCACGGCCGGGCGATTTGCGCCAGCTCCTGAAGCTCGCGCACGAGCTCGATTCGATCAATCTTCCGGCTGAATCTACCGAACTGCGCGCGCTTCTGGAGCGTTCAGAGCGTTCGTTCGCCGGCCGGATTCGCCAGCGCTCGCGCGCGGTCTACCTGTTCTGCGCCGAGGCCGTCCGCACCGGGACGCTTGCTGGAGCCTCGATGATAATTGGCAAGCACGGGACGCCGCGCGCGCCGCATTACTACCTGCAAATCGACAGCGACGAGCGCTACTCTCACGCACTGCGCAAGATGTTCCGGCATACCTATCTGCGCCTGCGTTATTCGATGGACGGGCCGAGCGAGCTGGGCGGCCTGATCGTGAAGCGCGCGATGCGCCGCAATCCGGAGCGCGTGGGCCGGCAGCTCTCGTGGGTCAGATTTCTCTACATCGCGAAGCATCGCGCGCGCTTCGAACGCGAGCTGATCGCCGAGATGCTGCCGCCGATGACGCCCGGCTATCGCAACGCTTTCTGGGACCATTGGGGCGGCCTGGTCACCGGGCTCACGTTTCGCGAGGCGGACCGGCTTTCGAGCCGCGACAAGCAATTCATCCGGGAGCTTTTTCCCGAGTCGCCGCTCTACACCTTCCTGCTACCCGAGGACGTTCGTAATTCGCTCGGCGCAGCCGGCGACCAGACTCGCGGCGCGGTGAGATTGCTCGAACAGGCCGGGATGCGGTTCCTGGATCAAAATCGATCCATTCGACGGCGGTCCTTACTACGGCGGCGTGGTTGGCCACCTGGAACCGGTCAAGAGCTGCCGCAGTTATCGGATCGTGAGCGGCGGCAAATCGCCCGGCGACGCGGAGAACTTCCTGGTGGCGCGCGAAGATCGCCTGGGCTTTCGCGCGGTGAAGGCCGCGGCGCTCGCCGAACAAGGGCACTTGGCCGCCGCGCCTGAGATCCTGAAAGCGCTGGCCGTTACGGAAGGCGACCGCGTCGACGCGGTCCCGCTGCCGTGACGCGCGGACAAGGGCTTATAAATCGATGCCGCTCCGCAACGTGATCGCGCCCAACCCGCGCATCTTGTTCGTGGGAATCAACCCGAGTCTCCGCTCCGAAGCGCTCGGGCATCATTTTGCGGGTCCGGGAAATCCGTTCTGGCGGCTTCTGTATGCTGCCCGGTTGATACCCGAGCCGCTCAGCTTTGCCGAGGACCAGCGGCTTGCCGAGTTCGGGATGGCGCTGACTAGTTTGTGCCCGCGCGCGACGCGCGCCGCGTCCGAGTTGCGCCCCGATGAGATGAAGATCGGACTCCGCACCCTCGACGCGAGGATCCGGCGGATCCACCCGACGGTCGTCGCCTTCGTCGGAATCACGCTCTACCAATATTTTTTCGGCCTCGCGGCCAGCGGCGGCGCCGGCGCGAAGCCCGAAACGATCCACGGCGCGCGGGTGTTCGTGCTGCCGAATCCGAGTGGGCTCAACGCCGCCTTCCCCGGCTTTGCCGACAAGCTCGTATGGTTCAAGCGGCTGCGAAGTTTCGAATCGCGGGGGCACAACCCGCGCGCCAGATGATAGGCTTATTCCACCTTATCGCCTGCCGCGACGGGCAGTGGGGAAGAGGTGGAATTTGAAAATCCCGCCGCATTTCACGGAGTGTGTTGCTTTTCTTTGCGAAAAGCCCGGCGACGAGCCCCGTGGGACGGCGTTCTTCGCCGCCATCCAGCATCCGCCGAATGCAAGGATATCGACCTATCTCGTGACCGCACTCCACGCCCTCGAAGAGGCAAAGGGGCGGGAGCTGTGGGTTCGCATCAATACTCTCGCCGGTGTGAGTCCGGGTCCGGGGTTTGAAGACCTGCCCACTCAGAAAGACGATTGGTTCAAGCACGATCGCGCTGACATCGCGGTGATTCCAATTTCGCTTGACCCTGGCAAGTACGCCTTCCAGCGGGTGCCCGTCGCGACATTCACGGACGCGCGCTATCGACTTGATGCATCTATTTTCGCCGGAAATCCGGCTCTGGAGGCAACTTTCAGGGCGAATTTTCCGGAGGGCGTTTCCGCAGAGGTCGGGCATGAGATTTTTTCACCGGGTCTCTTTGTCCAATCAGCAGGCGAACAGCGAAATCTCCCAATCGTGCGCTTTGGCCACATCGTGCGTATGCCGGGCGAAGAACCGATCTTTCTCAGTAGCCGCACGAGCTGTAAAAAGCCCATTAGGGCCTATCTAGTGGAAACTCATTCGTGGGGCGGATTCAGTGGCTCGCCTGTGTTTTGGCTTTATGACCATGACATCCAAGCCACGGTGCTGGCGCAGGGATTCACGCCGCCCAAGTCCAGCGTTCTTGAGTTGCCTCAGCGACGAAACGATCCGATCCCCATAAGAGTAACGGTGGCCAGAGCTTTTGCTGCTTCGCTGCTCGGGATAGTGTCAGGCCACTACGACATCCCGACCAAAGCGAAAGACGCCGATGACATCGAGACCGCCTTGAACGCTGGAATCGCCGTCGTTAGCCCGGCGGAAAACATTCGGGAGCTGCTTATGCGAGACGACGTGGTCGAAGATCGGAAAAGACGGAACGCGAGGAAACAAGTGCCGACAGCCACGCCGGACTTTGCGCCCGCCCGGACGCAAAAGAGCCGCGCCAAAAAGAGAGAGGATCGGATCGACATCCCGATTCCCACGGAGCGTCAGTTTTTGCGCGATCTAGACAAGGCTATTCGCAGGAGGAAAAGCCCGTAGGCCCTTAGGCGGCTTGGTTCAGCCTCGCCAGACCGGTTGTGACGACGCTGCTTCGAATCGCAAGCCCTGATGGCGCTGCGCCGCCCCGCCGCGGAGTGAACAGTGATGAAAAGACGGAGTGAAATATCGCTCGCGGTCCTGCTTGTGCTCAGTTGCGCCATGCCTAGTGCTGCTTGGTCCGCCGGCAAGCCCGCTGAGGAGACCGACTACCAAATGGTCGCGAACTCCAAGGTGCAGAAGGGGACGTTGCCAGAAGTGGCGCGGTTCAGACTGTTTGCCAGCCTCTCTTATATGATGTGCCAGATGGCCATGGACGGAGAGCTGAACAGGCAGGAAGTGGCTCTCCTGGGCGGGAGGGCTTACCCGCTGAAAAAGGCTTATGACAAAATCTGGCGCGACCGCACGGACGGCAAAGCCTTATACAACCTTGCGAGGCAGGAACTCGCCGGAAAGTTTGAGGCGCTAAGCGCGCTGAAGGATCTGTTCGTGGCGTGGATGACCAGCATCGATCTGCTCTCTCCGCGGGTAGACGAGTCGCCGGAGGCGTTTGAGCAGCGGACGGCATACCCGCGACCGGCCATTGTAGAGGCGGATAACCGCCTTGATGCTGAGCTCTAGCAACCCTTTCGGGATAGGCTAGTCTTATTGCTCCGACTCTTTGCCGACAAGCTCGTATGGTTCAAGCGGCTGCGAAGTTTCGAATCGCGCGTGGCCGCACGCCAGACGGCATAGCCGCGACAGGCGCTTCCGAGCTCAACTGCGTCAAACTCATAGTTTCGTGAAGCCGTCCGCGCTCCACTGTTCCGAGCCAACTCCATTGTGGACGAAGAACAGCCCGTCCGGATCGCATTTTCTTTTGATTTCAGCGAGGCGAGGGTAGTTGCTCCCCCAGTACGAGTGCTGCCATCCCTTCTCGAAGTAATTGCTCTCGCTCACATACGCTCCCGTTTCCCCAGCGACGGATCGAAGTTGATTCATGCATCGATCGATGCGCTCCGCAGCTTCCCGGCCTTTCACAACTGATGGCTCATGCCCTGGAATCCCCGGATATGCGGGTCCCTGGCCGTCGGCAGTGATGGCAAGTGCAAAGGCGGTGAGGACCGCTGGATTCGTTGCGGTGTCCTTCGCCGCGGCGATCGCGTCGGGTGGCGCTCCGGCGAGTCCCTTGTTGAAGTGCAATTCGACACCTGAATACCGCGAGCTTGCAAACAACGCATCGGCGAGACGCTGCTGCGCGTCACTCTCGAGCAGCGACGCGGGCAACCACAGCGACTCGAAACCCCAAATGAACCATCCGACCTGCCCCGCGTCTCCCGCCCACCAGGCGTTATTGGGTCCCGCGCCTGGCCGAGGGTCAAAGTCCAAAACAGGCTGATGAAGCAAGTGTACGAGAGCATGATCGAGCAATGCGATCAGGGGATTGCCATTTCGGGGAAAAGCGATTTCAGGCCAATGCTCCTTCCACCATTGCACGTCCCACCAGTGTTGCGCCGGAATGCTGCCAATAGTCACCCGCCCTTCAATCGAATATGCGTGCGGCGAATGCGCCACCCAGTCGAGAAACGGCTGCCAGACTTTTTTCGCCTGCTCAGTATCCAACCCGTAGGAGGTCATGCTGATGACGAGCCTGTTGTCGGGGTTCACGTGGGCCTGCTCTCCCCAATGGTCGTTGAAGAGATGCTCGCGGTAGAAGCTCACGAACTCGCGGATCAGGCGCCGGTAGGCGTCATCCGACGCCGCTTTGACCGTGAAGTTGGCGGTGCCGAAGAACTCGGGAAGATCGTGAACGCGCAGTGTCATCTTACTTACCGCGCCGAAGCTGCCGCCTCCGCCGCCTTTCAGCGCCCAGAACAGATCGGGGTTAGTGCATGCATTCGCGACGCGAATCTGGCCGTCGGCAGTGACTACTTCAGCTTCGAGCAGACCTCCGGCGGCAGTGCCGTAGTGCTTCGAGAAACTTCCAAAGCCACCGCTTTGAACCAGGCCCGCGAGACCTACTGTCGTGCATCCGCCACCCTGAACATATTTCCCGCCGCTGGTTGTAACCGCGTCGTATGCCTGCATCCCTATCGTTCCAGCACCGAGCGTCACCGCCGGTTGCGGTTGCAGAGCATGCTCGCATCCCTGCGGAACGAATGCGGTATGCATCGCGATATCGTTCATGTGCCGGGTCCAAATCAGAAGCGAATCAGGCGCATTGGACGTGCCCTGGTAGCTGTGGCCGCCGCCCTTGACCACCAGGCGCAAGTTATTTTCACGGGCGAAATTCACGGCCTCGGCGATGTCATGGGCATTTCTTGCCGCCACCGCGTAAACGCTTGGTTTGGTAGCCCACGCGTCTACCCATCCCAGGGTCTGCGTGAGCCCGGGCTGATCGCCGACGTAGTATGGATTTCTCAGGTCCTTCGAGAGACGCTTGGCTGCGGCGCCCGCCGGATCGGTTTTGAGTATCGAAAGAGGGAAATCGACAGGAATCAAATTTCCGCCGACTGCGTCATCGAGTCGCTTCCACGCGGACTGCGATGGCCATGCGGCATCGGAAGGACGGCGCCGGCGGAAATTCGTACTCGCTGACAGGCCGCGCGGCAAAATCGGCAGGAGCGCCGCCGCCGATCCGATTGCTTTCAGAAATGCCCTTCTGTTCATTAACTTAAAGTAGACTAGTTGCTACGCTAAATATGCGCGCGACAGCCCGAGCGCCAGTTACAGCACACGATTGACCGATCTCTGCGTGGAATCGCTAATGGCGACGGCGTCTGAATCGGGCTCAGCCGCGCTTTCCAGCCGCTCGATGTTCCTCTGATGCGTGGAGCGGTCGATGTCATAAAACGTCAGGACCGCGATCGCAATCGCGCTGAACGTCGCGACTATCGGAAGAAAGACCAGGCCGAGGTGACGCAGGATCGCCGGGTCCACCTGGCCCGGTATCGCATGTTGCGGAAAGCTCACCCATGCGAGGATGAGTCCGGAAAGAAAGGTACCAACTCCCGTGACGCATTTCGATATGAGGCCGTTGGCGGCAAACAGCAGGCCTTCCGAGCGTTGTCCGGTCGCCAGCGCCGCATCCTCGACCACGTCGGCCATCATCGAGCTTACAATGATGTATCCGCTAAGCCCGAGGGTCGCGGAGATGAATTGAAAGACGAACACGATCGCGAACAACGCGCCGGTGCCGTTTGACGGCAGGAGCCCGAGCAGGCGCATCGCGATGGGCGTGACTGACGCAAACAGCGAGGCGAAAAAGACTCCGATCATCGCCGGCTTCTTTCCGAACCGCTTCGCGATTGCCGGCGCCAGACCAACACCCGCAAAGGCGGCGACGAGCCCGACTGCGGCAAGATACGACATTTGGGCGGGCGTGAGTGCCCAGAAATACGCCGAGAGGTAGAAGTCGAGTCCCTGCCTCAGGCCGCCTGAAATGGCGGCGATTATTCCCGCAACCGTAAGCGCGAGAAACGATCGATTCGTCAGCGTGCCGCGGACCTCTCTGAGCTTCTCCCGCCACGAACCCCGTACTCCCGGTTTATGGACGAGGGTCGCGATGAAGCTATGCGTGCCCACGCATGAGATCATGATCGATAAAAAAATCGCGATGCCCGCGGCCAGCGCCGCTTCCCGGTACCCGGCGCGGTACAGCAGGCCCAGCGGATGAGTCGCGTCCTTGCGCAGGAAGACCTGGAGAGCGAGTACCGAGATCGCCGCCCCGCCAAGGGTTCCGAAAAAGAAGCGCGAACTCATCAAGCTCGTGCGCTGGTCATAGTCGAGAGTGAGTTCCGGTCCCAGCGCTGAGCTGGGGATTTCGTATAAGCTCAGCAGCAATCGCACCGTCACCAGCATCGCGACCATGTAAAGGAGCAGATGGCTCTGCGGCCATCCGAGCGGGGGATCAAACAGGAAGTAGAATGCGATCGCGGCCGGAACCGCAGAGACGTACATGAACGGATGGCGCCGGCCCCATCGCGACCGCGTGTGATCCGACCATTCGCCAATCAACGGATCGCAGATCGCATCGAAGATCAGCGTTACCATCATCGCCCCGCCAACCCACGCCGCGGGCAGCCCCACCACCTGATTGAAGAACAGCAGGAGGGGGGAAGTGAGCGTGGCCTGATGCACTCCAAAGGCGATCGAGCCTAGGCCGTAAAAGATGTTCGCGGACAGGGTGAGCGGCGGACGGCCGGAAGTTGATTGCTTCACGGAAACTCTGCGCTTAATTCAGTTCCTTTTCCGTCCGAGGCTCCGCGCCCTGACTCGTTTCACGATTTTAGCTCCGCCGGTTAAACTCTTGCGATAACGGGTGAGGTCGCGCAACTCGCGAATCGGCGCCGGCGGTACAAAGCTGCTGCGCACCAATCCGTGCATTGGTGGGTGAAATAGACCGCGAAATTCCAGATCGGAAGCTAACTTCCGGTCGAGGTGTAGTGGCGCACGCCCAGGCGCCAGACACCGAGCGCGCCGCACAGGAAAACGAAACCAAAGATCGGGCTCGTAGCGGAGAACCAGGCCGGCGCACCCAGCCGGCCGGCGTGTCCCAGCACCACCGCCACCGGAAAGTACGAAATGCATCCGAGCGGTACCACGAAGGTCAGGAACTCGCGAAACCATCGCGAGTAGATATCCAGCGGATACTGCGCAGCTTCTACTCCGCCGTAGGTCAGCGTGTTGGCGATTTCCAGGCTCTCCACGGTCCAAAAGGCAAGCGTGGCCTGCAGCACCAGGATACCGACGAACAGCGCGATTGCGCCGGCGATCGTCGCGAGCATCAGGAGGACCCGGGCCGGGCTCCATCGAAGCCCGATCAGTCGGGTTGCGATCGCCAGTACGACCAGACCTTGCGCCAGCCGCCCGACCCGATTCAGCCGCAGTTCGTGGCCGAGGAGCTGAAGCGTCGGCGGTCGTGGCCGCAACAGGACGCGATCGAAGTTTCCGGTCTTGACGAACTCGGTTCCGAACACATCGAAGCCATGCGAGACCGCCTCCGCAACCGCAAAGCTGACGTTGATGGTGCCATAAAATACTGCGACTTCGCCGAAGGTCCATCCCCGCACCTGGCCGAAGCGCCGGAACAGCACCCAGATGCCCGCGAACTCCAGCAGCGTGACCCCGAACTGCGCGCCGGCGACCATCAGGAACGACGCCGGGTATTGAATTTGCGCGCGAATCGAGGCGGCCGCGTAACGCCAGTAAAGCCGAAACGCGCCCATCGTCAGCCGCCTTGCACCTGCAGGCGGGTCATCGCCGCGGTCATCGCGCGATGGCCGGCGAACACCAGCACCGCGGTCCACGTCAGCATTTGCAGCAGGCCCGCCAGCGCGACCGCGCCGGACAGATTCGCGAAGTAGATGCGATAGGGGATGTCGACCAGTCCGGCGAACGGCTGGAGAAACAGGAAGCGCTGCATTATCTCGGGAAAGAACGGCAGCGGAACAATACTTCCGGACAGCGCTATCACCAGCGGCACCGCGAGCGCGTTGGCGCCGCGATCCGACATCGTCACGACCGTCGCAATGTTGATCAGCATCATGAACGCGCTCGACAGCAGCACCACGGCGATCATCGCGGGAATGAACAGCAGCGCCGCCTCGGTGGTGGCCGGAGCTCGGAGGCGCCATGCGCCGAACCCAATCAGCGGCAAGATCAGGCTGGCCAGCGCGAACATCATCGCCGCGCGCGGCGCCGCCCGCGCGGACATGAAGGCCATCGCGCGCACGTACCAGTAGAAGTAGGTATCGAGCGGACGCAGGCGCTCGTACGAGACGTTTCCGCTTCGCACCAGCTCCGCAATCTCGGGGTCGCCGCTCCACGGCAACAGCGCCAGAAATGCCTGCCCCAGCCAGGTGTAAGTGACGGCCTGCGCGAAGCTGAGCGGCTGGTGAGCGAGGCTGCTGTGGAAGAACGCCGCGAACACCATCACCTTGATAAATCCCCACCAGCATTGGGTGCCGAAGCCCGCCAACGCCGCGGCGCGATACTGGAGCATCAGGAGAAACCGCATCCTGAAGACCGAGAGATACCCCTGCGCGCGCATCACGCCTCGGTTGCGCCGTGAAGGCTGTAGAAGTGAGCGATCACTTCCTCGATGCGCGGCTGTTCGAGGCGGATGTCGGCCAACTCGTACTCGGCGCTGATCCGGCCGATCAATTGCGGCACGGCGACGGCGCGCGGATCGAACGACAGCTCAAGCGAATTTCCCTCGCGGCTGCAAACCGCAACCCCCGGAATCGAAAGTGCCGGCGCTTCGCCGACGAAGTCGATCGACAGGCGGCGCTCGGTCAGCACCTCGGTGCGCAGCGACTCGAAGGAAGTGTCGGCCAGGATGACGCCGTTGCCGATGACGATCACCCGCTCGGCGAGCGCTTCGATATCGTGCATGTCGTGGGTGGTCAGAATCACGGTCACGTGCTGCTCGCGATTCAGCGTCTTTACGAACTCGCGCACCGCCAGCTTCGACGGCGCATCCAGGCCGATCGTCGGTTCGTCGAGGAACAGGATTGACGGCCGATGGAGCATCGTGGCGGCGATTTCACATCGCATCCGCTGGCCGAGCGAAAGCTGGCGCACGGGCTGATCGAGCAGTTTCTCCAGCCGCATCAGACCGACCATTGTGTCTCTGGTGCGCCGGTATTCAGAATCGGGAACGGCATAGATATCGCGCAGCAGCTCGAAGCCGTCGATTACCGGCAGGTCCCACCACAGTTGCGTGCGCTGGCCGAAAACCACGCCGATCCGCGCCACGTGCCGCATCCGATTGCGCCACGGCGTCAATCCATCCACTTCGCATCGCCCGGACGAGGGTTCCAGGATGCCGGACAGGACCTTGATAGTCGTTGACTTGCCGGCGCCGTTGGGACCGATGAAACCCAGCAGCTCGCCCCGTTCCAACTTGAAAGAGATGCCTTTGAGCGCCTCGACTATGCGCACCTGACGGCGGAAGAGTCCTTTGACCGCGCCCCACGCGCCGGATTGACGTTCAGAGACGCGATAGGACTTCGACAGACCTTCGACGAGAATCTGCGCCATGTTGAGAACCGGAAATCAGGCGTGGGT
>Ga0209517_10008796_pt1 | contig 11735 bp, 12 predicted proteins | sample PeaSoiMetSII2010_FD_187695 | JGI IMG/M metagenome (GOLD analysis project Ga0209517, IMG submission 187695) | Peat soil microbial communities from Weissenstadt, Germany - SII-2010 (SPAdes) (version 2) | ecosystem: Environmental > Terrestrial > Soil > Wetlands > Peat | place: Germany...
ATCGATGGTCTGTGTTTACAGCGACTTACCGAGCCGCGACAGTGATGGAGCGGTTGTTCCACCGCGTTTTTCAGCAACCTCTGAAGCCTGCTCCACCTAGACTTTGTACGGAGTCCGCTCGAAGGACTCTTGAACCTCTGCCCGGGCGCGGGCACGGCGGCTCCCCGGCCATTCCAAGCGCATATCCCGGCAGACTTCGTCGAGCATTTCCACCGTGCAGACCTTGGTCTCCATGGCGAAGGCAGTCAGCAACAGGTTGTCGCAGACGCCGTTGATCACGCGAGGGATTCCCTGGGCCCGCAGATGGATTTCCGACATCAGCTCTTCGGGAAACACGTTCTGATCCGGCATCCCGGCCCGCGCCATTCGCGAATCGATATATTCCACCGCTTCACGCAGCGCGAACGGCGTCAGGTTGCAGCGCAGCACCACGCGCTGCTTCAGTTGCCGCAGATTCGGAGCATCCAGCTTGCGGTCCAGCTCGGGCTGTCCGGCCAGGATGATTTGCAGCAGCTTTCCGTGACGATTCTCGAGATTCCCCAGCAGCCGGATCTCTTCGAGCACTTCCCACTCGAGGTTGTGCGCTTCGTCCACGATCAGCACTACGGTCTTGCCATCCTGCGCCTGTTCCACCAACAGCGTGTTCAAAGCAAAGAGCACTTCGGTCTTCGATGTGCGCGCGCACGGCAGGTCGAGATCGTACGCGATCATCTCGAAGAACTGCTCGACATTGATACGGGAGTTGAAAAGAAACGCGAATTCGATGAAGTTGGCGTCCAGGTAATCCCGGAGGCACTCCAGCATAGTGGTCTTGCCGGTCCCTACCTCGCCGGACAGGACGATGAACCCCTTGCGAGCCTGTACGCCATACACAAGGTTCGCGAGCGCTTCTTCGTGCCGTTCGCTCCGGTAGAAGAACGCGGGATCGGGACTTAGACTAAATGGGCTCTCCGAGAAGCCAAAGAAAGCATTGTACATTTGCCGGGGATTGACCCTCTCTTGTTCTTCTCTCTAGATCGATAGTATCACGCAGCTACTGTAGGGAAAATCCCCCTCCGGTTCACGCGGTACTAAGGTAAATACTGTATTCCTAAATGATTTCCAGCACAACCCAGCCAGGCAGATATGCTGGACGGCCGCCTTCGAACACGATCCGGCGGGTCTTGGGAAACGGTAAGCCGGTTTGAACGGCTTTTTGATACAGGCTGACGTGCCGTAGAATCGAGCGGTAGTTCGGGTCTGCCGTGTCGCCGACCGAAATCTTCGAGAGCATTCCCGCGCCCCATCCCAGGGCGAGCATGCAGGCGGCGTTTCCCAGCCCCAGAACGCGTTTCTCGAGGTCGCCCAGGGTTGCGGCCAGCCGCTCCAGCCCAGTGGCCTCCGCATAAGCCTTGTGACGCTGGATCTGACTGGCAGCGAAGGAATTAGACGCCTGGAACAGTTTTTGGCGATCGTGTGCCGAGGTTTCCTTCCACACGCCCTCGAAAACCATCCCGGGAGCCGCCATTTCGGCGAACACCGGCGTGCTGTCGTCGATCCTGCGGGCGTCGGACGTTCCGCGAGCCGATTTCCAGCCCAGCTCGAACTTGCCGGCGCCGCGGGCGACCATGGTCGACGTCCGCAGCAGGTAAATTTTCATTCCAGTGTAGGCAACCGGGGCAGAATCGGCCGTTCCCACGCGCCGCATGCGGTTCCCGGCGTGCCCGCCCAGCACGGCATCCTCGGCCTTGGCGGCGGGATTGCGAGGCGGACGAGGATCTTCTTCCATGCGGCTCGCGAGATCGACTAACGTCTTTTCATTCCAGCGATCGAATACCACGCCGGTTCGCAAGGCTCCTTTGATCGCCGTCGCGGGCAGGTAGGGACCCGCGGGTGAAGTCGCAAACGTCGGAATGAAGAGGTTTTCCGAATGGGCGCGCTCCCATACTGGAACGGAACTGGCGTGCTCGAAAGGAATCCGTCGACCGGCGAAGTTTTGCGCGAAGCCTCCCCAGGACGCGAAATCCAGCTTGTCGGCTGTCTTGAGCTGCGTCAGATAGCCTTCGAGGCGCGGACCTTTTGCCAATAGGCGGAAGATCCTGCGCTGGTCGAGCACGTTGACGTGGTCCTTCCAAACCATGTAATCGATGGGCGCGAGTTTCTGGCCGTCGCCCACCAGCGTCGGAGTCAGGCATGTGACGCGGTATTTCACGACGCCGCCTGCTTGTTCACGAGAAGCGGGATGCGAATCGCGAGCGCGAAGCCGGAACGATACACCGGATGCGGAAATCCTTCCGGGGCCACGTCCGTCGCCGACCCGCGCGGCTCGGCCGACGCCACCAGCACCGAGCCTTCCGACACCATGCGCGTCTGCTTCTTGTGATCGCCCCAGCGCGCCTCGCTTTCCACGCGCCCGCCACGAGTGGTCAGCGTGTAGTTTCCCTGGGACCACTCCACGGTATCCGAGGCAGACGGGTGGAACAGCGACAGCAGCCAGTAAGCAGGCGCTTCTTCGGTGTTGCCGTGAACGTCTTTGATGTGAACCTGGATCGCGCCTTCCGTGATCTCGGGCATTTCCGCGCGACCCCAACCCTGGGAGCGCTTTCCGCCGAATCCAGAATCGGAAAGCAGCCGGAAGGCTGCGGTAAGCGGCTTGGTCCACTGATCGCGCGCAGCGTCGTTAGAAAACTGAGCAGTGCACCACAATCCGCTCCCCTGCGTGAATTCCAGGCACGCCGTCGAATGCGGTGAAACTGCCGAACCTTCGCGATCGATAGCGGCGCTCGATCGTACCGAAACGCGGAACGGACCCGGCACGGGCGGCGTGCTGAAGGGGAGCAGGCATTCGCTGGGGCCATCGATGATCCAGCCATCTTCGGAAATTCCCTTCCCTGCAGCCAGCGATTCGACGACACTCAGGGGCACAAACCGCGCGCCCTTCCAGCGAACTTTGGACGACGGCGGAGGCGGCCACAGATTTCGCGGCGGCACCACCAGCAAAGTATCGCCCTGGTAAGGGAAGCACGAGCTGAAGCGCACCGCGGGTTCCGATGCTTGCGCTGTGGCTTCCAACCATTCATCGAGCAGTCCCAGCCGGCCCATCGCGGACGTCACCGCGGAGTACAGCGAGTCGCTGTGATAGATGCGGTCGACACGGTCGCGATCGCCGGAATCGGGACCGATGCGCCAGGGCCCCGCGGGCCGAAGGCGGATGAGCAGGCCGCTTGGCATTATTTATTCCGCGAGCTTTTCCGAGAAAGACGATTCGTTGACGGCGGATTGGAGTTTACCCAGATCGCCTGACGCCAACTCGGCTTCCTCGGCGCCCGACGAGTAGAATCCGCGTCCGCGCCACGTCAGCTTGAGATTGGCGAAGCGGATTCGGCCGCTGCCGCGTGACCCGCCGCCGCCCAGCGCGTCGTCTTCGAGCAGGCGCAGTCCCTCGAACAGACGAGCCGCCAGCGCCTTATCTTCTTCGCACAGAACGTCGAGCACCATGCGGACCTTGAAGCGCGCACCCGCGGGCACTCTTTCGAGCGTTCGCGGATTCGCCTGCGACGTGATTCGGTCGATGGCGTTCTCGCTCTTTACTTCGGTGATCTCATCGTCCAGGTTCTCGCGCATCTGCGCCGTGATGCTCTCAGGATCGAGTGGCGCGTCGTACACCGCCAGACGCGCGGGGCTGGCTGCGCTCGATTCCAGCGCCTCGCCTTGCACGCGCTCCATGCGCCCCGGATTGCGGCCGAACAGCAGACAGATCTCGTCATCCGGGCGATCGCTCTGGTGAATGCGCACTTCCTGGCCGCGTCTTTTTGACAAGTAGACGAGCTCGGCGGGTCCGGTCACGCCCAGCGAATTCTCGAGCAGCGATCGCAGCTTGCCACGCAGCGAGCTGCCGGGAATGTAGGGCAGCCCGAAGGCGTCCTTCACCACGGGATTATCGGCGCCGCCGATTTCGAGCGACCCCTTGCCCGCGCCGATATGCAGGCCCGTTTCGCAATGTACTTCGCCGGCGAGAATCAACTTGCCGACCAACTTCAGCTTTGTCTGAGCTGTATGTGTGCTCATTGTGTTTTGTGTTTACTCGTTATATGCCACTATGGCTTCGAACAGGTCTTTAAATCTCTCGTATCCGCGTGCGTCGTTCCTGCGGGTCACTTGCAGCAGCAGGCGCTCGAGCGCATCCAGGCTTCGCAACGAATGGCGCGCGATGGTGTAAGCCAGCCGTGCCCGCAGCATCACGAACTGATGCTGCCGCTCCGATTCGGGCGCGCGTACCGCCCGCCGCACTGCGTTGTACAAGCGCCGCAACTGGCTCTTGGTGCCGCTATCCATATCGCGCATCCGAACGACCACTGCATGCGCCTGGTTGTCCAGGTACAGGCTGTCGGAAATGAGTTTCTCCAATTCGATTTCCGCGAATCCTTCAAAAGGACGTCCGCCGCCGCCACCGGGGCGGCCTTCATGCCGCCCTTCGGGTCTGCCTCCGCCGGGACCCCTGTCTGGACGACGATCATCGCGACGCGGGCCGCCTTGCGGACGATCGCCTTGCGGCCTCGGCGGACGATCGCCGCGAGGCCCACGCGGCTCGCGGTCACCTAGTTTCGCCTGAGCGGCTTGATGCGCGGCATCACGCTTGGCAGATTCGGCCTCCGCTTTCGCTTTAGCAATCTCCAGCGCCTGGGCAAGGCTTGGTTCCTGAGGCACTGTCTCCTGAGAAGTCTCCGTTGATGTAACTTGCGCTTGTGTATCTTGCGATTGCTCGTCTTCCATTGAAATCCCTTCCCTAAGCCTCGGCGGACAACCTCGCCCATTCTAGCGCCACGCGGCCTGCCGGTCGCAACTTGACGGTAACGGCGCTCCGTCCGATCAAATCGGCGATCAAAGCCGTCCGGGCTTTTTGATAATCCCCACGCTCCGGACCGGGCGCGCGCGAGGCGTTCAGTATCCGGCGGATGCGGCGATGATATCGCCATGGCCGCTCGCCGCCCATGCGCCGGGCCTGCCGTTTCGACATCTTCGATTGCGTCTCGCGATAGATCCCGCATAGATCGCGCAGATACTGTGGTGAGCACCCGAAATCGCTCACCATACGGCCCAGAAAATCTTTCAGCGACGCAGCTTCGGCGAACTGTTTCCATTCGAGCGTCCGTCCCAACAGCCAGATGCAATCCTTGTCGGCCGATTTCGCTGCTTCCAAACGCTGACCCGCTTCCTCAAATACCGCGCCGAGCGACGCGTCCACGGCAGGCGCCATCGCCAGGGCCATGCTGATGGTCTTACCTTCGGGTCCGGCGAAGTCTTTCAGGTTTTGCTCTGCAAACCGCCGGAACAGCCGTTCGAGTTCCGACGCCAGCCCGATCAAGGCGTCCCAGGCGCCATATACGGCGAAATCATCGCCGCCCGAGTAGATCACCGTGACCTTGCGCCAGAACTCCGGCATCGAGCACAGCACTTCCAGCTCGCCGGCGAAGAACTGCTTGTACATCACCGAAAGCTGGATGTGTTCCTCGATGCTCTGGGCGCGATGGATGCGGATGGCGAAGTTGTCCACGTCGCCGCGGAGTACGCCCCAGGTCGCCAGACCCACGGCGCGGCCCGCAAGTACGGCCGTGGAGGCAGGCTCGCTGCCATCGTCGCTGGGCGCGGCGTGACGGGCGAAGGGGATCGCGTCTGTCGAATTGGTCAACGGCCAGGAGTGTTTTCCCCCGCTGGTCAGGATACGGCCGGGCGTTTCCGGCGACCAGCCAATGCTCCCGGCGTCGCGCAGCGAAAAACCCAATTGCCCATGGAAATAATCGTCGACGGCGGGATCCGGCTCGGGAACCGGCGCCGCGAATAACGCCGCACCAGCTTCGCTCGCGGGAGCATGCCGGCCGCGATCGAGCTGTTCTTCTAGGCGCCGCCGGACATCGCTCCAATCGCCCAGGTTCTCCGTCACGCTCCAGAAGAGCTTGAGAGCGCCGGCGCTCAACGTCGCGATTTCTTTCGCAGCCGCAGTGAGAAAGGCTTCGGCGGGTCCGCGCGACTCCTCTGGAAGAACCAGCAGGAACTGGCTCCCGCCGCTAGAGCCGATCAGAATCTTAGCGAGCCCCAGCTCAGCCAGCAAGGCGCGCGGCAGCACTTCGCTCAGAAGGCTGATCCAGTGCGAGCGTCCGGTGAAGACCTGGTCAGGGTCCTGGGACGCAGGCGCCAGGAGACAGTCATCGACGCCCAGTATTTTGCCTTCAAGAAAAATCTGCAGGGACATGCGGAGGCGAAACCATCACTGTATCACGAAGACCCTAAAGGGGACAGGCGACACTTTAGTAGTAATACTGACAACGAGGATTGATGGACTTCAGGAATACCGCCTGTCCCCTTTAGGACTTCTCTAGCTTCTCTGGATGGCAGCAACTAGCCCAGGCACCGTATGCGGATCGGCTTCGACGTCGACGGTTAGACCGAGTTCGCGGGCCGTTGCTGACGTAATCGGACCAATCGAAGCGATTTTCACACCCTCAAGGGACTGCCCGCCAGCCGCAGCCACGAAATTCTTCACTGTCGACGAACTGGTGAAAGTGATCCAGTGCGGCTTGCGCGCCAGAACCTCGCGCGTACGTGCGGCCGCGCCCGCAGGAATTACCGTGCGGTAAGCCTCGACCACATCGACGATCGCTCCACGGCGGGTGAGTTCGACCGGCACCAGATCCCGAGCCAAAGCCGCGCGTGGCAGCAGAACGCGCTTACCCGCCAAATCGTCCGCAGCCAAAGCTTCCAACAGGCTCTCGGCGACGTACTCCTTCGGCATGCGGTCGACCTGGATATGCAGCGCTTCGACAGCCGCCGCCGTCGCCGGACCGATCGCGCAAACTTTAGCCCGCAACGTCCTTATGTCCGTGAGGCGGTCCACAAATGCGCGCACGCCGTTCGCGCTGGTGAAAATCAGCCAGTCATAAGTATCAAGACACGCAATCGCGCGATCAAGCGGACCAGGATCAGCCGGCGGCTGAATCTCGATCACAGGCAGCAAGAGCACCTCAGCCCCCAGTTCCTCCAAAGGCTCCGCCAGCTCGGCGGCCTGCCGCCGATCGCGCGTCACCACGATTCTTTGCCCGAACAACGGAAGCCGTTCGAACCAGTTGAACTGGTCCCGCAGCGCCACTACTTCGCCAATGACGATGGTCGCCGGCGGCCTCAGGCCGCTTTGGGCAATTTTCCCAGGCAGCGTTTCCAGAGTCCCCACCAGCGTCTCCTGATCCGGGCGCGTAGCCCAGCGCACCACCATGGCAGGTGTCTTCGGCGACCGGCCCCGCGCGATCATCTCGCGCGCGATGGCGGCGAAATTCACCAGCCCCATGAACAGGACCACGGTTTCGGCCGAGCCGATTTTTCCCCAGTCGATCGCCTCGACGTTGTGGCCCGTGACGAAAGTCACCGCCGACGTGTGCTGGCGATGGGTCAGCGGCACGCCCGTGTAAGCGGCCAGGCCCAGAGGCGTCGTCACGCCCGGTACGATTTCGAAAGGGATGCCGGCAGCCGCCAGAGCTTCCATCTCTTCCCCGCCCCTGGCGAAAATGAACGGATCGCCGCCCTTGAGCCGCACCACGTTCCAGCCGCGGCGAGCGCGGTCGATCAGCAGAGCCGAGATCTCCTCTTGCGACATCTCGTGCTGCGCGCGCTTTTTCCCGACGTAGATGCGTTCGGCGCTCGCTGGAGCGTGCTCCAGCAGCCGCTCGCTGGCAAGGTTGTCGTAAAGGACGGCGTCGGCGCGCTCCAGGATTTTCTTGCCCTTGACGGTAATCAATCCGGGATCGCCCGGTCCCGCGCCTACTAAATACACCTTCATGCGATCGCTCTAAGAATCTCCTCGGCGCCCAGTTCCAGAAGATTTCGCCCCAGCGATGCTCCGGTTCTCATAGGATCCACGCCCGAAAGCTCCGCCCGCACCACGCGCTTCCCATCCGGCGACGCGACAATCGCCCGCATCTGGATCACGCCCTTTTCGAAGACCGCGTAACCGCCGATGGGCACCTGGCAGCCGCCGCCCAGTTTTTCGAGCATCGCCCGCTCGGCTGTCACGGCGATGCGGGTGTCCACATGGTCCAGCTTGCGAACCACTTCATGCGCGACGCCGCCGTCATTGCGAGTTTCGATGGCCAGCGCGCCCTGCCCCACGGCCGGGCACATGATCTCGACCGGGATCAGTTCGCTAATCCGATCTTGCCAACCTAAGCGGCGCAATCCCGCCGCCGCCAGGACAATCGCGTCGTATTGCCCTTCGTCGAGCTTGCGCAGTCGCGTGTCGACGTTCCCCCGCAACATCTCGATCGACAGGCGCGGAGTGAAAGCGAACAATTGTGACGATCGCCGGAGTGAACTCGTCCCAATTCTTGTCCCATCCCTCAAATCCGCCAGCGAGCAACCGATCATCGCATCGCGCGGCTCCTCGCGTTCCGGGATCGCGGCGATGGTCAACCCGGCCGGCAGTCCGGTAGGCACATCCTTCATGCTGTGCACCGCCAGGTCGATCGCGCCGCTTAAGAGCGCCTCGTCGATTTCCTTGGTGAACAGTCCCTTGCCGCCCACCTGTGCGAGCGGCACATCCTGAATCTTATCGCCGCTGGTTTTAATGACCTCGATGCGCGTTTCCGTGCCTAGCGCCTTGAGAGCCTCTGCAATATGCTCTGCCTGCCACAGGGCCAGCTTCGACCCTCGGGAACCAATAACGATCACTCGTCCCCCGTCTTCGGACGCTTCAAGTCGGAAATAATCCTGTGCGCGACCTTCTTCATGTAGCCGCGCATCATGGCGTGAATGGCTTCTTCCTGCTGCGGCGTCAGCGCGCCCAGCTTCGGACGCCAGCGTTCGATTTCGCCTCTACGCCACATCTCGAGTTCTTCCTGCACGCTGACGATGGAAGGAGCCGCCTCGCGCGTCTTCAATCGCACGACCATGCGCTCGACTTCTTCCCGCACGATCTCCTCGGCGTCCTTGGCGGTCTCGATCCGGCCCTTCAGATTGTCGTCGACCACTTTTCCCAGGTCGTCGATGTCGTACAGGAACACGCTCTCGATCTCGTTTACTGCCGGATCGATGTTTCGCGGCACCGCGATATCGATCAGGAACATCGGCCGGTTGCGCCGTTTGCTCATCGCCGAGCGCATCTGGTCGGGCGTCAGAATAAAGTGCGGTGCGCCGCTCGACGCCAGCACGATATCGACTTCCGGCACGGCATCCTCGAAATATTCGTAGTCGATGACGCGGCCGCCGACTTCCTCCGCCATCGCGACAGCGCGTTCGCGCGTGCGATTGCTCACCAGAATTTCAGAGACGCCCGCGCGGCGCAGATGCCGGGCCGCGCTCTCGGCCATCTTCCCGGCGCCGATCACCAGAATCTTTTTGCCTTGCAGCTTGCCGAAGATCTCGCGTGCGAGCTCCACGGCGGCGTAGCTAACTGAGACCGCGCTCTCTCCGATATCGGTTTCGGAGCGAACACGCTTGGCGACGCTCAAAGCGCGGTCCATCACCTGCCCCAGGAATCCGCCCACCGCACCCTGTTGCTTGGCGAGCGCGTAAGCCGATTTCATCTGTCCGAGAATCTGGGGCTCGCCCACCACCATCGAATCCAGGCTGGACGCGACGCGGAACAGGTGGCGAATCGCTTCCGGCCCGTCGAAGCGATAAAGATACGGAGTCACCCAGGCGCGCTCGACACGTTTGGAATCCGCTAGGAAGTTTTCCACGGCCGATTCGACGTCGGCCTGTTCGTCGGCCGTCACCGCGACCTCCACCCGATTGCAGGTGGAAAGGATCATGCCTTCGAGCAAACCAGGGCGGCGCTTGAGGTCGTCCAGCGCCTCCGGCAGCGACTTATCTTCAAAAGCCAGGCGCTCGCGCACCTCCACCGGCGCGGTGCGATGGTTCAGGCCTGTGAGGAGCAGCTTCATGGGAATAGTGTGGCCCTCAAACCGGCATGCGCGGCCCAGGTCAGGGCCGAACAGCCGAGCACGGCCAGCGCCATCACGGCGGCCTTGCGTCCGCGCCACCCCGCGGAGGCGCGCAGAATCATGGTCACCAGGAGCAGCGCCCAGGTTACAAGCGATATGGCGATGCGTGCGTCGCCGATCCAACTCGTCCCGGGCGAATAGATCTCGGCCCACATAATGCCGAACACCAGGCCCAGCGTCAGGAACGCGAAGCCCAGCCCCAGCGACTTGCTGATCAGGTTATCGAGCGTCGCGAGCGGAGGCAGGCGTTCCAGCAGCGAGCTGGCTCGTTTCTGCTTGAGCCTCCGTTCCTGGATCAGGTATGCGAAGGCGGCCACGGCGGTGAGCAGCAGCGCGGCATATCCCGCCAGAACCAGCAGGATGTGGACACCCAGCCAGATTTGACCCATGGGTTCGTTCGCGCCGGGGCCTGGGGTGCGCTCCATGGCCGATACCAGCGTCATGCCGAACACCAGCGGAAACAGAACCACGGATAGGCCGGAGAAGCGGTACCGCCATTCCACGATCAGGAAAACCACGGCAATCAGGAACGCGCACACGCTGAGGGTCTGATAGCGTCCGGCTAACTCATTCGAGAACATGAGGCGCTCGACGATCGCCACGCCCTGGAGGATGACCCCGATGCGAAACGTCGCCCGGGCCAGCGGAAAGACACTCTGGCCGTGGCGCACCAGGACCAGGATCGAGTGCAGCAGTCCGACTGCGTACAGACACGCGGCGACCCGTAGCCAGAAAACGCTGGAATCCATCCTTTTCCTTCAATTACGATTCTACGACGGCGAACGGATTGCGAATGGGCGATTACTTCGTCGGGCGCGCCGGGGCATCACAGGACGGTGCCGGACCTTTGGTCTGCGGCATGGGCGCTAGAGCCTCGGTTCGCGGAGTGATTTGCTTCATCGCGAAATCCTTATCCTGGTCGATTTGCGCCTTGAGCAAGGGAATCGAGCATGGCGAGACCGTCGACGGCGGAGAGGTAATGATCCGAGTCGGGCTAATTGTCTGAATTGCGAGAAGCGGAGAGGTAATGATCCGAGTCGGGCTGATTGTCTGATTTGCGAGAATCGGCGGCCAAGATCCTGAAGCTAGCGGCCCATAAAACTTTCCCGCTTGCGCAGCCGGTTCCTGGGCGAAAACGCCGCACGCTGATGTTAGCCCGAGGCAAATAACACCGAGTGTCCGCACACCCGGGAGTGTACTATGCCCGCGATGATCGCGCAAGGGTCGGCACCACCCGATTCGGGTGATACGATGAATGCGTGGCAGCCGGTAGACCCATGGATATTCGCTTCACGACCCAAATCTTCAAGGAAGGCCGGTCGTTCGTCGCCCACACGCCTGAACTAGACGTCTCTTCCTGCGGCGGCACCAAGGACAAGGCTGCCAAGAACCTCAAAGAGGCCGTGCGTCTATTCCTGGAAGAGGCTGCCAGAATGGGAACTCTCGACCAGATCCTCGAAGAGGCGGGTTACTCCAAGCGAAACAGCAAGCTCGAAGGCCCCAAGTTCATCGGCACCCAGCGAGTATCGTTACCTCTTCCGCTGGAGCATGCCAAAGCTTAGCCCGGTTTCCTACAAACAACTGGTCCGGGTTTTTGAAGCCGATGGCTTCCGCTGCGTTCGCGAAGAGGGCGATCATATGGTCTTCACGAAGACCGGAGGGACCAGGCCCGTCGTGATCCCCAGGTACGCGTCCGTGCCGGTCTTCATCATCAAGAACAACCTGCGAACTGCCCGGATGTCGAGGGAGCGCTATCTGCAACTGCTC
>Ga0209517_10008798_pt1 | contig 11734 bp, 10 predicted proteins | sample PeaSoiMetSII2010_FD_187695 | JGI IMG/M metagenome (GOLD analysis project Ga0209517, IMG submission 187695) | Peat soil microbial communities from Weissenstadt, Germany - SII-2010 (SPAdes) (version 2) | ecosystem: Environmental > Terrestrial > Soil > Wetlands > Peat | place: Germany...
CCTGAAGCATCGGCCGAACAAGCCGGTGGTCGCGGTGATCTATTCCCACAGCCACATCGATCACTTCGGCGGCGTACGCGGAGTCGTCAGCGCCGACGACGTGGCGGCCGGGAAGGTTACTATTTGGGCGCCGGCGGGTTTCATGGCGGCGGCGGTGGCCGAAAACGTGATCGCCGGCAACGCGATGCTCCGCCGCGCCCTGTTCCAGTTCGGCGCGATGCTGCCGCGCGGCGAACGCGGCCAGGTCGACACCGGCCTTGGCAAAAGCGTATCGCTCGGCACGGTCACGCTGATTCCGCCCACCAACGTGATCGAAAAGCCGGTCGAGACGCATCGGATTGACGGCGTCGAGATCGTCTTCGAGCTGACCCCCGATGCGGAGGCGCCGGCCGAACTGATCATGCACTACCCACAGTTCCGCGTCCTCAACATGACCGAAATCGCCACTCAGAATTTCCACAACCTGTTGCCGATGCGCGGGGCGCTGGTGCGCGACTCGCTGGCCTGGTCGAAGTATATCGGCGGCGCGCTTCACCGCTACGGCGCATCGAGCGACGTCCTGATCGCGCAACACAACTGGCCGGTATGGAGCGGCGATCGCGTGCGCAACTTTTTGCGCAAGCAGCGCGACGCCTACAAGTTCGTCCACGATCAGACCGTGCGCCTGATGAATTACGGCTACGTCGGCGCCGAGATCGCCGAGATGGTCAAGCTACCGACAAGTCTCAACCAGGAGTGGTCGACGCACTCCTTCTACGGCAGCCTCAAACACAACATCAAGGCGATCTACCAGCGCTATCTCGGCTACTATGACGGCAACCCCGCGAACCTCGATGCTTTGCCGCCGGTTGAGGCCGCGAAAAAGAGCGTCGAGTATATGGGCGGCGCCGAATCGGTCCTCGAGAAGGCGCGCCAGGACTACGCGCGCGCCGAGTACCGCTGGGTCGCGCAAGTGGCCTCGCAACTCGTGTTCGCCGATCCCGCCAATCGCGACGCGCGCGAGCTTGCCGCCGACGCGTTGGAGCAATTGGGCTACCAGGCCGAATCCGCAACCGCGCGCAACGCCTGTCTGCAGGGCGCATTTGAGCTGCGCAACGGCGTGCCGAATCTCCCGGCCGGCGCCGGCGCGGCGCCGGACCTGATGCGGTCGCTGCCGCTCGACATGTACTTCGACTTTATGGCCGTGCAGCTCAACGGCGACAAGGCCGCCGGCAAGACTATCGTGCTCAACTGGCGGTTCACCGACACGAAGCAGGACTACGTGCTCAACCTGGAGAACAGCGCACTAACCTGCGTGCCCGACATGAAGGCGGAAAATGCCGACGCGACGCTGACCCTGACCCGCGCAACGCTGGACGAGATCTCACTCCGAAAGACCACCTTTGAAGCAGCGTTGCAGTCCGGGCAAATAACAGTCACCGGCAAGGGCGCAAAACTCATCGAGTTGCTGGAGATGCTCGATACGTTCCCAATACGCTTCCCAGTCGTCGAGCCCCGCCCGCCGCGGTGACACCGGCAGACGCTCGGATGGGGCGCGTCACGCGCCGCGGGTCCGCGCACGCTCCAGCCGCTGCGCCGTCAGTCTAGTGATCTGACTCGCCGGTGCCGACGTGGCGAAACGGCGGACGCAGAGGACTCAAAATCCTGCGTGCGCAAGCGCATGCGGGTTCAGGTCCCGCCCTCGGCACTCAGAAATCGCCGCGACACCGCCGCGATCTCGCGCGGATGACTTTGGATGTCGGGTCCTCCGGGTTATAATCTGTCTGGCTTTGGCTGAACCAAGCGCACGTACTAGCGGCATAGATGCGATGAACTACCACTATCTCTTCGACGACACGAGGGTCGGAGATTTCCGCCTGAGTCGCACTGATTACCTGGCGGTCCAAAAGGGGTACGAGCTTCTTCGCGAGGAACTCGAGGCTTGGAACCAGCGCGCCGTCGAGAATGGCGCGACAAGCCAGCCGTATGAGCGCGAGGTCGAGGACCTGAGCCGCATGATCGAATGGGGGAAAGAACAGTTAGCCGGGAGCCGACAAGACATCGTAGTAAACGGGATGTCAGTGGGGAGTCTCCGCTACGCGAAGGCTGCGTTGATGTTCACGATATTGAAGCGCGAACAAGATCGCGACGAAAAGGCCAACGAGCGCTGGCCTAGCGCGGCACTGAGGTCACTCGGCGGCGTCATCGAGCATCTCGAGAAGATTTCCGGCAGGATCGATTGCGAACCTAGCGACGTGCTTTGGGAGGTTATCCAAAAGGACGTCGCCGCTTCGAGAGCCGCGGCCACGCGAACGATGGAATGGGATGCATTTGCCAGCCACGCCAGTGAAGATAAAGAAGCGTTTGCACGCCCGTTGGCTGAAGGCCTGCAGCGGTGCGGCCTCAGGGTCTGGTTTGATGAATTTACGCTTACGGTCGGAGACAGCTTGCGTCGATCGATCGATCGGGGATTAGCGCGCTCCCGCTTTGGTGTCGTCGTGGTCAGCCGCGACTTCCTTCGAAAGGAGTGGCCTCAAAAGGAATTGGACGGACTGGTTGCCCGCGAAAGTGATGGAATGAAAGTCATACTGCCGGTATGGCACGGCATCACCGCGGATGAGATTCGCACCTATTCTCCAACCTTGGCAGACCGGCTGGCTGCTTCATCAGACAAGGGTCTCGATCATGTTGTCCGGGAACTAGTACGAGCAATTCGACTCGATGTTGCATCGCACAAAGGGAGCAGCCCCGCGCAAGAGCGGTCCGCGAATGGAGAAGGGGAAGCCGCAGCGAGGGCGGTCAAAAGCAAAACCGCGGTGGCCGAGCCGTCGATGGCGGGCGAAGGCGTTCAGCTGCTGAAAAAGTACTTGGTCGACGACGCGCATAGAATCGATCTTGACGATTTGCTGGTGCGGAACACGGAGGAAGTACACAGGCGGTTGACGGATGCCCAGTTTCCCGTAGTGGGCGTGCCCTTCAGATTGCCCGAGATCGCAGATCGCCTTAGAGAGTACGAGTCGCTTACTCAAGCCCTTCGCTCGATTGTGCTGACCGGATGCCGTTGGGGAGAGACGAGGCATACTAGCTATTGGTCACGCTGCCTCGAACGGATTGCAAACCCTGGGGTAAAGCACTTTGGGGACGGGGGTTGGTTCAACCTGCGATGGTATCCAGCATTGCTCATTCTATACGCCGGAGGGGTCGCGTCAGTAGCGGCGCCAGGGTCTGAGGCGCTGGCTGCCTTGCTTTCACCACGAATCAAAGTGCGTTGCTCGGCAGGCGACCTTCCGCTCGTGCGATTGGTCAATACCGGAATGGTTCTTGAGGACGGCTACGCAGTTAGCCTGCCAGGAGTTAAGGGATATCTGGGTTCCAAGCCCACCCCATTTAGCCAATATCTTCAAGTTGTACTTCGTGACTCGTTTCGGGATCTGATACCCGAGGACCCTCGGTACGAGGCATGTTTCGACCGGTTTGAAATCTTCCTTATGCTGGTCCACAGACACATTGTCCCCGACTGGCCAATAGCTCTACCGGGGTGCTTCGCCTGGCGGAACAGGGAGGCGTGGGACAATATCGTGCAAGAGGCCAGGCAAGCGGGGGAGGAATGGCATCCTCTTCGCGCAGGTCTTTTCGACGGTTCGCTGCAGAGGTTCACGGAGGCTGAGGCGATCAGCCGCAAGATGCTTTGGGGCTCTTACTAATAAGACTCCCTTGTTCCGTTTCTCCAGGGGCGCAACCTCGCACGGCCGTTCTCCTCTGCCTCGTCAAACCCGGGCTTGACCGCGCCTTCTTTCGGCGTCCACTCATCAGCTATCGCGCGTAGCCGGTAGATCGACTCCGTCCAGCGAACGGCTGCCGCGATCAAGCACCGCGACACTGTATCCGTTCCACTCGCTCCGCGAGTTCCTCGCGAGTCGCCACGAACCAGACCTGATCGCCGCGGTTTGATTCATAGACAAAGTCGCGCAAGGCGGAGCTCTCGGCCACGTACCGCGAGATGTCGCCGACGATCGCGACGCGCAGTCTATACGTTACGAATTTCTGGATGACCTCGCCCGCGATGCGCGTTTTCAGGCGGAAGAAGTCATCGCCGAGCCGCTCGATGGGAAGCACGACCAGGCGGGCGTGATGCTCCCACGCCGTATTGACTAGGTTGGCGGCGTCGCGATCGTTCCGAATCAACGCGCCCCCTGCGGCGCATTCGAAGACCCGCACGCCGTGAAGATCGTAGGATGTGTCGGGCATTGCTTCAGGCGCTTCTCAGGCGCATTTTCATGCGCGTGCCCTTCGCCATCCAACAAAGCATGATAGAGCAACATAGGGAATATGCCGTGACCGGCGCGCAAACCAGTCGAACTTTCATTCTCGCCTCCGGTTCGCCGCGACGCCATCAGTTGCTGCGCGATGCGGGCTTGAGTTTCAGGATCGTCGAGAGCAAGGTCGTCGAAACCGCGCGCGAGAACGAATCCGCCGCCGATTTCGCGCTCCGGATGGCGCAGGAGAAAGCGCTCGCGGTTTCCGCGGCCTGTCCCGATGAGATCGTCCTGGCGGCCGACACGGTCGTCGAATGCGAAGGCCGCACCCTGGGCAAACCGGCCGGCGCCTCGGAAGCGCGCGCGATGCTGCGGATGCTCTCCGGACGCTCGCATGTCGTGATTACCGGCTTCGCGATCGCGCGCGCCGGCGCGCTCGTGGAAAGTGCAAAGGTGACGAGCCGCGTCACTTTCCGCTCGCTGAGCGACGCCGAGATCGGCGATTACGTGGACAGCGGCGAGCCGCTCGATAAGTCGGGGTCGTACGGAATCCAGAGCAGCGGCAATTTCATCAGCGCGATAGAAGGCTCGCGTGAGAACGTGATGGGCCTGCCGATCCACGAGGTGCTCGCAGCGCTGGCCCGCCATGGAATCGCCGCGCCGGGCGACGCGCGTCGGGCCGATCGGTGAGCGTGGAGCTTCGATGAACGCGACTGACGCGGCGAACAGGGCCGGCGCGATCGCCGAGCGGCTGGCGCGCGTGCGCGAGCGCATCGCGATCGCGGCGGATCGCGCCCGGCGCGATCCTGCGTCGGTCCGGCTCGTGCTCGCGTCCAAGACTCAGAGCGCCGAGGCCGTCCGCGCCGCTTACCTGGCCGGCGCGCGAGATTTTGGCGAGAACTACGTCCAAGAGGCGGTCGGCAAGCGCGCGGCGCTTGCGGACCTGCCCGATATTCGCTGGCATCTGATCGGCCATCTGCAAACCAACAAGGCCGCGGCCGCCGCGCGATGCTTCGAGCTGATCCAGACGCTCGACTCGGAGCGCCTTGCGGCTGCGCTGGCGCGGGCGCGCCCCTCGCCGCCGATGCCGGTGCTGATCGAGGTGAACCTGGGCGGCGAATCGAGCAAGAGCGGCGTCGCGTCCGAGCGCGTCGAAGCGCTGATCGAGGCGGTGCGCTATCAGACCGAGGTGCGCGGCCTGATGGCGATACCGCCTGCGGCGCCGGATGAGGATTCGGGAACGGCGCGCCGATACTTCGCGACGCTCCGCGAGTTGCGCGATCGGCTTGCGGCGGCCACCGGGCTTGCGCTAAGCGAGCTTTCGATGGGAATGACCGATGACTTCGAGCTCGCCATCGCGGAAGGCGCCACTATCGTGCGCGTTGGTCGGGCGGTATTCGGCGAGCGTGGACACAAGGAACCGACGACGTGAAGAAGCTGGGTTTCATCGGCGGCGGCAACATGGCCGAAGCGCTCGCTCGCGGCCTGCTCGCCCGGCGGGTCTTCAAATCCTCGGACCTGATCGCGTCCGACGTAGATCCCGCGCGAAGACGCAAGCTCAGCCGCGGCCTGCGGGTCCGCGCCACCGCCGACAATCGCGAAGTGGTCGCGGAGGCGCGCTCGATCGTACTGGCCGTCAAGCCGCAGATGATGGACGCTGTGCTCGCCGAATTGGGCGAAGCGATCCAGGCGGCGGATCGCACGCGGCTCTTTATCTCGATCGCAGCCGGCGTGCCGATCGCGCGTATCGAGCGAGCCCTGGACCCGCGCGCGCGCGTGATTCGCGTGATGCCGAACGCACCCGCGATGGTGGGCCATGGAATGGCGGCGCTGGTGCGCGGCGGCAAGGCCACCAACGCCGACGCTGGTCTTGCGCTCAGAATTTTCAAGGCGGTCGGCGACGCCGTCGAGCTCGACGACGAGCGGCTGCTCGACGCGGTGACTGCGCTGTCGGGCAGCGGCCCGGCCTATGTGTACCTGTTCGTCAAGGCGCTGGCCGACGCGGCGGTGATCGAAGGTCTGCCGCCGGAGCTGGCGCTCAGGATGGCGTTGCAGACGCTTCGCGGCGCGGAAGAGAACATGCGCCGCTCCCCGCTCCCGGTCGGCGAGCTCATTCGAATCGTCGCGTCGCCCGGCGGCACCACCGAAGCGGCGCTGCGTCGATTCGCCGAGGCGGGCTTTTCTGATATCGTAGCCGGCGCGGTTCGTGCGGCCGCCGCGCGATCGAGGGAGTTGGGCCGCGGCTGACCGCAGCACGCACGATGTTCGTCTACACCAATCTCATCGTCTTCATCGTATCGACGCTGAACCAGTTGCTCTGGTTGTACACGCTGGTCGTGCTCGCCTCGGTGGTGATGAGCTGGGTTGACGCCAGTCCCTACAATCCGATCGTCCGCACGATCTATGCGATCACCGAGCCGGTGTTCGACATGGTGCGCAGGAGCCTTCCGGTGTTCTTCGGCGGGCTCGACTTCGCGCCGTTCGTGGTGCTGATCGGAATCCAGTTCCTGGAGCAATATCTGCTGCCCACCGTCGCGCGCTTGCTGATCTCCGGCTTCGCCTGATGAGCGCCGCGGTGCCGCCGACGCCGAGATGGCTCGAAAGGCGGACCGCTACGGTTACGGTTCGCGTTCGCGCCAAGCCGGGTTCGTCGCGCCGGGGGATCATTCGGGTCGCCGATGACGCGCTGGTGATCGGGCTCAATTCGCCGCCCGAGAAGGGCCGTGCGAACGACGAGCTGATCGAAATCCTCGCGCGCTTGGCCGGCGTGCCGCGCTCCGCGCTCACGATCGTGCGCGGCGCCAATAGCCGCGACAAGCTGATCGCGATTAGCGCCAGCGACCTGGATGCGATCTCCGCCCGCCTAATCGCGCTCGCTGGAGCGAGCCAAAAGCAGCGTAGTCTCGTCTAGGGAGACGCCGTTGACAGGCTCGCAGCCGCTGATTACCTAGATGCTAGGAATGACGAGGGCTGTGGGCGATGCCGATCTACGAATATCGATGCGGGAAGTGTGGGGATTTCGAGGTCACGCGGGGCATCAAGGAGCCTGCGCTGAAGCACTGTCCGACCTGTAAGGGAAAGGTCGAAAGGCTGATGTCGGCCACCTCCTTCGTGTTGAAGGGCTCCGGATGGTACGCGACCGACTACGCCCATTCGGGCGCTCGTTCCAAGACCGACGGCGAGACCGGCGCAATCGAGACCAAGGCCGGCGACAGCAAGTCCAGCGACACCAAGGCCGGCGACAGCAAAGCCAACGGCGCCACGGATTCGAGCAGCGCGGAGTCCGCGAAGAGCGCATCTGAGTCCGCGACAAAATCCGGCGACTCGAGCTCCAGCGCCAAGGCCAGCGCTCCGGAGCCGGCCGCCAAGTCGCCGGGCAAGCCCTCGGGCAAGAGCAAGGCGTCCGCGAGCAAATCCGCCGACTGATTATTCCATGCTCGTGCGCCGCGGGGTGGCGAACGGCGTGGCTGTTCTGTTTCAATAGCTGGCTATTGCGGAGGCCGGTGCTACGCACGGAGGCCGGCGCTACAAAATGCGCGCGCTTGTCCTCGATGGCCAACTGAAATCGCAGTCCGACTATCCCGACGTCGAGCCGCGTCCCGGCGAGAGCATCGTCAAGGTGCTGATGGCCGGGATTTGCGGCACCGACCTCGAACTCGCGCGCGGTTACATGACGTATCGCGGCGTGCTCGGGCATGAGTTCGTCGGCGAGGTGGTCGAGAGCGCGGACGCGCGGTTGACCGGACGGCGCGTGGTCGGTGAGATCAACGCCGGATGCGGCCACTGCGATTTGTGCCTCGCCGCGATGGAGCGTCATTGCCCGCATCGCACCGTGCTCGGGATTCTCGGGCGCGACGGATGCTTCGCCGAGTACTTGCGCCTCCCGGATCGTAATCTGCTCGCGGTGCCCGGTACGATGGCCGACGAGGTCGCGGTGTTTACCGAGCCGGTCGCCGCCGCGTGCGAAATCCTCGAGCAGACCCGTATCGCGCGCAACGCGACTATCGCCGTGCTCGGCGACGGCCGTCTCGGCGCGATCGCCGCGATGGTGCTGAAGGCCAATGACTACGCGGCAGTCGTCGGCGGCCACCATCACGAGAAGCTCGCGCGGCTGAACGAGATCGGAATCGCGGGCGGGTTCGAGGCCGACTTGCGTCCCGGCTTGGACGTAGTGATCGATTGCACGGGAGCGAGCGCAGGTTTCGCGCGCGCGATCGAGCTGGTGCGCCCGCGCGGCACGATCGTGCTGAAGAGCACCGCCGCCGCGGCGGCGAGCCTCAACCTGGCGCCGCGACTCAACGATATAGTGGTCAACGAGATCTCGGTGGTCGGCTCGCGATGCGGCCGCTTCGCGCCCGCGCTCGATACGCTCGCGTCCGGCAAGCTCGACGTGACCGCGTTGATCTCCGCGGTCTATCCGCTCGAAGACGGCATCGCGGCGTTCGCGGCCGCGGCCGATCCGTCAAACTTAAAGGTTTTGTTGAAGCTCTCGTGAAGCGCCGAAGCAGGCCGGGCGCGCCCATCGAGATTCCCGTCGGTATCGACACCGGCGGCACGTTCACCGATATCGTCGCGCTGATCGACGGGCATATCCGGGTCCACAAGGTGCTCTCGACGCCCGACAATCCGGCCCGCGCAGTGCTCGACGGCCTCGCGGCGATGCTGGCTGGCGTGCTGGCACCTTCCATCGTCACCTATAGTTCCACCGTCGCGACCAACGCGCTGCTGGAAAAGAGCGGCGCGCGAGTCGCGCTCTTCACCAATGCCGGCTTCGAAGACCTGATCGAGATCGGGCGGCAGAATCGAACCGAACTCTACGCGCTGGCTCCAAGCCGTCCCGAGCCGCTGGTGGCGCGCGCGATGCGATTCGGCGTGGCGCAGCGCACCTTGTTCGACGGCACCGAGGCGATGCGCCTGAGCGCGGCCGAGTTATCCCGCGTCAGACGTATCGCCGCGCGATGCGGCGCCGAAGCGTTCGCGATCTGCCTGCTGCACAGCTATGCGGACCCCACTGCCGAGCGCGCGTTGGCGCGCGCACTCGCTCCGCTTCGGCGTCCAACCTCGGTCTCTCATCAGATTCTTCCCGAGTACCGCGAATACGAACGGCTCTCGACCACCGTCGTCAATGCCTACGTCAGCCCCCGGATGGTCACGCATCTGAAGACCCTGGAGTGCGGACTGAGCGGGGCGAATTTGCGCGTGATGAATTCGGGCGGCGCCGCGATCGGGACCGCGCTCGCGCGTAGCGAGCCGGTGCGAACGATTCTCTCCGGCCCCGCGGCGGGCGTGATCGGCGCCGCCGGCCTGGTGCGCGCGATGGGCGTCGATCGGTTCATCACCTTCGACATGGGCGGCACTTCGACCGACGTTTCGCTGTTCGACCGCCGCGCGCGGATCCGCACGCTCAGCTATCCCAACGGCTACGCGGTCCGCACGCCGGTGGTCGACATTCACACAGTCGGCGCCGGCGGCGGGTCGATCTCACGCGTCGATGCGGGCGGCTCGTTGCGCGTGGGTCCCGAAAGCGCCGGAGCCAATCCCGGTCCCGCGTGTTATGGACGCGGCCGAGACCCGGCCGTGACCGACGCCGACCTGGTGGCCGGACGTCTGATCGCGGCGAACTTCCTCGGCGGCCGGATGAAGCTCTATCCCGATCGCGCTCGGCGCGCACTCGCGGCGCTGGGCCGCGCGATGCGGACCGGTCCGATCGACGCGGCGCGCGGCGTGATCCGCGTGGTGAACGCCAACATGGAGCGCGCAATTCGCGTCATCACGGTCGAGCGCGGTTTCGATCCCCGCGATTTCGCCCTGCTCGCGTTCGGCGGTGCGGGTCCGATGCACGCGTGCGAGTTGGCACTCGAGCTGGGCATCGCGCATATCGTGATGCCGCGCAATCCCGGACTGTTGTGCGCGTGGGGCGCGCTCGGCGCGCCGCTCGGGCGCGAATACTCGATGACGGTGCGGGAAGTCGCGCCCGCTTACGCGCAACTGAAAAGGCGCGCCGCCCCGATGGTCGCGCGGGCGCGGGCCGAGCTGCTCGCCGAGGGCGCTCGCGCCGGCGCAATCAAATCCGAGCTCTGGGCCGACATGCGCTATCTTGGCCAATCCTACGAGATCGAAGTCCGGCTCACGCCGCGCTTCATCGCCGATTTTCACGGCGCCCATCGCCGCACCTTCGGCCATTGCGCGCCCGGCTCGCCGGTCGAGGCCGTGAACCTGCGCTTGCGCGCCAGCGCCCGCGATCTAATGCTGCGACCCGAACGAATCGCGCGGCAACGCACGCCGCCTGAATCGATCGGACGCGCGTCCGTGATGGTCGGCGAGCGGATGCGAATCGTCCCGATTTACGATCGCGACGCGCTCGGCGCCGGGGCGCGGATTCGCGGCCCGATGGTGATCGTCGAGTTGAGCGCGACCGCCTATGTGTCGCCGGAGTTTTCGCTACGTGTCGACGACTACGGCAACCTGCATCTGGAGGCACGCTGATGAAGCTCGACGCAGTCGGACTCGCCGTGATGAACAACCGGCTCGCCGCGATCGCCGAGGAGATGGGCGTCGTGCTGGGCCAGACCGGCTTCTCGCCGAATATCAAGGAGCGCCACGATTTCTCGTGCGCGCTGTTCGACGGGCGCGGCGAGCTGGTAGCGCAGGCGGCGCATATCCCGGTCCATCTCGGCTCGACGCCGCTTTCGGTGCGCGCCGCGATCGAGCGGCTCGACTTGAAGCCCGGCGATGTCGCCGCGCTGAATGATCCATTCGCCGGCGGCACCCATCTGCCCGACGTCACAGTGGTTGCGCCGATTTTCCTGGGCGCTTCGCGGCGGCCTTTCGCATACGTCGCCAACCGGGCGCATCACGCGGATATCGGCGGGATGGCGCCGGGCTCGATGGCGCTGGCGACCGAGATTTACCAGGAAGGCTTTCGTATCCCGCCGGTGAAGCTGGTCGAAAACGGACGGCCCTCGCGCGACGTGTTCGAGTTGTTCTTCGCCAACACGCGCGTGCGCGACGAGCGCGAGGGTGACTTGCGCGCGCAGCTCGCCGCGCTCGAGCTCGGCGGCGAGCGGATCCGCGCGTTGGTCGAATCGTCGGGACGCGCGACCGTCGCCGCCGCGATGACAGAGCTCAAGGACTACGCAGCGCGCCTGATGTCAGCGGCATTGCGCAAGCTCAGGCCCGGCGTCTATCGCGCGCGCGACTGGCTCGATGACGACGGCTTCGCGAGCGGTCCGATTCTCATTCAGGTGGCGATTAGAATCGGCGGTGGGCGTGCGATCGTGGACTTCACCGGCTCGGCGCCGCAGGTGCGCGGCTCGGTCAACGCCAATTACGCGGTTACCTTGTCGGCAACTTTCTACGCGATGAAATGCCTGGCCGAGGAGGCGGTGCCTGCCAACGAGGGCCTGATGCGCCCGATCAGGCTGGTTGCGCCGGAAGGATCGATCGTCAACGCGCTGGCGCCGGCCGCGGTTGCGGGCGGCAACGTCGAGACTTCGCAA
>Ga0209517_10008799_pt1 | contig 11733 bp, 8 predicted proteins | sample PeaSoiMetSII2010_FD_187695 | JGI IMG/M metagenome (GOLD analysis project Ga0209517, IMG submission 187695) | Peat soil microbial communities from Weissenstadt, Germany - SII-2010 (SPAdes) (version 2) | ecosystem: Environmental > Terrestrial > Soil > Wetlands > Peat | place: Germany: Weissenstadt...
CACGATCTGGGCCATGTGCGCCAGGTCGCGGAACTGGTGCGCGCGCGCAATTACCTGGCGGGCGCCGGTCCGCTGGGGCGATCCTACCAATTGAAGCCATGACCATTCCACGCATTGCACTGGGTCTGGTGTTCGCGGGGGCGCTTGCGGCGCAGACCTTCATTCAGATGTCCGACCCGCAATTCGGCATGTATGCCAAGAACCAGGGGTTCGAGCACGAGACGGCCAACTTCGAGTTCGCCATCTCGACCGCCAACCGCCTGAAGCCCGCCTTCGTGGTGGTGACCGGCGACCTGATCAACCTGTCGTCCAACGACGCGCAGGCCGCCGAGTACAAGCGGATCGCCTCCAAACTGGATCGCAAGATCCGGCTGTTCAACGTGGCCGGAAATCACGACGTCGAGAACGAGCCGACCAGGGAGACGCTGGCGAAATACCGCAAGCGTTTCGGGCCGGATTTTTACACGTTCCGCGTGGGGGACATCGCCGGCTTCGTGCTCGATTCGAGCCTGGAGCAGCATCCGCAGAACGTGCCGGAAGAGGCCGCCCGGATGGCGGCTTGGCTCCGCACCGAACTGGCCAAGGCACGGAGCGAAGGCGGGAAACACCTCATTGTGTTCCAGCACATTCCACTGTTTCTGACGGACCCGAACGAGGCGGACCAGTATTTCAACATCCCGGGCGAAACGCGGCAGCGATACCTGAAGCTCCTGCATGAGTTCGGCGTGCACCAGGTCTTCGCCGGCCATTACCACCGCAATTCCGAGGGCCGCGACGGCGACCTGGAAATGATCACCACCGGCCCCGTGGGCATGCCGCTCGAGACCGCGAAATCGGGGATGCGGATCGCCACCGTCTCGGACACCGGCGTATCCCACCGATACTACGACTTCGGAGAACTGCCCGACTCGCTCGGTCTTGAGCTGACTTCGAAGCAGCGATGATCGCATCGGCCGGGCCGAGCATCTACGCCAGCGTCAAGTTCGCTTGCGCGGCGATGTCCAGGGACGCGAACTCCCGGCGTGCCAGCTTGGGGAAGGCGGCAGCGGCGATCATAGCGGCGTTGTCGGTGGACAGGCCCGGGGAGGGAAAGTGGACCGGGTACCCGAGGCCGGCGGATTTCGCCGATTTCCGAAGGCCCGAGTTGCAGGCCACGCCGCCCGAGACGATCATGCTGCGAGCATCCATGCTCTCGGCCGAAGCGGCGGCGCGAGTCAGCAGTTCCTTGATGACCGCACTCTGGAACGAGGCCAGCAGGTCCAGCGTGGGCCGCGGGGTGACGGCCAGCAATTCCGCCGTGGTGGGCGCCGGCTTTTCGCGGCGCAGGGCGCGGCGCGTCTCGATTTCGGAGTCCATGTTGCGCGCCTCCACCCAGCGGAGCACGGCGGTCTTCAGGCCGCTGAAACTGAAGTCGAGCGCGTTGCCCTTCATCTTGGCGAAGGTGAAGCGCACCGCCGAGCCGTCGCCGTAGGGCGCCAGGCGGTCGATCACCGGGCCGCCGGGGTATCCGAAGCCGAGGAGTTTGGCGACCTTGTCGAAGGCTTCCCCGGCCGCGTCGTCGCGCGTCTTGCCGAGCAGGCGGTAGCGAAATCCCTCGAGGACCTCGAACAGGTGCGTATGGCCGCCGCTCACCACCAGCGCCAGCGCGGGGAACTCGACCGGCGTTCCCCCCTGCCGGGCTTCGAGAATCACGGCATGAATGTGCCCCTCGATGTGGTTCACGGCGATGAGAGGCAGGCCGCGCGCGAAACTCAGCGACTTGGCGTAGGTGAGCCCGACCAGCAGAGACCCGACCAGTCCGGGACCCACGGTAGCGGCGATGGCGGCAAGGTCCTCCAGCCTGGCGCCGGCCTGGCCGAGGGCTTCGCGTACGACCGGCACGATGGCGCGCAGGTGTTCGCGGGAGGCCAGTTCCGGGACCACGCCGCCATACTTGCCGTGCGTGGTCATCTGCGAGGCTACCACGGACGAAAGCACGGTCTCGCCGTCTTCCACCACGGAGGCCGCGGTTTCGTCGCACGAGGATTCGATACCGAGAATGCGCACTACTTACAGGTTAGCGAAGGACCACGTGACGGTACGAACCGCGATCTGTAAGGCAAGTCCTACAACTGAGGCCTCGGCAACTTCACCGGCTGCCAGGGAAACACTCCCTTGCGCCGCATTTGCCGCTTGAAGACTTTGTCGCCCGCGGTCACGTACAGCGTCTGCAAATCGGGGCCGGCGAACACCACGTTCCGGGCTCGTGGCGCGCCGGGGTGGCGGATGATGCCTACCACGCGGCCGGCCTGGTCGCAGATCTGAATACCGAGACTCGTGGCGATATAGAGATTGCCCTGGTCGTCGAAAGTCATACCATCGGCGCCGGGCCGTAGCGGGCCCTCCGCGACGCTGTCGGGCAATTCGAGATGATAGAACGGCTCGCCGTTCAACAGCCCGCCGTCCGGCTCGATATGGAACGACCAGGTCGCCCGCCCAACGTGATCCGATACCACCAACAGCGATTCATCCGGATTCACCCGCACACCGATCGGCGCTTCGAAGACGCCTTCCGACACCCTCCGGCGCGCGCCTTTGCTATCGACCATCCACACTCCTGCCCTGGCAGGCTCGGTGAAGTAGACCACGCCTCTGCTGGTGACCGCGAGGTCGATCGGCTCGATGCCCTGCGTAACAACAGTAAGCTTTCCATCGGGCGCATAGGCGACTACTCGCTTGCGCGCGCGCTCCGCGGCGTACATGCGGCCATCCAGCCCGAACATCAGGCTTCGGGTTCCGCCGGTGTTTTCCTTGAACAGCGTGACCTTTCCGTCCGCTCCCACCTTGTAGATCTTCGAAGCGCCGGCATCGCAGAAGTAAATGTTGCCTGCGCGATCGACCGCCGGGCCCTGAGTGGACTGGTAGCCCTGGCCCACCAGCTCCCAATCGTGGTCCGGATCGAGAAACGCGGTGATGGTGCGCTGGTCGCCTTGGATGGTTCTGGCGGCGGCGATCGGCTTGGGATAGTCGCGCCAGAGCCAGCGCAGCGCATCCGGCAGGATCGACCCGCCATGCTTCGCGTTATGTCCCTCGGTCCCCACTACGAAGTTCACGTCGTATCCCGCGTATTCCAGCGACTTCGCCATCGATTGATTGGCCAGGAACCACGAACCGGAATAAATGTTCTGGTCGTTGGAGCCGTCCTGCAGGAAGACCCGCAGCGGCTTTGGCTCCATCTTGCGGATGAGGTTGGCGTACACGTCCCCGCCGCGCAGGTTGGTGAAGCTGCCGACGAAGCTGAGCACGCGGCGGAACTCGTCGGGCCGCTCCCACGCCGCCGTGAAGGCCGCAATACCGCCCGAGCTGGAGCCGGCGATAGCGCGGTCGTTGGGATCGGCCGACAGCTTATACTCCTTCGCGACCTCCGGCAGAATCTCCTCGAGCAGGAACCGGGGGTACCGGTCGCCCAGGCCGTCGTACTCGTAACTGCGGTTGTAGCGCGCGCCCTGGTTGTTCGAAGAAACGCCGGGAGCACCGGCCGGCGCCACACCGGGGTTGATGAAGATCGCGATGGTCACCGGCATGGCGCGCTGCTGAATCAGGTTGTCGAAGACGATCGGCACGCGCCACGCGCCGCTCTCGGCGATGAATCCGGAGCCGTCCTGAAACAACATCGCGCAGGCCGGCTTTGACCCGTCATATTGCGCCGGTACGTAGACCCAGTAATCGCGCGTAGTGCCCGGATAAATCTTCGAGTTGTTCCAGGAGTACCTGGTTACCTTGCCCTTGGGCACGCCGGGGTGCGGTTGCGAATCGGGGCCCAGCACATAATCGTCGGCCGCCGAGAGCGAACCGGCGAGCAGAAGCGCGAGGAGCGTAGCATTCATATCTGATGTTTTCAGATTCTCTCACAGAACGGAGTGTCCTACCTCGCCTACCGCGCCCCACTCACCGACACCGCGATCGCCTGCCCCGCAATGGTAACCGTGCCCTGAAGGCCGGCGGCCCCCGCGTTGGCCCCCGCGGAAAACACCACCGTTCCGCTGCCGGCCCCGGGGCTGCCCGAGAGAATGGTGAGCCATCCGGCGTCGCCGGCGGCCATCCACGGGCACCCCGCCCCGGTCGCCACCGCAATGGTGGCTGTTCCTCCCCCTGCATCGAATGCCGCGTTGGACGCCGCGACGGCATACGCGCAGCTCATGCCCGCCGATGGTGGAACGATCTGGGCCCACCACGTTCCCCAGCGCCCGAGGTACCCTTCGGTCGGCGCCGCCGCGTATTCCTGGATGGTCCAAAACGTCAGGTCGTCCACCGGATCGACCATGGTGGCGCTGAAATCTCCCCAACGGTTGCTGCCCTCATCGTAGCCGATGGCGATGTACGGTGCTTCGCCGCGCTTGTAGATCGTATTCCGCGGCGCCGTATTCGGAGGATCCGACGCGGCGCGCAGCGCAAATCCCGCGCTGGGATAACCGTTCAGGCTGAATCGCGTGTATCCGATCAGCGCGTCGCTGTTGCCATTGACCGCGATGGACGGGAACGCATAGAAATTCGCGCCGCTGGGGTCTTCGATGCGGCCGAGCTGCAAGGGCTGGGAAGCCGCCGGATCCACCTGGAACCACTGCGCGGCGGAGCGATTCGGCGCATCGGCCGGAAGAAATACGGTGTGCGCGCACCAGATGGTCCCCGCCCGTAGGATACAGTTCTGAAGCCGGCTGTCCCCCGTATCCACCTTGGCGTAAGAGTTGCGCTGTGGCGCAAAATCGTCGCCGTCGGGCGAATTTTCCGCCCAGGAATCCTGGATCGCGATCGCGTTCGCCCCGGCGATGAACTGCTCGGCGCCGGGCGGTCCCTTCAATACGCTGATCCGGATCGTTCCGCTCTCACCTCCGAATGCCTGCATCCAATAGAAGGTATCCGCGACCTGGTCGTAGTCCCTGGCCGGGCAGAACTCGCCAAGATTGTCCCCGAACGTGACGTATTTGTCATCGCCGTTGCGATACAGCTCCGATTTGTTGAACACGAACAACTCGGTCCGATCGTAGGCTCCCTGTGGAGGCAGTCGAAACATGTTGGCCGAGACCACGATCCAGTTTCCGTTGAATCCCAGAACGGGGTAGTCGGCCCAGTGACCGGTTGCTCCCACATCGATGCGGAACTGGTTCCAATTGCCGCCGGGGTCGCCGGTTTGGGAGACGCCGATCAGCAGGGCCGCGTTCGGCGCACCTGCGTTGACGCCGGCCGAGGCGATCCAGCGATCATTCTCCGCGTCGTATTGGAGGCGCGGGTCGAAGGTGTCGGTGAAGTCGCCCAGGCCGGACCAGAACTGGTTGAGATCGATCGGGTAGTTGGGCAAGATCGCGCCGCTGCGCGACTGAATCGCGACCAGCGAGTTCAGCATTGTCACCACGTGCCGCGGACCGGCCGCACCGCCGGTATCGGGCGGAGTCGCGCCGTAGGGATCCAGTATCGCCGCGAAACCACCGTAGACCGTGTAACCGGGGTCGGGGTCCACGGTGGCGCGGGGACTCATCGCCGGCGCCGCACCGCCATTCGCGAGCGGGCGCGCGGTTTCCACTGGACGGTGAACGATTCGCCCCGGATGGAGCAGATTCTGACGCGTTTCCTCGCGGGCGATGGCGTCGAGCTTCACCGTGGCGCGCGCACCCGCATGGGGGTGAATCTGCGCGAAAGCCGCGACGGCAAAAATCGAGTAAACCAGAGTCAGGCGCCCGGAGAATGCCACAGACAGACCTTCAGGACATTCTGCATGTTCTCCGCATTCGACGCCACTTGTTTTTGGATGGGTGGAAGAAATTCCGTGCGTTTGCGTACAGGATCCGTCACTTTTTTCCCCTGAGCTAGTCTTAAAGGAATAGCCGCGCATGCGTAATCAGACCAAGGAGGTTGGGAGGAACGATGAATAAACCAGTCGCTGGAATCCTCGTGGGCGCGGTCTTGGGCCTGATCGACGGGTCGACCGCGTGGTTCACTCCCGCGGTGCGCCCCGTGCTGATGGGGATTCTGATGGGCTCTTGCGTGAAGGGGATGTTGGTGGGACTGTTGTGCGGGCTGTTTGCCCGGAAGGTTCATTCCAACGCCGCCGGTATTGGTGTGGGACTCGCTCTCGGGCTTCTTTTCGCGTATCTGGTGGCGGCCATGCCGTCGGAGACCGGAGAGCACTACTATTTGCAGATCATGGCGCCCGGCTTCGTCACCGGCGCTATTATCGGGTTTTTGACACAACGGCTGGGCACCGCCCCAGCCCCAACAATCAGGAGCTGACTATGCCGAGGCCAATACACTTCGAGATTCCCGCGGAAAACCCGGACCGCGCGATCGCGTTTTATCAGGCTGTCTTCGGGTGGACTTTCCAAAAATGGGATGGCCCCATGCCGTACTGGCTCATCACCACCGGGCCGAACATCGAGCCAGGCATCAATGGAGGACTCATGCCACGCCGCGACCCGGCGCAACCCTGCGTGAACACCATGGGGGTCGCCAACATCGACGAAAGCCTGGCGACGGTTGCCGCCCACGGCGGCGAGTGCGTGGTGCCCAAGATGCCGGTGCCTGGCGTCGGCTGGCTGGCATACTGCAAGGATACCGAGGGCCACATCTTCGGCATGATGCAGCCGGACCCCACCGCGGCGTAAATACCTCTCCGGCTCGGGTCCATTCTCACGACCGCAGAGCATGTGGCGCCTGCCGAAGGCATCGTGAACTGCCGCGTTCACGGGGCTTGCGGTAACGAGGGCGCACAGCTTCGAAATAGGTTCCGGCACCTGCATTTCGAGCGCGGTGCCGGTGGCGGCCCTCCATTATTGAGATATTCAGATCTTTATTGAGATATTCAGATCTTTGAAATGCCCATTGACAACGTTCGTCAATCGGGCTACACTCGTCTGAAATATCAGGATAAAAGGTGCCGTATCGGCTTTGGCTCCGGGCCGAGTGATTGGGCATTACGATAGCAGCCGTGGGAAGAAGCTATGGGAAGAAGGGTCTCTCGCCGTACCCTTCTGGCTGGCGGAGGGATGATGTTCAGCCGGGCGATGCCGGTTCGCGCCGCGGACGATAAGCCCGCGCAGCACAAGTTGAAAGTCGCAATCTTCTCCAAGCACCTTCAATTTCTCGCCGGAGAGGAACTGGCCAAAGCCGCCGCCGACATTGGATTCGACGGCATCGACATCACGGTGCGCAGAGGCGGGCACGTGGATCCGGCGCGCGTGGGGCAGGACCTGCCGCCGCTGGTTGGCATCATCCGGCAACACGGGCTTGAGGCGCCGATGATCACGGCGGACATCGTGGATACCCAGACGCCGTTTACGGAAGACATTCTCAAGACCATGGCGGCGCTGGGAATTCGCAATTACCGCTGGGGCGGCTTCCGGTACGTGGCAGGCCAGCCGTATGCGGCGCAAATCGAGCAGATGAAGCCGCGCATCGCAAAACTGGCGGCGCTGAATTCGCGCTACCAGGCCTGCGCCATGTACCACACGCATTCGGGCACGGGGGTGGTGGGCGCGTCGATTTGGGATCTCTACGTCCTGTTGAAGGATTTCGACCCCACCGCGGTCGGCGTGAATTACGACGTCGGCCACGCCGTGATCGAGGGAGGCCTCGGGGGTTGGATCAACAGCTTTCGGATTACGGGACCGCACTTGCGCGGCATCGCCGTCAAAGACTTCGTCTGGGCCAAAGACGCCAGCGGCAACTGGCGGGCGGAATGGAAACCCCTGGGGGAAGGCATGGTCCATTTTCCGCAGTTCTTCTCTATGGTCGCCGATTCCGGCTTCTCGGGCCCGCTGCAACTCCATTTCGAATATCCCCTCGGCGGCGCAACCGATGGCAGGGCAACGCTCGGCATCAGCCGGGAAGAGGCCTTCGGCGCCATGAAGCGGGATTTAGGGAGACTGCGCGGGTATCTGGCGCAGGCCCACCTATAAAGCGTCAAAACGGCAGGCGTGAGAGTCTACCGTACCAAGTTTTGGGGGTCTCGATATGCAGCGTTACAGAGAGGAAAGTCCTATTCTGACGTTTGCCCGGCTTTTTGCGGCTCTCGTATGTTTCGTTTTACAGCCGGTCTTCGCCCAGACGATCACTGGCGTGGTCAGCGGAACTGTCGTCGACGGCACCGGAGCGGCCGTCCCCGGCGCATCGGTGACGCTGGTGAACTCCGGCACGGGGCTGCGGCGGCCGGCTAGCACCGAGGCAAGCGGAGGATTTGTATTTCCGTCCGTCGAACCCGGGACGTATTCCGTGATTGTGGACGCGGCCGGGTTCAAGCGATTCGAGAAGACCGAACTGCAAGTGACGGCGGCGGAGCGCGTCTCCGCCGGCACGATCCAGCTCCAGGTGGGCGCCCACACGGAATCCGTCACCGTGTCCGGAGAGGCGACTCCGGTCGAGACCACCAGCAACGAACGCTCCGCAATGCTCAACGACCAGCAAATGAACATGCTGATGGCCCGCGGGCGGGATTACACAGCGCTGCTCAAAACGCTCCCCGGAGTGGTGATCAGCGGCGATCCTACGGCCCTAGCGCAACAGAACGGGCCCGACGCCACCAACGGCGTCCGCGGATGGCTGGTCACCATGACGGTGGATGGCATGGTGGGCAACGATCCATCGAGCACCAACGCTTCCTTCACGCCCGTCAGTATGGATGCCGTGAGTGAAGTGAAAGTGCTGCTCACGAACTACCAGGCGGAATACGGACGCTCCGCCGGCGCGATCATCAACGCTGTCAGCAAGTCCGGGACGTCCGTATTTCACGGGACCCTCTACGACTACCTGCGCAACGAGGATCTGAACGCCAACGAGTTTTTCGCCAACCGGAATGGCGTAAAGCGGCCTCTCTACCGCTACAACGTTGGCGGCTACACGTTCGGCGGCCCCTTCGAGATTCCCGGCAAGTTCACCCGATGGAAAGACAAGCTCTTCTTCTTCTTCGGACAGGAGTTCAGCAATCTCACCCAGCCCGGGTCGCTTCAGCAGGTGACGACGCCGACGGTCCTGGAGCGGCAGGGCGACTTCTCGCAGACGCTGAACGTGAGCGGCCAACTGGTTCCCATTACAGATCCATTGACCCATGCGCCCTTTCCGGGAAACGTCGTTCCGCAGAGCCGGATCGACTTCAACGGACAGAAGCTGCTGGAAGTCTTTCCCTTACCGAACATCACGAACCGGGCGATTACCAAGGGAAACTACAACTATAACTTTCTGGAGAGTCTTCCTGGAACACGGCGGTTCGATACGTACCGGGGCGACTACGACCCCACGGACAAACTCCGCCTGTACTACCGGGAAAGCATCTTCCGCCGGCACGACACGGGCTATGCCACCGCAGCCTCCGGGCCCTCATGGGGCCTGGTGAAAGACTTCGACAAGTACGACACCGAGACGGGACTGCTGCACAGCACGTACACCGCAACATCGACGCTGGTGAACGAAGCAAGTTTCGGCTATTACCATTTTCAGGAGCCGGCCGGCCCGCTGAGCACAGCCGCCGCCGGCGTCATTAACCGCCAGCAACTCGGGATGACGCTGGGACAGTACTATCCGCAGTTCAATCAGTACGGCATTATTCCTTCGATGAGCTTCGGCAGCGGCACGATCACGAACCCGGCCACCGTCAGCTTTGACATCCGCTGGCCAAAGGCGGGCAGGACCACGGTCTTCAACGGGAACGAGGGTCTCACCAAGGTCTGGGGCAGCCACCAGATCAAGGCGGGGTTCTTCTGGGAACGGGACCGAATGTTCAAGGGCTTCCGCGGCACCAACAACGGGAGCTTCGATTTCAGCCGGAACGTCAACAATCCGAACGACACCAACTATGCCTATTCCAACACGATTCTGGGGTACTTCAACAGCTACACGGAATCGAGCAGCCGCCCGGAGTCGGATATGCGCTCCACGTTGGCTGAGTCGTACATCCAGGATAGCTGGCGCGCGACGAGCAGACTTACGCTGGAGTACGGTCTGCGCATCGGCTTCTATACTCCGCTCTGGGCGCCGAATCTGCAGGCGGCCTCCTTCTCGCCGGGGAGTTTCAATTCTTCGCAAGCGCCCGTCCTGTTTCAACCCGCTCTTAATCCGCAAGGGGTGCGATCGGCCCTGAACCCGTTGACGGGCCAGTACTTCCCGGCGGTGGAGATCGGCGCCATCGTTCCCAATTCCGGAAACCTGACGAACGGAATGGTCATTTATGGCTCCCCGGGGGTCCCCAAAGGGTTCGTGAACAATCTCAGCCCCACGCTCGCTCCGCGGTTTGGCTTCGCGTATGACGTGTTCGGCGATGGCAAGACCGCGGTTCGCGGCGGGTTCGGCATCTTCTATAGCCCGATCATCCCCGGCACGGATATCGGGTCTTCCGGGACTTATGCTTTTCAGTCCAATCCGCCCTTCCAGTACAACCCGATCCAGTATTACGGATCGCTGAGCACGTTTCTGAGCAACCAGGGCGTGATTTTCCCGAGCACTACGGTGTGCGGCATCATTCCGTCGAAAGTCAATCAGACCACTTACAACTTCAGCCTGGGCATTCAGCGCGACATCGGCTTCAACACCGTTTTGGACGTGGCTTATGTCGGCGCGCTGGGCAGACACCTGCTGCAGTCGGTCAACCTGGATACCATCCCTTACGGGGCACATTTCACGCATATCGACCCGACGACCGGGACGGCGCTGGCGGACAATTTCGACAAGCCATATTTCGGGTATTCCACCATCAACGAATACGAGGCCAACGGTAATTCGAGTTATCACTCGCTTCAAGCACAGGCTAACCGGCGATTCGCAAAAGGACTGCAGTTCGGCGCGGTGTGGACATGGTCGAAGTTCATGGACGAAACGGATAACGATCAGCAGTCCATTTCGCTGTACGTAAACCCAGCCGTGTGGAACTACGGAAAGTCCCTCGGCTTTGACCACACCCACACCGTATCCATCAACTTCCTGTACGACCTTCCCAGGGCCAGCAGGTTGTGGAACGCCGGCGCCGTTCGTTGGGCGTTCGACAGTTGGGAAGTCTCGGGCGTTACGACATTCAGGTCGGGCTCGCCGATGGGCATCGGCTACAGTCTGATCAACGGAGCGGACGTGACGGGCGGCGGCGATGGCTCGCGCGTGGTGGTCCTTTCCAACCCGGTGTTGCCTGCGAGCCAGCGGACGATTTATCAATACTTCAATACCAACGCCTTCGGGGCTCCCCTGGTGGGCACGATCGGCAACGCGTCCAAGAACGTGTTCGTCGGGCCGGGCGTCAACAACTGGGACCTTTCGATTTTCAAGAACTTCCCGATCAAGGATAAAGCGAAGTTCCAGTTTCGTTGGGAGTTCTACAACGCTTTTAATCACCCCAGTTTCAGCGGCGTGAATACCAGCGCCAGTTTCTCCGCTCCAGGATCGACAACCCAGCTCAACGGCCAGTTCGGCCAGGTTACTTCGACCAATGGCCTGCCTCGCGTGATGCAGGGCTCATTGCGCTTCACGTTTTAGACGGAAGGGGGACCATATGGATGCGGTGAGCAGACGAAAGTTCGTGGCCCTGGCCGGCGCCCCGGCGATGTTTGTAGCGCAGTCGGGCCGCGCGCAGTCGCCTAACAACAAAGTGGTTCTCGCGCTGATCGGGGCGGGCGGCCGTGGATCGACCCTGGGCGGTAATCTCGCCAAAGTCGAGAATACGGAATTCAAGTACATCTGCGATGTGAACGACCAGCGCGGCCTGGAAGTCACTAAGGTGATGGAAGC
>Ga0209517_10008800_pt1 | contig 11733 bp, 9 predicted proteins | sample PeaSoiMetSII2010_FD_187695 | JGI IMG/M metagenome (GOLD analysis project Ga0209517, IMG submission 187695) | Peat soil microbial communities from Weissenstadt, Germany - SII-2010 (SPAdes) (version 2) | ecosystem: Environmental > Terrestrial > Soil > Wetlands > Peat | place: Germany: Weissenstadt...
TCGATGACCGGCATGCCTTCCTGCCAGGCGCGGCGGGCGAAGCGGTAGGTGTGATTGTCGATCGAAGTGGTCTCGCGGATGAACAGGCCGTCGTATTCGGCAAGCTCGGCGAGCTGGCGCTTGGTGATCGGCTCGACATCGACCGACAGCTTCTCGGCGATGCGCGCGAAGTGCTTGATCGAGCTCGGCGACGACGGCGCGGTCTTCTCGTTCTCGTTCGGGTCGTATAGCACCGCCAGATCGTATTTGGCGACCGAGCGCGCCTTGGGGTCGCGCCATTCCCGCTTGGTGTGATTGTTCAGCGACTCGCGGAAGAACTCCCCTTCGCCATTGGCGAGCCGGGTAATGGCGCGCGGGCGGATGCGGTCGATCGACAGCCGGGCGCCCGGCTCGACGATGACTTCCAGCGCCGGGCAGCGGAACCAGTCGAACAAGAGGCGGCCGAACGGCTCGAAGCGCAGGTCGCGGGCGATGCCGAAACAGACCAGGAGCTTGAACTCGCCCTCGGGCTGGAATTCTGCGCGGCGGGCGCAGCGGTTGAGCTCGTCCTCGAGATCCGGCAACGCGTGCTCGTAGAGCTTTTGCTCACGCAGTTCCAGCATGGTCTCGACGGTCGGCACCACGCGGTGGCCGCGCGCCTCGGCGAGCAGCGAGGCGTAATAGCCCTTGGACTGGTAGGCGTAGGAGCGGGCGAGGTTGACGATTTTCGGCCGCCCCATGTCGAACAGACGCGGCCGCGCCAGATATTCGCCCGTGGAGATGACCTTGTGCGGGGTCTCGGCGTTGGGCAGGTCGCGCCCTTGGTCGACAAGGATGACCCAGCCGGTCATGGGCTGGTCCCCCAGTCGACAGCGTTGTGCAAAATAAGGCCGATCATGCGTTCGAAATCAGGCACGGCACGATTCGTCATAACCGGATTCAAATCCGTTGGCGACAGCACCGGTGACGATGTCCACCGTCTAAACCGATTCGGCTGTCACAGTCAGGCGGGGATTTTGGTTCCGCCGAGCGGCTTCTCGAAGCGCAGCGCGTCGCCGCCGTCGTCATAGTAGCGATGGAGCCGGCCGAACAGCCGGTAGCCCGACTTTTCGTAGCGACCGATGGCGCGGGCATTGTGCTCGTGGACTTCGAGCCGCATGGCGCGGCGCCGTCGGCGCGCGGCCGCCGCTTCCGCCTCGGCAAGCAGCAAGGGGCCGATGCCGCGGCTCGTGATATGCGGGGCAACCGCGATGGAATAAAGCCGGGCGAGTTTCGAGTGCGCCGGATAAAGCACCAGCGCGTAGCCGGCGAGCTTGCCGCTGTCCTCGGCAACGATCAGCGAGCTCTTCGGCGAGGTAAGAAAGTGGCGAAAGCTCCGCCGCGTCAGGATGTCGGTGGTGAAGACGGCGTTTTCGAGCGCGACCAGCGCATCGAGATCGCGGAGGCGGCCAGGGCGGAGCTTTGCCGGCGGAGCAGCGTGCCGCGCGTGGGATGCGCTCACGCGACGCACCCTTCCTCGATCCGCGCGATCATGGTCTCCAGCCGCTCCAGGCGGTCGGCCTCGCCGGGCGGCTTGTCCCAGCGCAGCCGGTTGATGCGCGGGAAGCGCATCGCCAGCCCGGATTTGTGCCGGGTCGAGCGTTGCAGCCCCTCGAACGCGACTTCGAGCACCAGGCCCTGGTCGGGTTCATGCACCACCTCGCGCACCGGGCCGAAGCGGTCGGTGGTGTTGCGGCGAACGAAACGGTCGATCTGCAACAGTTCCTCGTCGGTGAAGCCGAAATAGGCCTTGCCAACCGGCACCAACTCGTCGCCACCGTCGCTGCGTGTCCAGACGCCGAACGTGTAGTCCGAATAATATGACGAGCGCTTGCCGTGGCCGCGCTGGGCATACATCAGGACCGCATCGATGATGAAGGGGTCGCGCTTCCATTTCCACCACGGGCCTTTCGGTCGGCCCGGCAGGTAGAGCGCATCGCGCCGCTTGAGCATGACGCCTTCGACCGCTGCGGAGTCCTCGCCGGCGCCGGCGGCGGCCGGATTCTTTCGCGCCGCGGTGAGTTCGTCCCAGCTCGCGAATGGGACGAGGGGAGAGAGATCGATGCGCTCATCGTTGAGCCGCGCGACGAAGCTTTCCAGCCGGGCACGCCGCTCGATGAAGGGCCGCTCGCGCAAATCCTCGCCGCCGTCGGCGAGCAGATCGTAGGCGCGCAGATGGGCGGGGAATTCCGCGATCAGCTTCGGCGTGACGGTTTTGCGATTGAGCCGTTGTTGCAGCACGTTGAACGACTGCACCCGGCGATCGCGCATGATCAGCAATTCGCCGTCGATGGCGCCGGGCAGGTGCAGCGCGTCGAGGAGATCGGGAAAGCTTTTGGAAATGTCCTCGCCGGTGCGCGAATAGAGCCGAGCGATTGTTGTGTCATCGTGTCGGGCGGCGACCGCCTGGATGCGAATGCCGTCCCATTTCCATTCCGCCATGAAGTCGCCCGCCTCGAGCCCGGCAAGATCGGCATCGTCGAGCGCGTGCGCCAGCATCGGCGGCCGGAACTGCGCCGGGTCGTTGCTCGCCGGTTTTTCCGCGCGGCCTTCGAGCCAGGCGAACAGGTCGAGATAGGGCGGCGTCAGCCCCGGCCACAGCAATTCGATGTCTTGCGCGTCGGTGCCAGAGAGCGCCGCGACCGCGGTCTTGGCGAGCCGCGCCGAGACGCCGATGCGCAAGCCGCCGGTGACCAGCTTGATCAACGCCCAGCGCCCGGTCTCGTCGAGCGCATCGAGCCAGCGCGCCAACTGCTTCGGCAGTTGCGCCTTGCCGAGTGTGGACAGCGTTTGGATGACCGCGGTGAGCGACAGTTCTTCGCATTTCCCTTCCCCGCCTGCGGGAAAGGGCGAAGAAGTCGGCCACATCAGCGCGACGGTTTCTGAAAGATCGCCGACATAATCGTAGGACAGCTCGAACAGCACCGGGTCGGTGCGCTCGGCGATCAGGCTGCGAATGAGACCGGCCTTGGCGTGCGGGAAGCTCAGCGCACCCGTGAGCGCGGCGAGCGCCCAGCCGCGCTCGGGATCGGGCGTCGAGCGAAAATAATCGGTGATCAGCCGCAGCTTGTTGTTGCGCGCCGGCTCGTAGGCGAGGCGATCCAAAAGCTCGGCGAAGCGGTTCATGCCTCCGCCTCGCTGTTCGCCGGCTCGTTGTCCTCGTCGCCATAGCCGACGATGTCGAGCGGGCGTGCTTTCAGCCCGCGCGTGACGCACCAGTGCACCAGCGCGTCCTCCTGGCCATGGGTAACCCAGATCTCGCCCGCGCCGGTGGCGGAAATAGTGGCGGTGAGGCCATCCCAGTCGGCGTGATCGGAAATGACCAGCGGCAGCGACACGCCCTGCTGCCGCGCCCGTGCGCGCACCCGCATCCACCCCGAGGCAAAGGCAGCCAGCGGATCGGGGAACCGGCGCGTCCACAGATCGTTCAAGGCCGACGGCGGGCAGATGGTAATGGTGCCGGCGAGGTTTTGCTTGGTGGCGCCGCTGACCAGCCGCAATTCGCCGAGCGCGATGCCGCGGCTTTCGTAGTAGCGCGTGATCTTCTCCATGGCGCCATGCAGATAGATCGGCGCGTCGTAACCGGCCCGGCGCAGCAGCGCGATCACACGCTGCGCCTTGCCGAGCGAATAGGCGCCGACCAGGTGCGCCCGCTCGGGAAACAGCGCGACCGAGCGCAGGAGTTTTGCGATCTCGCCGCCGGGCTCGCCGTGGCGGAACACCGGCAGTGCGAACGTCGCCTCGGTGATGAACACGTCGCACGGCACCAGCTCGAACGGGGCGCAGGTCGGATCGGCGACGTTTTTATAGTCGCCAGAGGCGACCACGCGCATACCGTTGGCCTCGACGGCGATCTGCGCCGAGCCAAGCACGTGGCCGGCGGGATGGAACGTTACTGTCACGCCGCCGAGACCAATGCTTTCGCCATAGGCCGCCGCCTGCGTCGTGCCGGCAAAATTCTCGCCGTAGCGCAGCCGCATCAGGTCCAGCGTCTCCTGCGTCGCCAGCACGGCGCCGTGGCCGGCGCGGGCATGGTCCGAATGGGCGTGCGTGATCAGGGCCCGTTCGACCGGCCGCGTCGGGTCGACATGGAAGCCGCCCAATTTGCAGCAGACGCCGGCCGGCGTCGGCACCAATATGTCTTCAGGTCGCATCGCGAGTCATAAATAGTCATTTCGCTGCGCCACGCGAGCATCGCCCGATGACGGATACCGGCCCGCTCTTTGTCTCCTCCGGCGACCTGATCGCCGACCGGCGCTACAAATGGGCGCTCGATCATGTCGCCCAGGGCGACATGGCTGGCGCCGCCGACATTCTGGTGCAGACGGTCGAGCTTGTGCCGCGCTTTGCCACGGCCTGGTTCGCGCTCGGCGCCATCCGCGACCAGCTCGGCGACCGTGACGGCGCCATTGCCGCGTTCGAGCAAGCGCGCGATGCCGATCCCGAGGACTATCACGGCGCACGGCTGCAGCTGGCGCGGCTTGGCGCCGGCGAAGCCACCCCGGCAATGACTGAAACGTACGTCCGCCGGCTGTTCGACCAATATGCCGCCCGTTACGACACGGCGCTCACGGAGCGCCTGAATTATCGCGGCCCGGCGCTGTTGCACGATGCGGTCGAAACCGTCACGCGCGCGGTCGGCCGGAAGATGCGCTTCGGCTCCATGCTGGACCTCGGCTGCGGCACCGGCCTCGGTGGCGCCGCGTTCCGGCCATGCGTCGACTGGCTGGTCGGCGTCGATCTTTCGCCCGCCATGATCGCGCAAGCGTCGACCAAGGGCCTTTACGATCGGCTCGTGACTGCGGACCTCGCGGATTTTTTGGCGGACGAAGCTGGCGACAAGGGAAACTATCACCTCGTCCTGGTCGCCGATGTCTTTGTCTATGTGAACGATCTCGCGCCGATCATCGACGGCATTGCGCGCATCCTCGCCCCTGGTGGCCTGCTCGCCTTTACGGTCGAGACCCATGGCGGCGGCGTAAAATTGTTGCCGACGCTGCGCTATGCCCATGGCGAGGACTATGTGCGCGGCGTGCTTGACGCAGCCGGCCTCGCGCCGGCGCATCTCGCCAAAGCCGCGGTGCGCAGCGAAAAGGGCGTGCCGGTCGACAGCCTTGTCGCGGTGGCGCAGCCCTCGACCACGATGCCTCGGCTCGCTACTTCTGGCGAGTGACCGTCCTCGAACGTCTGAACATCCTGCCGGAGCCTTTTACCCGCTGGTTCGCCAGCCGCGGCTGGACGCCGCGCACGCACCAGTTGGAGCTGTTGGCAAAAGCCCAGGCCGGCCGCTCGGTGCTGCTGATCGCGCCGACCGGTGGCGGCAAGACCTTGGCGGGATTTTTGCCGAGCCTGGTGGAGCTGAGCGGAGCTGAATCGAAGTCTCGATCCTCGCCGCTTGCGCGAGCGGCTCCCTCTCCCCTTGTGGGGGAGGGTGGGAGTGGGGGTCGAGAGGGTGACGCGCATGCGTCCACGCTTGCGCCCAACATCCCGACCCCCACCCCCGACCCCTCCCCACAAGGGGGAGGGGAGAAGAGAAAGCTCATTTCCATCGGCCGCAGCGTGCGCCGCGAGGGCGGACTGCATACGCTTTACATTTCGCCGTTGAAGGCGCTTGCGGTCGATATCGCGCGCAATCTGGAAACGCCGATCGCCGAGATGGGGCTGCCGATCCGCATCGAGACGCGCACCGGCGATACGCCGAGCTCGAAGCGCCAGCGCCAGCGCCGCGATCCGCCGGAGATTTTGCTCACCACGCCGGAGCAGCTGGCGCTGTTGCTGGCCTCTGCCGACGCGCCGTATTTGTTTGGTTCGCTCAAGCGCGTGATCCTCGATGAGCTGCACGCGCTGGTGACCTCGAAACGCGGCGATCTGCTCTCGCTCGGCCTAGCGCGGCTGTTTCGCCTGGCGCCAAATCTCACCAGCATCGGCCTGTCGGCGACCGTGGCCGAGCCCGACGATCTGTGCCGTTTCATGGTGCCGCAGCGCGGCGGATCGGCCCTTGCCGACCTCATCGTCGCCGAACCCGGCGCCGCGCCCGATGTCGCCATGCTGGACTCAAGCGAGCGCGTGCCGTGGGCCGGCCATTCGGCGCGCTATGCCCTGGGTGAGGTTTATCAGCTCATCAAGGCGCACCGCACGACGCTCGTGTTCGTCAATACCCGCAGCCAGGCCGAAGGCATTTTCCAGGACCTTTGGCATATCAACGACGACAATCTCGCCATCGCGTTGCATCACGGCTCGCTCGACGTGGCGCAGCGGCGCAAGGTTGAAGGCGCCATGACGAGCGGCCGCCTGCGCGCCGTGGTCTGCACGTCGTCGTTGGATCTCGGCGTCGACTGGGGCGACGTCGATCTGGTCATCAATATCGGCGCGCCGAAGGGCGCCTCGCGCATGCTGCAACGCATCGGCCGCGCCAATCACCGCATGGACGAGCCGTCCAAAGGCGTGCTGGTGCCGGCCAACCGCTTCGAGGTGCTGGAATGCCGTGCCGCCCTCGACGCCATCGCCGAAAATGCGCAAGACACGCCGGCCTCGCGCATCGGCGCGCTCGACGTGCTGGCCCAGCACGTGCTCGGCTGCGCCTGCGGCGCGCCGTTCCTGAGCGACGAGCTTTACGCCGAAGTGACGTCGGCGGCACCTTATGCCGCGCTCACGCGCGCTGACTTCGATGCCGCGGTCGATTTCGTCGCCACCGGCGGCTATGCGCTCAAAGCCTATGAGCGCTTCGCCCGCATCCGCCAAGGCAAGGACGGCCGCTGGCGCATCGCCAATCCTTGGGTCGCGCAACGCTACCGGCTCAATGTCGGCACCATCGTCGAAGCCGACATGCTGAAAGTTCGCCTGGTGCGCTCGCGCGCTTCGAAAATGATTCCGCGCGGCGGCCGGCTTCTCGGCGAGGTCGAGGAATATTTCGTCGAGACCATGGTGCCCGGCGATACCTTCGTGTTCGCCGGGGAAATCCTGCAATACGAGGCAATCGTCGAGGACGAAGTCTATGTCTCGCGGGCAGCGTCTGAGGATCCGAAGGTGCCGGCCTATGAAGGCGGCAAATTTCCGTTGTCGACTTATCTCGCCGAGCGCGTGCGCGGCATCATCTCGCATCCGCAGGAATGGCGGGCGCTGCCCGGCCAGGTGCGCGAGTGGCTGGAAATCCAGCAATGGCGCTCGCAGATGCCGGGCCAGCGCGAATTGTTGGTCGAAACCTTTCCGCGCGCCAACAAATACTACCTCGTCTGCTATCCGTTTGAAGGGCGGCTGGCGCATCAAACGCTGGGCATGCTGCTGACGCGGCGGCTTGAGCGCGCGCGACTCAAGCCGATGGGATTCGTCGCCAACGAATATGCGCTTGCGGTCTGGGGTCTCGGCGACGTCGCGGCATGGCTTGCGCGCGGCGAGCTTTCGCTGGCCGCTTTGTTCGACGAGGACATGCTCGGCGACGATCTCGAAGCCTGGCTCGCCGAATCGGCGCTGATGAAGCGCACGTTTCGCAACTGTGCGATCATCGCCGGCCTGATCGAACGGCGTTTTCCGGGCGAGGAAAAATCCCGCCGCCAGGTCACGATCTCGACCGACCTCGTCTACGACGTGCTGCGCAGCCACCAGCCCGATCACATGCTGCTGCGCGCGGCGCGGGCCGACGCCGCCACCGGTCTCCTCGACGTGCGCCGTCTCGGCGATATGCTCTCGCGCATCAAGGGCCGAATCGTCCATAAAGCGCTCGACCACGTCTCGCCGCTCGCGGTCCCGGTGATGCTGGAGATCGGCCGCGAGGCGGTCTACGGCGAAGCGGCTGATACGCTTTTGGCCGAGGCCGAGGACGAGTTGGTGAAGGAGGCGATGCAGTGAGGGCACTGACCCCCACCCGGCGGGCTGCGCCCGCCGTCCTCCCCCTCGCAGGGGGAGGTCAGGACATTGCCGTCGCCGGCGCGGCGCTGGTAGCCGATTGCGCCGGCGCGCTGTATTGGCCGGAAGAACGCCTGCTCGTCGTCGCCGATCTGCATCTGGAAAAAGGCTCGGCCTTTGCCGCGCGCGGCGTGTTGTTGCCGCCCTATGACACGGCCGCGACCTTGGCGCGGCTCGCCATGCTCATCGAGCGCTATGCGCCGCATCTCGTTATCGCGCTGGGCGACAGTTTCCATGACGGCGGCGGACCGGCGCGCATGAGCGACATCAGCCGCGCCGGACTCAAATCATTGCAACGCGGCCGCGATTGGCTGTGGCTCGCCGGCAACCACGATCCCGATCCGGCCGATAATATCGGCGGCCGGTTTGCCGAGATTTTGGCGCTCGGCCCGCTGACGTTTCGTCACGAGCCGTCGCCGCATCCGTGCGATGGCGAAATCGCCGGCCACCTGCATCCGCAGGCGCGGATCGCGCGCCGCGGCCGCGCCGTGAGCCGGCGCTGCTTTGCCTCGGACGGCAAGCGGATGGTCATGCCGGCCTTCGGCGCCTATGCGGGCGGCCTCAATGTCCGCGACCGCGCCATCGTGTCGTTGTTCGACGCGCTGTCATTCACCGCCCACATGCTGAGCCAACGGCGCATCTATGCCGTCGCCGCGGCGCGGTGCTTGGCAGATTGAATTAGCGAGTTGACCGCATTGCCCGCACCGTTACTAGCTACCGCCGCTCAGTATCCCGGAAGCAGGGCAACGGATTTTAGCCCGGTAAAAATCCCACTTATGCCATTTGCGATGGTGCGGCTCGTTTAGCTCGGAGACGGATCATGGGGCGAATCTGACTTGCGCCCTTACATGTCGTTTGTGCGCTGCAACATAACTTGATATTAGATTTACCGATTGTTGAACCCATGATCGTATCATCGCCGGCGATTGTGGCAGGGGTCGCCTTGGAGCGTCCCACCTCGGTTCCCGAGCGACACGGATTAGTGTGCTCATCATGCGCCAATAACCGAGTATGGCACTCGATCCGTTTATGCCCGTCCTTGTGGTTGACGACCACGGCGCGACGACCCACATCATCCGAACTCTGTTGCGGCAAGTGGGATTCGTCGATGTTGACGACGCAATCAATGGAGCCGACGCTCTCGCCAAGATGCGCGTCAAACGCTATGGACTCGTAATTTCGGAATGGTACTTGGAGCCGATGACTGGAAATGAACTCCTGCGAGAAGTGCGAGGTGATCCGGGCCTCAAGCGAATCCCGTACATCGTAATCGGAGAATCTAATTCTGAAAGCGTGATCGCGGCGAAAAAGGCAGGCGCACACATCTACATTGTCAAGCCTTTCGATGCGCAAACGCTAAAGGCCAAGATCGAGGCCGTGCTTGCAACAAGGACGGCGCTCATGCCTGAGCGACAACAGATCGTGGCTTCGACCCAATCCCCACAAATGAGCAAGGGCTCGGACGCGACTTCCACGTCTGCTTCCGCCCAGATGAGATTTTCCGGGCGTTTTACTGGTATCTCCTAAATGTCCGCTTGGGGTGGCGCTCCAAGATCGCGGTGCATGTGGGTTTAAGAACTGCTAATGAGTGCAGCGCTTTACGCTGCAATCCAGTTAAAAAGAAATCAACTCCCAAGCTGTATCTTGCGGAAAATTGGCCGCTTCGGAGCGAAGGTCATGTCGCTGGAGCACGTGGATTTTGGTGACGTCATATTTGTCGAGCGTCAAGAAGACGTTCGCATCATTGTCAGTATTCCGGCACGATTTTCGTCGTCGGAACGGCGCGACGCGCGTGGCGAGCGACGCGTCTTCGATTGTCGTGCAGTCTATCTGTCTCCGGGTGCGGTCGCTCTTGCTTCACCTGTCAGCGTAAGCGTGGGCGAACGGATCATTGCTCACATCGATCGCGTCGGAGAGCTCACGGGTGTCGTCGCGCACGTGCTTGAGGGTGGATTCGTAATGAGCATTGCGGCTGGCGCTGACCAACGTAATCAGCTTGCCACCAAAATCCAGTGGTTAGAGAAATACAAAAACCATGATGTGCTCGACCGACGTGCCGACGAGCGCGTGATGGCCTCGAGTCCGCATTCACGGGTGATTTTGCCCGACGGGAGCAGCGAGACCTGCCGTGTTCTCAACATATCGGGTTCAGGAGCCGCGATATCGTCCGAAACCGTTCCCTATATCGGCGCCATTCTTTTGATCGGAAAGGCCGTAAGTTGCGTGGTGCGGCAATTTGAAGGCGGGTTTGCCGTCCGGTTCGTCAAGCGCGAAAAGCGCAACAATGTTCTGGCGAAAGTAATGTGCGACTGAGCGCCTGTCGGATGCCTTTAGATCATCACCAGAGGCGCCATCCTCGATCGCTGGCGCGACTGCTTGGGCTTTTACAAGATTGTTGAATACCGCAACGAATGATCCGAGACCCAAATCGACTTGGGCCCGAACTCCGTGTCTTTAGTGCTGGATTGGCCTACGGTCGTGAGGGCAGGCCGGCCCTAAGCGGTCCGGCGAATCGGCGCAGCCGACCTTTCGGCAACATGCGAGAATGCCCGCACTAGAGCGTCCTCGAGTTTGCCTTCCATTCCTTGAAGGACTTTGAACGCCAGCGCCGGTTCCATGGCCTGCTTGTATGCCCGGCGTTCGATCAGCGCCGCATAGACGTCGCAAATCGTCACTAGGCGTACCAGATCGTTGATTTGCCGGCCGGCGAGGCCGTCCGGATAACCGCTTCCATCGAGCAGTTCGTGATGCCGGAGCACGACTTCGAGTATCTCTGGCTCGTATTCGCCTTGCGCGCGCAGGAGTTCATAGCCAATTCTGGCATGGCTGCGCATGATTACAGTTTCTTCGCTAGTCAGGGCTTCGGACTTGTTCAAGATGGCCAGCGGAATTTTCGCCTTGCCAAGATCGTGCAGCAGGGCCGCCCGTGTGACGTTTTCCTGATCGGTCCTCGTGAACTGCAAGCTGGTGGCGAACGCCGCGGCGAGGCCGGTGACCAGCAGGCAGTGCTGGTAGGTGGCCTCGTCATACGTCCAAACAACGTCGAGCCATTGTCGGATACCGCCCTCAGCTATTGCGGCCATGGCAGATGCTGTCGCGTTGTCGATACTGGTCCTGCTGACACGTTCACCGCGCGCGGCGGCATTGTAGATGGTTCCAAACTGGAACCGGGCTTGCTCGATGTTATGTGCTGGTGCCAAGCCTGTAGCTGGAATGCGCCCAGGGATCGCCGATCGAATAATTGGCGCAAGCGCGGCGAAAATATCGGCAACCGATACATCGGCGGGGACCAGGAAGGTTGCACCAACGGCAATTGCTTGAACACGTATCAGGTGACTGTTGTCCCTCAGGAGGGCGACGATTGGCGCGGCCACTGCGTGAGGTTGTGCCAAGAGGGAACGCAGCCGCTCTATGTCGGCGGAATGGCGAAAGTCGACATCGGCGATCACCACGGACACGGGCGCCGCGGTGGTCCGCTGTTCGTGCAGCCCGATCATTCGACACGCGTAATGACCGCCAAGCCGATGAGCCAGTTCCCGGCTTCGGTCTGGACGATCCGAAATCAAAAGGATCGCACGGTCGCTGGACATGGATGCTGCACAGGACTTGCCGACGGCATTCGGGTCGAGAACGGAGCCAAATTCCATATTGGACCGAAACCTGCCAACATTTAGTAAAGCATTGATTGCAGCTGCGGCCGGCTTCGCGCTAACCGGGCACGACCGCACAGCGGTGGCAGGACGTGCCACGGCGTCGTCTGGAGCCAATCTCCGCTTTTGGGAAAGTATAAGAAATCACAAATCAATGCCGCCA
>Ga0209517_10008801_pt1 | contig 11732 bp, 10 predicted proteins | sample PeaSoiMetSII2010_FD_187695 | JGI IMG/M metagenome (GOLD analysis project Ga0209517, IMG submission 187695) | Peat soil microbial communities from Weissenstadt, Germany - SII-2010 (SPAdes) (version 2) | ecosystem: Environmental > Terrestrial > Soil > Wetlands > Peat | place: Germany...
CTCCGGCTCGCCGACAAGCGTCTTGGCTTGCTCATCAACTTTCAGGTGGCCTTGATCAAAGACGGCATCACGCGCATGGTCAACGGACTCGAAGACGATCCTCACGCCAAGTCGCCAAGCCGCAAAGAAGACGCGTAGGGATACCTCGTCACCCTCTCCTTGGGATTTCAAGGGCGCAGCCCTTGGCTATTGGTAGTCCACGATCTCGAAACACAGACAGACGGTATGCTGCCAAAGCCCAACCGCGCGAGATTTCTGAAGGAACGATATCGCGTCAATGAAGCAACCACGCACCGCCGCGACCACGAAGGCTGTGCCCAGGATCGCGGGCAAGTTCAGAGCGGTCCGCACCGACATCGGCACGACCACGGTGTCGCCTCGCGAAATCGTGGTGGCCGAGTTAGAACCGCACCTCGCCGAGCTTGGCAGTACCGGTAGAGCACCCGCGGACTCCGACCCGCACAAATCCTGATTACTCAATCGCTTACGCGGCATCCACAGAAAACCCGCCCGCCCCCGCCTCGCCAGTTCGCGGGATCCGACTCTATTCTCCGTTGATCCGAAAGCACTTAGCGTAATTCAAAACATCTGGAAATCTCTCGACTTACGGTAACTAGTTCTCGATCACCTTCTTCTTTCGAAACCAGTCGACCAGCATGTCGCGCATCAGGCCGGCTTCGTTCGGAAACTTCAACCCGGTGGTCCGCAGGTTTTCCTGTGTGTCCTGGTTAGCCGCGGTGTAATCGCTCACCGCCAGCGTGTAATCGCGGTCCGGCTCAATGTGCCGGTCGCCCACCACCACCGCCGGCAGGTCTCGCCCCTTAAACGTCCCCACCACCACCGTGTTGTCGAACGGCATGATGTCCCAGATGTGGCGAACCAGCAACTGGCCCTCCGGCAGCGTGTCGCGGACGCCGCCCAGGTTCATCCACGAGAAATCGGCGCCGGTCTCGTCGCGCAGCGCCTGTTCGATCAGGCGCTTCACGTCGCGCTTCTCGAACTTCTTCCTGGAAACCGCCACCGGTTGATCCACCCGCGCGGTCACTTCCGCCTCCCAGCGCTTCACTTCGCGCGCGACATCGGCCGCCGGCTCGACCTTGGTGGAATCCACCGGAATGCGTGTCCAGGTCCATGAGACCGGCGCCTTCTTCTCGGTATCCACCTTCAATTCGAGGCGCCCGATCTCTTCGCCGTATCCCTTCACCCGGACCACCAAGCGGCCATCCTTCGACATCGGCTCTTCCAGACTTCGGTGGATGTGGCCGGTGATGAGGATCGGGATTTCCGGAGCGGAATTCAAAAACTCGGCCTCCTCGGGGCCCGTGATGTGCGCCACGAGGACAATCAGGTCGCTCTTCTCGCGCAGCTCGGCTGCATACTTCCGTGCAGTCGCGATCGCCGGCAGCGTGTGCCAGTCTTCCAGCAGCTTGGGCGTGGTCAGGCTCGCCAGGTCGTCCGTCATCACGCCGAGCACCGCCACGCGCAGCCCGTTCACGGTGAGGATGACGTAAGGCTTCGGCGTGAGCAGCCGTCCGCCGGAGTTCACCACGTTGGACGTGACGATGGGGTAATTGGCAGTCTCGATGAACTTGCGCGCCTGCATCCAGCCGTAATCGAATTCGTGGTTGCCGAGTGTGGCGGCGTCGAAACCGAGCAGGTTGCCGATCTCGTAGACCGGCAGGCCGTGGAAGATCGTGGAGACGGGAGTGCCCTGCACCAGGTCGCCGGCATTCAGCAGAATACAGTCGTGGCAGCCGGCGCGCTCCCGCCGGAGCACGGTGGCAATGTAGGCAAAGCCGCCGTTGTGGTTATCCAGCGGGCTGATGCGCGCGTGCAGGTCGTTGGTGTGGAGAATCGTCAGCGAGCGGACTTCCGCCGCCAGGTGCGGGCAAACCAGCAGCGGCACTACCAGCAGGCGCCGGGGCCAATGGAGCATGCACACAATTGTAACGTGGGTCCGGAGCGGGTCTTGGCCCTGCGTCTGACCCCTCTCCCGCCGCCGTTAACAATTACGGGCCGCAAGATTCGGGGGCAAACGAGATACAATGCTCCACACCGGCCAGTTGGGGAGGTTCGCACTGATGGACGAGACGGTACTCCATTACCGGATTCTCGAAAAGATCGGCGAAGGCGGCATGGGCGTGGTCTACAAGGCGCTCGATACCCGTCTGGACCGGCCCGTGGCCATCAAAACGCTTCCTTCCATCGACGACCCGAAACGCAGACGCCAGTTCGTTTGGGAGGCCCGCGCTGCGGCGGCACTGCGCCACCCCAATATCGTCGTGGTCCATGACATCGCGTCCGACCAAGGCACGGATTTCATCGTCATGGAATATATCCCAGGCCGGCCGCTATCGGACGCCCTGGCGCATGGACGGCTCTCCGTTGACCAAGCGCTGCGGTATGCCAAGGAGATAGCCTCGGCCCTGGAGGCAGCCCACGCCGCCGGAATCGTCCATCGCGATCTCAAACCTTCCAATGTTTTGGTGACTCCGGAAGGTGCGATCAAGCTGGTTGACTTCGGCCTTGCCCGGCTTCAGCAGCAGGACACGGAAAGCCAGAGTGCAGTGCGCGCGATCGCCGGCACGTGCGGGTACATGTCGCCGGAACAGGCGCAGGGGGAGCGCGCCACTTCACAATCGGACATCTTTTCCTTCGGAGCGGTCTTGTACGAAATGGTGACCGGCCAACGGGCGTTCAACGGCAAATCGACGGCTTCCGTGCTGGCCGCCTTGTTGCGCGACGAGCCTCCGGTAATAAGGTCGTTGGCCCCAGGTTGCCCGCCGGCCCTGGAAAAGATCGTCGAACAGTGTCTTCGCAAGGACCCCAAGCGCCGCTTCCAACACCTGGGCGATGTGCGGCTGGCGCTTGAGGAGGTCACGCCGGTCTGGCGCGGAATCGGCCGGGGTGTTCCCGCGTCCTGGCGGCGGGCCCTGCTGTATGGCGCTTTGGCTACTGTGCCCCTGCTGGCCGGCTGGCTTCTGTTCAGCCGGTATTCCGAGCCGGAACCGAATTCGGTGCCAATTCCGCTGACCAGTCTTCCGGGCGTTGAAACCGCCGCCGCCTGGTCACCCGACGGCAGCCGGGTGGCCTTCAATTGGAATGGCGAGCAACAGGACAACGAAGATATCTATGTCCTCCAGCCGGGCTCCAGCCAAAGATTGCGCCTCACCACCGACCCGGGCATCGATGACAAACCGGCGTGGTCGCCGGACGGCCGTTGGATCGCGTACACCCACACCGCAGCGGACCAGAGCCAGTACTCTCTCAATCTGGTCTCGCCGCTGGGCGGGCCCCAGCGCACCTTCCTTACCAGCGCGACTGTCCTGAACGTTGCCAACTGGACGCCGGATGGCCGCGCGGTGCTGGTTGACATGGTGCCGGCGCCCAATCGACCTGAGGCCGTTTGTGCGGTGTTCCTGGACACCGCCCAGCGCCGCCAGTTAACATGGCCACCTCCGGGCATCCCTGGGGACCTGGCGCCGGCCGTATCGCCAAACGGCAAGACTCTGGCCTTTGTCCGCAAGACTGCCTGGCGCACATCGGAGCTTTATCTGCAGGATCTGAAACCCGATCTGAGTCCGTCGGGGACACCGCGGCGCGTGACGGATCTCGGCTACGTGGCTCGCCCGGCGTGGACTCCCGACGGGGGCAGGGTTCTGTTCGAGGCGCATCGCGAAGGCGCGGGAATCTGGCAGGTGGATCGCAGCGGCAAGCGCCTGCGCCCCGTTTTCGGCGCGCCCAATACCGCATCGCTTCCCGCCATTGCGAAGCGGCCCGGCGGCCAAACATCGCTTATCTTCACCAAAACCGTTGCCAGAAGTTCGATCTGGCGATACAGCACCGAGCGAGGCCCCGGTGGGCCACCCGTGGAACTCGTCCCCTCGAGCCGAAGCCAGAGTAACCCCCGTTTCTCCAACGACGGGAAAAGGCTTGCGTTTTCTTCCAACCGGACCGGTTATGAGGAAATATGGGTGGCCAATGCCGACGGATCGCAGCCGGTCCAGTTGACCGATTTGCGGAATCAACTCTCCGAAGTGGGACATTGGTCGCCGGCCGGCGACCTGATCGCATTCGTGTCTCAGAATCGCGGCTCCCGCCGGATTTACTTGATCGGATCGGCGGGCGGTCCGGCCGGTCCGCTCACCAATGAGGACGGTGTGGACAACGGCAGCGGCTGGTCCCGCGATGGCCGCTGGTATTACTATGACTCGGTGCGCTCCGGCCGCCGTGAAGTATGGAAAGCGCCCCGCGACGGCGGCCGGCCGGAGGCGGTGAAGGTAAATGGAGGGCAGAACGGTTTCGAATCCCAGCGGGGAATCTTCTATTATTGGCGGCAGGACGCCACCCAAGCCGGGGTACTGATGCGGCGGACTTCGAACGGGGATGAAGAAGTTCCGCTCGTTCCTCGCGGGTGCGCCGGGTGCGGAACGATCCTGTCAGCCGAAGGATTCTACTACGTTGCGGCGGATACGAACGACGTTTACCTGTGCGACGAGAAGACCGGCCGCTCCGTACGAGTGCTCAAGCGCCCGGCAAAGCCTTTCTTTCACTTCACCATATCTCCCGATGGCCGTTGGTTTGCGTACGGCTTCGCCATGACGACCAGCGTTGACCTGATGATCATGGAAGATTTCCACTAACGGCCTAGAATGCGAAAGAGGTAACTGACCTCGTCGTCAACGGCGCTCCCCCAAGCCGCGGGTTCCGCTCCGGCGGCAGCCACAGTCTCGGCGATCTGCTCCCGCAAGAGCCGTCCGAAGCGCCGCCGGGCGCGATGAACCGCAACCTTCACCGCGCCCTCGGTCATCTCCAACCCGGCTGCGACTTCCGCGTAGGAGGCAGGTTCTTCGCCCGCGCTGAGGTATTGGCGAAAAGCTTCGAAGTGGATGGCCTTGCCGGCCGCCGCGAACTCCTGCCGGAGATGCTCTTCTACCGCTTCAAACGCAGCGCGGGCCCACTGCCGTTCGAATTGCACTTCCGGATTGACGCCGGAGGAGGCTTCGAGACGATAGCGGCTATCCGCCGAAGCAAAATCGAGCGGGAGTGAGACCGCCCCGCCCCCACGCTTCTGGGTGCGTGCCCGGGCCCGTTCGACCGAGAGGTAGTGTTTGGCCGAGGCCAGCAGGAAGGCGCGAAAACGTCCCAATTCCGGCCTGACGGAATCGAGCGAGCCAAGATCCAGCAAGCCGGCGAAGAAGCCTTGGGTCAGGTCTTCGGCGTCGGCGGCCTGCCCGGTGCGGTTACGGATAAAAGCGTAAACGGGATACCAGTAAGTCTCAAACAGACGTTCCAACGCCAGCAGGGCATTGGGGGTCGGGGCCCCTTGTGCAGCGATGACGACGCTCCATTGGGTGGTCGGAAAGCGCTGATTGGGCTCGTTCATGGAGATGTTATAGCACCGATGCCGTCTGGCCGCTTCGCGCTTCGCTTCCCCAGAGCTGTTCGAATATCGACCGGTACAGATCGCGCGAGTACCTGACCGGCTCCCGAATCCGTCCAACAGGGATCAGGTGAACCGGCGGCAGGCTGGACCGGCGGGATGGAACGGCCACTGGCGGCTAGGTGGTCGAGCGAGCGGCGGAGGATCAGAAGGTAGGCCTCGTGGGTTTGCTTGCACATGGGTGGAATTCAATATTTTTCGCGACGCAAGAATCCCCGAAAAGTCCGCAATCGCCAGTTTGTTGCAAAACCCGCGTCGCTACTTAAGAAGGGCTATTTCCACCCTGCGGTTCTTCGCCCGTCCGACTGGGTCGTCCGACCCATCCGGCCGTTTGTCCGGTGCCGCCGGGTCCGAGTCGCCATGGCCTATCGTCTCTACGGCGGAGGCGTCCTTCAGGTATCGGTTCGAGATGAGCCATTGAGACACAGCTTTGGCGCGCCGCTCGGACAGCCCCTTGTTGTAATTCTTGTCTCCTTTGCTGTCCGTGTGCCCATGGATAACGACTTTGCGGAGCAGTCGAGATATTCGATACGACGAAATGATAGCCCCTGCCTGGGTGAGCGCTCGTACCGCCTCAGCCTTGATTTTATCCTTGTCGAAGTCGAATAGAGCGTCGCCTTGAATTATGAGCACGTTCGAATCATCCTGCTGTGTGAGCCGAATCCGATAATCCAGGTCTTCCCGTGAGGGGGGCAAGTTGATGCTTACCACCGACTCCACGATGCCCAGCGGATTCCCATCGCCGTACACTAGTTCGGTGACACCATGTTCCACGCCAATAGATGGAATCGAAGGCCCCCACCCTGCCATCTGCGTGTAACACAGAACTGAGCTGAGGTAGGCAGCACCGTCAAAAATCGTCAGATAGCTCCTTGAATAGATGATTAAGTTTTCAGACGTCTGCCTGGCCCCTTTGCCATCGAAATCGTCGAAGTTCGCTCGATGTCGTGTCGTGAAATTCGTGTAGTTGGACATACTGAACGAACCTGCGATGGGGAGTTTTCCGGATATGCCGGCGGCAGCCAACTTTAGCCGGTGCGCCCGGCCAGTTTCCCTATTCACCAAGTCGAATGTTGTCTGACCAACCAATATCATTCCTGCGGACTCAACGCTGGCGATCGCCCACTGTGTAGAATTCCGTCGATCGATGGCGAGCATTGCACACATAAAAGATGGTTCTCCTTTGGCTCCTGAAAGAAGGCCCTTCGACTACACCTGCGAGATGGGAGCTTCTCCCGCGAAGGCACTGCTGGGCTCCTCTCCTACATTCTGGAAAGATGGATTTTCGGTGCGAAGTTACAGGCCGAATCATGGGTTTTTGCGCCGGGGCCAGGACGCTCCGCCGCGTTACAGCGGACTCGCAAATTCAGAACCGGGGCGCGCAATAATAGTTGTTCTGTTGGAACTCGGGCCGGGCGCGGCTCTCAAGTCCGCGCGCGCTGCTATCCAAATGATCGGCTTTCGCTTGGCCATTGCGCGTGGTATGGCGCGCGCCGGCCAATCAAACTGGAGGCTGATTGATGTGTCGTCGGCTTACGTGGCAATCCGCTCCACCTCATCGAGCGTAATTCCTGGCCACTACGAATACTGAAGGATCAGGCCCTTGTTGTCGAGTTGAAACCCGGCATAAAGCCGGCGCTGCCGGAAGGCGGCGGTGGTCCACCGGGCTTCCCACTCGGTCCATTCTGCGACAATTCAGGTAGAAAATGCTCTTCAAGCGCCTGGCTTCGCATCTGCCGTTTGCCGCCCGGCAACGGTTGCGCGCCGCGAAGTACCGGCTCGAGTTCGCAGCCGGCCGTTTCCAGTCGGACGAGCCGGAATTCCAGAGGCTATCGGAGCTGGTGCACCCCGGCGATTGGGTCCTCGACGTCGGCGCCAACGTGGGACAGTACACCTTGCGATTCTCGGAGCTGGTCGGCCCGCACGGCCGCGTCATCGCATTCGAGCCTATCGCCGACACGCTCGAAATCCTGGCCGCCATGGCGCGCCGGGCGCCCCACCGCAACATCACCCTGCTCAACGTGGCCGTTTCCGAGCGCGCCGGCGAGCTTCGCCTCCGCGTGCCCCCGAACCTCGACGGTCTGCCGAATTACTTCCAGTCGCGCGTATCGCTCGATGGCGACCAGCCGGCCCTCGCAGTGGCGCTCGACGACCTGAACTTCCCTCGCCGCATCGCGCTGGTGAAGATCGACGTGGAACAGCACGAGGTGTCCGTAATCCGCGGCATGCTGAAGCTCATCGGGCGCGACCGGCCCATCCTGATCGTTGAAGGACACGAGGGCATTTATCCGGAGTTCCTCCAGGCCTTCGGCTACCAGTTCCTTCCGAAGGCCGCGGGCTCTCCGAACCTGGTGTTCCTGCCACAGGGGGCGGCCCAGGACACCGAGGGTCTGCAACCGGTATAGTATCGGTTGATGAGAACACCAAAATTCTTTATTGCGCTCACCGGCCTTGCCGGTCTTGTTTTCGCCCAGAGCCCGGGCGCCGAGGCATCCGCTACCATCGCCGGCAAGGCCATCACCATTAAGTACTCCTCGCCTTCCGTGCGCGGCCGTCAGATCTTTGGAGACGGCGGTGTGGTATCGAACGATTCCACCTATCCCGTCTGGCGCGCCGGTGCGAACGCCGCTACCACGCTCCAAACCGGGGCCAATCTCGACATCGCCGGCCTCAATGTGCCGGCGGGCACCTATACGCTTTACGTCCTGGTGAAGGACCCCGAGAACTGGAAGCTCGTCGTCAACAAACAGACCGGCCAGAACGGCGATTCCTACGATGCCGCCATGGACTTGGGCCGCGTCGACATGAAAATGGAGAAGCCCGCGGCGCCCATCGAAAAGCTGAAATATACGATCGCGGCCAGCGGCAATAGCGGCAAGCTCCAACTGGAATGGGAGAACCACATCGCCTCGGTTGCCATTCGGGCGAAGTAGCGTGGCGTCCGGACGGCCGCGTCGATCGCGTGCGCGGCCTCCTGGGTTGGAAATGGCAATTGTTCGTATTGACGCTTTCGTCGTCGCAGTGCTCGCCGCGGCGCTGGCTCGCGCTCAATCCGTGGACATCTATCCGGAATTTCGCCGGGTCGATCCGTTTGGCGGCGTGGTAGCCGCCGACCGGGCGCTCGAGCCCCGCGAGATCCTCTCGCCGGCAGTGGCCCGCAATGCGTTCGCGTCCTTTCACATCGTGGTGTCCGTGCCGCCCAGGGAAAGCTACCTGTTATACGTGGCGACCAACCCGCTGACCGCCTGCCTCGTCGCCTTGTACAAAGAGCACTTCGTGAAGACCAGCCAGGGCTGGATACCCGATGCCCTGGCGGAGGTCAACCGTCTCCCCGATTTCGGAGTCATGCCCGACCCCGACGACGGCATCGAAGGGCAGAATACGCGATTGTACCTGATGGACCTGTGGGTCCCGCCCAATGCCGATGTGGCCCGCTTTCGGCTGGAAGTGCAGTTGAAGGTCGCCGATTGGACGGTGCGGCCGATGGAGTTGCGGGTGGTCGAAGCGCGGGTTCCCGACATCCCGCTTGCCAGCCGGCCGCCGGTCCTGCCAACCGTCGAGCAGGGAGCCGACGCCGCGGCGCTGGATGCGCTGCGGGAATACCAGTCGGGGGCGCCGCCGCGAATCGATCCCCATCCTTTGACGCTGCGCGGGATCATTCTGCGGAATGCCGTTCAGGATATGGCGCTGGCCGGCGCGCTGGACAGCGAGATCGCGGGGAAGCAAGCGATAGAGCGGCGCACCATGGAACTGCTGCGGACCAACTACGCGCTCCACCCGCGGGTTTTCGGCTCCGAATGGTATCTGCGGCTGCGCGACTTCCTGTACGCGCAGCACTATTAGCCGATGCGGTAGACGCTGGCCGGGGTCGTAGGGGTTAAGATAAGGCCGTTCGCAAAGCGACCTCGGGTGCGCGCGGTCCTCGGGCTCGCGTGTGGGTGCAACTTCCCAGAACGGGACTTCTCGCTCGTCAGTAGAGCGCGCCTAGGCCAGTGGCCGCCGGCTTTCATTGACCCGTGGCGGCAGCCGCGATCTGCTTTTCACGCAACTTGGGACCGAAGACGGATCGGAACTTCAGAACGCGTTCAATCGCCCATCCGCGAATTCGGTTCAGATCCTCGGGAGTCCCGTCGATAGAACCGGGGCAGTACACCGCAATCCTGCTGGCGCGCTTTGCGTCGAGACGTTCCCACGACAGCGCCTCGCCGAAAGCGCGCTCAAATTGCTCCCGTTCGCTGTACAGGCGATCGAAGTACGCCTTGTTCCTCGCCGCGTCCTCGAAATCAATGTAAATCTCCGCTCGCACGCGCCCCCCCTGCGCAAAGCTTGTCCCGTAACCGACGCCGGGAACCCCGGAGCTGAATAGGTACCAGCTCTGGGGTTGACCGACCCGAGCATTCGTGAACTGGTGCTTCTCACGCAGTTCATCTAACAAGACCTGAAAATAGGCCCTGTACGCTTCTTCGCGTCCGCTTAGCCCTTCCGTCGACTGTCTCGCTGTCCGCTGCCACTCGTTGGGAAACACGACTGGCCTGAAGTTTACAGCAGGGGGCGAGGAATCGATCTGCAGGATCTCCACGACAACACCGAAAAAGCCAATCTCCCTGTCCGTATGGCGGTTCAGCCATTCCAACGTCTGGCGATGCTCGTCTCGGATTCGCTCCGCCACCCAGATAATTGCCGCTGCATCCAACCCAGCGGCATACGTTAACGTCTTGCCCAGGTGGCCGTGGTCAGTGGGGCCGAACTGGTTTTCGATAACAACGATCCGGTTCGTCCCGACATCCCGCGCGAGAAGGTCGCACGAAAAATCCCCGACTGGAGCCTCGCGCGTTGTCAGCTCCAGGTCCATGCTGAGGCCTTCGCTGAGCTTTGCGAGATTCTGGGCCAGCCATGGCGTGAAGTCCTGCGCCTCGTCGGGCCATACTTCCTTCGGATTCAAGTGTTTCAGTTCACCAAGAGTCATAAAGTTTGAGCCAATCGTGCGAGCCGGAGCTTCGCGCAATATCTTATGCTATAACCTTTCCGTCGCGGCGGCCATCGAGTTCAACGGGTTTCCCACAGCCGGACTTACCCGGCTAATTTGTGCCCAATTCGATGCGGTGGCGCGCCGAGTCATTCAAGACCACGCAGGACCACTCTGCACAATGAAACTGCGGACGACAAGAGATTTCTGCGCCAACGGATCACAACACCTCGGGAGCCCGCGCCACGAGGCTTCTTGGGCACTCCGAGGTAAGGAAATTCGAACGAAAAGAAGAAATGAAGGCCGATCAGTCGGACCGCGAGCGCTTCGTCTAGCGGCGAGCCTCGCCTGAACATTGGCCGGTATAAAGGAACTTCGGGACAGCGGTGCGGGCACATCGCTACTCGGCGCAGCCCGCTACACCCTGGGCTGCAGACCCAGCCAAGCAGAGGCACCCGATTCGGATCATAGGTGTTGCCTCAGCACGCTTCAGCGCCGGATCCAATTCAGAATGATTCCGGCCAAGATGTTTACGGCTAGGGCCACGAGGAAGGCTATTCTAACGAGCTCCGCCTTTTTGTGCCGCTGAATTCCTTGCCCTAAGGCAAACACGGTCTTCGGAAAGATGACGGCACGAATCCTATTGAGGCCCAGAGCAACCAGGAGGGCGACTACGGCAATAGTTAAAGAGCCGCCCCAATCGTGAGGGCCAAGAACATAGGACCTAGCTGCCCGGCCCGGGCCCTGGATCACCGCGAGCCAGAGATATCCAAGAACGGCTACGCCGGCCCCGAGTGCCATCATTATCGACGTGAAATCAATTTTGGCGCAAAAAGCGTACCAGGGACTCATACCGTCAATCGTCTCCTCGATCCGCCTGAGATGACTTTCAACAGCTAAATCGGGGCCCTCCATATCTATGTCGATTGGGCGCCAATGGCCGCCAAAAGTTAGCAGTACGTTCTTTGCATAATCCTTACTGCGCGCTCTTATGAGAAGGCGGTGAATCCTTCTATTCCGGCCATTTTCATAGCCCTTAAGCGCCTTGATGTCGTCGAAACTGCGGATCGCATCCGCGCATGTCGCCACAAACTCAACGATCGGGTCGGCACCCACAAAATCGCGGACCCGCTCGTTCAGTTTAGAAGCGTCCTTCCCAGTCATCACGAATGCGGCGTCTTGTGCGCGTGAAAGCTTCATGGCGCGTACTCCAGGACCATTTTAGCGCCCGCCGAGTCGACTCAACCCCAACTGCGGGAAGGTCCAGCGGCCAGCGGCCGGGCATCCTGCGGCACCCGCCGTCGCGGTGCGGCTCGACAGCGG
>Ga0209517_10008803_pt1 | contig 11732 bp, 11 predicted proteins | sample PeaSoiMetSII2010_FD_187695 | JGI IMG/M metagenome (GOLD analysis project Ga0209517, IMG submission 187695) | Peat soil microbial communities from Weissenstadt, Germany - SII-2010 (SPAdes) (version 2) | ecosystem: Environmental > Terrestrial > Soil > Wetlands > Peat | place: Germany...
GGCCCGATGCTCCGTGATGGCCGCGGCGAGCCGGGCAGCGCCGCGGATTCCGGTTTCCTCGAGACGATCGAGGTTGGCGAACAATTGCTCGACGCTGCCGAACTTCTGGATCAGTGCGGTCGCGGTCTTTTCGCCCACGCCCGGCACGCCTTTAACGTTGTCGATCGCGTCGCCCATCAGGGCCATCACTTCGACCAGCGCGCGCGGCTCGACCCCGAATCGCGCCCGCACTTCGCGCACGCCGGTCCGCTTGTCGCGCATCGTGTCCCACAGGTTCAGGTTGGGGCCGACCAACTGCATGAAGTCCTTGTCGCTGGTGATAATCGTGACGTTGAACTTCATCCGGATCGCGCGGCTGGCGAGCGTTCCGATCGCATCGTCGGCCTCGTAGCCGTCCAACATGATGCTCCTGATGCGGAACGCTTCGACGATCCGATGGATGTATGGAATCTGAACGACCAGGTCGTTCGGCGCAGCCGGGCGATTGGCCTTGTAGGACTCGAACAGGTCGTCGCGAAAGGTCCTGGTCGGCGTGTCGAAGACAATCCCTATATAGCCGGGGCGCTCCTGCTTGAGCAGCTTGAGCAGCATCCGAATGAACCCGTAAACCGCATTGGTCGGCATCCCGCGCGAGTTGTTGAGTTGCGGCAGAGCGAAGAACGCGCGGAAAACGTATCCCGACCCGTCCACCAGATAGAGTGTGCGCCGCTCTTCTTGCACGCCTTGGGGCATGGCTTGAAAGTTACCGGAGCCGATGGCAAAGCAATAGAGTGCGCAAAGCAATCGGGCGGTGTGGTAGTGAGGTACGGGTTCGTAGCGCCGGCCTCCGTGCCGGTAGTCGAACGGGCTTCGGATTTCGCCGGCCATGTTGACAGTTGGAGATGACGTGGCTAACTAATTCAGTGCCGGGTGGGGGGTATCGAATCTGCGGGATGGGAGGGGCGATGGGTGACGATTTGATACCGCCGAGCGGGGCTGATTCGCGGCGCCCGGAAAGAATCCATGATTGAAGTAAAGAGCCTCACCAAGGCCTACGGCAGTTTCGTCGCAATCAAGGACGTGTCGTTCAAGGCCGATCGCGGCCAGATCCTCGGCTTCCTGGGTCCTAACGGTGCCGGCAAAACCACCACGATGCGGATTATCACGGGCTTCATGCCGGCGACTTCCGGCACCGTGCTGGTCGACGGACTCGATATCTTTACCCAGTCGCTCGAGGCCCGCCGGCGTATCGGCTACCTGCCGGAGAGCCCGCCGCTCTATGCCGACATGCGGGTGGACAGCTACCTGCGCTTCGTCGCGCGGATCCGCGGCGTGGCGCGCGGCAAGATCGATGAGGCGGTCGAGCACGCGACCAAGGTCTGCGGCCTCGATGAGGTCGCCCATCGGATCTGCGGTCAGCTCTCCAAGGGCTACAAGCAGCGCGTCGGGATCGCTCAGGCGCTGGTGCACGATCCGCCGGTGCTGGTGCTCGACGAGCCGACGATCGGGCTCGATCCGCGGCAGATTCACGAGGTTCGCGACCTGATCAGCGGGCTCTCCGGCGACCGCACGATCGTGCTCTCGACGCACATCCTGCCCGAGGTCTCGCAGATCTGCGACAAGGTCGTGATAATCGCGTACGGCCGCGTGGTGCTCGAGGAAAACCTCAAGGCGCTGCCGGCCGGGACTTCGCTCGAGGAGGTCTTCCTGAACGCGGTCGCCACCGAACGCCACGCCGACCCGGCCGCCGCCGAAGAGGCGCTCGAAGAAGTCGAAGCGGGACACAGCTCATGAAGAACGCGCTCACCATCGCCGACAAGGAACTGCAAACCTATTTCGTGCAGCCGGTCGCGTATGTCGTGATGACGGTTTTCCTGCTGCTGAGCGGGTTCTTTTTCTTCGCCTTGCTGCGCCGCTTCAACGTCATGCTGGAAATCTACGGTGCGATGCAGAACGCCGGCCAGCTCGAGCGCTTCAACCTGAACCAGATGGTGATCGAGCCGTTGCTGCACAACATGGCGATCGTGCTGGTTATATTGGTCCCGGCGATCACGATGCGGACCTTCGCCGAGGAAAAACGCACCGGCACCTACGAATTGCTGCTCACGGCGCCGCTCCGCACCGGCGAGATCGTGGCCGGCAAGTTTATCGCGAGCGCCTTGCTGGTGCTGATCATGATCGGAATCTCGAGCCTGTTCGCGCTTATATTGGTCGGCTTCGGCAATCCCGAGGTCGGCCTGATGGCGTCGGGTTATCTGGGCCTCGCATTGCTGGGCGTGAGCTTCGTTTCGGTCGGCGTGTTCACCAGCTCGCTTACGCAGAACCAGATCATCGCGGCGATCTCGAGCTTCGGGCTGCTGCTGCTGCTCTACGTAATCTCATGGCCGGCGCAGGCCGGCGGGGCATCATTCGCGGGGTTGTTGAAATATCTTTCGCTGCCGGATCACTTCGGCCAGATGGTTTCGGGGATCATCGATACGCAGGACATCGTATACTTCCTGAGCGTGATTCTGCTGGCGCTGTTCCTGACTCAACGCTCGGTCGAGTCCGCTCGCTGGCGCTAGCATAAGGGGGCAGGGCGGATGCGGCGGAATTCTGCGCTCGCGGGAATAATCGGGGTGGTGCTGCTGGCCTTCGGGCTGGTGGACTACTTCATTGCGGCCGGCTTCCGTTTCTTTGTGCTGGTCAACCTGGTCGGCGGCCTGTTCGCGATCGTCTCGTGGCTGGTGTCCGGCCGCCAGTCGATCGGCGTGATCGCCGGCGGGCGCGCGGCGCGCTACGGCGCCAATGCGGCGCTCTATTCGATTGCGTTCGTCGGAATCCTGATCGCGCTCAACTACCTCTCGACCGTTTATCATCGCCGGATCGATCTGACCGAAGAGAAAGTCTTCAGCCTCTCGCCGCAATCGCTCCAGATCGTGAAGTCGCTCGACAAGCCGCTCAAGTTCTACGGCTTCTTCGAGGGCGGCCAGAATCCGGCTGCGCAGAGCCTCTACGACAACTACGGCTATGCTTCGCGCAAGGTCAGCTATGAGATGGTCGATCCGGACCAGCATCCCGAGCTCGCCGAGAAGTACAAGGTCACCGTGATGGGCACCACGCATATCCAGTACGGCGGCGACGAAGGGCAGGGCACCAATATCACCGAGCTCAACGAGGAAACGCTCACCAACGCGATCCTCAAGGTCACCAGCACCGCGAAGAAGACGATCTGCATCAGCGAGGGCCACGGTGAGGCCGATCCCGACGACAGCACCAGCGCCACCGGCTTCGGCGATCTGGGCAAGGCGCTCGAGGGCGAAGGCTACGAAATCAAAAAGGTGCTGCTGGCCACGGCCAGCGACGTGCCTGCCGACTGCACGATGCTGGTGGTCGGCGGGCCGGTCAGGCCGATGCTCCCGCACGAGCTCGACGAGATGACCGACTATCTCAGGAAGAAGGGCAAGCTGCTCGTGATGCTGCGGCCGGATCGTCCCGACCAGCAGTTCGACGAATCGGCGCTGATCAAATTTGTCAGCGATTGGGGCGTCACGCCCGGCAAGGATATCGTGGTCGATCAGGTCGTGCGGCTGTTCGCAGGCCCGGCGCTGGGACTAAATCCGCTGGTCGAGAACTACGGAGTCCATCCGATCACCCGCGACTTCCATCAGCGCACCGTGTTCCCGATGACCCGCTCGGTCGAGCCCGAGGATTCGCCCAAGGCCGGCCTGACCGTCACCGCGCTTGCCAAGACCAGCGACACCTCGTGGGCCGAGACCAATCTGAAGGATCTGTTCGAGCATCAGACCGCCAAGTTCGACAATAACGACCGCCACGGGCCGGTCACGGTATGCGACGCGGTCGAGGCGAATCTGAAGACCCTCAATCTCGGCGACGGCACGGCGCGCCTGGTGATCTTCGGCGACACCGATTTCGCCTCCAACCAGTCGATCAACGAGTTCTACAACCGCGACTTCTTCGTCAACGCGGCCGACTGGCTAGGCGGCGAGGAAAACCAGATCTCGATTCGGCCGCGCACGCTGCGCGCGTCGCGCTTCAGGCTCACGGTCGATCAGTTCGCAGTGGTCTTCGCGCTGTCGGTGCTGCTGCTGCCCGAGCTGCTGCTGATCCTCGGGATCGTCGTATGGTGGGAACGGCGCAACTAGGCGGTCGCCGCCGCTTCTAGCGGGATGCAGCTCGGTAGAACGATCATAGCCCTGGTGCTGCTCGCGGTGATCGGCACGATGGCCTACCTGGTGTCGAGGCGCGCGCCGGTCGAGGAGACCACCCGGCTGTTCAAGATCGATCAGCCTGACATCACCAAGATCGACCTCAAGTATCCCGACCGGGAAATCGAGATCGGCCGCGACCAGAGCGGCAAATGGGTGATCCTGAAGCCGGTTCAGGCCGACGCCGATCAGACCACCTGCGACAATCTGGCCCGCGCGATCGCCAATTGCGAGATCAAGAAAACGCTCCAGGAGAAGCCTGCCGATCTCAAACCGTTCGGGCTCGACAAGCCGGCGGTGATTGTCACGATCATCACCAAAAAAGGCGGCGTGATGCCCTCGATCGACGTCGGCAAGACCACGCCGGTGGGCTTCTCGGCTTATCTCAAGACCAGCGACAAGCCCGCGGTTCTGCTCGCGAGCTCGGCGTTCCCGCCCGGGATGCAGAAGAAGCTCGACGATCTGCGCGATCGCGAGCTGATGAGCTTCAAGGTCGATGACGTGCAGAAGCTCCTGATCGAGCACGATCCCGGCCCGACGGTCGAGGTCGATAAGAGCGGCGACCAGTGGAGCATCGTGCAGCCCGCGAAGTACCCGGCCGACCCGACTGAGGTGCATCAGATTCTGAGCTCGCTGGCGAACTCGCGGATCGCCGACTTCATCTCGGACGCGCCGGCCGGCGTCACGCAGTACGGGCTCGAACGGCCCAATCTGACGGTGACGGTCTTCACCGGCAAGGAAAACGCGCGCCAGTCGCTGCTGTTCGGTTCCAAGCAGCCCGAGCAGGGCAAGGACGGGATCTTCGTGCGCCGCGGCGAGAGCACGCCGGTCTATACCGTTCATCCGTTCGTGATCTCGGACGTCAACAAGAGCCTGATGGACTTGCGCGACAAAACGGTGCTTGCGGTGACGCCTGCCGACGTCCAGCGGATCGCGATCGCGGTGGGCGCGAAGAAGTTCTCGCTCGAGCGGACTTCTGCGGACAAATGGCAGCTCGCCGGCGGCGCCAGTGGCGTCGCCGAGGTAGCCAAGGTCGAGCGCCTTTTGAGCTCGATTCAGTTTCTCAAAGGCTCGACGATCGTTGCCGACCCGATGACCGATCCGAAAAAGTTCGGGCTCGACCAGCCGGCCGGCGAGATCGCCCTGACCGGAAAAGCCGGCAAGGATCTCGGCACGATCAAGCTCGCGAAAATGGAGCAGGAAGCCTACGAGGGCAACAAACCCGTATCGAGCGGACGCTTCGTTTACTATGCCAACTCCAGCAAGGGCACGCCGGTCTACACGATCGACGACTACAACTTCGATCAGCTCACCAAGACCGCCGACGAGTTCCTCCCGCATGCGACGCCGTCGCCGGCCGCGACGCCCTCGGCGAGCGCGGCGCAGTGAGAATCAAGACTTCTGAGTTTGGGACTTAGGCGGTCGCCCGAAAACGCCGCTCGTGCCTGGATAGCGATCGCGCCGGAGCCGCGCCTACGCTCGCGACGGTAAGGGCGTGCGTTTTCGCCGTGGCAGTCGCCCAAATCGTTTCGGGAAGGCCCACAGTCATCAGCAGGAGATACCCCGGAACCCTCTGACTGAGTTTTATGGAGATAGCACTACCGTCCGATGAAACATCGATGTAGCTAATCTCGCCCGAAAGGATGCCGCACCGCCGTGCATAGTCTCGAGCGACTTCAATGGCCTGCTCAGGATCGGCCGGCAGGCATCGGGCTGCCGCACTCACCGCCCTTTGCGCCGTGACTGACAGGAGGTAGGAATTTTCGTTGCAGTACAGGACGCCGGTGGCGCAGTGATTGATCGAGGCGCACACGATGATCAGCGCGATCATTCCTCGTGCCCTGCCGGCGAAAATAGGTCTCCGGAATTTCATTGGTGATCCATCGCGATTGCCGCTCCGCATAGAGTCAAGGAACCTTCCAGGACCCTCGAGTCGTACGCAAGCAGACCTCTGGCCGCCTCCGGTCAAATGCGGGCCCTACGGACCAACGGCGACGGTCCAACTCGGACCATGACAAACGTTGACCTGGTATTGGTAAGCGTATTGCGCAGACCCGTACAGGACGGCCATCAGATCGGACTGGCAGCGGTAGCCCTCATCCACCGAGTAGTCGCCGCTCGGAATGGTAACCGTGGCTTGTTGGCCGGGTGCAATTGGTTGGCCGGCGATCAGGTTGTTAGTTGTGTCCCAGCTAGAGTTGTCGCTGGGTGAAGCATAGAGCTCGTAAATTGCATACGACGTGCTATTTGTCACGACCACAGTTTTTACATGGTACGCGAACACGTTTGTGGCGCTGGTAATGCCGAACAAGACGACCAGAATTGAAAAGAAGCGCACCGATTTCATTTGACTTCCCCTGTCTACTCGCAGAATGCGGTTTCGGAATTGCTCAGCGATGCTGGAAGCGACATGCCGAAGACCGGACTGGTGAACATCTCCAGGTGACGGACGTCCAACGTGACCGAGACCGTAACGCTGCCGCCGAAGGCGCACGGCGGAGCCGGACTCAAGGTACTGCTCAGGTACGAGCCGGAATTTGCAGTGATGAGCGGCGAACCCACTGAAATCATGTAAGCCTGCACGGCCGATTGCGAAGCGCTGGGATTGGTGGCCGCATATCGTGCACCCTGATAATTCACCTGGCCCAGGCTGAGTGCTGCAGCTCCGAGAACTGCCAACTGAACCCCTACTATCAGCGCGGTCAACGCGACCGGCATGATGAGCGCGAGTTCCACGGCCGCCTGTCCGCCACGGGCACTGCCCAGCCGCCGCCGGAGTTTCGCCGAATTGACGAATCGCCGCTGCTCAAGACGTTGAGGATTGGCATTCATTGTCACTTGATTCCCCATGTCGCGCCTTCGCTTCCCATCGGGCAGTTGGACAAAACCTCGATCTCATTTGATCAGGATCGGGGCACCGCGCGAGCCGAAGTACGGAGCGCTCGGAGAGCCGAAACTGTTGGCGATAACCTGGCTGATGAAGTGTACGGTGACCTGACCGCTGCTGTAACTATCGAGCCACACAGTGGCAAAAGCCGTCACCTCCACCGAGGAGCGGCCGTGCTGATTTTCCCAGTCAACCACTGGCAGTACCAGGACCCGCGGATCGGTCAAGCTGTGCGACAAGTAAGTGCCGCCCGGGTCCACACTGGCCGCTTGAGTCAGCCGATCCTGAAAACCCTGATCCACAGGGCCGACCTTCTTGCCGGGCTCGGTGGTAACCCAGTCTCCGACGCTGACCATTGAGTTATAGCCGTTGGCGATATTCGTCCGAAGATTGTTTCCCCCAACGCCGCCGAGCGCCAGCAAATCCCAGTTGCCCGGGCCGATCTCACCCTGCTGAAGGGTTATGTTCTCGCCGTCACTGTAGACGGTGTTGGAGTCGAGCCCGATTGGGATAAGGTCGCAACTGCCAATGCTTCCACAGGTGGTGCCGTTGGCTCCGTTGTCGTCTCCGCCAGGGGGGACCGCTCCAGGCGTATTTGCGTTCAAGGTCGTCGGCGGATACTGTGGCGCCCCGGTGGCCGAAGCAACGACGGGGGCACTCTGCAGCCCCAGGACCCTGGCAAAGTAGTAAGGAACCGTGCGTTGCACCTTCATCGTGATCGAAAGGTCATTGGCGCCGAAAGTGGTTGATACGATTTCGCTCGCCTTGATGCCATTGCTTTCGGCAAAATGCGTGGCGGTTGTATTCGCCTCTGCCGGATCGTCGGGAAGGAAGTTTGCCCCTGCCAAAACTGCCGCATCGGCCGCCTTCTGCAACTGAAGCCAGTTGATATAGAACGCCCCGATGTCGGTGCCGAGCGCGGCGGCGGCCAAAAGAACCGGCAATACCAGCGTGATGATCACCAGCGTCTGGCCACTGTTCCGCCGGCGCATGCGGGCTCTCAGCTTCGCGATGTCATGCGTTACAACCGAGGCCACCGGTGGAAGAACGTGTGCGCACCTCATTCCCTGTTACCTCGCGTTACCCCCTGTTTGCGAAGATTACTAAAAGATGTATTTTATGTCAAACAGTTAAATGATAGCCGCTCTCGCCAAGCCTCACCGGGTTGGCGCGATGCTCGTCGCGGTATCCGGGCGGGTTTCCGGGCAACTCGGCGCGCTCACGGTGGCGGGGAACGAGAAGCCAGACGGGCCTGATCCCGATGCAGTGATCGCGAGACCGGCGCGGATTACGACTGCGACCCCTGCGTGCGCTCCACCACGCGGTGAGAGGGCAGCAGTGCGCCTCACCGAATCAGAACGCGCGATGGTTGTCCGGAATCGGCGAGATTTAGTCGAACGGAATTGAGTTCGAGGGCATGGCCGGGAAATCGGGTAGTTCTCTTCGCGAGGCCCGGAGGGTGCAGGCCGCTACGTTGACGGGTGAAGGGCCGATCTCGCCGTCAAGGCTTGGTGCCGCGCAGGAAGAACTGGACCGTACTGCCCATCCGCTTGCTCAGGTCGCGCGAGCCATTGAGTTCAGCCGCCCATTCAACGACCGCGGTGGCGGCGAGCCCTTCCATGCACTCAGCGAGGTGTTGGGGCGTAAAGGCGCGCGTGACTTCGCCGCGCCGCTGGCCGTCAGCGATAAGGTCGCGGAGCAGACGGAACTGGGTCTGTTCGAGTCGATGGAAGTCCGGATCCGTGGAGCGCAGAGGGTCGCTTCCGCCAGCCAGCACTACCGCTCGCCACAGATGCGGATCGGCCTCAATGTCGCGAGCCATGCTCGAGTACAACATCCCCAATCGCTTCGGGCTGGGTCCGTCGATGGAGAGCAGGTACTTCTGGAGCGCGACCAGGCGGCCGAACCCGCGCTTACCAACTTCGCGCAGCACCGCCTCCTTGTCAGGAAAGTAGCGGAAGAACGTCGGCTGGCTGATTTCAAGCGCCCGAACGATGTCTTCGATTCGCGTAGCGCGGTAGCCGCGCTTGCGGAACATCTTGATGGCGGTTACGAAGATTTGCTCCCGCAGTCGCGCCTTCTTGCGTTCCCGCAGGCCGGGACTTCGCAGTTCTTCTTCCTCTACCACCCGAAGGGCCGTCGCTCTCGATGCAGCCATAGGGCATCAAGCTTAAGCATTCTGAACGCGATCAACAAGGACTCCCCGCCAGAGGGTAGTGATCTAATTTGACGCTCTGCGACCGGAATCGCGCTTGTCCATAGGTCAATGGACGAAATTGTGAAGGTCTGATGGCACTCTACAAAGACCCCAACGTCGCCATCCTCACCCAGGACCAAAGCTTTTGATAGGGCATTCCCCCGAATACGGTCGTTCCGTGGGACGGGGTTTATCGCTGCACAACGTGCGGCTTCGAGACACCCGTCCGTGAACTTCAGCAGTTGCCGGACACGGCTGATTGCCGACTTCATCATACCCAATGGCAGGCCGCGCCCGGCGTGGTGGTCTGGAAAATGGCGGTCTATGCGATTCACACAAACAAGCAAGGAGGGTGACGGATCGGCTCGGGCCGCTAGAGGATATGGTCGGGATCGCGGACGAAGGGGAAGTCCAAGGCAAAGCGTTGGAGGAACGCGCGTAACTGCCCGCCTCGCCCGCGAGTCCCGACCGGAGAGTGGCCGGGGTTACAGGTCGGAGATGACGTTGTTGAGCAGCGTACCGATGTTGTTGCCCAGCGATTGATAGACGAGGAAGGCCACGACCGCGACCGCCGAAAGAATCAGCGCGTACTCGGTCATTGCCTGTCCCTTCCGCTCGGTGATCCGCACAAAGGCCCTGGTGAATAGGTGCATGGCTTTACGACGCTCCTCTAAGAGTCCGGATTGTCTCTCCATCAAAATATATACTGATTGTCATATTTTGTGTCAATGCGTTATTTGTTAGTCTCTATCATGCTACAAATCGCGAGGACTTTTGTCTGCGTGCCCGCGTCGAGCAGGGAAAAACTTCAAACTGAGACACTACCCGCCAGAGGGGTTCACAGATCGCTAAACTGCGCGACTTCGCTTCCCTGATCGAGCAGGCGTGGCAATAGCCGGTTCGGCGCGGCAGCCTGCTACCATGCTTGTGGCATGGTCGAAGCGATCCTGTGGGACAATGACGGCGTCCTGGTGGACACCGAGGGGCTGTTCTTCGAGGCCACTCGCGACGCACTCGCGCGGGCTCAGGTCATTCTGACGCGCGAGGTCTTTCTCGACTTCGTGATGGGGAATGGGCGGAGCGTGTTCGAGCTGGTCGAGGCGCGAGGATGGACGCCCGACAACGTCGTGGCGCTGCGGAGCGAGCGCGATGCCGCCTACGCCGCTCTGCTGCGCAGCGGGCCGTCTTTGGCGATCGACGGAATAGCCGAGACCTTGCAGGCGCTGCACGGCCGGGCCCGGATGGCGGTCGTCACCAGCTCGTTGCGCGAACATTTTGAGCTCGCCCATCGGCACACCGGCATGAAGCGGTTCTTCGAGGTCGTCGTCGCGCGCGAGGACTACGAAACAATCCAAGCCGCATCCCGAGCCCTATCTCACCGCGCTACGCCGGCTCGGATTGCATCCCGGCCGATGTGTCGCAATCGAAGATTCAGAGCGCGGCCTCACCGCGGCCACGCGCGCCGGTCTGCGATGCATCGTCGTCCCGAACGAGCTGACGCGCGGATGCGCTTTCTCGGGCGCGGCGGCCGTCCTCGCCGATAGCAGGGCAATCCTGGCTGCGCTCGGCTCGCTTTGAACGGACATGCTGTAGCGAAATCGGACACTTTGTAGCGGGAGATAATATTGGGGGGCGCCTGCCAGTCTCCCGGCTGATTCGGCGTTCTCGCAGAACGCCGATCGGGAGTCGCAAACCCGAACACCAATGCAGCTAGCCGGCGACTGCGGTCAGAGCTTTTAGCATCTATTAGCTATAGCAACCCCTATTCCTAATGCTCAGAACTATCGGTACGTCTTGTGCTTTCAGTGACATCGGTACGAGAGCCTCCGGTTCGTCTAACTAGTAGAGCTGGTAGAGGCAAGGGCGATGGGGTTGGGAAGTCTGCTTGGTGAGTTTCGAGCTGTCCGCGAACTGGCGACCTTCGTCACCGATACGATACTGAACCCTGACTCCCGCGAGCCCCTCCATCTTCCGGAAACCGGTGCGACGCCGGCCGGCGTCCTTCTGATTCCGGGACTCATGGCGAGCGACGTGACGCTCTATCCGCTGGCGCGCAGGCTCCGGCAGAGAGGACATCAGGTGTTCTTCGCGGGGATCTGGTGCAACGCGGATTGTCCCGTCCGGACCGTGGCGCAACTCGAGCAGGCGCTGCGCGACGCGGCTGACGTAGCGAGTGGCAAGGTGATCGTGATCGGCCACAGTCTGGGCGGCGTCTACGCGCGCGAACTGGGCAAGATTTTTCCGGAGGTGGTCGAGCGCGCGATCCTGCTGGGCGCTCCGCTGAAAGCCCCGGTCGACAGCGTCAACCAGCCGCTCAGGGCGCTGGTGGATATGATGCTGTCGCTTCACAAGTCCTGCCTGAACGAGTTTGATGGGCTGTTTCATGAGGTCGTGAATAGGCTCCCGCCGGTGCCGCCGGAGGTGCCGGAGACGATCGTCTACACCAGGAGCGACGGAATCG
>Ga0209517_10008804_pt1 | contig 11730 bp, 5 predicted proteins | sample PeaSoiMetSII2010_FD_187695 | JGI IMG/M metagenome (GOLD analysis project Ga0209517, IMG submission 187695) | Peat soil microbial communities from Weissenstadt, Germany - SII-2010 (SPAdes) (version 2) | ecosystem: Environmental > Terrestrial > Soil > Wetlands > Peat | place: Germany: Weissenstadt...
TCGTCAGGATGTACACCGCGGACTTGAACTTCGTGTGCGGCGTGATCGACCCCGGCTTCGCCAGCACCATCCCCCGCTCCACATCTTCCTTCTCCGTCCCCCGCAGCAACACCCCGATGTTGTCCCCGGCCTGACCTTCGTCCAGCAACTTCTTGAACATCTCCACGCCCGTCACGATCCGCTTGAACGACTCCGGCCGCAAGCCCACAATCTCCACTTCCTCCTGGATCTTTACCTTCCCCCGCTCCACCCGGCCCGTCACCACCGTGCCGCGTCCCGAGATCGAGAAGATGTCCTCCACCGGCATCAGAAACGGCTTGTCCAACTCCCGCTGCGGCATCGGAATGTAACTGTCTACCGCCTCCATCAACTCGAAGATCGACTTCTCCCAGTTCGCGTCCCCTTCCAAGGCCTTCAGCGCACTTCCCCGGATCACCGGAATCTTGTCCCCAGGAAACTGATACTTGGTCAGTAACTCCCGCACCTCCATCTCCACCAGGTCCAGCAACTCCGGATCGTCCACCGCGTCGCACTTGTTCATGTACACCACAATGTACGGCACGTTCACCTGCCGCGCCAAAAGCACGTGCTCGCGCGTCTGCGGCATCGGCCCGTCCGTCGCCGCCACCACCAGCACCGCTCCGTCCATCTGCGCCGCGCCCGTGATCATGTTCTTGATGTAGTCGGCGTGCCCCGGGCAATCCACGTGCGCGTAGTGCCGGTTCTTGGTCTCGTACTCAACGTGCGCGATCGCAATCGTGATGCCCCGCGCCTTCTCTTCCGGCGCGTTGTCAATCGAGTCGAAAGGACGAAACTTTACCTTCGGGTTCGACCTCGCCAGCACTTTCGTGATCGCCGCCGTCAGCGTCGTCTTGCCGTGATCGATGTGCCCGATCGTCCCAATGTTCATGTGCGGCTTCGATCTGTCGAATTTTTCCTTGGCCATGTTATCTCTGCTCCGTTGTACTAGCCTGAAAGCCCGCGATTCGGGTTCGCACAGATTCCGGAATGGGTGCATCCCACAAGACTGCGTCGATGAGTTTGCACTTCATCAGAACCTCAAAAACTCTGGAGCCGATGAGCGGAATTGAACCGCTGACCCCGTCCTTACCAAGGACGTGCTCTACCAACTGAGCTACATCGGCCCGGGGCGCGCGAAGCGCGCGGACAAAAGCCGAAAATCGAAATTCGAAATCCGGAACTCGCCCGATTTTCGAGTTTCAATTTTCGAATTTCGAGCGTCGAACTGGAGCGGGAGACGGGAATCGAACCCGCGACCAACAGCTTGGAAGGCTGTGACTCTACCATTGAGTTACTCCCGCATCCCTAAATCCGAAACTGGAAATCGGAAACTTGAAAGTGGCTGACGATCGCGAGGTCGAAGCTCTTTTCCCCAGTTTCCATTTTCCAGTTTCCATTTTCCAGCTTCTGGTGGACAGGGGAGGGTTCGAACCTCCGTAGACCGCAAGGGTCGGCAGATTTACAGTCTGCTGCTTTTGACCACTCAGCCACCTGTCCGCAACTCGTTTCGGCGTGCGCCGACACGGACAATCACGCCCCTTCGCTCCGTGTTCGGGTCCCGTCAGTTTGAGCCAAGTAGTTCGTGTCTGCGGTTGGACGCGGGCACACCCCGATCCCCGCGCAATACTGGGTATTTTTCAGATTTGATAAAATCGCTCCCGATACTTCGACCACCGCCCGCCGGTAATTCTTGTGGCTCTGCGCGCTCAAGCTGGAGCTGGCGAAGGGATTCGAACCCCCGACCCTCTGATTACAAATCAGATGCTCTACCGGCTGAGCTACGCCAGCCGCGCAAACCAAACAATTGTACCTGAGCGGACTCAGAATTGCAAGGGAAATTTTTTCTGGCCTTTGGATTAGCCGTGCAAGTATTTTGTTGGGTTCACCGGGGCGTCTTTAACGTGTACCTCGTAATGAAGGTGTGGTCCGGTAGTCTTGCCGGTCATTCCCACCGCGCCTATGACCTGCCCGCGTTTGAGGACTTGGCCGACTACTACGAAGATCCTGCTTAAGTGTCCGTACTTGGTTGTCAAACCATATCCGTGGTCAATCAAGATTTCGTTGCCGTAGCCCGACTCCGGCCCGGCCTCGAGCACGATTCCATCCGCCGCAGCCTCCACTCGGGTGCCAAACGGAACCGAGATGTCTATGCCTTTGTGGATCGCATCCTCACCACTGAATGGATCCTCGCGCTGCCCGAACCCCGCCGTGATCTGCCCGCGCACGGGCCAGATGGAAGGTACAGTCGGAGTAATGAGGGGATTCGAAAACATTCCCCGCCCCAAGTCGCTCGAGTCCGGATCGAGTGAAGCCCTGCGAATCAGGTTAAATGCGTACAGTGAAGCGCGGAAACTGGAGTCCATGGTGGCATTGGTTTGAGTCGCCAGGGCGAGAACCGCCGCTGGGAAACGTGGGCGGCGCTCGTCACCAAAACCGTAAGTCAGCGCCACTTCCGCGGCCAGCGATTGCAGTGAGTCCAACTTCGCGTTGTTGCTGGTTACCGCGCTCTCCAGCGTCCGGTATTGCGTTTTCAGGGCTTCCCGCTCGCTGCGCAGGTTATTGTAATTCGAGACCTTGAGAAGCATTCTGGCATAACTATTGGCAAGCGCCGCGACGGTCATGATTCCAACCGCGCTAAGAGCCAGAACCATGTGAATTATGTAGAATGGCAGTTGAATCTTGTGGAGCCTGCCGTGGGCCCCTGGAAAAATAAGGAAGGCATAGAACTTCTTCTGCATCTATAAATTCTCCCGTCGAAAGATTATTTCGTGCTATGAATTCCCTAGCGGCGCGCAGCTAGGGTCTCGGGAACGGACGGACTAAGAAAACTCTTACTGGCTGGCAAAGCGATTATTACGTAAACATTACGGACGTGTCAAGTTCTAATTCAGTTCTGCCCTCGTGGATGCCAGTGCGCAACCTAAACTCGCATGGGCACTTTGATGCGAGCTCATATAATTAGTCTGGCTGGACTAGAATCGTTTCTACCAGCCTGGTGGCATCAATCTTGTGATACTCGGCGCGAAAGGTACTCCGAGGTCGCAGAGAGCGAAGCGGACAGCAGTGATGTTCAAAACTGAAAACGATTTCGTGCATTGGCTTCAGGCACTCTCCGCCTCCCGCGAGCGGAGGCACACCCGTCATGTGAGGCGGGAACGAGGCGTGAAACTCGGCATTGGCGATGACGCTGCCCTCGTGGACGTCGCAAACGGATACGAACTGATCCTGACCACGGATATGTCCATCGAGGATGTCCACTTCACCTGCGAACTGCATCCGGCGCGGGCCGTGGGCCACCGTGCCTTGACGCGCTCCCTGAGCGACGTGGCGGCGATGGGCGGCGTGCCGCGCTATGCCCTGGTATCACTGGCTCTATCGGACCGAACCCGGCACGATTGGATCTCGCGCTTCTACGGTGGCTTGCAGGCGTTGGCACGCCGCTTCGGCGTTCGATTGGTCGGCGGGGACACCGCCGTGGTCCCGGATCGGACGTTCATTGACGTGCTCGTGGCGGGCGAAGTGCCGCGGGGCCAAGGACTGCTGCGGTCAGGCGCTCGCGCCGGGGATCTGATCTTCGTCAGCGGCCGCCTGGGGTTATCGGCGCTCGGCCTGCGACTCCTCCGGAGCAAGCGGGTGGGACAGTCACTCTTGGCTGTCCGTGCCAAAGCGCAGGCAAGAGTGCCTGTGCGACTGGCCCGGGAGGCCGTCGAGGCCCATCTTTACCCGGAGCCTCGGTGCGCTCTGGGACGGTTTCTCTCCTCGCGCGGCCTGGCCTCGGCTCTGATAGATCTGAGCGACGGGTTATCCACAGATCTCGACCGCCTCTCGACGGCAAGCGCAGTCGGCGCACGGGTCTGGGCTGCGAAGGTCCCTGGCCCTGCGCTGCCCGAAGCTGCGGATTCGCTCGAATTGGCGCTCCACGGCGGCGAAGACTACCAACTGCTGTTCACGGTCCCCCCACGAGCCGCTTGCCACCTACCCTCGAAATTCCAAGGCCAACCCCTTTACCGCATTGGAGAGATTGAACGGGCACGCGGCGTCAGGCTGGTCACGCCCGAAGGCAAAGTCCAACCCCTCGGGCCGGGAGGTTGGGACCATTTTCGATCGCGTCTTCGGCGGCCATAATTCGGGCGTCGAGGGGGAGGTAGCGGCGGCTTTATGCCGCCATCGGAAGTTGAAAACGATGGACGGATGGCGGGGTAAACCCGCCGCTACATACGGCGCCATGGAATGCGAGTTAAGAGCGGATGTAGAACTGCAGCTCAAGGCGCAGCAGGATTCGCACTTCGTGGAGCACCCGCACCCGCGCGGGGTTCGGACTTGACACCTTCCGAAGTGGATGGCGCTTTGGCGGGGGCAGGTTCGGGCGCGGCTTTGGTTTTCTCTTTGGCTGGCGCCGCCGTTGCTCCGACCACGGGTACGGTTGCGGCGGGGGCATGAACGGACGAGCCTGGCCCGGGCTGTATCGCAGAAGTGGCGGCCCTTGGCGACGGAATGGCTGCGGCCGCCCCGGCAGGCTGCGAAGAAGACTTAGCGCCGGCCTCCGCCACCTCCGGCGTCCTCCCACCCAGCAGGATCTCCGGCCCGGCGCTGGCAAGTATCTGCTTCACCTGTTCCGGATTGGTAAGCAGCGGCGAGTGCGGGAATTCTTCGACCGGCCGGCCCTTAAGGTACTCGCTCATGAATTGCATCCAGATGGGCAGCGCCACCTTCGCTCCTTCTTCCTTATCGCCGAGAGACTGGTGATCGTCAAACCCCACGTAGACGCCGCAGGTGATCGAGGGTGTAAATCCAAGAAACCAGGCGTCGGAGAATTCGTTGGTGGTGCCGGTCTTGCCCGCCATGGGATATTTCTGAGCGAGCGCCTTGGCGTGAACGGCGGTTCCCGAGTTGAAGACCTCCCGCAGCATCGACACCATGATGCGCGCGTCCCCGGCCGGAAGGACGTCGGCGACTTCCGGCTGAAAGTCGTCAATCACCCGCCCGTCATAATTGGTCACCCGGTAGACCATGCGCGGCATGATGTGGACTCCGTCGTTGGGGAAAGTGGTGAAGGCGGAAGTATGCTCGAGCAGGGTCAGATCCGAGGCGCCGAGCGCCAGCGGCAGGTTTGGAACCAGCCGCGAAGTGATGCCGAACTTGCGGCATAACCGGATGACGCTGTCCACCCCAACTTTTGCCAATAACTTAACCGCAGGAACGTTGCGCGATTCCGCGAGCGCGTGCAGCAGGGTGATGGTCCCTTCGTATTTCTCATCGTAGTTGTGCGGGGCCCACCAACCGGAGGAAGTGCTATAGCCTACTGGAGCGTCCACAATCGTGTCAAAGGGCGACATGCCGTCCAGCATCGCGTCGGAATAAACATAGACCTTGAAAGAAGACCCCACTTGCCGTTCCGATTGCGTTGCGCGGTTGTATTTGCTCACGTTCCAGTCGTAGCCGCCCACCATGGCCTTGATGGCGCCAGTGGCATTGTCAATCACCAGGATGGCGCCCTGGACGTTGGGATACTGGTCAAGGGTGACGACGGGCTTCGTTCCCTTGATTTCCTTGACCTCGAACAGGTCAACGTCGCCGGGAGCAAAAAGCTCCAAGGGCTCGGTCTTCCTGGTCCAGGCGAAGTCGGGAGCGGTGACGTGTGCAGTGTAGTCGCCGAAGCGCACGACGGCGTGGTCCGCGGTCACCTGCATCACCAATCCGTGCATCAGAGCGCCCGGCTGGAAGGCCTGCTTCCAATCGTTGTCCGTGTAGGTTTCGAGCGTCGCAGGCAAGCCGTCGGCCAGGGTCACGTGGTTCTTCAGGATATTCTTCTCGGGGCCGCGCCAGCCTCGCCGCTTATCGTCATCGCGCAGGCCTTGGCGCAGGGCTACTTGCGCCAGTTTCTGCACCTTGGCGTCGAGCGTCGTGTAAACCCGCAGCCCGCGTTCGTCCACCGCCTCCGGGCCGTACTTCTTCTCGAGGAACTGGCGCACCTCCTCTACAAAGTAAGGCGCGACGTTGTAGTTCCATTTCTGGATATTCAGGCCGAGCGGCGCGGCGACGGCAGCGCGGTATTCCTCGCGGGAAATCTTGCCATTCTCCAGCATCGCCGCCAGCACCTGGTTGCGCCTCCGGCGGGCAGACTCAGGGTGCGAGAGCGGTGAGTAACCCGTCGGCGACTTCGGGATCCCCGCCAGCGTTGCGGCCTCGGGCAGGCTCAACTGCCAGACGTGCTTGCCAAAGAAGAACTGCGCGGCGGCTTCGTAACCGAAATTCCCGTGTCCCAGGTCCACCTGGTTGGCGTACATGGTGAAGATCTGCGACTTGGTGAAGTACCGCTCGATCTGGATGGCCATCAGGGCTTCCTGGATTTTGCGCCGGAAGCTCTTCTCGGGCGTCAGGAACAGCCTTTTGCTGAGCTGCTGGGTAAGGGTGCTGGCTCCCTGGGCTCGACGCCACTCGGCGAAGTCCGTAACCGCGGCGCGCACGATGCGCAGCACATCGATGCCCCAGTGGCTCTCAAAGTGCCGGTCCTCGATGGAGATGACCGCGTCGCGAAGCACCTCCGGAATCTGGTTGTAAGTCACGATGACCCGCCGTTCCAGTGCGAAGCTGCCAATCACAGTGCCGTCGTCCGCGTAAAGGTCCGTCATCACGTCCGGCCGGTAATCTGCCAATTCGCGGATCTGCGGCAGGTCGGACGAGTAGACAAAAACCAGCCCGGCCAGTGCGCCCACCCCGGCGGCGAGGAGCAGGAGAATCAGAAACACAAATTGCCCGAATACCTTGCGGCTGCTGACCTGCGGAGGAGTTGGCCGGGAAGGCGGAGCAGGAGAGTCGGTAATGGAAAGAAATGTGTTAGGCATAATACTTTGCCAATGTTATTGTAGGTTGCCCGGGCCTCGCAGTCAAACCGCGCTGTCATTTCTCAGACGTCAGCTCTCAGCTGTCATCCGAGTTGCTCGCCTCGCCGAACAGGGAGCCGGGTTGCCGTCGTAGGGGTGGGCCTTGTGCCCGCACGGACCGAACTCCCCTACGGCGGCGACTGCGCCAGCCATTTATGGGGGGGTTCGCGAACCGCCCCTACACTCGAGGGCATGTTCTTTACGCATGGTCAGGAGAATCCTCACCTTGCGATCGATCGAGCGGTCGAGAGCCATTTCCTGCCCAGCCAGCAACTCCCAGGTCTCGGGGCGAGAGGCGCGTCCCGCTCGATCGCGTCATTCTCCTCCTGCGCCTTCGCACGTCTGATGCGCCACCCCCTTAATAGTTTACAAATCACTCGCAGTCGCGGCCTAACCGGCGGGATCTCTCGGACGTCGAATACACTGTACTCGCGAGAGAACAGGAGGGGGTGTCTCAGTGCAGACGCTTCTACAAGACTTGCGCTACGGCTTTCGGCTGCTTCGTAAGAATCCTGGCTTCGGTGCGATTGCGATCATCACGCTGGCGCTGGGGATTGGCGCGAACACGGCGATCTTCAGCGTGGTCGATGCGACTCTTTTGCGCGCGCTGCCTTACCGAGAGCCGGACCGCCTGGTCTACGTGTGGTCGGCGGAGAAGGCGCGCGGGATCAATCAGAGCACCGTCTCAATTCCGGACTTGCGTGACTGGCGGCGCGAGAACCGCGTTTTTGACGGCCTGGCCGGATGGTGGGGCGGAACCTACAACCTCTCGGGAGGAGACGAGCCGCAGCAGGTGGCCGGCTGGACAGTGTCGCCGAATTTCTTTGAGGTTTTTGGCGCTCAGCCCGAGTTCGGCCGGGGGTTTGCTCCCAACGGTGACCAGCAAGCGAACGACCGCACAGTGGTCTTGAGCCACGCGCTCTGGATGGGAGCGTTCGGAGGCGACCGAAGAATACTGGGCAGGACCATCATGATCGACAGCGAGCCACGTATGGTGATTGGCGTGATGCCGGCGGAATTCTCCTCGCCTTTTCCTGATGTCCAACTCTGGGTTCCCTGGCCGGCGCGGGCGGAAACGACGGCTGAGCGCGGTGACCGCTTCCTGAGAGTGGTGGCGCGCCTCAAGCCCGGTACGACCCCCGAGCGTGCCCAGGCCGATATGGGCACGATCGCCCGCCGGCTTGCCGAGACGTACCGCGAAGATGCTGGTGTCACGGTGTATCTCGTTCCTGCCGTGCAACAGATTACGGGAAGCGTGCGGCCGGCCCTCGTGGTGCTGCTGGGCGCCGTGGGTCTGGTGCTTTTGATTGGCTGTGCAAACGTGGCCAACCTGCTGCTGGCCAGGTCGGCGGCGCGAGAGAAGGAGTTTGCCGTGCGCGCGGCCCTGGGCGCCGGCCGCGGGCAGGTGATACGTCAATTGTTGACCGAGAGCGTGTTGATTGGAATTCTCGGGGGCGCCGCCGGGGTTCTCTTGGCCGCGTGCGGAGTCCGCTATCTGCGCCTCGTCCTGGCGAACCAGATTCCCCGCGCGCAGGAAATTAATTTGGACAGCCGCGTTCTTCTGTTCACACTGGGATTGTCTGTGTTGACGGGCCTGGCTTTCGGATTCGTCCCGGCCCTGCGCTGTTTCAAGAATGATCTCATCGAGTCGCTGAAGGCAGGTGGCCGCGGCTGGAGTTCGGGAGCACCAGGCCGCCGAATGCGCGACCTTCTGGTGATCTCGGAGATGGCCCTGGCCCTGGTGTTGCTTGCAGGGGCCGGCCTGCTGGTGAACAGCTTCGCGCGCCTGCGGGCTGTCGATCCGGGATTCAATCCGGACAAGGTTTTGACGTGCCAGATTTCGCTGCCGTCGAAATATCACAACCCCCAGATCGCAGCCTTTTACCAGCAACTGCTGGAGCGGATTCACGCGCTCCCGGGAGTCAAAGCAGCGGGCGCTACCATGACCCTGCCCTTGCGCCAATCGGGCGGAGGCTTTTGGAGCGGATTGAATGTGGAAGGCCGTCCCGCGGCGAGCAGGGAATCGATCCCGATTGTGAGTTTTGTTCAGGTAACGCCCGGCTACTTCCAGGCGATGGGCATTCCCCTTCTGAAGGGCCGCGAGTTTACCGATTTGGATAACAGCAGCCAGAGTCCCAAGGTGGCCATGGTCAATGCCACGCTCGCCCGCCGCTTCTTTTCGGACGGCGATCCGGTTGGCAAGCGTCTCTGCCTGGGCGAGGATTGCGCGAAAGGGCCGTGGCTAACCGTGGTGGGAGTGGTGGCCAACGCAGCCCTCGAAAGCCTGACGGACCCGCGATTTCCGCAGGTGTTCTCCCCGCAGGCTCAAGGCGTGGAGGGAGGAGTGGCAGGGGGGATGGAGCTGGCGGTGCGCACTTCCGCTGATCCCTTGCGCCTCGCCGCCGCAGTTACGAGCGCGGTCCACGAACTCGACAAGAACCAGTCGGTGGCCCATATCCAAACCCTCAACCAGGTGGTGAGCGCGTCGCTGGCGCAGCCTCGCTTCAATACGCTGCTGGTCGCCTCTTTTGCCGCGCTGGCGCTCGCGCTGGCCGCCGTCGGGATCTATGGCGTGATGTCATATTTGGTCGCGGTCGAGACTCGGGAGATCGGAATCCGCATGGCGCTTGGCGCTACGCGTGGCGATGTCTTGAGGCTGGTCGTCGGGCACGGAATGAGTCTGGCGCTCGCCGGAGCGGCCATCGGACTTGTCGGAGCTTTCATCGTGGCGCGGCTGATCTCAAGCCTTCTTTATGGCGTGAAGCCGGACGATCCGCTGACCTTCCTCTGCGCTTTCGCGGTGTTGGTCAGCGTGGCGCTCCTTGCCAGCTATATCCCAGCGCGGCGAGCAACCGCGGTCGACCCGATGGTGACCTTGCGTCAGGAGTGACACCCGGCACAGTCGCGAAACAACGAGGGTGGCGCCTACGTCCGGACGCTTGGAATGTGTGAAGACATCCACAATGTGTCATCCTGAGCGCAGCGCAGGATCTCCGCAGTTTTTTATGGTTCGACGATTTACGAACAACTGCAGAGATCCTTCGCTGCTATGAAAATGGCGGAAGCTTTTGTTGAAAATACAGGAGTTACCTCCAAAGAGCTATTTTCATGCACAGTGGTGAGCCGAAGGATCATGAAGTCTGCGCTCAGGATGACAGGCGGCTGATTTCTTCACAGCTTCCTCTTGTCGGGATGCAGGCGTCTCTTTAGCACCCGGAGGGCGCAGAGATGCCGAAGAACGGCGCGTGCGACACCCTTCTGCCTCGTTGTGGGGCAATGGCGCTGGCTGATCGCTGAGAGCTGACGGCTGACAGCTTCATCTATACGGCGAGGATTTTGCGGCAGATGCGGATAAGGCGGCTGTGGGGAATCGTTTGTTGAGCGTTCAACATCACCAATTCACCCTCCCGGAAGCTGCTGTAATACCAGCGCGCCAGCAAGCTCAAATGCTCCCAGGGCGGAACGGCGGCCGGCGCAGAGTGAGGCGCCGTGATCACGGGAGCTGCGGCTGGCGCAGAGCGCAGCTCTGCGATCGGGGAAGTTTCAAGGCCCGCAGACCGCAGAGCTTCGCGCTGCGCCAGCCACGCGTCGCCCCCGAGGGAGTCAAGCAGGCTGTGCAGTTGCCGGTCAAGAGGAAGAGGTGAGGGCACATTCTCGTCCAGCGAAAGCGTCACGGGCCCGCGCAACTCGCCTCGCCACACCCTGAAGAAACACACACTTTTCTCCTCCGCGCCCTTCTGCATCACCAACGCGTGGAGATTGTCCAGGTTTCGAGCCAACTCGGATTTCTGGCGAATGAGCGCGGTGATTCTCTCAAGCTTGGCGTGGGTTTTGGCCGCCTGCTCGAATTCGAGGGCTTCCGACGCCCGCGCGCGCTCCTCCTCGAGCGTTCGAAGCACTGCCTTGCCCTGCCCGTCCAGAAACTCCGCAACCCTCCCTACTTCACTTTGATACTCGTCATCCGTGCAGCCGGCATAGCAGGGCGCAAGACACATCTTCATTTCGGAATAGATGCAACCCGGGTGTGAAGGATTGGGGTCGAGTTCCTCGACACAACGGCGGATCTTGAAGAAGTCCAGGAATTCAGCCGCGTAGTGCTCCGCGGCAACTAGCGACGGAAAAGGTCCGTAGTAATAAGAATCGTCCTTCAGCAGGCGACGCGTGGCATAACAGCGCGGAAAGCGGTTCCGCAAGTTAAGCTTGAGAAGGGGCGGAGGCTTCAGGCGTAGTCGCGCGCGATATTGACGAGGGTAATATTGCTTGTTGAGAAGATAATTCAGCCATTGAGCCTCGAAGGCGGACCCGACAACCTGCCACTCAACCCGGCGGGCGAAGCCTCGCAGGCTGAACATCCGGGAGTGCTCCCGCTTGGGGGACAAAAGCCGGCCCAGACGCCGGCGAAGGTCGCGGGTGCGGCTGAGATACGGCGGCGAAGCAACATCCGACTCGGCAGGAAAGAGCGCGAAGACCGCCGGGGAGGAGGGGAAGGAATCAAAGAACGAGTCCGGTTCGCTCTCCGGATCGAATGGAGCGGAAAATCGAAGCTGCTTATCCTCCACAGGCTGTATTATCGCGCTTCAAACGGGAAACGGGAATCAAGAAATCCAGTCCCGCTCCTGACAAACACTTGAGTGGCGTTCACGCGATACCGAAGCAAAACGTCGCGAAAAGCTGAACGGCAGAAACCCCTCACCCGTCCCCGCGGGCATAGGCACTAGGTCTTTGACCGCCTAAATAGATTCCATTTATAACCGAACTTTGCGCGTGCTCTCTTGCGGGTGAACTGCCAATTGATCTCGAGCCGATGCCGATTGACCTGGCAGTT
>Ga0209517_10008806_pt1 | contig 11730 bp, 14 predicted proteins | sample PeaSoiMetSII2010_FD_187695 | JGI IMG/M metagenome (GOLD analysis project Ga0209517, IMG submission 187695) | Peat soil microbial communities from Weissenstadt, Germany - SII-2010 (SPAdes) (version 2) | ecosystem: Environmental > Terrestrial > Soil > Wetlands > Peat | place: Germany...
TCGCCGCCACCCACAACCCCTGCTGTTTTTCCCGATCCTTCTTCCGCCCCATCCCCATATATCAAAAGACGGTTCAGGCAGATTCAAGGTCACTCGTTCACGAAAGATTTACCACGGACTGCTAGGCCAATGGTCCCATCCAGGGCCTGATGAGTCAACGTAGTTATCGCCCAAGAACCTATTGAAACCAAAGGACCGAGCATTTTCGAAGTGTGTGCCTCCTTCCGACATCCCGTTCCAGCTGGTTGCGGAGCGAGTTTCACTTTAGGGTTTAACGTCTGGGGGCGCGGACGCGTGTGGATGAATGCTCTATGTGGCTGAAGGGACTATGAAGAGAATTGTTGGAACATTGGGATTACGCGAGGTACGGAATTATGGACATGTCGTCAGGATACGGCAAACTGCTGTTCACTGCGAGCAAAAAGTCTAAGAACTGCGCGATATCCGCAATCAGTTCGTATTGAGATCCGTGTATCAGTGTAAGTACACCACCTCAAACGTGGGAACGGCCTCCGCCGCTTAAGCCGAGCCGGGCTCAAAAGCCCGGCGCAGGTCTGGAGACCTGCCCTACCTGTCTATCCGCACGACCTTCCGCGGACTGCCGTGGCCGGTCATGATCTGCACCGACCTCACAGGCACCTTGAAATGCGCCGCGAGGACTGCGCAAACCTGCTCGTTCGCCTTCCCCTTCTCCGGGGGCGCAGTGACGTGGACCTTCAGAGTCCCGTCGGCTAGCTCGCCGCTAACCTCGTTTTTCTTACTGCGCGGGATTACTTTGACGCGAAGGGTCACTTAACCGCAGTTTTCTCGACGATCTCGGAAACCGTGCCGCCCGCCTCTTGGATGCGCAGGCGCAGGGTTTTGCGCTGCTGGAGAAACCTCGGCGGGAAAGCGAACCGGCCGGCAGCCATGCGATCGACCGTCTCGACGGGCGGAAGCTTGTCCTGGATCGAGAGCACGTCATTGTATTTAGGTCCCAGAAGCTTTAAATACCTGGTGACGTTCTCGACATCGGACTTGGAGAACATAACGGCCTTGGCCACTTCGCCCTCGGGGGTTTCCATGCTCATCTCGACCGAATTGACTACAAACGGATATGCAGCGGTGTTGGTTACGCGGAAGTCGGCGAACACGATGGAGCCGTCGCCGTCGGCCAGCGAACGGACTTTGAGGATCGACCCGGTCAGTTCCAGATGCGATCCCCGGTTCACATAAAGAACGGCAAAGAGACCGGCGCTCACTACCGCCAGGCCCACCAAAAACGCGACCACACCCCGGTTCATAGCGCCTTAGTCCCCCAGCAGCCGCCCGTAGGGCTTCAAGCTGCTCACGTTGTCGCAGACCGCTTTGATACCGGCGGTGATCGGGATCGCCAGAATCAGGCCGATGCCGCCCCACAACATGCCCCACAGCATCAGAGCGATGGTAACAGCCAGCGGATTCAAATGCACGCGCGAGCCGACAAATTTCGGATACAGCAGATTCAGCGCGAACAGGTGCAGCAGGCCCACGCTCACCAGCAGAAACAGGTACAGCGCCGGTTCGCCTTTGGGAAGCGCGGCGATCACAGGCGGAATCAGCGCGAGCGGCATCCCGATATAGGGGACCAGGCTCAGAAATCCGCTCATCGGACCCACCACCGGCCAGTACGGCAGCTTGACGGAGGCAAACAGGATTCCGCTGGCCACGCTTAATAGTACGCCCAGTAAGAAGTTGCCGACCACGTAGGCACGCACCATGTCGCCGACCCCGTCCAGGGCCTTGGCGACGGTGTAACGCGGCTCGCCCTCCAGCGTGAACAGGAGGCGCGAGCGCAGATGATCGCCCCAGCTCAGGATGAAGTACACCAGAAACGGAATGAACGACGCCATCAACAGGACGCTGTAGAACGAACGGAAATAGTCGTAAACGTAGCTGACCATGGCCGTGGGCTCCTGCCGGACGCGCACCTCTTGCACCGGAGGCGCCACCAGCAGTTCGGGAGGTTTCTTTTTGCCGCGAGTTGCGGGACTCTCAGGTTGAGGGCCTGCAATGCTGTCCTGATCCTGGAAACGCCGCGGAACCAGTGTGCGATACACATTTGTCTCGATGCCTCCCACACGCTCGGCGGCGCTATCCACCAGCTCGTTGATGCGCGTGCCGTAGGCCGGAAGGTCGTCGGCCATCGCCATGGCCTGAGTGTAGAGTCCCAGCCCGGCGAAATACAGGCACCCCAGCCACAGGGCGCACACCAGGAAACTCGCCAGCCCGCGCGGCATGCGGATTTTCATGAACACGCGCACCAAGGGCTCCAGCAGGAACGCGATCATGAACGCGATGATCACGGTGATGAAGAATACCTGTCCGTAATACAGCAGAGCCACACCACCGGCCGTAGCCAGGATGGTGATCGCAACCCGGTAGGTTCTTTCCGCCGATGTGCTTTCCGTGTACACCTGCCTATAACTATAATTGGACTGAGCGTGCCCACAAACGCAAATCCAGGGAAGGGCCGCATTCTCGCGCTGGATCTGGGGAAAAAGCGGATCGGACTGGCGCTGAGCGACCCGCTAGGCCTGACCGCACAGGGGCTTCCCACCCTGCAGCGCGTGAATATTCGTACAGATTTGGCGGAACTGGACCGGCTGGCCACCGAGCACGACGTCCGCCTGATCCTGTTGGGGCTCCCTTTACACATGAGCGGCGACGAAGGCCGCCAGGCCCAGCAGGCCCGCGAATTCGGGGAGCGCCTGGCGGAACGGACGGGCCGCGAAGTGCGTCTGTGGGATGAACGGCTGACCACGGTGGAGGCTCAGCGTGTCCTGAAATCGAGCGGCATCAGCATCGCCAAGCGAGCTCGTGCGGTGGACCAGTTGTCGGCGCAGATCCTGCTCGATAGCTTTCTGAATCTGGAGACGCTGGATTGAGGTTCCGTTGGTTGGCGGTCGGGCTCGCGCTGGCGGTGGGACTCGCTGCCGCAGCACTCTACTCGCTTCAATCTCCTTACCGGGGATTCGAGGGCGATCTCTTCTTACAGTTTCCAAAAGGCTCCGGAACGCGAGCCATGGCAAGGCAGCTTGCGGACGCGGGAGTCGTGCGCTACGCGTGGCAGTTCTGGCTCGCGCGAGCGATTCATCCGCGAACCACGCTGCAAGCCGGCGAATACCGCTTTAACCAGACGGCCAGCGTAACCGGCGTGTTCAACCGGCTGGGTCGCGGCGATGTTTTCTACGTCAGTTTCACGGTCCCGGAAGGCTCGAATATTTTCGACATCGCGCGCCTGCTGGAGTCGGAAGGGATCATGTCCGGACAAGATTTCCTGCATGCGGCGGAAACTCTGGAAGGGTTCTTGTTCCCGTCCACCTACCGCGTGGGGCATTTCACCACGCCTGCCGCGCTGTGCCAGATGATGACTGCGCAGTTCCACAAGGAGTGGACCAAGCTGATGCCGGATCCTGGGACGGATATGGTCAAAGTGGTCACGCTGGCCTCGATGATCGAGAAAGAGACCGGAATCGCCGCGGAACGGTCCAAGGTCGCCAGCGTGTTTCAGAATCGCTTGAAGATCGGCATGATGCTCGATTGCGACCCCACGGTGATCTACGCCGCGCTGCTCGAAGACCGCTACCGGGGCGTGATCTATCGCTCGGACCTGGACAACAAGCATCCGTATAACACCTACCAGCACGCCGGTTTGCCGCCTGGGCCGATTGCAAACCCAGGTGCGAGCTCGCTGGCCGCCGCGCTCCATCCGGCTGAGACCGATTTTCTGTATTTCGTGGCCAAGCCGGGTGGTGATGGACACGTGTTCTCCTCAAACCTCGCGGCGCACGGTAAGGCCGTTCAGAGTTACCGGAATGCGACAAAACGACAGTCCGCGCGGAAAGCGCGCTGATCTCGCCCGCTGGCTGGAGCGGGAACGTCCGGCGCGGATCGGCGAGCGGGAATGGGCCATGCTGCGGATGGACCTGGATCCCATCTCGGGCAGCTACCTGCGCCGGCTGTTGCGCGAGTCGGGTGTGCCGCTGAGCCCGTTGGTGGAGGGTGTCCGCCAGGAGAGCTACGAAGCGCTAGAATCCAGTTTGTTGAACATGCTCGAGGAATATGAGCGCGCCGATATCGCGGGGCGCACCTCGCTTCGCCGCCTGGTGATCGAGGCCAAGGACCATGCTCGCTGGGCCGCGCGAAAGCCGGAGAAGCGCGCCCAGAAGAACGAAATGGCGCTGTGGATGCTCACCTGGCTGGAGAATCCGCCGTTATTTCCGCAATGGGTTAAGTTACGCCGACAACATGGCCTTCCGAACTCCTAAGCCGCTCGACATAGAGGGATTGATGAACTATGCCGCGCGGGCTCTTTCGGCGCGCGCGTATACTATCTCCGAGCTCAAGACGCGCCTGAAACAGCGGGCGGCCCGGCAAGAAGACGTTGAGGCCGTGCTGGCACGCCTGAAAGAAGCCGGCGTGGTGAATGATCGCCGCTTCGCCGGCAGTTTCGCCGAATGGCGTCGTGAAAATCAAGGGATGGGCAAGACTCGCGTGCTGCGCGATTTAATGGCCCGGCGCGTCGCACCCGCGGTGGCGAAAGAGGCAGTGGATGCTGCTTTCGAGGGCGTCGACGAGACCGCCATGATCCAGGCGTTTCTGGCGCGCAAGTATCGCGGGAAGGATCTCGGCGCGCTGCTGCAAGATCAGAAACAGCTGGCTTCGGCGTTTCGAAAACTGCGCGGCGCGGGATTCAGCACGGGAAATTCGATTCGGGTGCTCAAGCGCTACGCGGCTGAAGCGGAGCGCCTGGAAGAAATGGGAGACGTGGAGCAAGCTTAAGCTTGCAACGGAGGCTTTAGCCTCCGCTGCAAACGGGTGCTGAAGCACCCGTTGCAGGCTGAAGCCCGCTCCACTAAAACTTCACCTTAGGAGCTTCCTTCGCATTGGCCTCCGCCGTGAAGTAAGCATTCTCGCGCTGGAAACCGAACATCGACGCGGCGATATTCTTGGGAAACAGCGCGATGTCCGTGTTGTACTTTTGCACGGACTCGTTATAGCGGCGACGTTCGACCGCGATGCGGTTTTCAGTATTCGAGAGCTCGTCTTGTAAACGCAGGAAATTCTCGTCGGATTTGAGATTAGGATAATTCTCGACGATCACGAACAGCCGGCCCAAAGCGCCTTCCAACTGGTTGTTGGCCGCGATCCGGTCGGCGGGCGTCTTCGCTCCCATCATGGCCGCGCGCGCCTGCGTCACCGAATCGGTCACGGCCAGCTCCTGCTTGGCGAAACCCTTCACCGTCTCCACCAGGTTCGGAATCAGATCCAGACGGCGCTGCAACACGACATCCACTTGCTGCCACTGGGCCTTGTACGCTTCCTGCTCCGTGACCAGATCGTTACGGGAACCCATCAGGCTGCCGCCCAGAATGAGCACCACCAAAACGATCACACCTAATGCAATCAGTACACCCTTCATATGCTCCTCACCCCCGCTGACCGTCTAAACCATCGACGAAAGTTATCAATCTGCTAATACATACGAGATATTGCGCAAAAAGTTCACCCGGATCACCGGCGTCGGCGCCTGCCGTGTCTTCGCGGATATCCAATAGAATCTCAAACGGCTTCATGTCCGCATGCAGTACTTCGGCCAACTGCCGGACCACGGCCCGGCGCTCGGATTTCGGCTTCTTTCCGTCCAGCTCCAGGGCGTGACGTCCGAGGACGCAGAATGTGTTCACCGAATCCACACACAGAGCCAGCAGATTGGCCGATTGAGACAACAGGGACGCTCCCTGCTGCCGCAACCGCAAAAGTTTGGAGCGCAGATCGTGCTCCACTTGCGTGCGATAGTTCCGCATATCGACCTTCAAATCGGCGATCACGTCCAGCCCGTACAGCACCCGGCGGCGTTCCTTCATGTCGTGGAATTCGATGGGGAAGCAATCGGCCGAGTTGTGCACCTCGTCTTCGCTCATCAGCAGAGGCCAAGGATGCCCCTTCTGACGCCACCAGTTCAGAACCGGCTCGCCTTCCATCAGCTCCTGCGGCATCACTTGCTTCAGCACGCACAATACGTTCAGGTCGGAAAACCGGTCGGCGTGCACCGGCGACGCTGCCGATCCGTACAAGATCACGGATACCAAGCGGTCACTGAAGGCGTGCTCCAGTTTTGTAACCAATTCCTTCAAAAGTTCCATGTTGTCACCAGCCACCGGAAGCACCTCCGCCGCCTGACCCCCCACCGCCAAAACCGCCGAATCCACCGCCTCCGCCACCGCCCCCGAATCCGCCGCCGCCCCAGTCTCCGCCGCCCCAACCTCCGCGGCGCCCGCCACCCATCATGTTGCCGAGAATCATGCCGGTGAGGAAGCCGCCCATGCCGCTGCCACCGCCGCCCGGACGGCCGCCTCGTCCTCCAATGGCGCGAAGGAAAAAGATCAGAATGACGAAGAAGATAATGATCCCGAACAACCCGCCGCCACCGCCCTGCGAATCCCTGGAACGTGGTTGTGGGCGCGGCTGGCCTTCGATGGTGACGCCCTTCGCTTGGGCGACCTGCTGTCCCAGCTGCTGCGCCGCGGCCAGCAGCGCTCCGCCATAATTTCCCTGCCGCAGGATCGGCCGGATGCCGCGCAAGATACTCCCCGCGTCGGCATCTGAAATGATCGGCTCCAACCCGTAGCCGAGTTCGATACGGTTCTTGTGGTCTTTGATCGCCAGCAGAACCAACAAGCCTTCATCTTTCCCCTTCTTGCCGATTCCCCATTCCTTGAACAGACGGACGGCGACATCCTCGACCGGCTCATCGTCGAGCGTGTCCACCGTAACGATGGCGAATTGCGCACCCGTGGCACGCTCCACGCTGCCGCAATAGGCTTCGATCTGCGCCGCGGCGTGCGGATCGATTACATGAGCAAAATCGTTCACGTAACCCGTCGGCTTCAGCTTGGACGTATCCAGCGCTACGGCGAATGAGCAGAAGAAAATCGCCAGCGCCGCCACTGTCGCGGCTCCGTGAGTAGCTTTCCGAGCCGCGAGAGTCATCGAGCGGTCCAGGCGAACATAAGATACTGACGTTATCGTGTCAGGTCCTCGCGGCGCAACTTGAAGCCTTCCAGGCGTCCGAGCATCGCCACCGCCATGTGTTTGGGATCGAAGAACTGCTGGGCCAGAGCCTGAACCTCATGAGCCGTCACGCGCTCGATGCGCTCCAGCATTTCGTCCAGGGAAAAGAATCGCTTGAAGTACAGCTCCTGCCGCGCCAGATTGCCCATGCGGCTGCTGGTGCTCTCCATGCCCAGCACGGTGGAGCCTTTGAGGTGATCCTTGGCCCTCCGCAGCTCTTCGTCGCTGACCTTCTTTGCGGCGACCTCGTTCAGCTCATGGACAATCGACTTGATGACCTTCTTGGCGGAACGAATGGACGTGCCGGCGTAGACCAGCATGCAGCCGGCATCGTGATACATGGACAGCTCGGAGAAAATCGCGTACGCCAGTCCCTGCTTTTCGCGGATGTTCTGAAACAGCCGCGAGCTCATGCCTCCGCCCAGAATCGCGTTCAGGATGTAGCAGGCGAAACGCTGCTCATGCGGCATCGGAATGGAGGGAACGCCGATATACAAGTGCACCTGTTCGAGCGATTCCTTGTTGAGGAACACCAGCGGGGCGTGCGGGCGGGGCTTGGATTTCCGGGGATGAAACGGCCGCTTCTTCAGATCGCCCAGGTGATCGCCCACTAGCCGGACCATATCCTTGTGTTTCAGATTCCCGGCAGCCGTCACCAGGATGTTCGACGGCGAGTAGAAATGCCGGTAATACTTGTCGATCATGTCGCGATCGAAACTGCGGATGGTTTGCTTGGTCCCCAGAATCGAACGGCCCAGCGCGTGCCCTTTCCAGAAGCGGCTGGAGAAGAGTTCGTGGATCTGATACTCGGGATTGTCCACCTCCATCTTCAGCTCTTCGAGGATGACACCCTTTTCCTTCTCGATGTCTTTCGGCTCGAATAGAGGATTGCGGACCAGGTCGGCTACCACGTCGAAAGCTTCCGGCACGTGCTCATCGAGCACCTTGACGTTATAGCTGACCAGTTCCTTGGACGTGAAGGCGTCGAGGCCGCCGCCGATCGAATCCACCGACCGGGCGATCTGCTCCGCGGTGCGGTGCTTGGTGCCCTTGAACACCATATGCTCCACGAAATGAGAAATCCCGGTTTCGTGCAGTTGCTCCTCACGCGAGCCGGTGCCGATCCACAGGCCTACCGAGACGCTGCGGACGTGCGGCATCCGCTCGGTGACCACGCGTACACCGTTGGGCAGGACCTGGCGCTCGATTTCCCTGGGTTTACTGTGGTGCCTGGACTTGCTCGTCTTGCGAGTCATCTTCCTCCATCTTACCGCGAGGGATTTGGGCATCTGGATGTTACCCTGAATTTGTGACGCAAGCGATTGTAGGAATGGAAGTTGCCGACATCGAGGCAGTCCTTGGCTCGAAGCATCCATCCTTCCGCGCTCGTCAGATCTACGAAGCCGTGTACCGGCAGCGGGTGACCGACCTGCGCGGGGTTTCAAATCTTCCCAAGCTCTTGCGCGAAGAATTTCCCGTAGGCGTTCCCGAGATCGAACGCGTATTCGATTCAACCGACGGCACGCGCCGCTACCTGCTAAAGCTCGCCGACGGAAAAACCGTCGAGACGGTCTGGATGCCCGAAGGCGAACGATCCACGGTCTGCATCTCCACGCAAGTCGGCTGTCCGGTGGACTGCAAGTTCTGCCTCACGGCTCTGCTGGGGCTGGAGCGAAACCTGACGGCGGGCGAGATCGTCGGGCAGGTCCTGCGGATAGCCGCCGATCGCGGCTTGGAAGCCAATGTAGATCGGCTGAATATCGTGATGATGGGTCAGGGCGAGCCGCTGCTGAACCTGGCCAACGTGATCAAAGCCACGCGGCTGCTGACCGATCCCCAAGGCATGGCGATTTCGCCCCGCCGCATCACGCTGTCGACATCCGGCATCATTCCAAAAATCCGCGAGCTCGCGCGCGAGGAAGTGCGCCCCAAGCTGGCGATTTCGCTCAACGCATCCACTGAGGAGCAGCGCCAGACGCTGATGCCGATCACGCGCAAATATCACCTGCGGGATCTGATCGACGCCTGCCGCGCGTATCCGCTGCGCCCTTGGGAGAAACTGACGTTCGAGTACGTGCTGCTGAAAGGCGTCAACGACACCGACGCCGACGCTCGTCGCGTGGTGAAGCTGCTGGCGAACCTGAACGCCAAGGTAAACCTGATCGCGCTGAATCCGGGTCCCGGGATTCCTTTTGAGACGCCGGATCCCCAACGCGTGGCGGCATTTCAGAATATCGTGCGGCGGACACTTCCCTGCTTCCTTCGGAAGCCCAGAGGCCTGGATGTGTATGCAGCATGCGGGCAGCTCAAGCGGATGGAGCTGGTAACGGTAGCCTAGTGTCCTGTGTCCGAAGTCCGTTGAATAATTCCGGTGGCAGCGGAGGGCGGACTTCAGTCCGCGCGGGGCCTTTAGCCCCGCTGCTCGATTCGATTTGCGGAGCTGAAGCTCCACGCGGGATGAATCCCGCGCTCCAACCCCGGCTCTGAGATATTCGACGGATTTTAGAGACAGGACACTAGCGCTGCTTACCTTTCGGCGCGCCGGGAATCGGCATCTCGACCTTCTTCGCGTCCCCTAGAGAGAAATCCGCATCCGCGAAGTTCGCCCGCGTGATCGACTTCAATTCCGAGCGCTTAGTCGCCTGGCCGTTATCGTAATCGATTCTCTGGATCGGGAATCCTTCATAACCGGCTTCCAACGAGCCCGTGGGAACATTGATCTTCACTGGAGAGTTGGCCAGCGAACTCAGGAGACCGGCGGAGAACTCTCTCATCTTTTCGAAAATCTGCATGTCGCTGGCGCCGAGTTTGAGCTGCGCGGGAACTCCGGCACATATGTCCGCGACCTTTTGGCCGCCCTTATCGCCCTCATATTTGGTGCAGCTGAATCCGTTGACGCTGCCGCTGCCTTTGGCCGTGTAAACGGTCTTGGAAGGCGCGGCGGCCGCCTGCGGCATCTTGCCCTTCATCATTTTTTCCATCATGGCGCGCTGTTCCGGTGTCATGTTCTTCATGGCCGCATCCATTTGCGCCATGGCTCCCGATAGCTGCTGTCCCATCTGATCCATCGTCTGCTGATCGATCTCTTGATACGTATTGCGGGCTTTGTCGAGCATCACGATCCGGTTCCTTCCGCCGTCGGTCAGGAACATCATCGTCCGGCTGTCATCGGATTCCAGGCGCATCCGGTTCGCGTCCAGAAGAATCGTATCCGTAGTCACTTTCTTCGTGGCCAGGTCGGTGTTTTCCGACACAATCTTAACTCCGGCGAAAATCGGGGCCGCGACGAGCACGGCGGCGACTACAGCGATGGGTACAAAGGCAAAGCGTCTCATAGGCTCCATTCTCCTCTACTTCCAATCGGCAGTAAAGACGTTAAATTCATAGTCGCCCTTACCTTGGTAGCTCGAAACGAACACGACCTTCTTCCCGTCGGGCGAGAACTCCGGAAACGACGTAAACCCGCCGTAGGACGTCACTTGTTCCAAACCGGTACCGTCCGGATTGACGGTGTACAGCTCAAAATCCCGGCTGTCGCACTTCTGCTTGTTAGACGAGAACAGGATCTTCTTGCCGTCCGGCGTGAAAGTGGGCGCGAAGCTGGCGCAGCCGTAATTGGTGATCTGCTTCGGGTTCGACCCGTCGCCGTTGGCCACCCACAGCTCCATCTTCATGGGAGCCGTCAGGTTGTCCTTCAGCAGATCGCGATAAGTCTTGAGCTTGTCGGGAGTATCCGGATGGTAAGCGCGCCACACGATCTTGGAACCGTCCCTGGAGAAGACGGCGCCGCCATCATAACCTTCGGTCTTGGTGATTTGTTTCTTGCCGGAACCATCTAGGTTCATAGTCCACAGATCCAGATCGCCGGATGCCATCGATGTGTAGATAATCTTGTTGTTCTTCCAGTTGATGGTGCCCTCGGCATCGTATCCGGGCGTATCGGTGAGCTTCTTCTCGATCTTGCCCTTGTCGTCGGCGAGATAGATATCGAAGCCGGGATAAACCGCCCACAGGTAGCCCTTGCTGCGATCCGGGCGAGCCGGGCACGACGGGCCTGCCTCGTGAGTCGACGCATAAATGATGTGTTTGCCATCGGGCAGGAAATAGCCGCAGGTGGTAACGCCCTTGCCGGTCGACACCATGTGCATGTCCGACCCGTCCGCGTTCATGATGTACTGCTGATCGCACTCGCTGGTGTCACGCGTCGCCTGAAAGATCAGTCTCTTCCCATCCGGAGCCCAATAGGCTTCGGCGTTCTGCCCGCCATGGGTGATCTGCTTGAGGTTGGAGAGATGCTTTGCGGCTTGCGCCCAAACTGCTTGACTTAGGCACAGCAGCGGGACCAAAACGAGAACGATTAAGAGAAGACGTCTCATAAGACCCTATTGTATTCGCCCTAGCAGCCCGTGGCGGAAACGCCTCTATTGAGGAATCTCCTGCCGGCCGGGTGCGGCGGCGACTTGTAGAAATAGACTGCGGGCAGAGTTGTCCAACCAGTTTTGAACTGCACTGTACGCGTCCTGGACGATGGATACAGGGAATAGGAGCGCAGTCAAGGCGATTCTCCGTCCCTGAGCTTGCCGCGGCTTGCCCCATCCGCTCAACTTCCGCAGCAGCAATCCCATGTTGAACGCT
>Ga0209517_10008807_pt1 | contig 11729 bp, 12 predicted proteins | sample PeaSoiMetSII2010_FD_187695 | JGI IMG/M metagenome (GOLD analysis project Ga0209517, IMG submission 187695) | Peat soil microbial communities from Weissenstadt, Germany - SII-2010 (SPAdes) (version 2) | ecosystem: Environmental > Terrestrial > Soil > Wetlands > Peat | place: Germany...
CTCGCGGCAACGCCCTTGCGCTTCGCTAACCCTTCGCCGCCATCAGGCTGGGTAGAGGACTTCCACCTCCAAACTGTCGATCATGCTCGGCACACAACAAAAACCCGTCCGCAAAATTGCGGACGGGTTTATCGAGGTTTCCGCTGAGAACGGAGAAAGTACGACCGCCAAATGCCTTGAAGCAATCTCCAGCCAAAGAGCCGTGGAATTATTTCAGCGACGTATTGATGGACGAGAACTTGGTATTGAGGTTGGAACCAAGACCATTGACCACGGCGATGATGGCGAGGCTGATGCCCGCGGCAATCAGGCCGTATTCGATTGCGGTGGCCGCCGATTCATCAGCCCAAAATCTTGGAAAAATATTTTTCACGTCAGCTCCTGCCATTAAGCACCCGATCCCTCGGGTTCAATGCCGGCAAGTATGAGGTCAAACTAATTAAAATCGGACGAATTGGCGTAATGAACGATTAATTAAGGCGATCTCGGTCGTCAGCGTGCCTGCCTCATGTCGGGTCAAGCAGAGTCGTGATGGCAACCCGCGATCGCGTGTCGCGGATCCCAAGGCTGAGGTCTAGACGCTAATTGGCGTGAACGACCAGCTTCTCTTCGGCGAAGAACTGGAGCGCGCCATAGCCTTCCATGTCGACCGCGTAACGAAAATTTCCGTCCGTGGTCGGAAAAACTGCGATCACGACGCCGTCTTCATGGTCGTCGGCCGCCTTTTCAACCCTTTCGCCAATCGCAAATTTGGCCATTGCGAACTCCTTCCGGAATCTTTGGCGCAATTATCCGCATAAATTAGTTAACGCATCTTAAGCAAACGCGCCGGCGCCTGGATCGGCGGCAGCGTTTGGACTTGGAACCGTGCCAAATCCGCGCTCGCCGGTCCCGTCATCAAACGGCGGCTCGCCGAGCTGGGCGCCGTTCCGATTGCCGGCAGCGCCGGCCAGTTCGGCGCCATGCTTGCCGTCGAAACCGAGCGCTGGCGCAAAGTCGTGGAAATATCGGGACAAGAGAAAGAGTGAGGCGGCAGACCGTTTTCGGGTGGCCTGCATGGTGAGGCCGCGCTATCCTGCTTGATCCTTGTCAACGATCCGCCGGATTGGCCTGATATCGAGATCAAATGATCAGACACAGAGCTCCATGGGATAGCCGCTCCACCCTCAGCAGGTCGGCGCACATTCTTGAACGGACCGGACTTGCGCTCACCGGAGCGTCCTGCGGGTTGTTCGTCGCCGCACATGTCGGGAGAGCCGATATCGACCTGATCGGTTCGGCAGCGGCGGTATTCGCAATGATGCTCTACGGGGCCGCCGGCTTCTATCTTGGGATCGACCTGCCGCCGACCCCGCCAGATCACCACATGCACCTGCCTCTGCGGGCCGGAATTGGCACTAGGGCGGATGCCGTGGAGCTGCTGAGTGCGGCAGGCACCTTTCTCGCCGCGATAGCGGCGGTCGTATCCGTCTCCAGCATCGTCCTGGACGAAACCGCCCACGCCAGCACCGCGCTTCTGATCTGGCTGAGCTGGTCGGTCGGCGCCACCATGCAAATCGCCGCCGGCATCATCGCGCGAATGAAGGCAGAATCTTCCGCTAAATTATAGCGTCGCCAGAGCGACGTCGCGCGAAACCAGCCTCGTACGGACCGGCTGAGGCAGATGCGCGGTTGACCCTGATCAAACCGCCGGCGCTTTTTCCGATTAGCCTGCTTCTCTAAAAGACTCGGAGACCTCGATGCGTGCGCACCAGATCATGACCCCGCAAGTGATTACGGTCGGCGCCGATACGACCATTGTCGAAGCCGCCAACATGATGTTACGGCACCACGTCAGCGGACTGCCGGTGGTGGACGCCATGGGTGGGCTGATCGGCATCATTTCGGAAGGTGACTTTATTCGCCGTGCGGAGACCGCCACACAACACAAGCGCGGCCGATGGCTGTCGTTCCTGACCGGGGCCGATCGCGTCGCGGCCGAGTTTGCCCATGAGCACGGCCGCAAGGTCGGCGAGATCATGACGCCTGACCCGCTCACTGTAACCGAGGGTGCGCCGCTGGATCAGGTCGTGCAGATCATGGAGACCAAAAACGTCAAGCGCCTTCCGGTCATGCGCGGCGACCGAATGGTCGGAATTCTCACCCGCTCGGACTTCCTTGCCGCCGTCGCCAACCTTGCCCATGCCGTTCCGGGTCCGTCCGCGGATGACGACCATATTCGCAGTGAGGTCTTGGCCGCGATCAAGCAAGCGCCGTGGCGGCCTTGTCGGCTCAACGTCACCGTTCGCGATGGAATCGTGGGCCTCAGCGGCGTCATCAAGAAAGAGAGTACCCGCAAAGCCGCGATCGTCGCGGCAGAAAATGTCGTCGGCGTCAGGAAAGTGCAGGACCACCTGTCCGTGGCGCCCGCCTATCCGCCGCCAGAGGAGGATTTTGGCGGGGGTGACTTTGTCTCGCTGCAGGAGCAACCTCCGACCGCCGATGACCAGCCGTTTTGAGACATGACCGGCCGAACCTGGTTCAGGGAAATCCGATGCGCATTTTGACATTTCAGCTCTCTGTCGCACTGGCGCTGTTTGGGGCCAGCCCTGCGGCCTTGGCGCAAGACGTCGAAAACGGCCAGCGGCTGTCGGAGCGCTGGTGCACGGAGTGTCACGACATTGGGACACCTTCGGCCAAACCCGGCCGGATCATTTCCTTTGCGGCCATCGCTAACCGGCCAGACATCAGCCCGGAAATGATCGCCTCCTTCCTGCTCATGCCGCACGCGGCGATGCCGAACCTGCCGCTGAGCCGAAAAGACGCCCAGGATATCACGGCGTTCATCATGAAAATGAAGAAGTAGCGGCCGCGGGAATTCAGCGCGGCGTTTACCGGCGGCGGATCAGTTTGAGGTGGATCAAATCACGCCCGCGTTCTTGCCCTTTAATGGGCATGCGACCGCAACCGCGGCGCTATCCAAAACAGGCGTAGAGAACGGCCATGCTGAAAAATCTCCTCGTCCAAATTCCCTCCGAACGTCCGGTCCGTCCGGTCGTCGACGGTGCGATCTCGCTAGCGGTGAGTTCCCAGGCGCATCTCGACGCGGTTTCGATCGGCTTTGAAAGCGCAAATATCGGTCTTGCGGTCGACGGCGCCGCCGCAGTGGCAGCCGTCTTCGATCTCGAACGCGAGCGCGCCCTGGCGCGTGCCAATGCCGCAATCGCCGTTTTCGAGACCGAAGCGCGCAACGCCGGTATCGCCTATAGCTGTCAGGCGCTGACCGCCGTTCCCGTCGATGCTTTCGCAACTCTGGGCGCGATGGCGCGGCTATATGATCTGAGCATCGTCCAGCAGCCCGATCCCGACTATTCCACTTCCGACAACATGGCTCCGGCCGAAATGCTTTTCCAGGCCGGCGGGCCGGTGCTGTTCATTCCCTATACCCACAAGGGAGCGTTCAAGCCGCGGCATATCGGCATCGCCTGGGACGGCAGCCGACTGGCGGCGCGCGCCCTTCGCGACGCGACACCGTTTCTGCGCCATGCGCAATCCATCACCATCGTCAGCGTCAACGAAGCACAGAACCCGGGCGAAGCATCTGCGGCTGCTCTGGTGGAGCATCTGGCAAGGCGTGGGTTGACCGCGCGGATTGAGAGCATGGGCGCCGATCACGCAAATATTCAGCCGTCCATCCTGTCGGTTGCGGCCGACACCGGAATCGATCTCATCGTCATGGGCGGCTACGGGCATTCGCGGCTGCAGGAGCGGGTCCTCGGCGGGGTCACGCGTGGAATGCTTCAATCCATGACCGTGCCGACGCTGATGTCGCACTGATCGTGCACAGATGGTGGCGACGCCGGGGCCTCCCGAGCGGAGGCCGCCATCGACACCGTTTACTTACAAAACGGCTCGTTCCAGATGATCGAGCATGTTGGCCCAGCCGATGCCGTGGCCGTCGCGTAGCTCCGCGGTCGGCAATTTCTCGTGGGTCAAGGTGAGTTCGGTGGTATTCTCGATCGGCGCGAGTTCGACCGTAACGAGCGTATCCACCCGGCTGGTCGGAGGACCCGACCACGTAAAGACGAGCTTGCGGGGCGACATAGGTCCCTTCGATCTCGCAACCCGACTGGTCCGACTGCATTTCGAGCTTGAAGCGTCGTAAACGGGGCCGTCCAAGCAGTCTGGCGCTCTCATTCTCGAGGGCGGTAGCAGGCAAGAGATAGCGGACATTCCGCGTTTCGCGGCCCCGCCAGGGGACGCTCACCGCACGCGCGGATCTCCAATCGTTGCTCCTCCTCAACATGCTGGGTGCAAGGCCAGCACCAGTTAAAGCGATTGCGAGGCCGCCCACCACGTCCAAGGTGGCCGAGATCACACCGCCGTGCAGAATTTGCCGGACTGGATTTCCAACCAGCTCGGGCCGCATGTCGAACCTCAGTCGCGGCGCCTTGAAGCCGAGCGAGTCGATCCTGAGACCGAGCACGCGATTGAACGGGAGATCTGTTCGAAGGTCCGCCGGAGTTCCGCCTCCATGCTCTCACTGATTGCGCTCAGCATGTGACATGCATCAGCGCGATCTTGCGCTTCGCCGATTGGTTGAACGAACTGATCGCTTTCTGCGTTGGCTGCAACAGCACTTCGCATCCCTTCTTCGCGAAATAATCCTCGGCCTCCGGGGACAGGCGGACGTTGCCTTCCTGGCCGCTGCCGATGATGATCACATCGCATCCCTTCTCGAAGACGGCTTTCGCCTCCGCCTTGGAGACGACGTGCGATGTTCCATACTGCTGCTTCGACAGTTTCTTCTTTCGCTTTCTCACTCTACCGGACAATCCGATCATCACGTCATGATCGTAGGTCTTCCCGTCGACTGTAATGTTGCCAAACTCACTTCGATCGATGCGCATGGCCTGCTTTCCTCCCGGCCGAAGGCGATTTCCCGTGCTTTGCAAATCCGCACGCGGCAGCACTGACGAATCCCATCCCATCGCACGACCGACCGGAGCCCTTCTATTGCCTTGCGGGCGGACGTCCATTAATCCAGGTCAGTTCCCCGCGGACATACCACCTCACTAACTTAGAGCGAGTCACTAAGTCGATTTTGCCACCCGCCCGTCGACGATATTCCGTCGAGGAAACCAGGACAAGCCAGGCTTCCGTAAGTCATCGAAGTGCGGGCAGCATCAGCGATTGACTCAGAATCAATGGCAAGCCGTGCAAGAGAGTGCGCCACTCACCGCTATTTCTCTTCCGACTCTGGACCGGCTGTCTGATCGATATCAAGCGGCTTCGTCGTGTCGGGTTTGGTGTGCGTCTCCACGAACTCCGTCACGACCAATACACCCGGAACCGGCTCCTCGATCACGTCTACAATCGTCGTTTCGGTCTGCAGAGTACCTTGTTGGGTAGGTGTTCTGTGACGTCTCGAAGTCGACTTCTTCGCAACCAGCCGCCTCGGCTTAGCGTTCGGTTTCTGCCGTTTCGACTTCGTCTTGGCCAGCCGCTTCGCGGCTCGCCTCTTTGTGCTTTTCGCTCTCTTTGCTATCTTTGTACGAGTCTTTGCCTTCAGTGCTGTTGCGCGTTTGGTCCGTTTGGCCATCACACCCTCGCTTTGATCGAGCGCCCACGCGGGACGCGGCTATGTCGAGTATTGGCCAAGTCGTAAATAAAGCAAGCCAGCGCAGAAGCGACGGTCACGCAAGCCCCTATAATCATTTGCGCGGTTAACCGCATATGTGTTGACCGACATCAATACTGCGACGCAACCTTAGTTGTTCTTGGGGGGCGGCTTTCGGTCCTTGGCCTTTTCGGCGGCCAGCAGCTTCGTGAGCGCGGGGTACGTCATGCTCCGATACTTGGAACTAGCCTGAGTTCGCCATGTTGCAAATGTGTCGCATCGACGGGCTACGGCCAATCTTAGCGGCCATTCCCCTCAAGTCGGCTTTTGGACCGATAGTGTTGCAAAAGTCCCAAAAGGCACCGACCTACACGGCCTGGATCAAGGGCGTATTCGGCGGATTGAAGGGAGCCTAAATGCAGCGACATCGCCCTGTAGTATTGGTGATACTTGACGGATGGGGCTGGCGAGAGGAACTCGCCGACAACGCGATACGCCAAGCCGATACTCTAACGTTTGACCATCTTTGGAAGACATGCCCCCACGCCCTCTTGCGTGCATCAGGTACGGATGTCGGGTTGCCCGAGGGACAGATGGGCAATTCCGAGGTCGGACACCTCAATATCGGAGCGGGCCGAGTGGTGAAGGGAAATTTGCTTGCCATCGCCGAAGCGATTGCCGACAACCGAATTCTGAGCGCGCCCGCGCTGTCAGCATTGATTAAGCGCCTTCAGCAGAGCGGAGGCACCTGTCACCTGCTGGGGCTGACCTCACTCGGAGGCGTGCATTCACATCAGGATCATGCCGCCGCTATCGCCAATATGCTTGCCAAGACAGGCGTGGCCACGGTTATCCACGCTTTTACCGATGGGCGTGATACGCCGCCACGATCAGCGGCCGAGGAAATTGATCGTCTCGCCGTGGCACTGCCGACATCTGTACCGATCGCCACGATTTGCGGCCGTTATTACGCGATGGATCGCGACCATCGCTGGGATCGCGTCGCCAAGGCCTATGCCGCAATCGCGGAAGCGGAAGGGCCGCGCTTCGATACCGCCCAAGCCGCGATCGCCGAGTCCTACGCACGCAACGTCTCCGACGAGTTCGTGGAACCGTCCATCATTGGCGGCTACCGTGGCATGAAGGACGGCGATGGCGTGCTGTGCTTCAACTTTCGCGCCGACCGAGTACGCGAAATTCTTACGGCGCTCCTTGATCCGGATTTTTCCGCTTTTCCTCGCAGGCGCGCGATTGATATCGCGGCTGCCGCCGGAATGACGGAGTATAGCCAACAGCTCAAGCCGTTGATGCAGGCGATCTTCCCCTCACAAGCATTGGCCAATGTTCTGGGCCAGGTCGTATCGGCGGCCGGCCGTACGCAATTACGGATAGCAGAGACCGAGAAGTATCCGCATGTAACCTATTTTCTCAATGGCGGCAGGGAAGACCAATATCCAGGCGAGGACCGAATCATGGTCCCTTCCCCCAAGGTCGCAACATATGACCTGCAACCGGAGATGTCCGCTCCCGAACTGACCGACAAGGCCGTAGCTGCAATTGGCTCCGGTCGATACGACTTGATCGTCCTGAACTATGCCAATCCCGACATGGTCGGTCACACCGGCAATTTGGCCGCCGCCATCAAGGCCGTCGAGACAGTTGACGCAGGTTTGGGCCGGCTCACAAAGGCAACCGCTGAGGCCGCGGGTTGCCTGCTTGTCACCGCTGACCACGGCAATTGCGAAATGATGCGTGATCCTGAAACCGGCGGCCCCCACACCTCTCACACGACGAACCCGGTGCCGCTGTTGCTGATGGGTCGCGCCGGCGTTTCGCTTAATGATGGCCGGCTGGCGGATATCGGCCCCACCGTGCTCGCCTTGATGGGGCTCGCAAAACCCGCCGAGATGACCGGCGCCTCGCTGTTGAGGTGATGGCCTCCTGAAAAGCAGATTTCTGCCCAAAGCGAGCATTCGGAATGTGACTGGCGGGGTTCGAAAGCGGTTCCAAATGGACCGGCCTAGATCGAGATCGTTCACCGTGCTGGTATGGGGTATCCTCTGCGGCCGTGTAAGTTGCACTAGCCCAGCCGGACTTGCAGCCGATGGATGGCGCCGTCGTCTTTGAGTGGGATGGAGAGCGGTCGCGCTGCAATCTTCGCGCCATCGAGTTCCGCCGCCGCGACGCCCCGCTGCACACTTTGCGGGTTCTCGACCACGATCTCGTACCGTGACGCGCCGTGGCGGAGTGTGATCTCGAACCGGGGCCAGGACTTGGGAATGCAGGGGTCAAGACGCAGGGCACAGCCTTCGATGCGAAGTCCAAGGATGCACTCGACGCCGGCGCGCTGCATCCAGCCAGCCGAGCCGGTGTACCAGGTCCAGCCGCCACGCCCGACATGGCCGGGTGCGGCGTAGACGTCGGCGGCGACGACATAGGGCTCCACCTTGTAGCGGTGCATGTCGATGCGCGTGCGGGCGTGGTTGATCGGATTAAGCATCCAGAAGAGCGCTGCCGCCTTGTCGCCATCTCCGAGACCTGCAAAGGCCATCACGGACCAGAGGGCGGCATGTGTGTACTGGCCGCCATTCTCGCGGACGCCTGGCGGATAACCCTTGATGTAACCAGGGTCGAGCGGCGAGCGGTCGAAGGGCGGCGAGAACAGCAACGCCAACCCGTCGTGGTGCAGAATCAGCTCGCGATCGACGGCCCTCATACCTTGGGCCGCGCGGTCGGGCCGCGCCGCACCGGAGATCACTGCCCAAGATTGGGAAATAGAGTCGATGCGACACTCTTCGTTCGTCGCCGAGCCGAGCGGAGTGCCGTCATCGAACCAGCCGCGCCGATACCAGTCTCCGTCCCAAGCTTGACTTTCCAAGGCAGTCGTCAGCGCTAGCATGTGCTTGCGCCAGTTCGCCGCCCGCGCTGCGTCACCGCGCGCATCGGCAATAGTTACGAAGGCGTCGAGCGCGGCGTGCAACAGCCAGCCAAGCCAGACGCTCTCGCCCCGACCGCCTTCGCCGACACGGTTCATGCCGTCGTTCCAATCGCCGCCGCCGATCAGCGGAAGACCATGGTTGCCGACCGCCAGGCTCGCGTCCAGCGCACGGGCACAATGCTCGTAGAGGCTGGCGGTCTGGTCCGAGACGGTCGGCTGGAAGAAACTGTCGCTCTCGCCTGGCTGCAGCTCCTGACCCGTCAGGAAGAGGACGACTTCATCGAGCACGAGGGCGTCGGCGGTGACTCTCACATAGTGCGCTACGGCGTAGGCGAGCCACACGCGGTCGTCCGATATGCGCGTGCGCACGCCCTGGCCTGAGTGCGGAAGCCACCAGTGCTGGACATCACCCTCGACGAACTGGCGGCTCGCGGTTCGGAGGAGATGTTCGCGGGTTATCGATGGGCGGATTGTGGCGAGCGCCATGCAGTCCTGCAACTGGTCCCGAAAACCATAGGCGCCGCTGGCTTGGTAGAAACCCGATCGCGCCCAGACGCGGCAGGCGAGCGTTTGGTAGGCGAGCCAGCCGTTGAGCATGATGTCCATCGACCGGTCCGGCGTCTTGACCTGGACTGCGCCGACGATCTCATCCCAAAATCCACGGACCTCGGCGAGCACGGCATCTAAGTCGGCCTGACGGTAGCGCGCGATCAGCGACTGCGCCTCCGCCTTGTCCTGGGCGTCGCCGAGGAAGAAGACGATTTCGGCAACACCGTTCGGCGCGATCTCGACCGTGGTCTGGAGAGCGGCACAGGGATCGAGTCCGGAGCCGACCCGTCCCGAAAGCGGAGTCCCGTTGATCAGGGCCGCCGGCCAGGCGAGCGCGCCATTGCGGCCGACAAACTCCCGGCGATCGCCCGTCCAACTCGTTTGGCGCCCGGCCAGGTCCGCGAAAGCGGTGCGTCTCGCGAAGGCCGGATTCCACAGGTTGTTTGCAATCATCGCCCCGCTTTCCGAGTCGATGCGCGTGGTTATCGATGGCGCCGCCGTGCCGCGGGACGCACCGAGAACCCATTCCACGTAAGCCGTCACCGACAGCCGTCTGGTGCGGCCTGAAAGATTGCGCATTCTCAAGCGCGAGATCTTCAGCGGATCGGCGAGCGGTACATACTCGAGTAGCTCCGCAGCGATGCCGCGCGAGGTGTGCTCGAAACGGCTGTAACCCCATCCATGGCGCGCCGAATAGGTGGCCGCCTCGTCCCGGATCGGCAGCGCCGTGGGGCTCCAGAGATGTCCAGTCTCCTCATCTCGAAGATAGAAGACTTGGCCCGGTTGATCAGTGACTGGATCGTTGGACCAAGGCGTCAGCTGATGCTCGCGGCTGTTTACGGACCAAGCGTAACCGCCGCCTTCCGCGGACACCAGGAAACCGAAGGTAGGATTGGCGATCACGTTGATCCACGGCACTGGCGTCGATTGGCCCGGGCCGAGAATCGTCACGTACTCGCGGCCGCCCTCGGCGAAGCCACCCAGACTATTGAAGAACTCCACGCCAGGCGGTCGTCGCGAGATCTGAAGTTCGGAAGCGGGCAAAGCACGCTGTGCTCTGACCCGGGGCAAAGGCCTGGCTATGGGCGCGCGCTCAAGCTGATCGGCGAGCCGTCCGCGCGCTCCGACCAGGATAACACGCGCGACGGACCCAAGAAGGCCCAGCGCCTCCGGCGATGTCAGGTCGGCGCGCAGCATGAAGGTGTGCCCGGGTGGCCCATCTTCTCCCATCTGGGGCCGGGACTGGCTGGCCCTCACCAGGGTCTCCAGCGCGGTCTGGAGATCCTGAACGTAGGAGGAGGCCAGCTCGTTGATGATAACCAAGTCCACCGCAAGCCGTTTCATCCGCCAATATTCCACCGCCTGGAGCGCCTCGCGCGCCACACTGAGTTGATCAATGTCGGAGATGCGGACCAGGATGATCGGCAGATCGCCAGATATGCCCATGCCCCACAAGCCCGGCTGCCCACCACTCCCGCTTTCGATGGTTTCCGACGGTGCGCGCAGCACGGGCGCCGCGTAGACGAGGTGCCCCGCCAGACGCTGGTATTGCCCAGCCTCGCCGCGAGTAATGCCGAGGTGGTGCAATTGCACTTGGGCTTGCGTCCAGGCGAGCGCCGCGGCGCGCTCGAAGGCGCCGATATCGTGGTGCTTGTCGGCAAGATCGAGGATCTCCCGGCGTGAGGAGGCGACCATCGTCCAGAAGTCGATCCGTGCCGTCGCGCCCGGCGCGATCCGCACCCGCCGGCGCAGGGCAAAGATCGGATCGAGCACCGCACCGATCGAGCCGGAGAGTGGCCGGCCGCCCATCACTGCGCCCGGCGCGCGAATATTGCCGCCGCGACCCAGAAACCGCGCGCGATCGGTCTCGAACTCGCGCTTGCCCGCCGCTATTCCGTCGACAACCGCCAGGTGCGCAGCCCAGACCTCCGGCTCCGTGGGCGCCCGCCGCCGCCTGGTCGCCAATATGGCGCCGAGGCCAGAAAGATGCTCGGTCTCAATGAACAGTTTCGAGAACGCGGGGTGCATCACGTCTGCGGCCTGCGGTGCCAGAGCCAGTTCGATGTAGGAAGTCACCTCAATCTCGCGCAGTTGGTCGCCGAGGTTGGAGATGGTCACGCGGCGCACTTCCGCATCGTCTTCGGCGGAAACCAGCACATCCAGGTTGGTCACTAGCGCCCCGTCCCGACGCGTGTACTCGGCGCGATCCTCGTTGTAGGTGACCTCGTACGCTTCAGGCTCGGTACCGATCGGCTGGTAGGTCGCCGACCAGACCTTGCCGCTCGCGATCTCCCTCAAGAAGAAGTATGAGCCCCAATCGTCGCAGCTGGCGTCCTCTCGCCAGCGCGTCACAGCCAGGTCGCGCCAGGCGCTGTAGCCGGACCCGGCCGCCGTAAGCATCACGGAGTAGCGGCCATTCGACAGCAGCTGCGTGGCCGGCGTAGCGCTGTACGGGCTGGCCTTTCGCCAGGTGCCGGGTCCTTCGATCTCGCGGATCCTGGCCGCCGACATCACATCCGAGACCAACGGTGGAGTCGTCGTGACCTCGCGTGGTACGCGTTCCTGCAGAAGCAACTCTGTCGCCTGAACGATCGGCTCGGCATGGAAGCGGTTTCGCATCACGCCGTCCAGCAGGGCATCAGC
>Ga0209517_10008808_pt1 | contig 11729 bp, 5 predicted proteins | sample PeaSoiMetSII2010_FD_187695 | JGI IMG/M metagenome (GOLD analysis project Ga0209517, IMG submission 187695) | Peat soil microbial communities from Weissenstadt, Germany - SII-2010 (SPAdes) (version 2) | ecosystem: Environmental > Terrestrial > Soil > Wetlands > Peat | place: Germany: Weissenstadt...
ACTCCGCCCAGGGCACCACCTGCTCCATCTCCTCGAGAAAACGCTCCCGCTTCGTCTTCCGCCCGTACTTCTCGAACCCCGTCTGCGCCGCCAGAGTTTGCTGTCGCATCCGCCTTTTCACCTCGACTTACACCTTATACGCTCAGCCTGTGGATCGGACAGTTCTTCAGAGGTTCCCTAGGACCTGAACATACCCGAGTTGGAGGGTCGAGTACTCCGGATGGGTGGTAGCGAACACAACGCTTATGGGATAGTTGGCGAAGGCTTTCTTGTACGCCCGCAACGCAGCGCCCTCAATTGTGGCGACCCAACTGGGATAGGTCTTGGAGAAATTCTGAAGTTGGTTGATGTTCTCGTCGGTTGGCTGGGCGGCAAAATAAGTGCCGGCCTCGGTTTTACTCAAGGTGAGTGCAAACGCAATTGGGTCAATGCACGATGGAAACGCTGGGGGATTGCCTTGCTCCAAGTATCCCGTTCCGCACCAAAAGATCCCGAACGAGTGCGTAACGGTGGATGTTCCGTTTCCTGTGTAGTTCCCGCCTGCCACGGCGGCAAAGCTGGGCAGCAAGTTTGAAAGCTGGCCGACCACGGAGGCAACGTCGCCGTCCCGATATGCACCGTTCCACGAATAGGTCGGCAAACTCGCGAGTTGGCCGGTGACGTTGCCGTTTTGGTCGTAGGTGGTGCCGGAGGCGCCGATCACTCCTCCTCCTGCGGTGGCGATCTGCGGCTTGTCGTCAGGACCCGACCACAGTGTGGTGCCGGACGCAGTGAAGGCAATCATTTCGTTCTGCACGTAGGGTGGCTGGGGGCTGATCGCTACGGTGCCGATGTAGGAACTATCCTCGCGCTGCAAGATCGGCTTGACCGGCGCTGCCTGACTGGGAACGCTCATTTGCACGTTCGAGGCGACGCTGGTGCCGGAGGTCGTCGCTAAATAGAAAGCGGAGGAGCTACTGGCGCTGGCATCCGTTTGAAAATTAGTATCCACCTCCCAACTGGCTAACGCTCCCTGGTCGGCATTCGTGATCAGGTTCACTGCAGAGGGCGTGACACTGAGCCAGGAGCCGGAACCGCCCCCGCCCGCCCCCGCCGATGTCCAGTCGCCCAACGTGATCGGGTAAGTGTCTCCGCCCACCCCTGCTCGCAGCAGCCGCAAGTGCTGAAGGTTCCTGCTCTGCTCGTACATTGTGAAACCGGGGTAGGGGCACTCCACATTGAGCGTGCTCTCAAAGTACTCATAGGGCACATAGGCATAGCCATCGCCGGCAATCATCAAGTTGCCTACACCCGGAGGAGATATCGCAGTCTGAGACACGGTACCCCCGGTATTTTGGGGCAGAGGACTGTCGATGCACTCGCCCGTCTGGTTGTAGTTGACGACGAGTTCTCCATGTGAACAGTCAATCCCAAGACTGCCGACTTCGTGGAATCCCACCCTTCACAAAACGAAGGGTGGGGCAGCCGGCAACCTATAGTCATCATCGCTCGGCTCCTTTCCTCCGAGCCTTAGTCGCTTGAGCGCTTCCAAGTCTACTCGCCCGCGAGGAGCCGACACGGTTATCTCATCAGTCCATGTGCGCTTATGCGGACGGCTCCCGGACGAAGGCCACGAGATCCTTGATACCTACTTTGATTAACAATATCGCCCACATTACCAGAAATAGTCCGCCTACCACAGCATAGACCATCCTGATCCAGTACAAGCTACTCGCATTCAGTTGCGCAAGAAGAAACAAGCGGTGACCATCCCAGCAGGCATAGGCGAGCGCGCCGACTCCGGCAGCGATCAGGACGATACCTTTCAGTGTTTCAAGCGCCCTGCTTTTGAACCTGATCAGGCTGGCTCCGCGTCTCCTCTTTTCGGTCTCGACGACAACAAAATACCAGAACAACGCAACGCTCGAGACAATTGCAAGGTCGAGAACGGCGCGCACTACCGCTTCTGCTCCACTGGTTAACCTTAGATAGGATTGAGAAGAGGCCCAAGTCAGGCTCGAGAAGATCGGAAACCACGCTATCGCAAGAGGAAAATTTACCTTTACTAAAATATAAATTGGGGCGTAAGCGTACCCGTCGATGACTTCTGGGCGATCATCACAATACTTCCCGAGGATATGGGGCCAAAGACCGGCTGCTACCAGCAATAACACCTGCACGGTTGGAACAATATACTTTAATCGGTTAATAGGTTTCATATTTGCGCTCCCGGTTCATGGGCACGGCGTACTTGAATTAGGGGCCAGCGTTGCGGCGAGCCCCGGTGATTTTTGGAGTACATTGTCCCAAACGGAGTCCGTTATACAATCACTCGGAAGGTCACTATTACTGCAAAACTTTGACTCGAGTTGACGATCTTGTATACCTGTCCATCCGTGCAGCGCCTCATGAACAATTACTGACTCGTTACAGGAATTCCAGCCGGAATTTCTGAGCGCGATTGATTGGGGCCTGAAGAATGTGCGTAAAGGATCGCTTGGGGTATCGGTTCGCGCATCCGTCTGTTGGCCAGTTGGATCGTTGGTGAAATACTCGCTAACCGTTTGGGCACCAATGGGGAACTTTAGCAACCAGCAGTTAGGTTTGACACCAGTCCCCACATCCGGAACCAACGACTTTTCGCAGTAACTTGAAGTGAGCGCGTCGTTGAACTGCGGTGTCTCATCCGTAAGGTAATTGAGAAAGCCCGCGGTTGTGCGTGAGCTTCCAAGCTTGTTGAAGACCTTGGATTGCGCCAAGTCACCGAGCGTGATAGGGTTCCCGTTCGCATCCTTGCCAACGGTCACCGGGTTCCGCAGACGAGTTATCAAGTCAGCCAAAGCGTTGTAGATAGCCTGCTGGTATCCAACGTTGCCCCCGTTACATCCGAGGGAACTGGGGCACGAGGCCAGCGGGGGATACCACTGCTGCTGGGTCGCTGTATTAGATCCTCCCCACGGCCAAATCAAAAAGCTATTGGCGAGCGCAGTGGCTGGAAACGCTACGTCGTTGACTGAACCAAGTCGATATGAGTTACCAGTCCACGACTGAGTGGGCATATTTGCGAGTTGCCCGTTTGCGTTGCCGTTTTGGTCGTAGGTGGTGCCGGAGGCGCCGATCACGCCTCCGCCTGCGGTGGCGATCTGCGGGGTGTCGTATGGCTGGGTCCAGAGCGTGGTGCCGGACGAGGTGAAGGCGATCATGTTGGTTTGCGTGACCCGGCCCGGCTGAGGCCCGATGCCCACCGTGCCGATGTAGGAGCCGTCTGCGCGCTGCAAGACGGGCTTCACCGGCGCTGCCTGATTGGGAACGCTCATTTGCACGTTCGACGCGACGCTGCTGCCGGAGGTCGTCGCCAAATAAAAGGCGGAGGAGCTACTGGTGCTGGCACTCGATTGGAAATTAGTGTCCACCTCCCAACTGGCCAACGATCCCTGGTCGGCATTCGTGATCAGGTTCACTGCAGAAGGCGTGACGTTGAGCTGGGAATCGGAGCCGCTGCCGTTCCCGCCCGTCCCCGCCGAGGTCCAGTCCCCCAACGTGAGCGGGTAAAAGTCTCCGCCTACACCCGCTCGCAGCAGGCGCAAGTGCTGAAGTGTTCTGCTCTGCGAGTACATTGCGTATGCGTTCATGGTTCCCGCCCTTCGCACAGAACAGAACGCGAAGGACGGGGCACCCGCCGGTTCTTCCGGTATCCAAGAAAGGTCAAAACCCGGGCCACCCGCCGACGCGGCGCAGCCCCAAGACTGCCGACTTCGCGGAATCCCACCCTTCAAAAGACGAAGGGTGGGATTCCGGCAGAGGGCTTCCGACTAAGTTAGAGTCTCGTTAGCTCGCGTCCACTTATAACAACACCAACACACTGCAAAGCCGATGACAAGTGACACGATCCCGAACACAACACCGACGTTCAAATAGTCGACGGCTTCTCTATTGAAGGAGACATAAGCCATCGATGCTATGTTGATCAGTAGCAACAGGGCGCACACCTTCAATAACCCACTCCCAACAAACACCGTGATCCAGCGCGCAGTCATGGGTATGCGAAGTGCGATTAGAGATAACAGCGTGGACGGCAATAAATACATCGTTGCATTAACCACTACAAGGATCAACCAACTGAAGTAACCAACGTATGCAGATGTGCTCCTGTCAAGTCCTAGCCAATGTGCGACAAAGTACCCTGGGTATTGAAGGAATAAAGTTGGCATCCCAAGCATTACTACAACATCGCTGTAGCGATTCTCGCGCTCAACCAGCCTAAGATACCTTAAGTGTTCCACGGCGGAAAGGTGCGGAAGGTAAGTGGCAAGCCATAGCATTGATATCGTAAGGAATATTAGCCACCTCTTTGTGAGTCTATAATGTGCACCTGCCGTATAAGTATGTTCATACGCCTTGTCATTCTCTAGAAGCATGTGAACCTCTTTACGTGGGATTGACTTTTAAGTCCGAGGCCATTGGGGTCAGTGATACGCCATCCATAGTTGCTATCCGTCACGGTGCCAGGAATAACCAGACGTTGTAGGGTTGGATCCGCTGCGGATATCAGCTGCCCCTGCGCGTAAACGATTCCGACATGAGAATGTGTCGCCAGGATGTCACCGGGCTGGGCACCATCTGGACCTCCGCTTACAGAAGTCCAGCAGTTGGCGCCCCCTGCAACCTCCCCGATTACAGGACCGTTGTTGCCTGGTAGAGGCGCGCCCTCGGGGAAACTCAGGTTAAACCAATCTGCGGCACCAACGTAGACCCAACGTGCTGGAAGCCACGGAAGCTGCTTCGAAGCGGCGACATACTTAATCGGAGGCTTGATGTCGTTAAGTGTTTGCAAGGGTTTATCTTGCTGAACCAACTGATTACCTACGTCCTTCAGCATATCACCCAGGAAGACATTACACTCCTCCAATGGGTCGGGATAGGCCTGTGTCGGGTACCATATATCTCCTATATAGGAAAAAGCCGTGCTGGCAATAGTGGCTCGGTAGACCTCCCCGACGTGTTTGAAATAATTGCTCGGAGAGGCGGGGTTGCCTCCAGCGGTGGCAGCATTGCTTTCGTCATAGTTAGGTGTCGTGTCCGCGACCAGCTCAGTCGACCCAATCTGATAAGAACGTCCAGTCCACGAATAGGTGTTCAAGCTGCCGAGTTGGCCCGTGACGTTGCCGTTTTGGTCGTAGGTGGTGCCGGAGGAGCCGATCACTCCGCCGCCGGCCGTGGCGATCTGCGGGGTCTCGTTGGGCTGCGTCCACAGTGTGGTGCCGGACGAGGTGAACGCGATCATGTTGCTCTGCGTGACCCGGCCCGGCAGCAGCCCGATGCCCACCGTGCCGATGTAGGAACTGTCCGCGCGCTGCAGTATAGGTTGCACTGGTGCCACCTGGCCGGGAACGCTCGTCACTTGGACGTTCGACGTAACGCTCGATCCTGAAGTCGTCGCCAAGCTAAAGCTGGACGCAGAACTGGAAGAACTCGAGATACCCGATTGGGTTTGAACGTCAACCTCCTCGATGGTGTCCACCTCCCAGCTAGCCAGAACGCCTTGGTCGACATTAGTGATAAGGCTGGGTAACGACACTGATACGGATTTGCTGTTGATATTGAATCCGGATGAAAACTCGAATGAATACCAATCTCCCAACGGGATGGAGGAAGAATCCCCTCCGGTGCCCGCTCGGAGCAGGCGGAGGTGTTGGGTCTCAGTGGATGCACCGGCGCACTCACCGTTATCAATGCCCCTAGAACCTGATATCTCCTGATAAAGATAAGGTACATAAGCATACCCGTCGCCGGCAATAATCATGCTGCCCACAGATGGAGGCGATGGTGGTGAAGAGGATTGGCCGCCTTGGGGCAGAGGAGTATCACCACAGTTTCCGCTAACCTGCCCGCTTGAGTCGTCCATGTGAACCTGGAAGTTGGGCTGACCGGAGGTCGGATTGATGGCGACGAGCATATCGCCACTATCCACCGCGAAGATTGTGCCGTCGGTATGCACCACCGGGGTTGACAGGCCATGCCCAGAGTTATAACCGGTTGACTGGTAGGCGGGATACGCTTGCCCGGTCATGCCATCCAGCCTGTAAATTGACTGTTGGTTGGCAACAACTAAGCCGCCTTGAAAATCCGGGATAAGATTGCTGCATGTGAAATTCGTCCCGACGCTTGCGGTCCATGCAGTCATTCCGCTGCTGGTAATCGCCTGCACATTTCCGGACACCTGGAGCGCAAACACGTCGGCAACGCCAGTCGAACTGGGTACAGCAGGCACAATACAAGAGACACCGGAACCGTCTCCGGGGTTCGACCAAATGACAGTACCGGTGGCCAATACCGCACCCGGGACGACCGTAACGTCGGCGGAGGCGTTTCCAGCAGTGATGGTCGCATTCCCAGGGGCCACAGCGGTGATGATCGGTGGATCGTCCGTGGAGAGGGTAGCCACGGCGGTGTTGCTAGAGGTCCAGGTCAGGCCGGTCATGGACTGGCCGCTTGAATTTAGCGCCTGAATTTGTTGAGTTCCCCCTGTCAACATATTCATTTGGTTCGGAACGAGAGTCACGGAGTTCGAGCCGCCAAAGCTTCCTCCGCCTCCCGATCCTCCTCCGCCGGAGCCGACGGTAAACGTAGTGCCATTGCTCCAGGTCCCATTTTGTTCGATCTTGGCGATGCCGCTCACCGCATTGGCCGCGACAGATGCCACAACCTGCGTATCGCTCCATCCCAGCACGGAACCAAAGGAACTGCCAATCCAAACAGTACCACTTCCCTGGGACGCACCGAAACCACTACCGGTAACCGTCACCACGGTACCAGCGGCACCATTGTTTGGAGAGATGCTGGTGATATGGGGCAAGTAAATGGTGAAGGGGACAGCGTTGCTCATGACGCCGTTCTGCAGAACGAGCGCATTCGCTGTGGCCGCCCCGGTCGCGACTGTGGCGATGATCTGCCCGTCGCTCCAGCTATCTACGATCGCAGGAACCGTTCCGAGCCAGACGTTGCCGTTGCCCTGGGTCGCACCGAACCCTGATCCGGTGATGGCGACTTGGGTTCCGGCCAATCCGTTGTTGGGTGAAACGCCAGTAACCGCGGCCGTGTTTATCGCGAACGGCACCGAATTGGAGGCACCATCGCTCTGCTGAATCTGGGCCACGCCCGAGGACGAACCTGTAGAGACGGTTGCGACCACCAGGCTATCGCTCCAGCTCACTACCGTACCCATCCCCGTGCCCAACCAGACGGCGCCACTACCTTTAGTCGGCCCGAAGCCTGAACCCGTGATGGTGACTTGTGTGCCAGGTGCGCCGTTTGGCGGAGAAACGCCAGTCACCATGGGAGGAGCAGGCGCTAGAGGCATATTGACGGTCACGGTGGTGCTCCCGGTGACGCCGCCGAAGGCAGCCGTGATATTGGTGTTCCCGCTCGAGGATGGCACCACGACCGCCGGACTGCCCGAGATGTCGAACACGGTCGCGACCGGAGTATTCGACGAGGCCCAGGTCACATCCGAGGTTAGATCGATGGTGCTGCCGTCCGCGTAGGTTCCGGTTGCAGTCAGCTGGAGCGTCTGAGTGGAGCCTATCGACAGAGTGGGATTGGAAGGAGATACTGCGATCGAAACGAGCGGGGCGGTCACGGTAACTTGCGTCGAAGCCGTGATCGTGCCCACAGTTGCTGTGATCGTTGTCGTCCCGGAGCTCAGAGGGTTCACGATGCCAGCGCTGCCTGTCGCATTGCTGACCGTGGCTACCGAAGGTGAGGACGAGTTCCAGATTACGGATTGCAAGGGCGACTGCGAGTTGTTCAGCACACTGCCATTGCTGTTGTAGCCGGTCGCCGTCAGAGAAAGCGTCGTACCCAGTGCGATCGGAGGATTCGAAGGAGAAATCGCGATGGAAGCTAACCCCGGCAGGGCAAGGGTTGCGGGCTGGTACGAATCCGTGCTTGAAAGAGTAACTCCGCTATTGATGCCGCCAACGACGAGGACTCCACCGTCGCTAAGCAGTGTGGCTGTGTGACCTGAACGTCCCGTTGACAGCGCTTGGCTCGACGTGAAGGCAAAAGCCACCGGGTCGAAGATCTCAGTGGTTCCGTCTGAGATACAGGATGCTGCGCAAGAATCGTACCCTCCTGCGAAGAGGACTTGGCCGTTGGTGAGCAGAGTAGCGGTCTGATCAAAGCGGGAGACATTCAGGTTTCCGGTAGGATAAGTCGGGTAATAGAAGGATCCGCCGTTGTACAGTTCTGTGACGGCCGTGGGGCAGCCGGGTGAACTGCAGGTCGATCCGCCACCGATCATCACTTGGCCGTTATTGAGCAATGTGGCCGTTGAGTTGGCACGTGGCGTATTCAGGCTGCCGGTTACGCTAAAGGCGGCGGCGACCGGATCGTACAGTTCGGCGGCAGCGGGAAAATTCGTTCCGTCAAAGCCACCCGCAATCAGAACTTGGCCTGAACTCAACGCGACAGCAGCCGCGTTAAACCGTGCGGCATTGAGATTTCCCGTGGCGGTAAAGGTTCCTGCGATTGGGTCGTAGAGTTCGGCCGTGCTCAAAGCTGTGCACGAAGTGGCGGAACTGCATGTCTGCCCGCCCGCAATCAGCACTTTTCCAGTACTGAGCAGAGTCATCGTGTGCCCATAGCGGTCGACGGTCATGTTCCCGGCACTGCTAAACGTGCCTGCACCGGGATCGTAGATTTCGGCGCTGTTCAGGGATGTGCAGTTCTGATTGGCGTCACAACTGTAACCGCCAGCGACCAGGACTTTCCCGTTGCCGAGCGGGACGGCAGGAGCCATGCGAGATGCCGCCATGTTCCCGGTGTTGGCGATGGTTCCAGAACTCGGGTTATACACCTCAGCGCTGTTCAGGTAAGTGCAGGAACCTGCCGAAGGACAACTCACGCCACCGGCGATCAACACCGAGCCGTTGTTCAACAACGTCGCGCTGTGCTCATAGCGGCTCGTATTCAGAGCTACGGTTGCGGTTTGCACGGTCAACACGGCACTGCCCGTTAGGGAACCCGATGAGGCGGTAATGGTCGTGCTACCGCCTGCCAAGACAGTTGCAAGCCCGGTGGCACTGACGCTAGACGCTGTTCCCGTGGCGGTCCAGGTGGCCGAAGAAGTAATGTCCTGAGTGCTACCGTCGGAGTAGCTGCCTACAGCGACGAATTGCTGGTTGCTGCCTACCGGAATGCTCGCTGTGCTGGGCGAGACCGCGATCGAAATCAGGCCTGCCGGTCCGACCATTAATGTGGAAACTCCCGAGTAAGTCCCGTAGGCAGCGGTTATGTTGACGTTGCCTTGACCCGTCGCTGTCACAAGACCACCCGAATTGACCGAGGCAGAGGTCTGTGGAACCGCATACCAACTGACCGAACTCGTCAGGTTCTGCGAACTGCCGTCGGTGTAGGTGCCGATTGCCTGATACTGCTGGCTCTGTCCCACCGCGAGAGTTCCCGCAGTGGGAGTAACGGACAATGAAACCAACGCAGGGGATCCAACTGTCACGGTCGTCGAACTGCTCTGCGAACCGGAGCTGGCTTGTATCGCGCTCGTTCCCAGCGCTGCAGCGATGACAAGCCCCCCGCTGCTCACGGTCGCTGACGACGAAGATGAAGTCCATGTCGCTGTCGATGTCAGATCCTGACTGCTGCCGTCCGAATAGGTTCCGACGGCGTCGAACTGCTGGGTCGTTCCGAGGGGCATTGCCGCACTCTGCGGGCTAATGCTTATGGAGACGAGAGTTGGCGCCGGAACCGTTATGATCGTCGAACCGCTGAGTCCGGCAGCAGTTGCAGTGATGGTCGCTGTCCCTTGGGCTATGGTTGCGACGTTTCCGCTGTCGCTGGCATCGCCGCTGACGGTAGCAACACCGGTAGACGAAGAACTCCAAAGCACGGACGACAAAACCTGCGTGCTGCCGTCATTGAAAGTGCCAGTTGCGACGAGAAGTTGTTGGCTTCCAAGTGGAACCGAAGGTGCTGTCGGCGAAATTGCGATGCTGGCGAGTCCCGTCAGCTTGCTGATGGTGTAGATTTCAGCCGTGTTGAAAGCGTTGGTTCCGTCCGTTCCGCCGTCTTCAAGCACTGTCCCATCATTCAGCAGTGTGGCTGTCTGGTGTTCACGGACGCTGGTCATGTTCCCTGTCGTTGCCGTGAACGTCTGAGTCGTCGGATTGTACAGCTCTGCTGCGTTCAGAGCGTTGCTCGTGCCGCCCGAATCAGTTTCTCCCCCTGACAGCAGAACTTGACCTCCATTCAGCAGCAGCGAGTCATGGAAGATCCGTGGACTGGTCATCGCAGCCGAAACGGCTGTGAAGGTATTCGCCGTGGCGTTGTATATCTCAGCAGTGTTTAACGATCCCGTTGGTGGAAGATCGCCGCCCGTGATCAGAACGGTCCCGTCATTCAACAACGTTGCCGCATGTCCTTCACGCGCCGAGATCATGGTTACGGATAATGGTGAAAACACCCAAGTCTGGGGATTGAAGATTTCCGCGGTGTTATAAGCCCCGCTCGGGGTTGGATCGATCTCACCACCCGCGATCAGAACTTGACCATTCTGCAGCAAGGTCGCAGTGTGACGGAAGCGGGGAGTATTTGTGTCACCCAAGTCGATGAAGACTTGAGCAATTGGGTCGTACAACTCTGAATCTGAAATGATTCCAGTGGTTGGGTCGTAGCCTCCGACAATGAGGACTTGACCATTGCTCAGCAACGTGGCAGTGTGGCCGACTCGGGCAGTATTCAGAGTGCTTGGCAGGAGGGTGAAAGTCCCGGCCACTGGATCATAGATCTCGGCCGAGTCCAAGGTCTCCTTGTTTGCTAACTCAGAACCGCCTGCGATCAGCACTGTTCCATCATTCAGCAGCGTCGCTGTGTGCAGCCAGCGCGCGACATTCATGGGATTGGCGTTCGCAGCGAATATTTGGCTTGCAAGAGCATAAAGTTCGGCACTGTTCACAACACCCGAGTTGCTGACGCCGCCAGCAATCAAAATCTGTCCGTTGGTCAATTGCGTGGCGGTCTGCCCATATCGGGTGGAACTCATTGTCCCCGTTGTTGCGACGAAATCCGATGCGGCCCCGATGGTGAACGGCACCGAGTTCGACCATGCCCCGTTCTGCGCTACCTGCACCACTCCCGACAGACTCGACAGCGGCACCGTGGCCACGATCTTCGTGTCGCTCCAGCTCACGATTGGCGCGTTGTCCTGCGTCCCGATCTGTACATCTCCATAGCTGCTCGCCACAGACCCAAACCCCGACCCGGTGATCGTTACCTGCGTCCCCACCGTTCCGCTGGTGGGTGTCACGCTCGTGATCGTCGGCCCCAGCATGGTGAACGGCACCGAGTTCGACCATGCCCCGTTCTGCCCGACCTGCACCACTCCCGACCGACTCGACAGCGGCACCGTAGCCACAATTTGCGTGTTGCTCCAACTCACGATCGGCGCGTTGTCCTGCGTTCCAATCTGTACGTCCCCGTAACTGCCCGCCACCGCTCCAAACCCGGAACCGGTGATCGTCACCTGCGTTCCCACCGTTCCACTGGTCGGCGTCACGCTCGTGATCGTCGGCCCCAGCATGGTGAACGACACCGAGTTCGACCAGGCCCCGTCTGCCCGACCTGCACCACTCCCGACCGACTCGACAGCGGCACCGTAGCCACAATTTGCGTGTTGCTCCAACTCACGATCGGCGCGTTGTCCTGCGTCCCAATCTGCACGTCTCCATAGCTGCCCG
>Ga0209517_10008810_pt1 | contig 11728 bp, 11 predicted proteins | sample PeaSoiMetSII2010_FD_187695 | JGI IMG/M metagenome (GOLD analysis project Ga0209517, IMG submission 187695) | Peat soil microbial communities from Weissenstadt, Germany - SII-2010 (SPAdes) (version 2) | ecosystem: Environmental > Terrestrial > Soil > Wetlands > Peat | place: Germany...
ATTGGGCAAAGCCCAGAATCCACCGCTAACCCCTTATTCAGGAATATTTTACGAGTAAGTCCTTCCGGTTCAATATCTTGCCGGGAACGCCACGGTTCGATCATGCGTAACATTAACAAAATCAGTATTTTACAAAGCAGAGAAGAAAAAAACTGCAGCGTGTTAGCCGCCACGCCGTTCCTCCCCGCGCGAGATCCTTCGCTCCGCCTGAAGGGCGGCTACGCTCAGGATGACGCCCTTCCAATGCTCCCGGGCAATCAAAAAGGCGGCCCGAGAGGTAGGCCGCCTTTCTCCCTGCTCAAACACCACAAACCAAAGACTGCTTCTCACGCCCTGGGCAACGGGCCGTGCTGGAAGTGATATTGCAGAATCCGCGCGGCTAGCGCGGGGGTCAGGGTTGCGCCGTTGTGCTCCACCGTGCGCACGACTTCTCCGCGGCAGACGACTTCCGTCGAAGAAAGTCCGGCAATTTCTTGCGGGAGCACGAGATTGATTTCCAGCTGCGAGCTGGGTTGCAGGAGTTCGTCGGCCTGGAAGAGCATCCCCGACCGGCTGATGTTTTCGGTTGTGCCTACGTGCCAGTCTTTCTCGCCCAGACGGCGATAACGCAGAGGCAAATGAAGTTGGAACCGTTGCGCACGCGAGGGCGGAGCTTCCCTGGCCCGCGTGGCTCGGAGTGGTTCAAAGGACTGCATGGACATAGCGACCTCCGGGGGAGTGGGAGTTGCGTCGAGCACTTCGCGCACCTTGCTTTTCAGGTCGCGAAGGTTAAAGGGCTTCTGGAGCAGGCGCACACCCGCGTCCAGCATGCCGTTGTGTCCGATCACGTTTTCGGTGTAGCCGGACATGTAGAGGATTTTCACGTTGGGGCGAATTTCGGCAATGCGCTGGGCCAGCTCGCGGCCGTTCATGCCGGGCATGATGACGTCGGTCAGCAGCAGGTGGATGACCGCCTCATGCGCCACCGCGATCTGCATCGCGACCGCGCCGTCTGCGGCCTCGATCACCTTGTAGCCTTGCTTTTCGAGGTACTGGCGTGCAAGGTAACGGAGGTTGGCTTCGTCTTCGACCAGCAGAATGGTCTCCGTGCCGGGCTCGACTTTGCGGTATTCGACGGGCGCCGCGACTTGCGCCGCGGTCTCACCGGTTGAGGCCACGCGTGGCAGGTAGATCTTGAACGTCGTTCCTTTCCCCACCTCGCTGTAAACCCAGATGTATCCCCCACTCTGCTTCACGATGCCGTAGACCGTGGACAGTCCCAGGCCGGTTCCTCGGGTTCCCTTGGTGGTGAAGAAGGGTTCGAAGATGTGGGACTGAGTCTCGCTGTCCATGCCGGCGCCGGTATCGCTGATGGCGACCATGACGTAGTCGCCCGGCCGCAGTGGCGCGTGAAAGCGGGCGTAGTCCTCGTCGAGCGTGACGTTGTTAGTCTCGATGGTCAGCTTTCCCCCCGATGGCATGGCGTCGCGGGCGTTGACGGCGAGGTTCACGATGACTTGGTCGATCTGTCCGGCATCGGCGCGGATCGGCCACAGGCTCTTGCCGGGAACCATGACCAGGTCGATGTCCTCGCCGATCATGCGGGTCAGCATCTTGAGGTTTTCCGTCGCGACGTCGTTCAGATTGACAATCCGGGGAGTGAGCATCTGCTTGCGGCTGAAGGCCAGGAGTTGGCGAGTCAACGAGGAGGCCCGCTCGGCAGCGCTGGCGATTTCCTGGGCCGGACCGCGCAGATGAGGCTCTGCCCCCAGCCTTTCGAGGAGGAATTCCGAGTATCCGGAAATCACCATCAGAAGGTTGTTGAAGTCATGAGCGATGCCGCCGGCGAGCCGGCCGACGGCTTCCATTTTCTGGGACTGGCGCAGTTGTTGCTCGAGGGCGCGGCGCTCGGTGACGTCTTCCGCGAATAGCTCGAACACGAGACCGTCGCGGCCGTTGGCCACCGAGCGGCCGGAGATGCGAACCACCGTAGTCGTGTCGTTCTTTCGTTTCCATTCCGCGGTGAGCCCTTTGAAAGGTTCTGCGGAGCGCAGGAAATCGGCGAGGGCGAACCACTCGTCGTTATCGGCGTACAGGCCAAAGATATGCCGGCCAATCAGTTCGGCGACGGTAGTGTGACCGAGCAGCTCGAGGAACGCGGGGTTGGCATCGAGAATCTTGCCGGTGGAGTCGCAGCGGCAAATGCCATACGGAGCGTTGGTCACCAGCGACCGGAAGTTCAACTCGGAGTGGCGCAGGTTCTCCTGCGCGGAACGCAAGGCCGCGTTGAGCCAGCAGATCAGCATGGCGACGAAGAAGAACAGGGAGAGGCGGACGATGGCGGTGCGCAACTGCGCCGGGCTGTGCTCACCATTGAGGGAGAAGTAGGCGCTCACAGTGAGCGCGAATGCCGTGGCCACCACCCCGGGCTTCCAGCCTCCGTACCAGGCGCTTACCATGACGGCCACGCCGAACAGGGCGAGGCGGCTTTCGGACACATCGGTCAGCAGCACCGTGGGAATGAGCGCCAGAGCCGTACTGAGGACTGCCACCCCATACCGCAGAATGGGAGCACGCGCCGCAGGAATGCGGAGTAGGGGGAGGGTTACTCGCATGTAACCTATCCTAGTTCCAAAATGGGAAACGGGGAACGTTACAGGAGTTCATTTGTGTTTCGCGAACAGCGAGTTTGGGAGTGTCCGTTGGCTAGGGGGACGAGGGCCGGTTGGACAATGCCGTTTTGCCACTGGGGGCGTGATTCGGCTTGCATCCCGGGCCGGGAATCTGGACACTAGGCGGGGTTCACTCACTCTATGAATATTGGACTTTTTGGCGGGACCTTCGATCCGGTGCATCGCGGGCATCTGGCGCTGGCGCGGGCGGCGCTGGAGCAGTACAAACTGCACCGGATTCACTTTGTGCCCGCCAACATACCACCCCACAAACAGAGGCAACCGCTGTCGCCGTTCGTGCACCGCTTTGCCATGCTGGCGCTGGCAACCGCGGAAGAGAAGGCGTTTGTGCCATCGTTGCTGGAAGCGCCGGAGGAGGGGGCGACGCCGATTCGGAAAGAACGCCCGGACAGGCCAAACTACACGATCGACACGGTCCGGCGGCTGAAGCAGAGGTTCAAAGCCAGCGACCAGCTTTTCTTGCTCATCGGCATGGATGCTTTTGCGGACATCGCCAAATGGCACCAGGCCGAGGAGTTGTTCCGGGAGTGCGAGTTTGTCGTGGCCAGCCGTCCGGGCTATTCGCTGGCCGATGTGGCCAATGCGCTGCCTGAGAGTTTGCGTCCGCGGCCGGAGGTGACTCGGCCGTTTCACAAGCAGCCGGCCGCCGGGGATCTGGTGCTGAAGGGAGCAACCGTCCACCTGCTGGCGGATTTGCATCAGCCCGCCTCGGCGACGGCGATTCGCCAGGCTGCGGCCGCGGGCAAACCGCTGGGCCGTTTTGTGGATGCTCCGGTGGCCGAGTACATCAAGAAGATGGGGCTGTACAAATAGGGGGATGGTCAGCGGGAGTTTCGCGAATATTTCAGTAGGCGGATATGATGGACTATCGCATGAGAGTTCCGGGGTGGCTCGATATCAAGTCCTTTAACCACTAAGGACACGAAGGTACACGAAGGAAACCTACAATCCGGGCAGGCGTCCCAAACCGCCGAGGAAGCAGGAGGCACGTGGCTCAGAATCATTACACCACTAAGACCAAACGGCGTCAGAAGAGCAAGAAACGTAAAGACTCATCCCAGGCCACAATGGCAAAACTGCGCGAGCTGGCAGCGGCCGAGGCGAAGCGGGCTGGCAAGTGATCGTGCGCGCGTAGATTCGTGTTAGTCCGAGATCCCTCGCTACGCCTGAAGAACGGCTTCGCTCGGGATGACGCCCTAATTGACTAGATTGGCGATGAGCACGCGACGGACGGTCCGGTGAGGGTCGGTTACAATGAGAGTCTCCTTAAGAGTTGAAGAGAGAGCATCCGACAACTGAATGAAGAAGAGCGAACTCAAAGAGCAGATTTCCGCAGCCATCCAAGCCTGCCTGGAGAAGAAGGCCGAAGAACTCAGCATCCTGGAAATGGAAAAAGGGTCGGGAGCGTTTACCGACTACTTCGTGCTGTGCAGCGGGACCAATCCGCGGCAAGTGCAGGCCATTGCCGACGAGGTGGAACTGCGTCTGAAGGCTGCGGACTTGCGTCCGGCGCATGTCGAGGGCTACAAGCAGGCGGAGTGGGTTCTGATCGATTACGTGGATTTTGTGGTCCACGTCTTCTCGGAGAAGGCGCGCAAGTTCTACGATCTGGAGCGGCTGTGGAAGACGGCCAAGCGGCTGGAAGTCGGCGATTTGCAGGCCGCTCCCAGGAAGAGAAAGGCGGCTGCGCCGAAGCCGGCTGCCAGCAAGCTCGCCCCGCCGAAAGCTTCCGCGTTGAAGAGGAAGAAAAAAAAGAGAGCCTGACCTCAGGGGCTAAAGCCCTTATCAAAGGGCAGGGCTCTATCGCAGCGCTGGAAGCGCTGCGCCACCCAAAACCGACGCGCCACCTAACCCGACGCGGCGGCTGAAGCCGGTGTTCATTTTGGAAGCAGTTTGCGGCGCGGCTGGAAGCCGCGCCCTTTCAAAGCATACCCGCCCAAACCTAAATGACTTCGCGCTCAGAATCCGCACCGGATTGGGGAAACCAGTACCGGCTGGTTGCCTCGGAGAAGTGGAAGGCCAAGTCGGCTGCCATGGGCAAGGCAGTGACCGATGCGCTGGTGGAGTACGCGCAGCCCGCACCGGGAATGCGGGTCATCGACCTTGCCAGCGGGACCGGAGAGCCGGCGATCAGTTTGGCGTCGCGAGTCGGAGAGCATGGGCACGTGACGGCCACCGATCTTAGTGCTGGGCTGCTGGAGATCGCTGCCCAGCGGGCGCAGGCGCGCGGGCTCAAGAACTTCACTACCCAGCAGGCGGATGCGCACCGCCTGCCTTTTCCAGAGAACGGTTTCGATCTCGCGACGTCGCGCTTCGGCGTGATGTTCTTTGACGATCCCGGGCTTGCATTGCAGGAACTGCGGCGGGTTATGCGGCCGGGGGCGCGGGCGTGTTTTCTGGTTTGGGGGTCGATTGAGCAGCCTTACTGGCAGAGCATGATGGGCGTGGTACACCGGCATGTGGGTGGGCCTTTGCTGCCGCCAGAGGGGCCGGATCCTTTTAAATTCTCTGGGCCGGGCAGCCTGTCGGCAGTTTTTCGCGGTGCGGGATTCAACGCGGTCGAGGAAGAAAGCAAGACGCTGCCGTGGATCTGGCCGGGTCCGGTCGAAGAATTGTGGGAGTATTCGCAGTCGGTCAGTGTTCCATTTCGTCCGATGCTGGAGCGCGTGCCGGCAGAGCAGTGGCCACAGATTCACGACGAGGTGCATGCGGCGGTGCGGCAGTATTCGGATGGCGAGAAGGTAGCGTTCGGAGTGTCGGTGGTGTTCGTCTCCGGAAAGAAGTGAGAGGGCTGATCCCGCCTGTGAAGATCAAGATTGCATGGATCGGAAAAACGAAGGAACCGGCGATCGCAGCGCTGACGGAAGAGTATCTGAAGCGGATATCGCGTTACGTGCTGGTGGAAGGGGTCACGCTGCGCGACGAGGCGGCCTTGCTGGAAATGTGTGGCCGGTCATCATTGCGAAAAGCCGGGGCGGCAGGAACGAAGGCCGGGGCGAAGTCGGCGCTGGTACTGATGGATTCGCGGGGCAAGGAATTCTCGTCCGAGCAGTTCGCCAAGTTTCTGGGCGATTATCAGGATCGCAATCCCTTGCCGCTGATCCTGGCTGTCGGCGGTGCCGACGGTTTCAGCGATGCGGCGCGGGCCGCGGCCCAACACACGATCTCCCTGGGAAAGATGACGCTGGCGCATGAGCTGGCGCGAGTGGTTCTGCTGGAGCAGGTGTATCGGGCGTTTACGATTCTGAAAGGCCACCCCTATCATTCGGGACATTAGAACCGGTCGCTAGTTCTGTGGAGAACGCTCTTCATGGGCCAGGGGTTTTGAGTGAAATGGCCTGATTTGAACAGTTGAGACATACAGAGCGTATCATTAGCTTGATGACGGCTCGTTGGGCGAGCGAGGCTACCGGGAGAACGTGTACAAACTGCGGCGTTCATGCCGATGCAGACCGCATCTTCTGCGTAAACTGCGGCACTACACTTCAAACTCCTCTGCCCCTGATACGACCTACCCTCGAAGACTACAGTTCTCCCCGCACCATGAGACCGACGAGGGGTACGGTCGCAAAGTCCATTTTGCTAGGCTTCCCGCTTTCTGTGGTCCTTGACATCGTGCTAGGCATAATCATCCCCGATCACGTGATTCGTTTAGTCTTGGTCTTCATCGTTCCCTTTCTCCTCGTCGGCGGTCTGCTGGTAGCATTTGGCACGGTCACAAAGAATCAGTGGGGTATCAACACAAAACCTGTGAACTGTCCGGCTTGCGGTTATCCGGTGCCGAAGGTGCGGCAACCGAAATCAATAAGGCAGGCGCGATGGGGTGGCTGGACATGCGAGAAGTGTGGCTGCGAGATGGATAAATGGGGCCGTCTTACTTCGCTGGCGCGCTAGTTGTTGAAATATCCCGATTACACTCACTGAAGTAGGGGCGCGGGGCTACCCCCTAGTTCCACCAGGCATCCAAGTTCGAAGAGCGCGGTTCGGGAAGCGAACGCCAGGCTGTAAGGGGGCGGCGTCGCTTCGGTTTTACCCCAAGGGGCGGGATTGGATCGTCTTTAGTGACTTGGATGGGAAATACGGGAGGGGATAGAGTTGGGTCATTCATGGCCCTCCAATTCAACTCTGGACTCATGGCGTTTGCGCTGGTCACTTTGGGGTGCGCGTCCTGCTTAGGACAGCTCCCTGCGCAAGCACCTGCGCCTGGTCCGGCAAATGGTCCGGAGAACTCGGGGACTGCCTCATCTGGTGGGCAAGTTCCCGGTCCGCGGGTGCCCGGAAGCATCAGCGGAATGGTCGTGGATCAGAGTGGGGCGGTTGTCTCGGGCGCCCGCGTGAAGCTTACGGGTGAAAATCTCACGCGTGAAGATCTTGCGCATAAAGATCAGTCTCCAAGCCAAGAGGTGCTAACCGGCCCCGATGGGCAATTCTCGTTTGCCAACATCGCGCCCGGGCCGTTTCAACTCACGGTTACGGCAGCTGGATTCGCGACGCAAACATCCACTGGAATCCTGCATTCGGGCGAGAACTACGTTGTCCCGGGGGCCGCGATGGCGGTGGCGACTGCGGTCACGGATGTGGAGGTTGGAGTGTCGCAGGTTGAGGTGGCAGAGGAGCAGATCAAGATTGAAGAGAAGCAGCGGGTGCTCGGCGTGTTGCCGAATTTTTATGTCAGCTACATCGCTGATGCGGTTCCGCTGACCTCGAGGCAGAAGTTCAAGCTGGCCGCGAGGACAGTGGTGGATCCTTTCACTTTCGTATTCGTGGGAGGCGCGGCGGGAGTGCAGCAGGCGCAAAATCATTTCCGGGAATATGGGCAAGGCACACAAGGTTATGCCAAACGATTCGGCGCCGGCTACGCCGACATGGTTTCGGGCACGTTCATTGGAAGCGCCATTCTGCCGTCGCTTCTGAAACAAGATCCGCGTTATTTCTACAAAGGAACGGGAAGTAAGGCCTCGCGGTTTCTGTATGCGCTCGCCAATGCAGTGATCTGCAAGGGCGACAATGGACACTGGCAGCCGAATTACTCGAATGTGCTGGGAAGCCTTGCGGCGGGCGGTATTTCGAATCTCTACTATCCGGAGCAAGATCGCGATGGAGCGGGATTGACGTTCGAAAACGCGGGTATTGGGATTGGAGGGACTGCCGTCGCCAATCTGTTTCAAGAATTTGTCATCCGGAAGTTGACGCCGAAGGCTCCCAAGAACGCCCTGGCCAACCCTTAAGGCTAAACCGCAGGGAGGAAGTCATGAAAATCGCGTTTTTCCTGCTGCTTTTTACAGCCACCGCATTTGCTCAGGTCCCTACTGCTTCCACCGCAGCCTGCGGCCCCGACAGCGCCACCTTCAAGGTGAAACCTGACCAATCTCAACACACGCTGACGGAGCCCGAGCCGGGGAAGGCGCGGGTTTACTTCGTCCAGGATGCCGGTACCTCCTTGGGGTTGGGATATCCAACGGTGAAGCTCGGGATGGACGGACAATGGGTAGGGGCGAACCGACTCAATTCCTATTTCTCGGTTTCGGTCGAGCCAGGAGAGCATCACGTGTGCGTCATGCTGCAGTCCTCTCTGCTCGCGCAGCGCGTGGAACTCGCGCATTTCACCGCCGAGGCGGGGAAGACCTATTACTACCGCACACGGATCGTAATGTCGCGCAGCATGGAGTTGTTAGTGCTTGAACCGATCGACAGCGATCAAGGCAAGTATCTGGTTGCGTTCTTTCCCCTAAGCGTTTCAAGTCCCAAGAAGTGAGAGGGACGTGCGCGACCTGCGGGAACGACGGGCAATATTTCTGGACGAGCGACGGCGGCCTCGATCTTGGTGCGCTTTGCGGGGGAGAGTTGGCGTTCCTGGGCAGCTTTTTGGTCCGTGCGAGATCCCTCCCTCCGCCTGAAAAACGGCTCTGGTCGGGATGACGCCCCAGAATGTATTTCACTCTCAGGGCGAATTTACGTTGCAAACGTTCAGGACGGCCATGCTGTTCTATTGCGTGACCGTGGCCTGGTAGCTCACGGCCTGCCAGTGACCGGTGCGGCGCACCCAGACCCGGGTATAGCGATAAGGACCGCTGAAGTCCTCGCCCAGCTGGTGACCCTTGACGTCGGCGCGAGCGGTAACCACGGCCGTGTCGCCGTAGACGCGGACCACCATGTCACTCACATCGATGGTGTCATAGCGAAGTTGGCGGCTCTTGCGAGCTGAAACCGTGTCCTGCTTGGTGGTCACCTGGCCCAGGGGTGTGATGGCGACGTAGTCCTCGGCGAGGGTGCGTTGGGAAAAGTCGGCGTCGCGGCGGATGCTGGCTTCGCGCGCCTGCCGTTCCATGTCCACGATCTCGCGGATCGTCGCCTGTTCGCCAGAGTCGATCGACGACCGCGGATGCACCGCTACATGCTGGCCCGCGCCCGCAAAGGACGGCAGCGCCACCAGCAGAGACCACAATAACACCGAACACTTGTTGATCACGATGAGACCTCCGCGAGTTTGCGAGGAGACAGAGATCCGCCTGACCGAGCTACGCAACCTTGGATGCCGCGGTTCCGTGGAAAAGTTAGCTACTGCGATTTTTGTACCAGCACTGATCATTGATCCTCGGCGATCCTCGGCCAGGATTCACGCGCCATGCTGGAAGTCTTTTCCTAAACATACAGACGATGTAGCGGCGTGAATTATTTCTATTTATTTTTTGGGAAGACTCCGAGCCATCAATGTCCCGGCAGCAGGACCGGCAGCATCCCCGACACACCACTTGCAACAACAGGTTGCAACTCCGCTTCCATGCAGAGGACACGCCAAAGCCTTGAAATACGGAGCCGACTGCCTGGGGGCGCGATCCTAGTTGTCCAGTCCGGGACTGGAGTGTCCAGTATTGGACAGGTGCCTTGATCGAGTTATGCCCGGTTTCGTCGCACCGGTCTCAGCCTCGGGGGATAACCGGTGTACGGGAGGAGGGCGGCATCTAGTAGAATCAAGCGTCCGATTCGTGCATGGCTGACATCCGTCGTGGTCTGATTATCGTGAACACCGGGCCGGGGAAAGGCAAGACGACCGCCGCCATGGGAACCGCCTTGCGGGCCGTGGGCCAGGGGATGCGGGTGCTGATGCTGCAGTTCCTGAAGGGTTCGTGGCATTACGGCGAGCTCGATGCGGTGCAGGCCTTCGGCGACAAGTTTGTGATGAAGCAGATGGGCCGGGGATTTGTGAAGGTGGGCACGGAGAAACCCGATCCGGAAGATGTTCGCATGGTGGAAGAGGCGTGGGCCGAGGCCGAGAGCGCGATTCAGTCGGGGACCTGGGATCTGGTTGTCCTCGACGAGATTAACTATGCCATCAGTTATGGCATGCTGGACCCGGCAAAGGTGGTCGAGAGCCTGAAGAGGAAGCCGGAGATGGTGCACGTCATCTTGACGGGCAGGAACGCGCACCCCACAATTGTCGAGGCCGCCGATACGGTAACGGAAATGCGCCAGGTGAAGCACGCGTATGAGAAAGGCGTGATGGCGCAGAGGGGCATAGAGTACTGAGTAGCGAGTACCGAGTACCGAGAAAACCCAGATGTCCGTGGGTTTGCTCGGTACTAGGTACTCGGTACTCGCAACTTTTATGGCTTGGTTTAAGCGCGAATCCGGCGAGCTGGACACTTCGGGGGAGAAGCGCGTCAAGACCGAAGGCTTGTGGGTGAAGTGTGACGGTTGCCGGCAGATCATCTGGAAGAAGGATCTGGAAGAGAACATGAACGTCTGTCCGAAGTGCGACAAGCACTTTCGGATCGACGCCCGCACCCGGTTGGCCCAGTTGCTCGACGACAACCAGTACGAGACTTTCGATGGGGACATTGCATCGACCGACCCGCTGAAGTTCGTAGACCTGAAGCCGTATTCGTCGCGCCTGAAGCAGGCGCAGCAGGATACGGGCCTGAAAGACGCCATCATCAATGCTCACGGCAAGCTGCAGGGACGTCCTGTGGTGGCCAGCGTGATGGAGTATGCCTTTATCGGCGGCAGCATGGGCGCGGTGGTGGGCGAGGCGATTACGAGGGCTGTCGAGCGCGCGGCCGATACGCATACGCCTCTGATTATTGTGTCGGCGTCGGGGGGGGCCCGCATGATGGAGGGCGTGATCAGCCTGATGCAGCTGGCGAAGATTTCCGCGGCGCTGGCGCGGCTCGACAAGGCCAAGGTTCCGTACATATCCCTGCTCACCGATCCGACTACTGGCGGAGTGACTGCGTCGTTTGCCATGCTGGGCGATTTGAATATTGCGGAACCGGGCGCCTTGATTGGGTTCGCGGGGCCACGCGTGATTGAACAGACGATCCGCCAGAAGCTGCCACCCGGCTTCCAGCGCAGCGAGTTCCTGCTGCAACACGGGATGCTGGACGCGGTGGTTCCTCGCAAAGAGCTGAAGCCCTACATTGCGCGGGCGCTGGATTTTATGGTGGGAAGCTGCTAGCTCCTAGCTGCTAGCTTCTAGCCAAGCCCAGGCGTCGGCCGCTTCCCTCTTCGCGCAAGCGACCAGAAAATCTGCAGACCCGAAGCCTACATCGATTTTTGATAATCTGAAATCAGGGAAACCTCGGATTTTTTAGCGGAAAGCTACGAGTTGAGCTAGTAGCTAGAAGCTAGAAGCTGCTAATGTCCTACGAAACCGCAGTGGCGAGCATGTTCGCGCTGGGGCACGAGCTGGCCCATACGCCGTCGAACAAGTTCGACCTGGCGCACATGCGGGTGTTGCTGGGGGCGATGGATCATCCCGAACGGGCGTTTCCCAGCGTGCTGATCGCGGGGACGAACGGGAAAGGCTCGACTGCGGCGACGCTGGCGTCGATCCTGCGGGCGTCGGGATTGAAGACCGGGCTTTACACCTCGCCGCACCTCATACGGATCAACGAGCGCATCCGGGTAAACCGAGAGGAAATCAGCGACGGCGATTTTGCCCGGCTGCATGGCGAAGTGGATCGCGTTGCTGAGAAGCTGGTTGAGCAGAGAGAGTTGCCCTGGCATCCCAGCTTCTTCGAGATGATGACGGCGATTGCGTTCGTCCACTTCGCGCG
>Ga0209517_10008811_pt1 | contig 11727 bp, 8 predicted proteins | sample PeaSoiMetSII2010_FD_187695 | JGI IMG/M metagenome (GOLD analysis project Ga0209517, IMG submission 187695) | Peat soil microbial communities from Weissenstadt, Germany - SII-2010 (SPAdes) (version 2) | ecosystem: Environmental > Terrestrial > Soil > Wetlands > Peat | place: Germany: Weissenstadt...
ATCTGTTTGATTTCGTCCTCGCTGACGGCTAGAAAGGGCAAGTCAGGTGCGATGTCGAGTTCCACGCGAACGTTGCGGGTACGGGTGTAGTATTCGCGCAGCGCAAGCACCTGCTGTACGACCGGAGCGACCTGTGCCACCTGGGTGTCGCGCGCCCCGTGCCGCGAGAAGCGGAGCAGGTTGTCGATAATCCGGTTCATGCGGCGGGCCTCACTCACCAGATTGGCGAGTTGATCGCGCGCCTGCGGCGCGGCGATGGCGTCGTTGATCAATTCGCCGTAGCCCATGATCGCAGTCAGTGGATTGTTGAGTTCGTGCGCGACTCCCGCCAGCAGTTGCCCCAGCGCCGCCAGCTTTTCCGAGCAGACCAGCTGCGCGTGCAACGACTGCAGTTCAACGGCCAGCGCAATATCGGTTGCGAGCATTTCGATGTGCGAGAGTTCGAGCGTGTGGATTGTTCGCGTATCTCGCGGCGCAGCCAGCCGGATGCAGCCCAGGTAGGCGCCGCCATCCGAGCACAGCGGAATGAGGAGCTCTTCGCCGGTCCGCCATTCCTTATTCGGATTCTCGGGCAGCGCAAACAGGATGGCTTCCGGTTCAAGCAGTAAGTACGAATTCTTGCCCATGCGATGCGCGGAGGAACACAATCTCATAACGTGATCGAGAGTCCAACCTTCGGTTTGCATCTGCAGACTGCACAAGGATTCCTCCGACAATCCACTGGAGCCCGCTACCCGCAGCCGGCCGCTCGCATCCTCGAGCTGGACCACGGCCATGCTGAAAGTGCTGACGTCGGTGATGGCCGAAGCGATGGCGGGGCAAATCGCATCCAAGGGCGCTCCACCCAGCAGCCGGGTCGTAATCGCCGAGAAGCGTTCCAAGCGGCGGTCGAGCCGGTCTGCTTTATGCTGCATGCCGGCGATCGATTCCGACTTGTCTTCGACCACCGCCAGGATCATTCCCAGCGCCACGAGAATTTTGGGAGTGTCCCACAGTTCCCCGGGAATCGTCAGATGCGGAGTGAGGCGGTCGAGCAGCAGCCGGATGGGAAACGCGGCGCCCCAGCTAACGAACCCTGCAGCGATGGTAAGAATGGCGGGAGACCAGCGTCCACGATTTCGGCAAATGAACACTCCCGCCAAGACGAATCCGATTCCCATCAGTGCAATCGCGCCTTCGGGAAAGGAGCCGCGGAGCGTGGCCGCCATCGCCCACACTCCGGCAAGCGATGCCAGGAAGGTTACCGCCCCCAGGTACAACGAGAACCTTCTGCCCCAGAGAAGGAAGGCAGCGCCTCCGCCGAAACAGGCCGCAAGGAACAAGACGTAAGGCCAGCGCGCCTGCAGGCCATAGCTGTTGCAGACCACGTAGGCCAGGGAAGGCACGCCCAGCACGAGCAGCAGGCGAGTTCGCTTGGCGTAGTCTTCCGCCACCGATGAGACTGAGACCAGAAAAGCGACCACGGCGGCTTGCAGTGATCCGGAATCGACCGCCAGCAGAAGGGAATTAACCGGTCCGTGATCAGGCTCGAGTAATTGGGCGAGGAAATGAGTGAACACCAGCGTCCAGGCCACCGTCCAAAGGGTGAGGCGGCCGCTGCGCGCGTGGTGTTTGAGGCAGACAAAGATGATCACCAGCACGCCGGTGATCAGAAATATCGGAATCTTTTCGAGAGCATCCATTCAGAATCATTGGGGGGAAAGGCACGGGGGGAAGCATGGCTCGGCAGTCACCAACAGTAACCAAACGGAAGTAGTAGGTGCAACGCCAGAACGTGCCATCGGCATGGCACCGATGTCAGGCAGCCTGCACGCTGGTGCCATGAAGTTGGTATTAATCTCCGCGATGCTCGTTTCCCCGTTTGGTTTCCAGACTTACGTTGCAGTTTCCGCGCCTTTGCGACGGAATGTCACAGGTTGTGATCAAGATTACGTTCAAAGGTGATTCAAAGGCAAGGTTGTGCAGTTACGAATTTGCCTGCATCAGGCCCCTCTTGAACCAGGCCAGGCGATCGGTCTGTCGCACTCCTAACCATGAAGGCAAGGTTTAACGGCTCCATCCCGGAGCTAAGTCCTTTTGCCGCTGACTTCTATCTCCGGGCCGTCGTGGAACGTCCGCAATCCGTCCTGGGGCGGGGCACGCATTCTCGATCCCAACAAGAATCCTCAGTTCCCGGAGTGCGCAGCGCCTGGCAGGTTTACAATTTGTGACTGAAATCACATTTGAGTGTGATTCGACATCCGGCAGAGTTACAGCCCTCGCCGCTAATATCAGGCCCATCTTGAAAGAAGACTAGACGGCGAATTATCCTCATCGAACTCATGACTTTCAGGCGATTCAACCAAATGGGGGTTGGACCGCCGACCTCTGGGGATTTGCGACACTCCGCGACAACAAAAGAGCGCAGCGGCAGACTAGAAACAGGACATAAGGAGAATTGAGATGAAGAAAGTAGCGGTCGTCTTGCTCGTAGCCGTTCCGATCACGGTCTTGCTGTTCTTTGCCGCGATGAATCCGCCGGAAGTGGCGGCAGTGCCGAGCTATGCGCGGCAGACAGGCCTGGCGTGCAGCGGTTGCCATTACACTCCTCCGGAACTCAACCCTGCCGGACGTAAATTCAAACTGACTGGCTACGTCGATCGAGGAGACGACACCAAAACCGTAAAAGCCGATGGAGGCAAGAAGCGCGCCCCCCTTGATCTGCTCGCGTCATTGCCGCTCTCCATTATGCTGGAGACTTCGTTTACCTCACTCAAGACTGCGCAGCCGCAAACCCAGAACGGCAACTTCGAGTTCCCTCAAGATATCTCCCTGTTCCTTTCGGGCGCATGGACCAGTAACGTTGGAAGCTTTATGCAAGTGACTTACGACACGCAGGACGATCACTTCACCAGCGACAACACGGATATCCGCTTTGCGAACAAGACGAAGATGGGCGGCAAGGAACTGGTTTATGGCATCGATCTCAATAACAATCCCACGGTCGAGGATCTTTGGAACAGCACGCCCGCGTGGGGTTACCCGTGGATCGCTAGCGACAACGCGCCTACTCCCAACGCTAGTCCTTTCATCAACGGCGGTCTGGCCCAGGACGTAGCTGGACTGGGCGCGTATGGCATGTGGGACGACCATCTCTATCTCAACGTGGCCCTTTATCGCTCTGAGCACGTGGGCGGACCGCAGCCGAACCCAGGTTTAAGTGCCCCAGGCGTGGGCGCGGGCTTCAATATCCGCGGCGTCGCTCCCTACTGGCGCCTGGCGTGGCAGGAGTTAACCGGAAAGACCCAGTATGAAATCGGTACTTACGGCATGCACCTGCGTTCGACCCCCAATGAAATCACCGATCCTACCGGGGCCAGCATTCCGACGGATTCGTACACGGACTGGGCAATCGACACGCAAATCGACCGCACCATCGTCAGAACTGACGTGCTTTCCTTCCGAGCTTCATACATCCGGGAAAACAATGATCTGCTGAGCCTGCTGTTTCAGGGCGGCGGTCCAGGGAGTTCGACTCCGCTGGTATCGCAAGGTTCGCACCGTTTGAACACGGTCATGGCCAATGCCGAATATCACATCGGCAACAAGTACACGGGGACGTTCGGCTGGTTCAATACAACCGGGACATCTGATCTCGCATTTTATCCGTCGGGGACTGCCGTGACTGGCAATTTCAATGGCGACCCGAGAAGCGCGGGATACATTTTGAACGTCTCTTACTGGCCGTGGCAGAACCTGCAACTCGCAGCGCAATACACCGGCTATACGCGCTTCAATGGTGCAGCGACGAACTATGACAGCTTCGGCCGCAACGCGAGCGCCAACAATACGCTCTATCTGGATGGCAGGATCTTTTTCTAGAGAGGATTTTTTCTTAGCAGCAATTGAAACGTCGTTTGCAACAATTTCGAGGAGAATAAAACAATGAACAGCAACTTCGCAATGAAGACATTCGCCGTCGTCGCGCTGATCGGTGGGTTGAGTGTGGCTTCGTGGGCTGGTGACATCGAGGGCAAAGTGACCGGATTGAAAGGCCACTCGGTGGTTTACGTCGACGTCATCGCCGGCAAAACCTTTCCCGCTCCCAAAGAGCATCCTGTGATGGACCAAAAAGGACTAATGTTTGCTCCGCACATCATGGCCGTGCTGCAGGGCACGACGGTCGACTTCCTGAACAGCGACACCGTGCAGCACAACGTCTTCTGGACCGCGATTGGCACCGATAAGAAAGCTGGACACAACCTCGGCACCTGGCCCAAGGGCGAGAAACGATCGTTCACGTTCGACAAGGCGGGCGTGGTACCGGTGCTCTGCAATGTGCACCCGGAAATGGCGGGATACGTCATTGTCAGCCCGACTCCTTATTTTGCTGAGACCGACGACAGCGGCAACTACAAGATCAAAGACGTGCCCGATGGCAGCTACAACCTGGTGGTGTGGCACGAGGGCGCCAAGAATCAGTCCAAGCCGGTGACCGTGGCCGGCGGAGGCAAGGCGGATTTCACTCTGACCAAATAAGCAGGCAAGTCGAGTGACGGGGAGCGGTTCCGCTTGGGGCACCGCTCCCCATCCTGTATTCTCACCTCAAACCAAAACTGAGTTCAGCCGCAGTTCGGACGTTGGAACCACCGCGAATGCTGAAGCGATTCAAAAACAAGAAGGTCGACGGGGACTGGCTGCACACCAACTTCCCCTGCATGATGGCGTGTCCGGCGCACACCAATGCCGGCCGGTACGTCGGCCTGATTGCGGAAGGTCGCTTCGAAGAGGCGTACCGGTTGGCGCGCGAGCCCAACCCGCTGGCCAGCATCTGCGGCCGGGTCTGCGCGCATCCCTGCGAAACCGCATGCCGGCGCGGCGAAATCGACCGGCCCATTTCCATTCGCGCGCTGAAGCGTTTTCTGACCGAGCAGTATGGGCCCGAGTCGAAGCGCCCCATCAACGTGAATGAAGGGCGCGTGCAGAAAAAACTTCCTTACAAAATTGCAGTCGTCGGAGGCGGTCCGGTGGGACTGTCGGCAGCGCACGATCTCGCGCTGATGGGCTATGCCGTCACGATTTTCGAAGCCGCCCCGGTTGCGGGCGGAATGCTTTATCTGGGGATTCCGGAATATCGCCTGCCTCGCGACGTGGTGGAGGCGCAAGTACGCGAGATTCTCGAGACCGGCGATATCACTCTCAAGCTGAATCACGCGGCGGGACGCGACTTCACCATCTCCGAGTTGCGCGGCCAGGGATTCGATGCGGTGCTGATTGCCGTGGGCGCTCATCGCAGCCGCGATCTAACCATTCCCGGCGTCGATCTCGACGGAGTCTATAAGGGCATCGACTTTCTGCTTAACGTGAATCTGGGATACAAGTTCACCATCGGCAAGAAAGTGATCGTGATTGGCGGCGGCAACGTCGCCATGGATGTGGCGCGCTCGGCCGCGCGCGAAGTCGTGAAGCAGCATGCCGGGGGCGTGGAGGATCTGGAGCCTTCCGACGAGAACGTTTCGGCCGTTGCCACGAAAGAAATGGTTGACATTTCGCTTTCGGCGCTGCGCATGGGCGCGCGCGAAGTCGATCTGGTGTGCCTGGAACGCCGCGAAGAAATGCCCGCTGCGTTGGAAGAAATCGTTGAGGCCGAAGAGGAAGGCATCATTATGCGTCCCGGGCTCGGCCCGAAGCGCATCATCGGCAAAGATGGAAAAGTTACGGCACTCGAAACCCTCAAGACGAAGTGGGTGTTCGATCAAAACAAGAAATTCAGCCCGGCCTTTTACGAGAACAGCGAGAGCCAGATCGAGTGCGACACCATCATCATGGCGATCGGGCAGGCGCCGCGACTCGACTTCTTCACGCCGGAGGATAAAGTTGAGCTTTCGCCGCGGGGACTCATCGCGGTGAATCCCCAGACCCTGATGACTTCCGCGGCGGGAATTTTTGCCGGCGGTGACTGCGTGTTCGGTCCGCGCCTGATCATTGACAGCGTGGGCGACGGCAAACGCGCGGCGGTGGGCATTGACGAATTCTTGCACGGTGGAAAACATCCAGAGCCCATCATCGAAGTGGAAGTGCTCAAGCGGCACTCCATGCCGCTCGACTATCTCGACATTGACCGCCAGGCCGTGCCCATGCTTCCGCTGGAGCGCCGCACTGGCGTCACGGAAGTGGAGATTGGTTATGACGCGCCGGCGGCGATGGCCGAGGCCCAGCGTTGCCTGCACTGCTGGACGAATACGATTTTTGAGGGCGTGCCGGAAGATGGGAGCATGTGCATCCTGTGCGGAGGCTGCGTCGATGTTTGTCCGGAGAAATGTCTGGAACTGGTTTCGCTGGACCGCATCGCGTTCGAGCCCGAAACCGTGCGGCACATTCGCGACAATCAGGAACTGTTCGGCGTGGAGTTCGACGAGGTTGCGGCCGACGAACTCGGGGTTGTGACCGGCGCGGCCATGTTGAAGGACGAAACCCGCTGCATCCGCTGCGGGCTGTGCGCTATGCGCTGTCCGGTGGGCACCATCACGATGGAGTCGTACAACCTGATTCCCGCGGAGGCAACCGGCTTGATTTCAATTGCGTCGATCGGCGCGGGATTGCCGAAGTAAGCACGAGGCAGTGTGGCAGAGGAAAAGATGGCAGACGAAACTAAGAAGACCGGGGAGATTAATAACGACGTGAACCGGCGTCAATTCTTCGCGAAGTTGGGGCTCGGGTCGCTGGGCATCGCGGCCGCCGGTACGGCGGCGTTCGCCTATCAATATCTCGATCCGAATGTGCTCTACGAGCCGTCGCCGGTCGTGAACGCGGGCAAGCCCGATCGTTATCCGCTGGGCAGCGTCACCATCGACGTGAATTCCGGCATTTACATCATCCACTCCGACGAGGGCTACTTCTCGCTCAGCGCAGTCTGCACCCATCTGGGCTGCATGACCGCGTGGAAGCCAGAGTTAAACATAATTGCGTGTCCCTGCCACGGCAGCAAATTCAATGAGGAAGGCAAGAAGATCGAGGGTCCCGCGCCCAAGCCGCTGCCCTGGAAACGCATCTGGCTCAACGACGACGGTGACCTTCTGGTGGATCGCTCGACCGATGTGCCGGCGCTGGCGCAGGATTCATTCGTGAGGGTCTAAACCATGGCGAAAACAATAGACCAACATTTCGACGACCTGCGCGGCACGCGAGTGTGGCGTTCCATCTTCCGCAGCGGCACTGGCTCGAGCACGCTGAAGCGCGCTCTGGCGATTCAGCAGAACGTGTTTCTGCACTTGTTCTCGACCAAGGTGCGCACCCGCATGCTGAGCTTCAGCGCGACCTGGTATTTGGGCACGCTGACGCTGGGAACGTTTCTGATCCTGGTGGCGACCGGCATTCCGCTGATGTTCTACTATCACCCATCGGTGCCGCAGGCCTACGCCGATACGAAAGATCTGCAGTTCGTCGTCTCCTCCGGATTATTCCTGCGCAACCTGCATCGCTGGTCGGCGCACGCCATGGTGTTTCTGGTGTTCGCGCACATGTTCAAAGTGTTTTATCGCGGAGCCTACCGCACGCCGCGCGAATTCAACTGGGTCATCGGCGTGATTCTTCTCCTGATGACGCTGCTGCTCAGCTACACCGGCTATCTGCTGCCCTGGGATCAACTGGCTTACTGGGCGATTACGGTGGGATCGAACATCGCATCGGCTGTTCCAGTCATCGGCGAAAAGATTCACTTCCTGCTGCTCGGCGGCAACGCCGTTAACGCCAACGCGCTGCTGCGTTTCTATGTGCTGCACTGCATGATTCTTCCGCTGGCGGCGATGTTCTTCGTCGCCATCCATTTCTGGCGCATTCGCAAAGACGGCGGCCTCTACTCGCACGACAGTGAACCGGCGACGCTGCGGGCACAGGCCCAGTCCGGGGCCGCCGCCAACGTCGCGGGCGCGAAGGAGGGGCAATAGCCATGGCCGATTCCAAGGACAAGGACTTCATTGCCGGCGTCGATTCCAACGCGAAAAAATCTCCGCGCCGCATCGTCTTCATCACGCGCCGCACTTCGGCGCAGGTGAAGGCCGAAACCGAAGATCAACTCCAGACGTTTCCTGAAGTGCTGTTCCGCGCGGCCGTCGCGGTTATGACGCTGGCCGTCGTGCTGGTGTGGATTGCCCTGCTGTTCAACGCTCCGCTTGAGGGCCTCGCCGATCCTTCGCACACGCCCAATCCCGCGAAGGCGCCGTGGTACTTCCTCGGACTGCAGGAAATGCTGCACTACTTTCCGCCGGTGGTTGCGGGCGTGCTGGTGCCGGGGTTGGTGGTGATGGCGCTCATCGTTATTCCATATTTCAAGGTCAACATTGAGGCGGACGGACTTTTCCTGAAGGACCGCCAGCGACGCCTTCGCATCTTCTATGTCGTCGCGACCGTCCTCTCGCTGTTCCTGCTTTTGTTCAAGGTTTATGCGGCCCTGGTGCCAACGCTGATTATGGTTGGAGTGATGCTGGTGGCGGCGCAAAGTTCTCCGCAATCGCCTTCGGCGTTCCGCCGCTACCTGGCCGGAAGGCCGCTCTCGTACTGGGTGATGACGTGGTTCTTATTCGAACTGGTGGTGCTTACAGCCATCGGAACATTTTTCCGCGGGCCGGGCTGGGCCTTCGTTTTGCCGTGGCAGGGTTCATAGAGATGCTTATAAAGATGCTTATAGGAATACGGCGCTCATGAAAGAAAAACTTACGTCGCTCTGGCAAAAATTGTTTGGGGACAGCGTGCGCGCGTTCGGCGTGGTGAGTCTTATCTTCCTCGCGTCGCTGGCAATTGCTCCCGCGAAGAATTTCTTCAGCGAGTGGCGGCACTACCAGCACGGCTATCTGCGGATGGTCCGCAACCGCAGCGACGCCAACACTCTGCAACGGCACTTCCAGGGCGGAATCCAGCAGATCTGGCTGCCTGAACTCGGAGTGGTCGACCGCTGCACCAGTTGCCACGTTGGTCTGAAGGAACCCAGCCTCGAGGATGTTTCGACGCAGCCGTTCCGCACCCATCCGGTGATTCCGCACAAGCTCGATCAGTTCGGATGCACGGTGTGCCATCGCGGCCAGGGCGCGGCCACCACGCTCAGCGAAGCCCACAACAGCACGCTGGCATGGGAGCAGCCGATCCTGCCGGCCAAGTACATCGAGTCTTCGTGCGGCGAGTGTCACCGCGGTCCGCTGCCGGGCACGCCGCAGCTGAATCAAGGGCGCAGTCTGCTATCTCGCGAAGGTTGCGTGCATTGCCACACCGTGAAGTTGCCCGACGGCACCACGATGAAGGCGGATGACGATCCGCCGTCGCTCTCGCACATTGCCGACAAGACCACGCGCGAATGGGTTTTCGCGTGGCTCAAAGATCCGCAGGCTTACGCTTCCACGTCGACCATGCCGAATTTCAAGTTGAGCGACGACGATGCGCGCGACATGTCCGCGTTCCTCATCGCCAACAGCACGCCCCAGGCAGGGGACACAGCCGCGCTTTCGGCGAAGGCCACGTCCGATCCCGCCGCGGGCGCCAGCCTCTATGGAGAATCGTTCTGTGCCTCGTGCCACGCCGTGCAGAACGCCGCTGGGAATATGGTGGGCGGCGACGTGGGCCCAGAGTTGACGCGCGTAGGAAGCAAGGTGAAGCCGGAGTGGTTGCAGGCCTGGCTGCGCAATCCGCGGGCTTACGACGCGGGAACGGCGATGCCGCATTACCGCCTTAACGATGGGCAAGTCGCGACGCTCTCCGGATTTCTTCTGGCGAAAGCCGATTCCGATTTCCTGGCCAACGTGCATCTCGCGGTTGCGACGCCCGAGCAGATCACTCACGGCAAGCGCCTGGTTTCCGACTACGGCTGTGCTTCGTGCCACGAAATCGCGGGCATCAAGAAGCCGGAAAACTTTGCTCCCGAACTCAGCCGCATCGGCAGCAAGCCGGTCACGCAGCTGGTTTTCCTGCCGGGCATGCAGCACACGCTGCCGGACTACATCGCGACGAAAATCAAGCAGCCGCGCGCGTTTGGCTCTGGCTTGAAGATGCCGCAATACACCTTCACGCCGGCGCAGATCGACTCGCTGACGACCGCTCTGCTCTCGCTCAACGACCGTTCCAACACGTTGCCGCCGTCGCTCGCCGTCGCGGCCACGCACGAATCGGATTACCAGCCCGCGGGCAAAGCCGGGAAGCTGATGACCGACCTGGCGTGCTTCAGTTGCCACCGCATCAACGGCCACGGCGGAGATATGGCGCCCGATCTCACCTGGGAAGGCAGTTCCGTGCAACGCCAGTGGCTGGTCGAGTTCTTCAAGAATCCGGGCACGCTGCGTCCGTCGCTGATTCGGCGCATGCCGCGATTCAATTTGACCGACGGCGAAGTGAACGAACTCACCGACTACATCATGACCGTGTATCAGAATCCCGCGATTGATCGCGAATCGATGCCGTTGAGCGGATACTCGCAAGGCGAAGTGGAACTCGGCAGGCAACTCTACTACGGAAAGTATTCCTGCCAGGGATGCCACATTCTCGACAAGGCCGACAAGGGTTACATCGGGCCGACGTTGACGCACGTTGGCTCGCGCCTGACTGCAGCCTGGATATATCAGTGGATGAAGAATCCGCAATTCCTGCGCCCGGGCACGATCGAACCGAATCGAGCTATGAGTGACGAAGATGCGCGCGCGCTGACTGCCTTCCTGATTTCGCAGAAGGGCGGGGGGAAATCCTCAGCCACAAAAGCAGCGAGAAATGACGCGCCGACACAGGAGGTCGCCAAGAAATGACGCGCCGCTACCAGGCAGTATTCACGTTAGTTGTCGCGCTGCTGGCAACATCCTGCTCGCGTAAAACGGATTCGGCGCCGCTGCCCAAGCCCACAGCCTTCGGCGCGGCCATTGTCGAATCGAGCGGCGGAAAGCAGATTGCGCAGGCCGGAAGCTTGTTGCCGCAGCCAGTCGTCGTACAGGTAAACGATGAGCAGGGAACTGCAGTCGCCGGAGCGCTCGTGGAATTCTCCGCCGCACACGGAGTTGCTTTCGATCCTCCCAACGGCCTCACCGATTCCAGCGGTCAAATCACCACCAACGTCTCGCTCGGAGGTATGGTCGGACGCTATGAAATCGTCGCCTCCACCGCGGATAAGTCACATAAAAAAGTGGAACTGAAGCTTGAGGAGATTGCCCTCGGCTACCAGCAGACGCTGGGGCGCCATCTCAACGATCTATACTGCGAGCGCTGCCACAATCCGGAATCGACCGTCGAGCGGGTTTCGAACTTCGACAATCTGGAAGTCAAACCGCATCCGTTCACCGAAGGCGACACGCTGAACAAGATCAGCGACGCCGATCTCACGGCGATTATCAGCCACGGTGGCCCGGCTCTCAACAAATCGGCGCTGATGCCGGCGTGGGGAAACACGCTCAGCAAGTCGGACATCCAGGCGCTGATTTCCTATATTCGCGCGGTTTCCGATCCGCCCTCGCGCAGTGCGGGGCCGGTCTACGCGAAGAACTGATCTGCCCGGGCGCCGGAGTTTATTTCGGCTGCTGATTGTCTGCAGCTGCCGTCGCAGCCCTGATCTTCGCTCTGATCTTTCGCTCCCCGTCGTCGCTCAGATAGCCGCAATCCAGGCGCATGAACACTGAAGTGTACGGGACCGCTGCAGTGGTCTTGAGGAACAGGATCCGGTAGGTTTTCCCGGCCTCGTCAACTTTGTTCATGATGTCAGCGTGCGGCATGGTAGTGACCTGC
>Ga0209517_10008812_pt1 | contig 11726 bp, 8 predicted proteins | sample PeaSoiMetSII2010_FD_187695 | JGI IMG/M metagenome (GOLD analysis project Ga0209517, IMG submission 187695) | Peat soil microbial communities from Weissenstadt, Germany - SII-2010 (SPAdes) (version 2) | ecosystem: Environmental > Terrestrial > Soil > Wetlands > Peat | place: Germany: Weissenstadt...
AAATGGCAACCATCAACATAGAGTCATCGCGCTTTCATGGGGAATGGAACTATGTCATCCATCCTCACTAGTTGTAAATGTTATTTATTGACGCGCCCATAGCGTGCGCGGCGTTTGAAACCAATGCCGGTCACAACGTTAGTTTGGCCCTTGACGATTACTTTTAGGCTCGAAATGTCGGGCGGCACGAAGGCTTGTTGGTCGTTGACCCAATCCCAACTATCCACCGTCGCCGGATCGGGCTGCTTGGTGTTAACCAGAAAAAGCTCCAGCAAATTAGGAGAGAGAACGTTCAGCGCATTATCTCCAATTTGCGGAGGCTGGATATACACATTCATTGGATTGCCCGCCTGGGCGCAGGAAAGGAATAAGGACATAAACAGCCAAAGGCAAATGCTGCATTGCAGTCGCCTGAAGAAGGCCTTCAGACTGGGCCCGGCAAACCCCGAACTCAGCAAGCGAAGGGCGAACCTTTTCTTTTGCATGGTCGCCAACTTTAGGGCACTGAGATCTATCCAACAATAAGCAGTCCTGCCCAGTTTTGAGGAAAAAACACTCCTTACTCGCCGGCGGATAACCCCAGGATACCCCCCCCCTCGCCCATGCGAGCGTCAGATCCGAAGGCTGGAGCCAACGGTCAGAATTGAACTGACGACCCGCGCTTTACGAAAGCGCTGCTCTACCGACTGAGCTACGTTGGCACCAAAATGTTGAAATTCAGCTAAAACCCCAACAAAATCAAGCCTTTCGGCGATGCTCCCATCTTTAGCAGAGGCGGCAACAAAATGCAAGCGAATGCAGCGAATGCAAAGATTTGCAAGGAAACGAAGCCTTTTGTGCAAATCTTGGGCAGATCCAAACCCGACTAGGGCCACGTTCTTGTTTCACTCGGTTAATGGGGAGCGAGACACGCAAGGTCGATTTGCTGACGGCGTTGCTGGCGTGGCAACACTCTGGCGTTTGGAAGGAACTCTAAATTCCGGATACACAGGTTCGAATCCTGTCGGCAGCGCCAGCAAAAAGCTTGCAAACCAGGATCCGCATTATATGATATGGGCGTCAGCACTAAAGGCAAAGGCACCCTGGTCGTGGGCACGAAACCAAATGCGAAAGCCCAGATGAAACGTCCTTCGAGGAATTTTCGCCGTCCCGTGCTGATATCGCTCACGCAGATCCTCACTTGCTGCAGCTTGCCCAACACGCAGGCGGCTGCTTGGGTGACCAACGGCCCGATGAACAGCCCGCGGACGCAGCACACGGCGACGCTCCTGCCCAGCGGCAAGCTGCTGGTCGTGGGTGGGATGGGCGTCAGCCCCTTCGCCACGAACACGGCGGAACTTTATGATCCGGCAACAGGCGTGTGCTTGGCGACAGGTTCGTTGAGTTCCGGAAGAACCGGTCACACCGCCACACTTCTTACAAACGGATTGGTTCTGGCTGCGGGAGGCTTTTACGCGAGTACGTTGAACAGCGCGGAACTGTATAATCCTGCGACGGAAACCTGGATGTCCGCCGGCACGATGACGACTCCGCGAACTGATCACACGGCCACGTTGCTGCCAAACGGCAAGGTGCTGGTCGCCGGCGGGAGCAATGGCCACGCGCTCAACACCGCCGAACTTTTCGATCCGGTCACCGGCGCGTGGACGGCGACGGGCAACTTACTCACCGGTCGCCAATGGCACACGGCAACGCTGCTGCCCAACGGAGAGGTTTTGGTCGCAGGTGGCGTGACCAACAACGTACTCGTGGCGACGGCCGAACTCTACGACCCGTCCACCGGCGCCTGGAGGGTGGCCGGCTCCCTGAACACCGCGCGGGATTTTCACGACGCCACGTTGTTGCCGAGCAGCAAAGTCCTCGTGGCGGGCGGGCTGGGACTTCTCGGAGCCCTGACGAGTTCGGAATTATACGACCCCGCCAGCGGCACCTGGACGCCGACCGGCACGATGACCTCCGGACGCTACTATCACGCATTGACTTTGTTGCCGAATGGCCAGGTGCTTGCCGCGGCCGGCTATAACGGCAGTGCAATTGCCACCGCCGAAATCTACGATCCGGTCACCGCTACTTGGTCGGCCACCGGCACTTTGAACAGCACGCGCTGCCATCATACAACGACGCTCTTGCCGAACGGAAAAGTAATCACTACGGGCGGGCAGGTAGGCAACACAGCGATGTCCAGCGTGGAGGTTTTCGATTATGCTATCGGCCGTTGGACCGCGACCGGCTCGATGACCACCAATCGCTATTCACACACCATGACTTTGCTGCCGAACGGAAAAGTGCTTGCTACAGGAGGAACGGATAACAGCTTTCACGTACTTTCGAGCGCGGAACTTTTTGATCCCGCCACCGCGACCTGGGCCGCAACTGGTGCGATGACCGCGCCACATGATGATCACACGGCGACCTTGCTCCCCACGGGCAAGGTGCTCGTGGCGGGCGGACGCGGCAGCAGCGGAGTCGCCACCAACAAGGCCGACCTGTACGATCCGGTAGGCGGTACCTGGAGCGCGACCGCTCCATTGATTACGCCACGACACGGGCATACAGCGACGCTGATGTTCAACGGCAGAGTGCTTGTAGCGGGTGGTTACGATGCGGGCGACAATCCGCTTGCCAGTGCGGAAATTTACAATCCGTCGAACGGCGTCTGGACAGCGACCGGTCCGTTGGCCAACGCGCGTTACACGCACACGGCGACTTTGCTGCTGAACGGCAAGGTGCTCGTCGCAGGTGGATTCGGCAGCAACTTGAATCCGCTTGCCAGCGCTGAGTTGTACGATCCGTTCACCGGTACCTGGTTGGCGGCGGCTTCGTTGGCCACGCCACGCTATTCGCATTCGGCGACGCTGTTGCCGAACGGAAAAGTGCTGGTCGCGGGCGGAGCCAACCCCACGACCTATCTTTCCAGCGCTGAAATTCTTGATCCATCAAGCGGTTCATGGAGCACCACTGGTTCGCTGATTGCAGCTCGCGATCTGCATACCGCAACCCTGCTGCTCAACGGCAGAGTGTTGATTGCTGGCGGCACCGGCAGCAGCGGCAATCTCACCAGCACGGAATTTTACGATCCGGCGAACGGGGCCTGGACCACCAACGGCGTAATCATCACTGCCTGCTCCAATCACGCGGCGGCGCTCCTGCCCAGCGGCATGGTGCTGCTCGCGGGGGGTTACACCGGTGTGATGTCCACGAACTCGGCACAGGTTTATGATCCCGGACTGAGCTTCAACAACGCCTGGCAGCCGCAAATCACCACGCTGACTTCGCCGCTGAGTCTCGGTGGAAACCTTGCGCTCACTGGATCGAAGTTTCGAGGCGTCTCGGAAAGTTCGTGTGGAAATTCCCAAAACTCGCCGTCCGATTGTCCGGTGTTGCAACTGCGCAGTATCGAGGGCGCCCAGACTTCCTTCCTGCACGCGTCAAGCTGGTCAACGAATTCTTACACCTCCACGACCGTCTGGGATTTTCCTCCCGGTTACGCGCTCGCCACCGTATTTGTCAACGGCATTCCAAGCACAGGAAGCATAGTGAACATCAGCGTTCCGGTTGCGACCGCCGTCACCTTGAACAGTCCGAAAAAAATGGCCAACGGCGCGTTTCAATTTTCATTCACCAATGCTCCGGGCGCGCAGTTCGGCGTGGTAGCCGTGACGAATCCAACGATTTTACCGACCAACTGGACGTCGCTCGGCGGTGCGGTGGAAATCGGTCCCGGACAATTCCAGTTTACAGACGCACAGGCCCCGGGTATTCCACAGCGATTTTACCGCGTACGGTCGCCATGAGACCGGCCGCGAACTTTCTGTAGCGTCGTTTGCTTCGATTTTGCCGGCTATCAGGCTTCCTGGATCAATTCGGGTCAATATACAACATCCGATGTTATTCGGGGATTAGGATGGATTAGTCTGGCATGCCAAAGCCTTCGAGAACGGGCCAGAAAACCTCTTGGGGTTAGCCGCCCCCCATGGCTTACATCATCTCGGCAGCCAGCACGCGGATGATTTCTTCGAGCGTCGTCTGGCCCGTGATCGCGCGGTGCAGCCCATTCTGCCACAACGTGCGCATCCCCTGTTGTACGGCTATCTCCTCTAACGCGGAGGTGGGCATTTTCTTGAGGACCGCTTCACGGAAGGGTTCGTTGGCCACCAGCAACTCGCTGACCGGCAGCCGGCCGGAGTACCCGGTCTGGTTGCACTGCTCGCAACCAGCCCCACGTCGAAACTGCGCCTCGGCCAAGAGCGCCTCGGGCACCGCCTGAAGCTGAACGGCGGGTGGCTGGAAGGGCTGGGCGCAATTCGGGCAGGTCCGCCTCACCAACCGCAGACCCATCACGGCCAGGATGCTCGAGGCCAGCATGAACGGCTCGATTTCCATATTCACCAGGCGCGTGAAGGCGCCCGCCGAAACACCCGCGTGAATCGTGCTAATCACCAAATGCCCGGTCAAACCCGCCTGCACCGCGATCGCCGCCGTTTCCGGATCGCGAATCTCTCCCACCATGATCACCTGGGGATCCTGGCGCATAATGCTCCGCAGGGCGGTGGCGTAGGTGAAGCCTTGTGCCGGATTGATCTGGGTCTGGCTCACCATTGGCAAATTGAACTCGACCGGATCCTCGATCGTGCTGATGCTTACGCTGGTGCCGTCCCGCTGCATGATGTAGCACAATGACGAATACATCGTGCTGGTTTTCCCGGACCCGGTTGGCCCGGTAAACAAGACCAGCCCGCTCGAGCGCTTGAGTACTCGCAACAGCCCTTGCAAGGTTGAGTCCTCGAACCCCAGCGTGCTCAATTCAAACCGCCGATCTCGGGGATCGAAAAGCCGCACCACGATCTTCTCACCGCGAGTCGTCGGGAAGATCGAAACCCGCAACTGCACGCCATCGATCTCCGGACCACCGACCGCCGAGCCGTCCTGTGGCTGACCAGCCTGGTAAGTCACCAGGTTGGCCATCACCTTGAAGCGCATTGAAATCTTGTCCATCAAATCGAGCGGTAGGTGAGCGACCTCGGTCAGCACGCCGTTGACACGCGCCCGCACAGCGATGGCATTTTCCCACGGCTCGATATGCAAGTCGCTGGCCCCAAGCCGAGCTGCGTCCTGGACGAGGCAGTTCACCAGCACGCTCAGTTCCAGGCCCTCGGCAGCCTGCTCGGATTGCAAGTATTGAATCGTGTAGCTCACTTGGGTACGAAGACCAGGCACACGGGCGACGCGAGCTCCACGTTTCGGCCTGTCGAAGTGAGCCGGCCTGTGCTCGTATCAACCCGGAACACGACGATGTTGCCCGAATCCTGGTTCTCGGCTACCAGCCAATGGCCGCTGGGATCTAAAGCAAAGTGGCGCGGCGTTTTGCCCTGGCTGGACTGGTGCTCCACATAGCTGAGCCGGCCGCTCTTCTCATCAACTGCAAAAACCACGATGCTGTCGTGTCCACGATTCGACGCATACAGGAATTTGCCCGAAGGATGCACTTGCACTTCCGCTGCAAGATTGTCCCCCGAGAAGCCAGGCGGCAGCGTCGAAACCGTTTGCAGCTCCTTTAATTGGCCGCGCTGGCCGTCGTACGCAAACGCGGTGACCACCCAGCCCAACTCGCTTATTACATAGACAAACCGTCCGTTGGGGTGAAACGCGAGGTGACGCGGTCCGGACCCTGGTTTGACCGAGAAGGAAGGAGGGTCGTTTGCCTGCAGGATGGGCGCTGCCGCGTCGCTAGGGTTCAAACGATAAATCAACACCCTATCCAGCCCCAAGTCACATTCCAGGGCGAATCGATCCTCCGGATCAGGAGTAATGAAATGGGCGTGGGGTCCGTCTTGGCGTTGGGGATTAACGCTCGAGCCGTGGTGCTCGATGGCCACGTTCGGAGCCGCCAGCCTCCCATCTGCTTCGATCGGCAACGCGGCCACGCTGCCGCTGCCGTAATTGGCTACCAACACGCATTTACCGGTACTGTCCACCGACAAGTGGCAAGGTCCGGTGCCGCCCGACGGTTGTTCGCTAAGCAAGGTCAGTTTGCCCGTTCCAGGCTCCAATTTAAAGGCGCCTACCGCTCCCGTGTTTGTGCCCCCGAACTTGCTGATCTCCTCGGCGGCATAAAGGAACCGCTCGCTGGGGTGCAGGGCCAGGAAGGTCGGGTTCTTCGTCTCCGCAGCCAGCTCGGGAGAAGTCAATTGCCCCGTGGCTGGGTCGAACCGCGAGAGGTAAATCCCCTTGCTCTGCGCGCCCGTATAAGTGCCGATGTACACCAGCAACGCGTTTTCAGAGGTGATGGCGTTGGCGACCACAGAAAAACAATGAGTCAACCCGCAGACAAACGCAATCGCCATCGGGCGCATCGGCCACAACCGCCGCATCAATTTCATGGCCCTAGAGAGCATGTTTCGCCGGATTGATCAACTCCGGACCGATCTGCTTGGTCTGGCCCGGGGCAATTTGGAGGTCCACAACTCGGGCGCCGTACCGAACCTTGCACAGGCGTCCTTTAATACTATGGATCGCGCCTCGAGTCAGCTTGCCCTCTTTCCACTGCAAATCTACCTCGAAGCCGCCACGCGCCCGCAGGCCTTTGACGGAGCCGTTGGGCCAGGCGGACGGAAGCGCAGGAAGCAGTTCGATTTCCTCTCCTTGGCTTTGCAGCAGGATCTCGCAGATCGCCGCCGTGATGCCAAAATTGCCGTCCATCTGCATCGGTGGGTGCAAGCCGAAAAGGTTCGGGCAGGTGTTCCGGTCGGAGAAAAGCTGTTGCAGCATCTGGTGCGCCCTCTCGCCATCGTGCAACCGCGCGTATAAGGCTGTGCGCCAAGCCAGTGACCACTCGCGCACGTCACTGTCCGCCGCTGTGCCGCGGGCCTCGAGTGAAACCTTCGCCGCCGCCGCCAGGGCGGGGGTTCGGAGGCTGTCGATCTGGTACCCGGGATAAACCGCAAACAGGTGCGAGGTGTGCCGGTGATGATCCTGTGGAGTGTCGAGTTCCCTGAACTGGGCAAGCGCATTCGTGCCCCTTTTTTCAGTCATCCACTCCAGCAGTTGCCCCCAGCTACCGACGCCCGGGACTACCAGCTTGTCTCGCAGCCCGGCGATTTTGTCGCGATACGGTTTGTCCAGCCCAAGGGCGTCGCAGGCCAGCACATAGTTGTTGAACAGGTCCCACACGATTTCCTGGCTGTAGCTGACGCCGTCTTCTTCCGGACCGTGTTCGGGAGACCAGGCGTTAGGCACCACCAACCTACCATCGGAAAGCCTTTTGAGATGGTCTTCCCAGAATTGGCAGGTTTCCCTGAGAACGGGATACGCGACCTCCCGCAAATATGCTTCGTCCTGACCGAACGCAAAATGTTCCCAGAAATGGCGGGCATACCAGGCGTTCGCAGTCTTGTCCCACTTCCATCCCATACCGCCCATGATGTTATGCGAGGTGCGAATGGCGAACCCGCGCGTGGTAAGTGCGCCCGCAGGTGTGCGCAACTCGTCCGCGCTCGCAGTGGCCCTCCGCCAAGCAGGCAACTGGCTGCCAATCAACTCGAGGAACGGCAGGTGGCACTCGCCGAGGTTGGCAGCCTCCGCCTCCCAATAGTTCATTTGAATGTTGATGTCCGCGTGATAGTCGCAATGCCACGCGGGGTCGTTTGAATCGTTCCACAGCCCTTGCAAGTTGGCCGGCAAACCGCCGGGGCGTGAACAAGCGATCAATAGGTAACGGCCATACTGGAACAGCAGTTGTTCTAGCTCCGGATCCACGGCTTTAAACGCCTCACGCTTGCGTCCATCCGTGGGCAATGCGCGCTGGCCTTCAGAAGAGTTTCCCAGATCCAGGGTCACACGGTTGAACAACGTTTGAAAATCTTTCACGTGTTCTGCCCTGAGCGCCTTATACCCCTTTCGCGAAGCGGCCTCCAGTTTGGCCAGGACGCTCTTGTGCGGGTCATCCCCGCGATAATTATGCGCGAAGTCCAGGGCATAATCAGTCCCCGCCCCGGTTAATATCGTCAGGCTGTTGCAGCGGCTAAAGCTCAGCGCGCCGCTGTTGGTTTCCAGCGCGCCGCCTTCGGCTTGGACGAGGATTTGCCATTCGTATTTCAGACCGTTGCTTAACTGGCCGCTCGCCGTCAGCCGGTTGCCCAGCACCGCAATTCGGGCTCCGTGTGCATCGTGCATATCCAAGCTGCCGGTGTAGCTGCCGGGTCGGTCGGCCGTGAACCGGGCAACCAGCACCCCGGCAGGATGGCTGCAAAAGAACTCCCGCCGATATGTCACACCCCCTGCGTGATAAGTGACGTGCGCCAGCGCTTGGCTCAGGTCCAGGTCCCGCCGGTAATCACTCGCCTGCGCCTGGGCGGGCAAACTCACTAACACCTCCCCCAAAACCTGGTAGGCCCCCATGGTATCGTAATTGCCGGAAGGATTTTCGTCTCCTGTCCAGAGGCTGTCCTCGTTCACAACTACCCGTTCTCGGTCAGGCGCGCCCAGGACCAAGCCCCCAAGGCGAGCGTTTCCGATCGGCAAACCTTCGGTGATCGCCACTTTGGCCGGACCTTGATACCAAAGAGACAAGTCGCTGGCCAATCCCGGTGTGCCTGTCAGAAAAATAGGACAAAGAACAGCCAAGTATTCCTTCATGCCCTGCGAGACTATCAGAGACGGAGCTGAATTCAACCACTCAGCCAGATTTCATTAACGCCTGTCGCGAAGCCCTTGACTCGATTGGAGGCTTACAGAGGAATCCGTAGGATGCACCACGACGTGTAATGACTCCGACCTTTGGAGTGCGTTGGCAAAGCGCAGCGGGGACACCGCTTTGGGCGGAGCGGAGCGACGGGGCTTTCTCGATTCTCGAAGGATCGTAGTCTATCCAATGGACTCCTTTGTGCTTGACGCAAGCTGGCGACGCGAGGCGATCCACCCCGCGCCCAGCACAAGGCCATATCGAGGCCACCGCGGGGGCCGCCTCGGCTTGTAAGTCCTTAACTTACAACGGTTTCCGCCTTTTCCTGACAGACAGACCTATGAAAATGAGCTAAAACACTTCCGTCGGTTAAATCTATGCTTGACTTTGCAGAAGTTTCCGGGCATAATCGCGCCAGGTTCACGGGGTGACCGCATTAACCAACCCTTCCCCCCGCGAAAGGACTGCGTAAAAGTCGAACCAAACAAAATAAAGGAAGAATATTATGACCGCTCGAATTAAAAGCACAATGGTGCTCCTTGGCTGCCTAATCCTGCCGTTTGGCCAAGCTGTTGCACAACCCCGCCTTACTGACGTCACGGTGTTTACGACCGATTCCTCCGGGAATTTCCAGGAAGTTGACTACTGGGATACTCGACCTACCCTCTCGTCTCCGGACACGTTCATTGCGTTCATTCAGAGCGGATCCTCGGGCGGCCCTTTTCTCACCGGCCCCACCGCCGCGGATGCACGGCCAAACATCTCGCTTTCGCTCGGCTCAAGTTCCTTCAGGTTGGTTGGTAATGCCGGCTTTAATACCCCATATTTTGGCATCAATCTTTTCTTTAATGGCTGACCAATCCATCGATCTCGGCCTACGCCCCGGCCCTCACCGCCCCAGGCTCGCACAGCTTTTCGGCGAACTCTTCGCCGACCACACTTCCTCCCGGCCCCTTTGGACTCGCCGGGCCTACTCGGTTGATCCCAGCGGCGGGCGCTCTCAGTTTCGTCCTCGACGGTGAACAAATTAAGCTCACCGATTTCTACTGGGCTTTGCCCTCCGTATACAACCAAGACCAGGTCGGGCCTTACTCGGTAGGGCCAGACGGCGTGCCGGACTTCGTCGGCGGCATTACCTTCTCAGTCACCCAAGTGCCCGAGCCGGGCTTAGCGCTTTGGGCATTAGGGCTGCTTACCACAGCAATCGCGATTCGCAGCAAACTACGTCCTGGAATCGATAAGGGCTAGCCTCCGATGCCGCTCGAGGGGGGCGAAGGCACGTGCTGAACAGCTTCGTCCGCGGCTGGCTGGCCCCAGCTTCATCGACCGCCCTTATCTAGGTTCCGGGGGAGACTTTGTTACACCGTGCTCAAAGACAAACAAGCCCTTTTTGTTCCCCACCACGATGTCGGGGTGTTTCTTGTTAGAAATGAATCCGGCACGCACTTCTGTGCCGACGCCGGAATCCGTGTCAACCAAGTGAGGTATGAACTCGGCCTGGCCCCCGGCACTTCGTTTGAGTTGAAACCAATACAGCACGGCGGGAAAGCCATCCGACTCCGGATCCGGGCCGTTCTTGCCGTGGGCCCAGAAACGTTTGCCGGTCACGATGTCCTTCAACCCGTCCCCGTCCATGTCCACCAGGGCCAGCGAATGAAGTTGAGTGAAGCTCACCCCGTACCGATCCGGCGTGGCGTTCGGATTGAGGATGAGGTGTTGGCGAAAGGTGATCGTGCCGTTGGTGCGCACCTGCTCATACCAAGCCAAGCCATAGCCGTGCGCGTTGAGGGAAGTGATGACGTCGTTTAAACCGTCGCCGTTTACATCATAAACGAGCATTTGGGCGCCAGCATCAGCGAAGTGAAACGGGTGCTTGGTCCAAACTGGGTCGCCCTTGCACGAGGCCGGTTGTTCCCACCAGCCATCCTTCTCAACGATGTCCACCCGGCCATCTCCATCGATGTCTCCATAGCCCAGCCCATGTGTGAATTTCTGGTACGCTCCATTGTTGACGGGGGTAATCGGATGGAACGTCCACGTCGCCGCCGGCTTTTTCCAGTCCGCCTGCAGGTATCCGATGCAGCCCCGCGCACAGCACAGGATTTCCGGTTTTCCGTCGCCGGTGACATCCGCAAAGGCCGGCGACTCGTTGCCCACCTGGTCAAAAATCTCGTGGCGCGGCCACGGGCCTTCCACGCCTTTCGGATTCTCATACCACACAGCCGGTTTGTCGGGAAACCCGATCACCAGCACGTCCGGCCAGCCGTCGTGATTGAAATCGTAGGTGAACGTGAGGAAACATTCCGAATAGGCGTTTTTGACGCCTAGGGCGCCCTCGAAGCCGGGCACGGTCTCCTCGGTCCCGTCGCTCGTCTTGCGTTTGAAGTTCGCCGTGGCGGGCCAGATCTCGTGCCGCTTCTTGAAATCTGGCCCTTCGTACCAAAACGGTCCCGACACCACATCGACGTGCCCATCCCGGTTGAAGTCCGCAAAGTCCGCCCCTTCGGCCCAGAACTGGTCGGTAATCTGAACTTTACGAAAAGTGTGAACCAGGTTCTTCGAACCAGCCCAGGCTGGGGCGAGCGGAAAAACCACGCCAAGAATGAGAAGGATGATTAACATACGCAACTTTTGGTGTAAGGACCTGAGTCAAAACTGTTAGAGCATTCTCGCGCATGGTTAACTCAATCCTCTAAGGGTTGCAAGCCGAACCGTAGTGCCGTTCGTGACCTCCTCCACCCAACGTCAAAGGCCGATCAGTAATTTCGTGTTGACATCGGGCCCGCTATCAGCTAATAATAATGGTAACGTTAGAGGTCGGGCATCAGATCACCTCATAAATATTCGGCGTTGCGCGGAGAGCATTCCGCGGCACGGTTAACTTTCATCTTAAACGGAAAAACAGCTGTGACTCTCAAGGCTAGAATTCCAGCGATGCGGGCGCTCCTGGCGCTGTGTCTGGCAACAGCAACCCTTGTCAACGCGGCAGAACGCCAACTACTTCATGGCCATGTCCCCTCAGTCACCGCAGGACTCCCTGCGATCA